>Ga0070665_100002594_pt1 | contig 19725 bp, 12 predicted proteins | sample KBSS13metaG_FD_65862 | JGI IMG/M metagenome (GOLD analysis project Ga0070665, IMG submission 65862) | Switchgrass rhizosphere microbial communities from Kellogg Biological Station, Michigan, USA - KBS S1-3 metaG | ecosystem: Host-associated > Plants > Roots > Rhizosphere > Soil ...
GTTTCATCGAGCCGCCGTCCAAAGCGGTGCGTGGCTGCGCGGTATCGAGCGTGAGGACGCCAACAGGACCGCCAGATCATTACTCAACGAGTTGGGAATCGCGCCACAGCGGATCGACGACCTGCAGAAGGTGCCTGTAGATAAGCTCCTCGCGGCACACACCGGTGCGATGCAGCCGCTGCCCCCACGCCGCGGTGAGCTGCGAACCGGCTATTCACCCGTCGTTGATGGCACGATTCTGCCGCACCATCCCTTTGATCCGGGTGCCCCGTCTCTTGCCGCGAATATCCCCATCCTGGTGGGCTGCACGGAATATGAAGCGACGTTGTTTTACCTGCGTGACGAGGCCGCCTTCATGCTGGATGAGGCCGGGTTGCGTGCGCGGGTCAGGGACATGGTGGGGGACGCCGATGCCGATCGCCTGATTGCGGTCTACAGTAAAGCGCGTCCCGGTGCCACTCCCAGCGATGTCTTCTTCCGTGTTGCGACGGACCGAATCTTCCGGCGCGATACGATCAGGCTCGCCGAACGGAAGTCTGCTCAGGGCGCAGCGCCGGCGTATCTGTATTATTTCGCCTGGAAATCGCCGGCACTGTCAGGTCGGTTGCGGGCGCCGCACACGGTCGACATCCCCTTCGTGTTTGATAACACGGATGTCCCACTCGTCATGACCCGGTCGCCGCAGGCAAAGTCCTTGGCGGCCAAGGTGAGCGCGGCATGGATTGCATTCGCTCGCAGCGGCAATCCCAGTCACTCCGGGCTTCCGGCGTGGCCTGCATATGACACTCAAAAACGCGCGACGCTGGTGTTTGACAACCACTGTGCGCTCGTCAGCGACCCCGCTGGCGCGGAACGGCTCGCTTGGTCGGAGGGGGTATGAACAGACGAAAAGCTCCAGGTGCGTGGTGGGTTCTGTTCGGGTTGCAGGCGCTGCCTGCTGCAAGCCCGGCACTTGCACAGACCGTCCCGCCAGCCTCGAATTCATCATCCAGCGAGGCCCTTGCGCCTCTGCAGGAGGTGGTCGTCACCGCCCAGAAGCGCGCGCAAAGGCTCCAGGATGTGCCGATCTCCGAAACGGTCATCGGTGCCGACGAGCTCCGGTCGCTCCAGATCGAAAACGGCACGGACCTGGCGAAACAGACGCCGAACATGCGTGTCTCGAACCTCGGCAACGAGGACCAGCCCAAGTTCTCCATGCGTGGCATTGCGACCCCGGACTTCAATCTCAACACGACCTCACCCATCGGCATCTTCTACGACGAGGTGTTCGTGGGGGCTCAATGGATGGGCGGTCCGCAAACCTTCGACATGTCACGCATCGAGGTTCTGCGTGGGCCGCAAGGCACGCTCTTTGGCAAGAACACCACCGGCGGCGCAGTCAACTTCATCACAACCGCCCCGAGCCTCACGAATACCGACGGCTATATAACCGGTGAGTACGGCAACAACCAGTACTATCACATCACGGGTGCGGCCGAGACCCCACTCGTGGACGACATTCTGGGTGTGCGCCTCGCTTTCAATGTTGCACACAGCGACGGCTGGGTCCAGAACCTCTACCAGGGAACAGGCGCCCGCGATCTGTCCTCGATCGACAACCGTGCCCTGCGTCTCAGCTTCGCCTTCAAGCACGATGACTTCGACGCCACGTTGCGGGTGATCTACACGCGCAGCACGCCGACTAACATCGGCATCATCGCTTACGGATTGAATCCGGATGGTACCCAAGCCGACGGCGTCAATCCGCGGCTGAACCCGTACACAGGCGCGCCAATGGGCCTGCACCAGGGTGCCTACGACGACTCGACCGGCATTCACGAGGGTGGGGCGGGTGGCTATCTGACGATGAACTGGGCCGTCTCGCCGGCGTTCACCCTGACCTCGATCAGTTCCTGGTTCAATGGCTCATTCTTCAATTCCGTGGATGCCGATGGCTCCTACGTGCCCTCCTTTCGCATCGATTTCTATGCCGATGAGCCCGAGGTCGCGCAGGACCTGCGCCTGACGAGCCATTTTTCGGGACCCTTCAACTTCATCTTCGGCCTCTACTACACGCACGACGAGATCGACATCCGCACCAACTATTTTCTCGGACTCGCTCCAACGGTTCCGACCGCTCCGGTGGTTGGGTTGTATCGGCAGTCCTATCGCCAGGACAGGACCTCCTACGCCAGCTATTTCGACGGAACCTACGAGTTTGCCTCGGCCTGGCAGCTCTACGGCGGACTGCGCGTAACGAAGGACGAGGGCGCGGTGCACAACTATCGGGTGACGTCCGATATCGGTGCCGGTGGAGTGGACGTGCCGTCCCTTTCCTACAATAACTCGGCTCCGACCGGGCGCATCGGCATCAACCACCATTTTACGCCGGACGTCATGGTGTACGGACAGTATTCACGGGGGTATCGCAGCAGCGCCTTCAATGGAGGGGCGCTCGCAAGCAACGCCGACTTGAATATTGCCAAGCCGGAATACCTGGATGCGTTCGAGCTGGGTTACAAGTCGGAGCTGTTCAGCCGACATCTGCAGCTCAACGCGGACGCATTCTATTACAAGTACAAACACCAGCAGTTCCTGGCACCCGGAGCGAACTTCACTTCGCAGGAGGTCAACGCCGATGCGCGCAACTATGGTGCGGAGCTCGAGCTGCTCGCACGTCCGTTCGAGCCGCTGTCCCTGAGCGTCGGGTTGGGATTGCTCGATGCCAAATATACCAACGGTGTGCTGGGCGACCCCATTACCAATGTGCCTACCGCTCTGGAGGGCAACAGGACGATCGAGGCACCGGTCTCGACGCTCAACCTGGCCGGTGATTACACGGTACGGCTGGGAAACATGCGCAGTCTCACGTTTCACGCCGACGCGGTGCACGTCGCGTCCGAGTACTACACCGCGGTGAACGTATCGCAGGCACATTCGCCCGCCTATTGGGAAAGCAATGCGCGGATCGCGTTCCGGGACGACCAGCACCGCCTCGAGTTCGCCCTGTGGATCAAGAACCTCAACAATAATGTCACGCCCACGGGGTTCGTGTTGAACCCGACCACGGCCGAGATTTTCACGACGGTGCCGTATCCACGCCGCTACGGCGGCGAATTCACTTTCCACTTTTGATCGACCGGAACGGGAGAAGGTATGCGGGCTGCGCGGCTGCTGATCGTGGGTGCGCTGTTCATTCTGGGCGGCGGTTTGTTGGCTTGGGCTACCCAAACGAGCGGCGGTATCCGACTGGTCGATGTGCGCTTTGTCGGGACGGGCGGTGCGCCCATGAGCGCGCTGCTCTACATTCCGCGAAACGCGACTCCCGCTACACCGGCGCCCGGCATTCTGGCGGTTCATGGCTACTTCAACTCCCGCGAGGCGCAGGATGGCTTCGCGATTGAATTCGCCCGGCGCGGCTACGTCGTTCTGGCGATCGACCAGCGCGGCCATGGCTACAGTGCACCTCCCGCCTTCGCAGCAGGATTTGGCGGCCCGGACGGCCTGCATTACCTGCGCAGCCTCGATTTCGTAGACCACGACAACATTGGCTTGGAAGGCCACAGCATGGGCGGTTGGGCGGTCGTCAACGCGGCAGCGGCCTTTCCGCAAGGGTATCGGGCGATGGTGCTGGAGGGGTCGAGCACCGGACTGCCATTTGCCCCGGAAGGCACCTCGGCATTTCCGCGCAACCTGGCAGTGGTCTTCAGCCGGTTTGACGAGTTCTCTGCGACAATGTGGGGCGTGCCCAAGGCGCGCGATGTCATCGCGAGCCCTAAGCTCCAGCGGGTATTTGGCACCCAGGCTCCCGTACAGCCGGGCAAACTCTACGGGTCCCTGCAGGAGGGCACCGGGCGCATTCTATACACCCCGAGCATTACCCATCCGATGGATCATTTCTCGACCGAGGCGATCGGTTACAGCCTCGATTGGATGCAACGGACGCTCCGCGGGGGGGCGCCGAAGCCCGCCTCTGACCAGATCTGGTATTGGAAGGAGGTCGGCACGTGTGCCGCCCTGGTGGGGTTTGTCATCCTGTTGCTCGGGTTGTTCGCGGCTCTCGTGCGCTTGCCGTACTTTGCGCCATTGCTGGCCTCTTATGAGGCGCCGGCTGCAAGGCCCGGTGCTGCGGCCTGGGTTGGACTCGCCGCGGCCGCGCTGCTGCCTGCCATACTCTGGCTGCCACTGTGCCAATTGGCCGATAACTTCCTGCCTCCCTCGCGCCTGCTGCCGCAGACGTTCACCAACGAAATTCTCGTTTGGGCACTGTGCAGCGGCCTGATTTCGTACGCGGTATCGTTGCCCTGGCGTGCAAGCAAGCCGCGATTCAACACTCACGCGATCAGGAGCAGCGTGCTCGCCCTGCTCGTGGTCGGCGGCGGGTATGTGAGCTGCGCGATCGCGGACTTCCTTTTCAAGATCGATTTCCGGATCTGGTTCATTGCGGTGAAGCTGCTGAGTGTGGGACAGGCGCGAGCCTTCCTCGTCTATCTTGTGCCATTTGTTTTCTCCATGGCTCTGATCCTGCGCGCGCTCTATTCCAATCCACTGTTGCGTGCAGGCAGTGCCGTCTCTCAGTACGTCGTGGCGATAGCTGCACTGGCGGCCGGCTTTGTGCTATTCGTGCTCGTCGAGTACCTCACCTTATTCTCTACGGGGCAGCTGCCCGCGGTGTATCCATTCGACGGGTTACGGGTGATATTGTCGATCCAGTTCATTCCATTGCTGGCGATCGTTGCGTTGGTTGCGACATTCACCTTCAGACGCACCAACAGCTACCTTCCCGGTGCGTTGATAGCCGCGCTGTTCATCACTTGGGGCGTAGTCGCCGGGCAGGCTACGCAGGTCTAGACGAGTTGGCGCGCGAGGAGACCCGCAAGGGCGGCGCCAAGGATCGGTCCCAGCACGGGAACGAGAGCGTAGTCCCACCCGGAATCCGTTTTGCGACCGATCGGCAGCAGTGTGTGCATGATTCGTGGTCCAAGATCGCGCGCGGGGTTGATGGCATACCCCGTCGGACCGCCTAATGACAAGCCGATTCCCCACACCAGAAAGCTCACCAACACCGGCCCGATGCCCGGCGGCAATCCGACGGGTGCAACGCGTGGGGAGGAAATCGCCACTGCTACCAATACGAGGACGCAAGTGCCAATGACTTCGCTACAGAGGTTGGCCGGCAGATTGCGGATCGCGGGCGAGGTGCAAAAACAACTGCGCTTGGCTTTCTCATCCTCGGTGAGGCTCCAGTGCGGCAGGTAATGGAGCCAGACCAACGACGCACCGATCATGGCACCGAGGATCTGTCCGCCAAAGTAGGCCGGGACCTCCTGCCATCCGCCGGTAGCCAGTGCCAGTCCGATGGTCACGGCAGGGTTCAGATGAGCGTGGCTACCGAAGGCGAGCGCCGTCAAGACACCCGCCAGTACGGCGAAGCACCACCCGCCGGTGATAGCTATCCATCCGGCCCCGTGTCCGTAGGATCCTTTCAGCAGCACGCCCGCGACCACGCCGTTGCCGAGCAGAATCATCATGGCGGTGCCCGCGAGCTCGCCCCAGAAACCTGACGCCATGCATTGCCCCCTCGATCAGTTTGTTGTAGCAACCCGCAGCCCCCAGCCTGCGGCCCGCGGCCGCGGCGGTCAATCGATCCAATCGAGGGAGCGGCTGATAGCCTTCTGCCAGGAGCGACATAACTGTGAGCGCTGCTCTTCCCCCATACGAGGTTGCCAGCGCTTGTCGGCCTGCCAGTTCTTCACCAGCTCTTCCCGGCTCTCCCAGAATCCGACCGCCAGGCCCGCGGCGTACGCCGCGCCCAGCGCAGTCGTCTCGGCGACGCGCGGCCGTACTACGGGCACATTCAGTATGTCGGCCTGGAATTGCATCAGCAACTCGTTCACGACCATGCCGCCGTCGACACGCAACTCCCGCAGAGCTGTTCCGGAATCGCGCTCCATGGCGGCCAGAACGTCGCGAGTCTGGTAAGCCGATGCTTCGAGCGCGGCGCGGGCAACGTGTCCGCGGTTCGCATACCGGGTCAGACCGGTGATGACACCGCGTGCGCTCGCCTTCCAATGGGGGGCGAACAACCCTGAGAAGGCGGGCACGATGTAAACATCCCCGTTGTCCGGCACCTCGTTGGCCAGCGCTTCGATTTCCTGGCTCGATCGGATGAGACCGAGATTATCGCGCAGCCATTGGACGAGCGCGCCCGTGATGGCGACCGATCCTTCCAAGGCGTAGCAGGGTGCCTCCGCGCCGAACTGATAGGCGACCGTCGTGACGAGTCCCGACCGGGAGGGAACCGGTGCGTTGCCGGTGTTCATGAGCAGAAAACAACCGGTGCCGTAGGTGTTCTTCGCTTCGCCGGGCTTGAAGCAGGCTTGACCGACCAGGGCAGCCTGTTGGTCGCCCAGCACGCCCGCGAGCTTCACACCTTTCAGGGTTGCAATGCTCGCTTCACCGTAGACCTGGCTCGAGGGCACGATGGCAGGCAGACACGCCCGCGGAATCCCGAATTCCGCGAGCAGTTCGGGATCCCACGCAAGGGTGTCCAGGTTCATGAGCTGCGTGCGGCTCGCGTTGGTCACGTCGGTGAGGTGTTGGCCACCAGATGTTCCGCCTGTCAGGTTCCATAACAACCAGGAGTCGATCGTCCCGAACAAGGCATCTCCCGCCTGCGCAAGGGCGAGCCCTGCGGGGATCTGCGCCAGCAGCCACTTGAGCTTCAAGGCGCTGAAATAGCTGGCCAGTGGCAAGCCCGTCCGGCTGCGGAAACGGTCCTGTCCGCCCTCGCGGGCGTAGGCCGAGACGAGATCATCGACCCGGGTGTCTTGCCAGACCAGCGCATTGTGCAATGGCTGACCCGTCTTGCGATCCCACACTACCGTGGTCTCACGCTGATTGGTGATCCCAACGGCGGCGAGGTCCGTGGCCCGCAGCCCTGCGCCCTGGAGTGCCATCTCGATGACCTGCAGGGTGTTGTGCCAGATCTCAAGCGGATCGTGCTCCACCCAGCCGGGCTTGGGATAAATCTGCCGATGCTCCTTCTGCCCACAGGCGACGATCTCGCCTTGATGGCCGAATAGGATGAAGCGTGTACTCGTGGTCCCTTGATCGATGGCCCCTACATACCGGGTCATTGTCTGGTTACCCCTTCGAACGGGTTGCGCGCCCCGGTTGCGTTTTCAAGTAGAGTTCCAGGCGGCGGGCCTCTGCGCCGGCAATGGCGAGACCGAGCTTGGAACGGCGCCACAGAATATCTTCAGCCGTCAACGCCCACTCTTCGCGCTGGAGGTAGTCAACCTCCGCCGCCGTCAGCCCGGCGCCCAGGTTCTCTCCCAACATCTCCAGCGAGCTGGCCGAGCCGAGCACGCGATCCATCCGGGTGCCGTAAGCTCGTGCCATCCGGTGAGCAGTCGCAGGCGCGAGAAACGGCCACCTCCGCAAGGCCTCGCGCGCGAATGTGGAAAAGTCGCAACCTGGCAAATCCCCGCCGGGCAAGGGCTGTTTGTCAGTCCAGCCTGCGCCGGAAGTCCCCACCCAAGCCTGCAGAGCTCGTAGCGCCGCCTCCGCCAGTTTGCGATAGGTGGTGATCTTCCCGCCAATGATCGACAGGACGGCATTTCCCGCGGCACCGTGCTCCAGTTTCAACACGTAGTCGCGTGTAACTGCCGTTGCTTCGGAGGCTCCATCGTCGTAGAGAGCACGCGTTCCAGAATAGCTCCACGCCACATCTGCCGGCGCGATCGACCGCTTGAAGTACCGGTTCACGGTGTCGCAGAGATAAGCGATCTCCGCAGGAGAAATGTGGACATCGCGGGGATTGCCGTGGAAGGGGACGTCGGTGGTCCCGACCAAGGTGTACCGCTCCGCATAGGGGATCGCGAACACGACCCGCCGGTCGGAATTCTGCAGCAGGAATGCGTGCTCACCCTCGAACAGCCGGGGCACGACGATGTGGCTGCCCTGGACCCGTCGCACCGGTTGCGGCGCGGGGAATCCCAACATGGCACGAACCTCGTTGACCCAGGCCGCCGCGGCGTTCACCAGCACCCGGGCGTGCAGGTGGATCTTGTGCCCGGTGACGGTATTCTGGCATTCCGCCAACCAGCCGGTCGCGCTGGCCGTAGCCCCGGTGAAACGCGTTCGGGGCAAGATCGTCGCACCCCGATGCGAGGCGTCGATGGCATTGAGCACCACCAGGCGGCTGTCATCGACCGTGCAGTCAGAGTAGCTGAACGCGTGCTTGAAGCTGGATTTGAGCGCAAGCCCGGCTGGATCGTGGGACAGGCGTATCCGGGTGGACGAAGGCAACCGCGTGCGTCCGCCGAGGTGATCGTAAGCAAACAGGCCCAAGCGGATCATCCAACGGGGTCGCTGTTGCAACGAGTGCGGCAACACCAGGCGTAGTGGGTGGACGATGTGAGGGGCGATCGCGAGCAACCGCTCGCGCTCGGCGAGCGATTCGCGGACCAGGCGGAATTCGCCGTATTCGAGATAGCGCAGCCCGCCATGGATGAGCTTGGTGCTCGCCGAGGATGTGAAGGCGCCCAGATCGTCCTGCTCGACCAAAGCGACGCGCAGACCACGGCCTGCGGCATCACGTGCAATTCCTGCACCGTTGATGCCGCCGCCAATCACAAGAATATCGAAACGTTCGATAGCGGGTATCCTGGACGCGGTCCCGTACGAATCGCTTCGTGGCGCCGCCAATCTAAAGGCATGTCTGTGCCCTAATGTATTGAGAACGGCAGAGAGAAAATAGTCACGTCAATTCCCGAGGAACTCGACCCCATGAACAAACGGACGCGCATCAGCCTGGCTCTATCGTTCATGATTGCGACAGTGGAGGTGGGGGCGGCGGCCGACCGGCCCGGCAGCTCAGCACCCCCCGGTGACAGCGTGCCGGCGAGCACTCCGATCGGCTCCGGCCCCCATCCCGCCATCATGGAGGTCGATCCAAGCCTCCCCACCCACACCCTGTATCATCCATCAGAGCTGGCCGCGGGTAGCCGGCTACCGGTGGTCGTGTGGGGCAACGGCGCCTGCTGGAATGCGGGCAATGCCTTTCGCTGGTTCCTCAGCGACATTGCCTCCTACGGCTACTTCGTCATTGCCGTAGGTCCGATCGTAGACCCTCCCATTGCAAGGGCACCTGTCCCGATGGCACCTATTCCCGCCGGCTCCCCGCCTGCGGCGGCGCTGACGAAGCTACCCCCGTCGGCCACGCATTCCTCGCAGTTGATCGATGCAATCAACTGGGCGGTTACCGAAAACGCGCGTGCGCAGAGCCGCTTTCATCAACGCCTCGACGTGACTGAGATCGCCGTCATGGGGCAGTCCTGCGGTGGCGCACAGGCCATCGAGGCCTCCGCCGATCCGCGCGTACGCACGACAGTGCTATGGAACAGCGGTCTGTTTCCAGGCGTCACCACGATGGCCGGCGGCAAGCCGCTGACCAAGAGCGATCTCGACAAGCTCCATGCTCCAACGGCCTACATCAGCGGCGACGCCGAGGACATCGCCTTCGTCAACGCCAACGACGACTACGACCGTCTGACAGTCCCGGCCTTGCGCGCTTATGCGCGCGGCATCCTCCATTCAGGCACCTACAGCGAGCGCAATGGTGGGGAGTTCGCCGGTATCGCCGTAGGCTGGCTCAACTGGCAACTCAAGAGCGATCCCCGGTCGCGCGCGTTGTTTGTCGGCGCCGACTGCGGGCTTTGTGCGAACCCGCACTGGGTCGTGCACAGTAAGAAACTCGAGTGAGCCCGCAACGCCGCGGGCCTGGTCCGGCAGCGACAGGGGCCCAGCTCTACTCCTTACACGCGAAGCTGCTCTCGCTTCTGGCATCTCCGCCCACATATCGCGCCACGCGCGGATAAGGACAAAGCGGCCGGCTCTGCCCCGGAAACGTCTTACCCGTCGCGACGATGCGCTCCGGGGGCCGCCCTTGTTCCACCCAGTCATCGAGGGCCGTGAGCATGTCAAACTGATCCGTCGACGGTCCTCCGGCGCAATGAGTCATCCCCGGCACGAGAAACAACCGGGCCCAGTTGCCGATCGGCTCGGAGTTGCCGGCCCGCGCGCGCTCGTACCAGTCAACCGTATCCAGTGGCGACAGCCCCTGGTCGCTCAACCCGTGATACAAGATCAGTTTCCCATGGCCGGCGAACGACGCCAGGTACACCGCATCGGAATCATTGATCTTCGCCGTCTCGGCCAGCCGCCCCGGATCACGATCGAAATCAAACTTCATCGGGTCGAACCCCGGATCCGGCGGCGTCAGGCTGTAGTAACGCAGCGAGTCAAATCCGAGCGTGGCATCCGCAGAGTTCGTTTGAGCGCTGTCAGACGTTCCGAAGTGCATACGCCGAAATGCCGGGTCACCGATCCCCGCATCGTAGGGAAAGGACGCGTACAGCGCGTGCCCTTGGCTGTCGCGCGGCCCCTCCATCACTTGCTTCAGAGCCGTGATCTGTCGCGTGCTCAGACAACTGGCTGATTTGGCACCCTTGCACTTGAGCACCGCCGGATCGAACCGGCAAGCCCGATAATCATTGATCATCCCATCGACCAGCCCATCCAGGCCGTCGCACTTTTTCAACACCGCCGCACCCACCAACTGCAGGTCCGCGGTGGAGAACAGCGATCCCAGGATCGGCCGACCCTGTGCATCACGAGGCGCCGCCCGAGCGGCAACGATCTCGTTCCAAGCCTCATCGAGATTGACCCGGGTCAGATGGAAGGACGGATCACCCGCCACGATCCCATCGAACTGCAACGGTAGCCGCTCGGCCGCCATCAATGCCTGCCGGCCGCCGTTAGAGCACCCGACGAAGTAAGACCGCCGCGGCGCCTTCCCGTAAAAACGCCCGATCACCAGCTTGGCGAGCAGCGTCGTCTTGTCCACCGCGTTGTACGCATAATCGATCCGGGCCTGCTGGTCCAACGCGAAATGCGCATCCGTCATCGACCCGCTGCGATGCCCTCCGTCCGTGGACACGACCGCAAAGCCCCGCGCCAAGGCCGGCGGATTTGCGCCCCCCGCGGCTCCATAGCTCGGCGCCAACACCCCATCGAGTCCTCCGCCTCCCTGGAAAACCCACTTACCCTGCCACTGGGAAGGCAGGCGCAGCTCGAAACCGATCCCGAACCGCTGCCCGTCAGGTCCGGTGCGTGGCTCGAAAGTGCCCTGAAACAAACAGTGAGCCGGCAAGTCCACCTTGGCGCCGCCCGGGGAGGGTAGGGTAGCCGGCCCCGGCGCAACCCACTGCACCGCATCGATCCGCAATCCCGGCACCGTCACATTCCCGAGCTCGCGGCAGCGCGCTTCGGCGCCATCCGCCGTCGTCACGCCCTCGGACCCCGCTGCTTGCGCCCAAGCCGCCCCGACAGGGAGGAGCGATCCCAACAGCGCACCCGTCCAGCCCAACACCGACCTGCCGAGCGACCCCCGACCCTGTTGCCCACGCAATACCGACAGAAACAACCGAATCATCGTCCCCCCGGTTCTCGCCCCTCTTGCTGGATTCAACCACGAACTTGATTACTCAATCAATCGAACCGGTAACCCACGCGCACCCCAAACGTCCGCGGAGGCATGTAGAACGCCATAGTCTCGTCCCATTTCGCATTGGCCGACTGCCACACAGTGTGATTCTCGACGTTGTGGATATACGCATCGACCGTCAAGCGGTCGGACCCGCTTCTGTAGGTGAGATTGAGATCGCTGCGCGTGTAGTCCTTCCGTGTCGACTGCACGCTGTTCGCCAGGTCCGTATAACTCTTCGCCTGCCAGTACAGCTGCGCGGACGGTATGAGTGAGCCGACCGCCCCGAGCCGGAAAGTATGCGAGTACGCCACCCGGAAGGTCTCCTCTGGCGCGTTGGGCAGATGGTTGCCGGCGAAATTCGTGGGTACGTTGGTGGCGAGCAACGCATAGTTCGCTCCCCCGGCGTCCAGACGCCCCACCGTGCTGTTATAGATCCCATCGGGGTTGACCGACGCATTGACCCCATTGGGGAAGGACGTATAGCGCGCATCCAGGTACGTAGCGTACCCATGAATCTCATCCAGCCCGGTGAGACGCCAATCCAGCTCGAGCTCGGCCCCCTTGATGCGCGCCTTGCCGGCGTTGATCGTGACCGGCGCCGGGTTGCCCGTCAGATCGTGCTCGATCGCACTCACCTGCATGTTCTTGTACTCCATGTCGAACACGTCCAGGCTCAACGCCAGCGAGCGATCGAGGAGGAGACTCTTCCAGCCGACCTCATAGTTGGTGACAGTCTCGGGTGCGTACGTCAAGAACTGCACGGGCAACCGCGTGTTACCCGACACACCGCCGCCGCGGTAACCCGTGGCTACCGTCCCGTAAAGCAACTGCTCCGGCGTCAGGTCGTAATCCAGGCTGGCCTTCCAACTGGTGTTGTGAGACTCGGTCGTCTGAACGGTCGAGGAGGGCGGTCCAAATGGCACGCCGCACGCCAGACTGGCATTGGGCACCAGCCCCGACCCGAAAGCGCACACCTGCGAAGACGAATCGACACCGTGGCTGTCCTTCGTGTACCGCACGCCGCCGGTCAGGCGCAGCGCATCCGTGATTGCAAACGTTCCCTGCGAGAACGCCGCTTTCGAGATGTTATAGTTGAAAGCGGTGTGCTGCACGATATCGATCAGGCCATAGGAGGAGGGTTCGAGCCCGACCGGCTGGTTGATAGCCCCCGGCACCAGCGAGCTGAACGGGTAGGGGACCGTATTGCCGATGTGCAGACTGGCATTCCCATGCGTGTAATCGCGGTAGTAGTACAGTCCGGCGACCGCCTTGAGCCGGCTCGAATCAAAGTTCAGGTCCACTTCCTGTGTCGAGGAGCGCGTATCCGTCCCCCTCTGGCGCTGACTGAAGGCCCCCGTAGCTGTGTCGATGCCATTGTCGACGAATGCTGAGTAACCCGCGAGATAAGTTGCGGTGAACTGATCGTTGAGCGCCCATGTCAGTCGCGAGCGCACGGCGTCTTCCCAGGTGTCCAGAGAGTTATCCCTGACACTCTCCTGCGCCATCAGATTGGGACGAGCCCCCGCGATGACGGGCGTCCCCAACGCACCGGTGGTGAGATTGGCATTGGGGTAATACAAGTAGTTCACCCCCTGCAGATAGTTGATCGTCCCGGTATTGTCCGCATGCTCGATGGCCACGCGCCAATTGAGCGAATCAGTGATCTTCACCAAGGCGGTCAATTGAGCCGTCAATATGTCCGTCTTGCCGTAATTCCGTGCCGCGGCACCGTGCGCGTAATACCCATCGTTCGTCTCCCGTACGATCGACCCACGCACCTGCACGTGGTCTCCCAATGGGACATTGATGACCCCCCGCACGGTCAAGTCCGAGTAGTTCCCATAGGCGATGTCGCCAAACGCGAGGAACTGCCGCACAGGGTCGGCCGTGTTGATATTCAATACGCCCGCTGTGGCATTGCGGCCGTAGACGGTCCCCTGCGGTCCGCGTGCGACCTCGATCCGGCTCACATCATACAAGCCGTTGGTGAGCACCGAGGTGTTGGGCTCATAGATACCATCCACCTGCACCGCAACGGTCGAGTAGCTCCCGCTGAAATTCCCGATGCCCCGGATGGACAGCTGGGGGGTATAGCCGTTCGCCGAAATCTGGAAGTTGGGAACCGTCGACACGAGCTGCTGCGCCGAGGTAATCCCCAGCTCGTCCATGTTCTGCTGATTGACAGTCGAGATCGCCAGCGGCGCCTTCGAGACCAACTCGGAACGCTTCTCCGCCGTAACGACCACTTCCTCGAGCTGCGCCGCAGCGCTGCCGCCGCTATTTCCAGGAGTCGCGCTGCCGCTGCCATTCGCGCTGCCACCAGACACGACGCTACCGCCGCCAGCCGCCACGCCTGCCTCCTGCGCAAGTACGGGCGCCCCTACCGAAACTGCGGCCAAGGCGGTCACGCCGACGCACCAGGACATCGCTGGACGATTCATGTTTTCCCCCTCTGGTTTGGATTGACAGTGCACATTGGCGCGCACCCGGCGCCCAGGGGTCGTCCTCTCGTCACGACGTCCTGTGGGAACGCAATCTAGCGCAGTGTCGTCGCGTAACGCAAACGTTTGCGCCACTGCGTCATTCTCGAACGAGCAATGCTCTGTGCTCGCTGGCTTTGCGAGCGCCATCTGCCATAGTTTGCAAACGTTTGCGTCACCTCGTAAAGTAACAGCGCGGCGCCGGCTGCCGGCGAGCCGCACAGCCAACGAGGGGGTTTCATGCGCTGGATCAGCCAATCAAACGGCCGCGGTCGCTTCCGACGTGGCGCAATAAAGCGCTTCGCCATTTCCGCGGGAATTTTCGCCGCCGCAGCCGTCGCGGTAGCAGCCGCGCAGGATGCTCCCATGCCCGCGCCCCTGACCGTGGACGCCGACGGCACGGTCCACGTCCCGGCCATGGACGTCCCCGTGTCCAGCTATTTGAGCCCGCAAGGCAAAGCCTACCTCGCCGAGCACCTCAAACAAGTCCAACGCCCCGAGATGTTGGTCCAGGCGAATGGAGTCCCGCCGCTTCTGGCCGGCTACCTCGAGCGCCAACGCGCGCGGTTCGCCGTCAGTCGCGAGGACACGACGGTGGGAGGGGTCCATGCGTATGTCTACACCCCCAAAGAGGGCATCTCTGCCTCCAACCAGAAGCGAGTCCTGATCGACCTCCATGGTGGCGGCTTCTCCGGCTGTTGGCCGGGCTGTGCCGAGCTCGAATCCCGCCCCGTCGCCGCCCTCGGCCGTATTCGCATCGTCAGCCTGGACTATCGCGAAGGCCCCAAATACCACTTCCCCGCCGCCAGCGAGGATGTCGCCGCGGCCTATCGCGAGTTGCTGAAAACCTACCGCGCACAGGACATCGGCATTTATGGCTGCTCGGCCGGCGGAATGTTGACTGGCATGTCCATAGCCTGGTTCCAGCGGCACAACCTGCCGGCTCCCGGTGCCATCGGCATCTTCTGCGCCGGCGCAACCCTGGGGCAGGGCGGTTTCGGCTTCGGCGGTGATGCGAACTATACTGCCATGCCCCTGGGCGAAGGCCGCGCTGCGCCGGCGCACGCAGCGCCCGCTCCAACCCCCTCGTCACCAACACCCAAGTCCGCCAGGCGCCCGGGCCTGGGGTACCTCGCGGACGCCGATCCGCACGACCCCCTGGTCGCGCCGGCATCCTCCGCGGAGGTTCTCAGCAAGTTCCCACCGACCCTGATCATCACCGGGACCCGCGGCTTCGAGCTCAGCTCAGCGGTCTACACCCACTCACAGCTGGTGAAGTCGGGCGTCGACGCCGAGCTGCACGTCTGGGAAGGCATGTTCCATGGCTTTTTCTACAACCCGGACGTGCCCGAATCGCGCGAGTGTTATGACGTGATCGTCAAATTCTTCGCCCGCCACCTCGGCCAGGCGCCAACGCCCTGACAACTACGCCCCGATCTCGAGCACCCCGGTTCCGCCACCCTCCAACGAATACTCGATCCGCGCGCGCCTGCGGACCAACTCCACCCGCAGCCGCGCGAAGTGCCTTCCCTGCACCCAGTGCATCTCCAACACCTCATCCGCACAGGCCGGCAACCGGAACTCGCCCCCAAAGGCGGCATGCCCATTGCGCAGCCGGATCAATTCCACCAACCGCCGCACCACCGGCCGCTCGAGCGCCTGCTCGATCTCCGCCCGACTGTAGTAATGTCGATTGATATCCCGCCCGACACCCGTACGGGCCAGCAGAGCCATGTCGTTACATCCCGCCAGCAACCCGACGTAGTACACCTGCGGAATGCCCGGAACGAAAAACTGGATCGCCCGCGCAGCCAGGTACGCCGCATCGTCGCGCCCGAGCGCGTCGTAGAACGTACAGTTGACCTGGTACAGGTCGAGGTTGGCGGCGGCGGCGCCCGTGGCCCGCGCACTGTCTCCCTTACTGTTCTCGTGGATCCGTTCCACGATGTCAGAGAGCTCCTGCGCCGAGACCAACCCGGGCCTCGACTCGGGCGCCTCGGGATCCGCGCCGATATCGATGATCCCGATACCATCATGAGTATCGAGCACCGTCAGGCAGTTCCGCGGCCGCACCCCCAGCCAGTCCTTCAGCCGCCGCGCGTTACCCTTGAACAGGGTATGCAACACCAGGGGCGGCAGGGCGAAGTCATACACCCAATCCACGTGCTGCGCGATCTCGATCTGCCGCCGGAAATACGAATGGATCTCCACCAGCACCTGCAACCCCAGCTGCTGGGCACGCGCGGAAAATTCCCGGATGAACCCGAAAGTCGCCGGCATCATGAAACAGCTCTGCCCGGCCTCTTTGATCGCATAACCGACGGCGTCCAGCCGGATGATCCGGATCCCGTTCGCGCTGAAAGCCTTCAGAATGTTGTCCAGGTAGGCCGCGCCGCACGGATGCCGCACATCGATATCCATCTGCTCCGGCGTAAACGTCGTCCAGAAAATCCTGCGGGTGCCATCCTGCAACGTCAGGGACGTAAACGGCAGACCGGGCCGCGGACGATAGATAGCGAGCAACTCACCCTCGCGCGCCCCTTGTGGAAACACCCGGTCGAAAGTCAGAAACATGCCGTGATACGGCGACTCCCGGTCCCGCTGTAGAAAATCCTGGAACTGCTGCGACCGCCGGGAAATATGATTGACGATGACATCCGCCATGATGTCCAGTTCCGTCCCCAGCGCGCGCACGTCCTCCCAGCTCCCGAGCCGGGCGTCGACACTCGCGTGATCGATCGGATCGAACCCCGCATCAGTGCCGTCGATCGGATGAAAGAACGGCAACAGGTGCGTCGCACCAAACAGGCCGCGCAGCGGCCCTCGCACCAACAACTCGTGGAGCTCGCTGAAGCTTCCCGCCAGTCGATCCACGTACGTGATCAGTTGAACTTGATTTTTCATTTCACCAGAATGCAATCGTGTGCGCTGCGCTGCAAGCGGCGCGCGGCCGGTTCCACCCACCAGTTGACCAGCAGCCCCGCGCACAACAACAGCGCGAAGCCGGTCGCGAGTACGAACCCCGATCGCGGATCATGCGCGGCGTCGCTGACCACTCCCATCGCCAGTGGACCCAACGCGGCCGACAGTGCCGTAAAAAATAGAATGATCCCCGCCGCCGCCCCGTGCTGCGCCTTCGGAAAACAACTGATCCCTTTGGAGTTGAGCGTCGGATAAATCATCGACATGAACAACCCCGACAGCGGCAACAGCCAGGCGCCGGCCTCGACCCCGCCGGCCACGGAGCCGGCGAAGCAGATAAAGATGACGGCACCGAAGACCGCCAACACCGCCGTCCAGGAAAACCGGGCCAACAGCCACAGTGCGAGAAAGCGCCCCAGCGCCCGCAGAACGAAAAACAACGTGAGCCCATAAACGGGCAGCCAGGCATACGCGCCCCGATACGCCCGCACGTAAGTCGGCATCCAGACGTAAACGGCCACCTCGACCGCCACATAGAGCGTGATCAGGAGCGAGAACCCAAGCGCATAGGGATCCTTCATGAGCCGGAACGTGCTGCCCAGGTTCGCGCCCTCGGCGCCCGAGTGCGCTCCGGCGTCCTCGATGCGCGCGGCGACCGCAATCAACAGTACGCACAACCCCGCCGCCACGACGTACAACCATTTCCACGAAAGTCCATGCGACAGCAACACGGCGACGATCGCGGGCCCCAGGATGGAGCCGACGGCGAAGAACCCCTCGGCGGTGTTCATCAACCGGGTGTGCCCCTCTACCGAGGTGGAAACATCCCCCACGAGCGCGAGAGCCCCGATCTTGAAAATACTGATCCCGAGCCCGGCGATCGCCAGCAAGCCCACAAACAGCCCGAAGGACTCCCCGAACGCAAACGCGAACGAGCTGACCCCGTACAAAGCAAGACCGAGCACGATGGTGCGCTTGCGCCCCAGCCGATCCGCCAGAAACCCGAGGAACAACGCACCCAGTGCCATGGCGATCATGGGCGCGTAGTGAAACGCGCTCGCCGCCTTCATACTCAACCGGAACTCGTCGATGACCCGCGGAATGACCCCGCCAACCGCATCGCTGGTCATCGCGAACGTCATGAACATCAGGCAAATGAGCCCGCGCGTGAGGCGCAGATTGCGTTCGACCCTGTCGGCGGGACTCATCCGCTTCAGTGTCCCAGGTGCCGGTCGAAGAATCCCGCGATCTCCTCGAACGCCTCTTTCGACTCGGGCGCCGTCGTATCCGCAAGATACTGGGCGTGCGACTGCCCCTCGAACACTTCCAGCTCCGCCTCCACACCGGCTTCGCGCAGCTTGCGATGCACGCGCACCGTGTTGGAAAGGAAGAGATCGCGCGTGCCGCTGGTGAGAATCGTCGGCGGGAACCCCTTGAACTCCCCATAAACCGGCGAGAGGTGCGGATCCTCGAGGTCCCGTCCGTGGGCATACAACCGGGCGGCAGCGCCCAACACCGGCTCGTAAGATACCAGGGTGTTATCCACGCCTGCGTTGGTAGAGTACGTGTCCCCGGTATCCGTGAGATCCGACCAGGGCGTCCCCGGCGCGATGGCCGCCGGCAGCGGCGCGCCTTCCTCCTTGATGCGCTGGATGAGTGCGAGCGTCATCCCACCGCCGGTCGAGGTCCCGAACACCCCGAGGTTCGCTGGCTTCTCTTGTCGCACCAACGCCTTCCAAACCGCCATTGCATCATCCATCGCCGCCGGATAGGGATGCTCCGGCGGCATCCGGTAGTCCACACTGATCACCTTCAGGTGACCGAATCCGGCCATGACAATCGCCTCCAGCGTGCCCGACTCCCCGGGCCCGAATACATAGGCTCCGCCATGTAAATGCAACAGGACGCGATGCCGGTTGCGCTCCGGCAACGGCACCGGCGTCACCTGGAAGCAGGGCACGCCGCCCAGCCGGATTGCCGCCACCGTCACCGCAAACTGTTTTTTCAACTCCGCGATCCGCGCCATATCCTGCGCGGCAGCCGCCTCGACGGCCGCGTGCCACGCCTGCGGACTTTGCGGCGCCTGCGGCGGTGTCGCGGGCCTGGCAATCAACTGCGCTATCTGCGGACTTACGGTCGTAGGAACCGGAAGCGCTCGAGCCCCGACCTCCCGGGCGGTCCCGGCCGACTGCTGTGCGAGCGCGGTGCCGAGGAGCCCGAGCCCCATCACACCCGCAACCAGCCCTCCCAGGAGAGCATCTCGCCCGATTCCCGCTCGCACACTGCACCCCTTGAAGAAGAATTCGGCAGGCCCCTTGGCAGATCACGCAGCGCGCTCCGCCCGGCGCTTCCCTGAATGGACCGCGTGGATTCCCCTGCGTGACGGACGTCCCGCACCGCTGTGTTTGTTTCCGCTCCCCGCGGACGCCGCCTCTCGACCCAGAATCTAGCGCACGGCCGCCGCACATGCAAACGTTTGCGTACAGGGGCTCTGCGCTTGTCCCGCGCCACGCCAGCGAAGACTCCCGACCCCTGATTGTGCCGCACGTGCACCCGAGGAAAGTAAGCCACCGGCCTCGGACCGCGGCCCGCATCGGCAGCCAGTAAGGCGCAGGCGGGGCCGCATTCCACCGATCTGCCAGTGCGGAGCCGCAAGGGTACTGACTCCACCAGGCGCTGGCGCTTTACGTTGAATACTCAGACAATTGAGCATAGACTCGAATCGCATGATACCGCTACCATCATGGCCTGCAATGAGCACACTCTTGCAACGGATACCGGCCCGCAGCC
>Ga0070665_100002595_pt1 | contig 19722 bp, 14 predicted proteins | sample KBSS13metaG_FD_65862 | JGI IMG/M metagenome (GOLD analysis project Ga0070665, IMG submission 65862) | Switchgrass rhizosphere microbial communities from Kellogg Biological Station, Michigan, USA - KBS S1-3 metaG | ecosystem: Host-associated > Plants > Roots > Rhizosphere > Soil ...
TGGCTACGTAACGCAAGTGAAACCCGTCCTGCCGCTCGTCGCGCAGGACAACCAACAGAACGAACGCGTGCGCCGGCCATCCCACGACGGAAACGTGCAAAAAAAGTTTTCGAGCGCCAATCCACGCGCCTGCGCGAGCCAACTCGCGTAGGCGCGTTTGTTTTACCAGCCCGAAGCGCCAGCGAGGGTTCTTCGTGTTGTTGTGTCGTCGTGGTCAGCGTCTGCCTTCGCCAATGAATACAAACCACAACGGCACGAAGGCACGACGAAGGAGGAGACGAAGACCATCACGACGGAGCGTGATGGCTACGGACGAGGAACACTATTGACCACTGCATGAGCAAAGCGACAGGCCGACCAGCGGGAGGCCGGATTCGTTCGCAGAATCGCTCTGTCGAATGTAAAGTTACCCGCGCACGCAACAATAATTACCACTAATCTTCACTAATGAGGATTAGCGGTTATCAGCGTTGATTAGTGTTCCTGAACCTCTTTTGTCTTCTTCATGCCGTTGTGCCGTCGTGGTTTCCTCTCGCGCGACGAAGAACCCTCGCTGGCGCTTCGGGCTGGTGGCGAGAAGGACGCTATTTGGATTTGCGCGTCGCAACGTTATCGAGAAAGTACTCGGCGATTCGCGTGTACAGATTTCGCGTCACCACCGGATCGGGCACCATGTGGGTTAGTCCGGGTAGCGGCAGGAATTCGAAGTCGCGGCCCGCGCGAAACAGGGCGTCGGCCAGACGCACGCTGTGCAAGAAGTAGACATTGTCGTCGGCAGTGCCGTGAATGATCAGTAGCGGCTGCTTGAGTTGCGGCGCGTAGGTTAGGACGTTGCTGGCTTTGTAGCCCTCGGCGTTTTCGTTTGGCAGGCCGAGATAACGCTCGGTGTAGTGCGTGTCGTAATCGAGCCAGTCTGTGACCGGCGCGCCGGCGACGCCAGCGTGAAACACGTCGGGACGACGGTGCACGGCCATCGCCGAGAAATAGCCGCCGAATGACCAGCCGAAGATACCCACGCGCGCGAGATCCAGCTCGTCGTATTGTTCGCCGAGCGCTTTGAGACCATTCGCCTGATCTTCCAGCGGCGTGTCGATCAGGTTGCCGCGGATGGCGCGTTCCCACTCGCGTCCGCGGGCTGGCGTGCCACGCCCGTCGAGCGAGACGACAATGAAGCCTTGCTCGGCAAGCCAGGCATCGAGCAAATACTTCTGCCGCGAGGCGACCACCATTTGCGAATGCGGACCACCGTAGACGCTGACGATCACAGGGTATTTTTGGCCTGGCTTGAAATCCTTGGGTCGCACGAGGGCGGCGTGCATCCGTGGCGACTGGCCCACCACGGTCAGTTCGACATTCGGCGTGATCGATGGCTTGGCCGCGACGCTGGTCAAATCGCCGACCCGCGTTCCATCGGCTCGATAGACTGTCTGCTGAAACTCGCCGGGAAGTGTCGAGGACGTGACGACGTAGACGCCGCTTTCTTCGCTCAGAGTCAGACCATGCACGCCCGGTTCGCGCGTGATCTGCTCGAACCTTTTGTTGCCCGGCGTGAGCGACACGCGCAGGATCTGCGTCTGGGTGGGATCGGCGCCGCCGACGAACCAAACAAGCTTCTGCTTCTGGTCGACGCCGATCAAGTGGCGGTAGTTCATTTCCTTCGTCGTGATCGGTCCCAGCAATTTGCCATCGGCGGCGCGCAACTCTAACTGCCATACACCGTCGCGCTCGCTTGACCATAGGAACGCCTCGCCATTCTTGAGCCACTTGGGCGCACTTTCATCGATGTTGACCCACGCGGCGTCCTGTTCTCGTAGTAGCTCGCGGGTTTGGCCGGTGCTGGTGTCCGCGGCCAGTAGTAGCTCCAGAGTCTGCTGGCGATTCTGCACAAGCAGCACCAGTGGCGATTTCTCATCCCAAACCACTTTGGCGAGATACGGAAACGCTGAATGGTCCCAATCGATCCAACGCGTTTTGCCGCCGTCGACGGAAATGACGCCCAGGCGAGTCTTGGCGTTATTCTTGCCAGGACGTGGGTAACGCCAGGCCTGCGCTGCCCGCTCGGGGTGCGCTGGGTCGGCAATGTAGAGCGTCTCGACGTCGCTGGTGTCGCTCTCTTCGTAGGCGATCCACTTCGAGTCTGGCGACCACCAGAAGCCGTGCATGCGTTTCATTTCTTCCTGCGCGACGAACTCTGCCAGTCCATGCGTGAGTGTTTCCGTCGCCCCTTCGGTCAAGCGGCGCTCAACGCCACTCTCAACGTCCAGCAAGTAGAGATCGCCATCGCGGACGCAGGCGATTGTTTTGCCGTCTGGCGAAAGACGCGGATCGACCGCGGCGCCGGCCTTGCTTGCCAGCTCCTTCGATTGGCCACTTGCGCGATCGTAAACGAATAATCTGCCGGAGAGGGGAATCAATAGCCGGCGGCCATCTTTCGATAGTTCATAGCTGGCGATGCCACGGGCAGTAAGCCGCATCCGCTCGCGGCGCGCCTTTTCTTCTTCCGTGAGTTGCTCAGCGGCGCCGCGCAACAATTGGTCGGCAGTGATTAATACCCGCTCAGCGCCGGTCGCGACGTCGAACTGATAGAGGTCACGCACCAGGCTCTTGGCGTCCGATCGCAGGAAGAAGACGGCGTCGCCCGTGGGCGAGACCTTAACACCGCTGGGCTTGCCCAGGCTGAATCGCTGCGTGGCCGCGAACTCTTCCAGAAACTCAGGAAACTTGACGCGAGATTTTGGCACGAGTGGGGCGTCCTGCGCGGTGCATGATGTTGGCAAGCCAAGGGCGCCAGCCGTGACGAGAAGTGTCAGCAGAATTGATGCGCGCCGTGAATGTCGCATGCGATGATTCCATGTGGGTCGACGATCGCTTGATTCGTGGTACGCACGGAGTGCGTACCTTACGTTAAATGGTGATTTGCTACGGCGCTGTTACGCCCAGGCGTTCGGCCAGTTTTACGAGCGCGGCCAAGTTGCCGTCATCGAGCGGCACGCCACTGGCGGTGCGGGTGGCCAGCAATCGGCGCTCGGGGTCGCCAGGGAGTGAAATCTCGTCGACGCCTGGCACGGTGGGGCAATCGCGCACAAAGTTTATTAGCTGCGCGAGCTCACTGGCAAAATGCTGTCGGCCGCTGAGTTGACCGGGATCAATGGCTAGCATAAATACGCAGTTGCCCAACTGGTTGATCGGCCGCTCGCGGATCGTCACGCCTCCGGTCAGGGCCCCGGCGAAGATTTCGATCATCAGCGCCAATCCGAACCCTTTGTAGGCCTGATCGCCCCCCATCGGCCGAATGGTGCCCGGCGGGTCGGCGTACAGCGAGTTGGGGTCGTTTGTCGGCTGCCCGGTGCTGTCGAGCAGCCAACCGTCGGGGCAGGTTTGGCCGGCGATTTTCTTGACTCGCACTTTCCCTTCCGCCGTGGCGCTCGTTCCGAAGTCAAGAATCAGCGGCCCATCGGCCTGCGGCACGCCAAACGCCAGCGGATTGGTGCCAAGACGTGGCGCCGTGCCTCCGACCGGCGCCACACGTCGCGCGGCGCCATGCGTGTTGACCATGATCATCGAGACGACGCCCTCGGCGGCGGCTTGCTCTGCATATTCGCCCAGCCGGCCGATGTGACCGCTATGGATCAACGTGCCAACGCACGTACCGGCGGTGCGAGATTTTTCAATCAGTCGCTGCATCAACTCGCGCGCCATGGTCTGGCCAAAACCCCAGCCGCCGTCGGCCATCACCAGCGCTGGTTGCTCCTTGGTAATCTGCAAGTGAACGCCCGTGCGCAACTCCCCTTTGGCCAGTTGGTCGAGATAGTAGGGGATGCGCATCACGCCGTGCGAGTCATGACCGCGCAGGTTGGCTTGCACCAGGCTATCGGCGACGACCACCGCCTCGGTCGGTTCGAGCCCACCGGCAGCGAGTAATTTTGTGGCAAATCTGGTCAATTCCGGCGCGGCGATCGATGGCATGCTGAGGGCTCGGGTATTTCGTTGAGAGTTCTGATTAGGAGTTGCGTTGAGAAAAGGGGCTACCGTTCCGAGTCGGTCGTTGCTTCCCATTGCCGGCGGGCTTCGAAGACCGCAATGGCCACGGAGTTCGAAAGGTTCAGGCTCCGCGCTTCTGCGCGAATCTCAATGCGCAAGGCGCGATCCTGATTGGCTTCCAGCAACGCCGAGGGCAACCCTTGCGATTCGCTTCCGAACACCAGGACATCGCCCGGCTGGTATTGCGCGGTGGTGTAGCTGCGCGTGGCGGTTTTGGTGAAATAGTAGAACGACGAAGTCGATTCCGCGGCCAGCCGCTCGACCAGCGCGGCCCAATCATCGACCACTTCCCACTCCAAATGCTGCCAATAATCGAGTCCGGCGCGGCGGAGGTAATAATCATCTACGCGAAAGCCGAGCGGTCGCACCAGCCACAGCTTGGCGCCTGCGGCCACGCAAGTCCGGCCGACGCTGCCGGTGTTGTAGGGGATCTCTGGTTGATGGAGCACAATGTGCAAAAGGGGTTCGTATTTCACGCTGATGAAAATGACACGCTCGCGCGGTAAGGTCAAGCGTGGCGCCGGGGAGGCCCGGCCGCCTGTTCGCCGCTGACGCGGCGCTCCAATTGGTCCGCTCCCGTTGGTCGCTGACCGATTTAGATCCGGACTCGTAGAGAACGCCCCTGTGCGTGCGGTAAGCGTCGTCGTTCCACAGCGTTGGGCGGATTCTCTACTGCTTGGTTACAATCGAAACACAAACCAACCCAAGATTGCGAACGGAGCCTGGTGCGATGATCGAGATCGAACACCGAGATGGCGTGACGCTGCTCGCGATGGCTCGCGGCAAGGGCAATGCGCTCAATATCGAATTGCTCGAGGCTCTGGACGCGGCGCTTGCGCGGATTGAAGCCGAAAGTTCGCTGCCGCTGGTCATCACGGGCCAGGGGCGCAGCTTTTGCGCCGGGCTTGACTTGCCCAGCATTACCGCCGGCGGCGCGCCCTATTTGCAACAGTTGCTCCCGGCGCTTACGCGGGCCTTGAAGCGAATGGTGCAGTTTCCACGTCCAGTGGTGGCTGCGGTGAACGGACACGCCATCGCCGGCGGCGCCATCATCATGATGTCGGCCGATCATCGGATCGCGGCGCTCGGCGAAGCGCGGATTGGGCTGACCGAGTTAGCCGTCGGCGTTCCCTTTCCGGCGTGGCCGCTGGAGATTGCTCGCGCGGCGATTCCCAGAGAACATTTTGGCAGGCTGATCTATACCGCGGCGCTGGTTTCGCCTGGTGAAGCACACACACTAGGCCTGGTGGACGAGGTGACCGAGCAAGAGGATCTGCTAGAGCGGGCGTTCACCGTCGCCAGGCAGCTGGCCGCTGTGCCAGCCGCGACATTCGCAATCAGCAAGCGGCACGTCCGCGCGCCATTGGTCGAAGCTGCCGAGCGCCGCGCCGCGTCGGACGATCACGAAGTATTCACCAATTGGACGAGCGAAGCGACGCAGCAAACCATTCGCGCGTTCGTCGAGCGCACGATCGGCCAGAAGAAATAATCGCGACGGAAACCATCCAAACGACTTCAGCTAGCCGCGACCGAGTCGCCTGCCGCCGGCGCATGGCTGACCAATCCAATCATGGGCGCGTGGTTCACGACAATCGCGTCCAGAAGCTCTTCGTCGATGTCGATCAACGCTTGCGGTTTTTCCGGCGTCGTTGTCGTCGTATCCGACGCGGGTGGAACCGGAGTGACTGCGCCGTATGAACCGCGCCAAAGCTGCGCAAAATTGCCCAGTACTCCAGCTTCGAGTGATGGCGTATGAAGCGGCGGCACCGAAGGACCATGAAACGCTGCAGAGGCAGCGCCTGTCCATGGCGCCGCGGCCGATAGCACAGAGCCATCTGGCAAGGAGCCCGGGACGTCCGTTGCTGGGAGTGTATTTACCCCAAAGGCCTGTACGCTCGGCGACAGCGTCGCCAGGATATCGACAGGCAAATTGAACTGCAGGTCAGCAGCCATCAGCCGGCGCGTTTCGAGCATTTCGAATCGGAGCAGGCGACACTTCGCGCGGTGAGTGTGAGCCCCAGATCGCTGCTTCCGGTCGTCCGCAACGTCGGACTTTGGATCGCCCAAGAGTGCGTGGGTCACCATGGCTAAGCGCTCCCATCACGAGGCATTCGAGCTTGCCGGAGGAATTTCCACCGGACAATCGCAATTATACGTCGCGTTTGGCGGAACGTAGTCGCTTAGCGCCGGATGGCATTTGGAAAGTGACCGGTACTGGACGAAGTCGGTTGTTACACCCCCAAAACACCGCGGATCCTTGGCGAAACTGTCAGGTTCCTGGCCCGTTAGACAGTCTGGTTCGGGCGCTACCGGTTTGCGGTAGGCGCCTTCGAGGACTGTGTATCGGTGAGCCGTCGGCCCATCACGATGGCGTCGAGGATTGCTTCCAGATCCCTGGTGGTTTTTGGCGTGTCGTCGTCCTTTTTCTCTTCGTCCGGCGGTGGAATCAAATCGGGGCCGCCGTAGCCGCCGCCGCCTCGCCAGAGTTGGGCGAAGTTGCCCAGCACGCCGGTCTCGAGCGATGGCGTTCTGAGGATCGTTGGCGGGCCACTGCTGAACGCGGCGGCGTCTGCGCCGGCCCAGGGTGTCGCGACCGCAAACACCGAACCGGTCGGCAGAGCGCCGGGGACATCGGTGGCCGGCAATGTATTTGTCCCGTAGGTCGTCGTCCCATTGATCTGCCCGGGGACAATGTCTCCGCCAGTTCCGGTGGGCAGGATGTTGGTCGCCACCACAGTATACGCGGCGCTCACGGTGTGTACCGTGTTCGAGATCACAAGATTGAGATGGTCAGTCCCAATCGCCAGATTCTGGAAGAACAGTGTCCCGATGCCAGTTTCTGGGTCGGTCGTCACGGTGTAGACGTTATTTTGGGCGCCCACAATGTGCACCACAACGTCGACGCCGCCCGTGACCGGTTGCCCTTGAGCGTTCAGTACTTCGAACTTCACGCTATTCGTCGTGCCGAGAAGGCCCGAGTCGGGTTGCGTGAGGATCTCGATGGTCGAGGCCGCGGCAACAGGCGTGTTTCCGCCGCCGCCGCCGCCACCTCCTCCTCCGCCGCCATGATTGGGCGGATTGTTATTCGGCGGTGGCGTAGGATTGGGACCCCACGGATACAAGTCGATGTAGACGTGATTGAAGAATCCCTGAAAGTTCGTTGAATCACCGCCTTGATCGTCGTAAGCGAAGCCGTAGGCCAGACCGTTGATGCTAACGCCGGTCGCCGGATCGGTCGTGCTGTTCTGGTGCAGGAACGCCGCGTACCAGTTCGATGTGCTGCCAGGCTGGTAATACAGCGCCGGGTTGCTCGACCAATCGGACGGAGCGATCGAGAAATTGGTGGCCACGCCGCGATTGAACGCCGAGACGATGGCGTTCTCGATGCCGGACTGTATGGTCGGGTTAACGCCCGGCTGGAACAGGCCGTCGTTGAATACGCCATCGTTTGCCAGCACCATCGCGCCCGGCGACTGATTCGGAAACGGCATCCACGATGGTGGCGGCGGCGCGCCGGCTATGTTCGTATTCGTCGAAAAGAACGGCTGGTAGATGATGTACTCACCGCCTGGACCTGTGAGTTGCAGCACGGTATAGGTGTGGCCTTCGTATTGATAATTCTTGTTCGTCTGTCCGACGAACGTGCCCCCCAGCGCAGGCAGCGTGATCGAAAACGAGTTCGAGGCCGTGTAGTGGTCGAAGAAGCTCGTGATGGCGTCGTTGAAGTACGAGTTCAGCGAGTTGTAGGTGTAACTGTTGGTCGGCGGCGCCACGGATCCATTGGGCAGGCCAGTATCAGTGAACGTCGTCGTGGTGATTGGGGCCGAATTGATCCGAGTTGCCGTGGTCGGATCATTCGTCGTGCTGCGATAGACGTTGTACCCGGTCGCCCCTGCGAACTCGTACCAATTGACGTTGATCGTCTGCGTTGGATAGTTGACGCCGTCGATCGAATTGTTGTAGGGAACCCCCTTAGTGACGTTCGAGACCGCGGTTTCGCCGTCGCCGCTGATCGCCGTGATCCAGTAGTAATAGGGCGTGCCAATCGTCAGGCTGCCGCCGCGCGCGTAGGTCGGGACACCCGTCGAAGTCGGCGTTTGATCGACGTCGATGATGTCCTGCGGCGCCAAGATCCGGTAACCATTGCCCGCGGTAAGCGATTGCAGGAACGGCGCCGCGGTCGGCCCGTTGGCGTTGATGAATGGAGTGTACAAGTCGAACAACTTGCTGCGCGTCAGGTTCAAGCCGACGCCGTCCTGGGCAGGCGACGGCGCCGCCGGGTCGGTGGTGATCGTAAAGGGAAATCCCACCTGGTCAACTTCCGAGAGGTCGATATCGAGCCCAGCGGTGGTGATCGCAAACTCGAACAGACCGAAGTAGTTCTCCGGATTGGTATTCGAGGTCGGCGAGGCGAGGCCAGCAGGCGTGTAGGTCACGATCGGCGGCGTGCCGACGCCGATGACGATCTGGCCACCTTTGATATAGGTATCCGGCAAATTGAAGATCGCGCCCGTGCCCGATAATTTGAACGTGTAATCGAGGCCCGGCTGGACGATCGCGTAGTCCTGGATCGCGTCGTTGTAATAAACGTACGAGCCGGCGTCGATCGTTCCGCCAGCGTTGGTGTGGTAGTCGGCGGTCAGCTGGCCCGACGCCTCGATGTAGACTCCGCGCGCGGCGACGTCCGGGGCAATGTTGAATTGGATGGGCGTCGTGCTCATCAGGAATCGCGGCTCGAGCGATTCGATCTGCAGCCCCCTTCGCTTGGCGCGATTGTTGGACGCCCGCCGTTTTACGACTTCGGCGGACGAGCCTGTGCGATTACGAACGAAACTTTTGCTACCCATGGCGCTGCGCTCCCGTCACGTGCGACCGTGAAGGCTCAGAATGAAATTGGCCAGATCGCCGCGGCGCAATCGCGCCGGGCGGTTCAACTCAAACGTAGCTTGCTGTTAGCTTCGTCTGAGGCCAGCAGAGCCGGGCCGAGCGGGCGCCGTTACAATCTGCCAAATTGATAGAACGGGGCGCGTTGGTTGCGCGAGGAGATAGCGCCAATTGGCGGAAAGGCACGCCAGTCGCTGAAGGGAGACATTTGTCTCGCCGAAAAGATAACGCCCTGTTGGACGCCGACGCCACCGCCCTGGCAGAAAACCTGGCGGGGTCAACTTCCGCTGCGCGAACGGCGGCTGACGTGTCGCAGCGCCAAGGGAAGGGCACTCGTGAGAGCAGCAATTGCCAATGAGCACGTCGCCGGTTCAGGGACGACCATGAGACTTTGTGGCGGCATTTGGCCGTCACTCCAACGGTTGGCAATGTAGGTGACGTCGTTTGCATCGATGACGCCATCATGATTGGCGTCACCGGCCGGCGTTTCTTTCGACCAATTATTGGCCGTGTAGGTAATGTCCCGAATGTCGACAAGCCCATCGCCGTTGACGTCACCCGGGGTCAAATACGACAGAATCTGGTCTCGATACGACGATAACTGAATCGCGTACGTCATATTTCCGTAAACAGACAAGTTGGCCGGTTGGCTGGTGAATTGCGAGTAAGCGGACATCAAACCCATCAGCTCCCAGCTCCGGGTCGCCTGGTTGTAGGCGAACACACCACCGCCGGAGTCTCCCGACGTGCCGATTGCCTCGTAGGGCGTTGCATTCGTTGCGGAGAAACTCATGCTGAAGCTGACATTTTGCGTTGAGCCGCTGCCTTGCGGAAAGCCAATTCCATCGACGGTGTTTGTCCCCCAACGAATCTGATTGGAGCCGGCCCAGGTGAATCCTTTATGCGCAGCGGTTGGCAACGCGGAACCAAGCAACTTCCAAGAGCCGCTCTGGACGGCGAAAGAACTTGTCGTCAGGGCTCGATTGCGACCGTCCCCGATCATCGTGACTGCCTGCCCTGATTGAGGCGCGCTCGCGGCGATTTGCAGCGAAGGCAGATTCGGGGCGCCATCGATCTGGTACACCAGCATGTCCGCTAACTGCGTATTGGTAGCGCCGGGCATGTTCATCAGTTGATGAGCCGAGCCTGGAACTGCGTCATAGATCACGCCATCGAGCAAGGTCGCTCCGGCGCCGACGTGGTTGGCCGTCAACATCCAGCCATTGCCGAGATACACGGCACTGCCAGTGCGTCCTTGGGCCGACGCAATGTTGGCAAAGCCAGGATCGTTGGCCGGCGCGGTCGTATTGCCGACGCCATTTCCGGTCGCAATCAATACGGCTCGGCCGAGATTCGGTAATAGCGCGACGAGGACGCAAGATAACGCGAAACAATAAAACCGGTGCATAAGCGGCTCTCTTCCGTCGGCCAGCACTGCTCCGTTGCAACGGTCGTTAGAACTCGTGCCCGGTGAATAAACTTCACGGCAAGCGACGAGTTCTAAGCATCGACCTTGATCGAGCGCTGACCGAATCCCTGTCTGTAGCGAAATGATTGGATGAGACGACTCACTCATGTGGTTCGTGGCATATCCTTATGCCACGGAAACCACCGTTCGCCCCCGCTCGGACTGAATTGGGAGATCATCGCGCCCCGTTGGGACGAATGTCCCTGGAAAGGTCCCAAGACAGCTTTGTTAAATACCGGAACTTTTCGACGACGGCAAGAGCAGAGCGCTTAGCGCCCGAAGCGTCGGAAAGGTATATGCCGCCGCCGTTTCGCTCTGATTCGTAGGGTCGAGGCGCCCAATGAGTCTGGCGCTGAATGGAGACCACCTGGCCTGCCGCTCAATCGGGTCTGATAGCATGACGGCGCAGCGGCTCACGAGGTCATGCCTACTTCGGCGAAGCTCTGCACGAGCCGCTCGAAATCTGCCGGGAAAACGTGGCCGATTGTGCCCACGCGGAACGTCTCGGCCTGGCTGACTTTGCCGGGATAGATCACGAAACCCCGGGCCTTCAGGGCGTCGTAGAGCGCCTCGAACGAGAACTTCGGATTGTCCGGGTAGAGAAACGACGTGATGATCGGCGAGCGAAGTTCGGCCGGCAGCAGAGGGCGATAGCCAAGATTCGTGAGCCCTGCGACCAGTACGCGATGATTGTCAGCGTACCGCCGATTTCGCGCCGCCGGGCCACCTTCGAGATCCAGCTCGTTGAGCGCTTGCTCGAAGGCCAGCACAATGTGCGTCGGCGAGGTATAGCGCCACTTGCCTCCCTTGGTTTCCATCTCGCGCCATTGGTCGTATAGGTCCAGGCTCAGCGAGCGGGCCCAGCCGGCCGCTTGTTCCAACCGTGCGCGCCGCGCGATGACAAAGCCAAAACCAGGCGCCCCCTGCACGCATTTGTTGGCCGACGAAATCACGTAGTCGCACGAGAACTCGTCGATATCGATTGGAATGCCGCCGAGTGAGCTCATGGCGTCGAGGATGAACGCGCGACTTTGGCGGCGGACAGCGCGGCCGATTTCGATGGCCGGATTGAGCATGCCGGTCGTGGTCTCGCAGTGGACCAGCGCGACATGCGTGATCGCTGGATCGGCGGCCAGCGCCGCCTCGACCTTGGCTACGCTCGCCGGCTCGATCTCGGGCTGCGTAATCACAACGTGTTCGATCTTCAGCCGGGCGGCGATCTGCGCCATGCGTGCGCCATAGGCGCCGTTGTTGACGACCAGCAACTTGCCCTGCGGCGGAATCACCGAGCCAAGCGTCGCCTCGACGGCGTACGTTCCGCTTCCTTGAATCAACACCGCGGTGCAATCGTCGCCCGTGCTGACCAGCCGGACCAGTCGAGCGCGGATTTGCTGGACGATGTCGTTGTAGTCACGATCCCACGTCGACACGTCGCGCAGCATGGCTTGCTTGACCGCGCGACTGGTCGTCAGTGGGCCGGGAGTCAGCAACAAATAGGGAATGTCGTCTTCCAACGGCGCGATTCCTTTGAACTGTCTTGTGGGCTATTTCAAGTGTGCCACTGGCTTTGCCAGTGCGAGCGGCTGGAAAGACTTCAATGCAGTAAACACTGGCGGAGCCAGTGGCACACAAATTGTTGGCGTAACTAGGGCCGTTCGCCGGCTGCCAAGCGTTCTTCGATCTGGGCGATCAATGATGGAACGTCGGCGATCGATTCAATCACCGCGTGGGCCCCGGCGTCAAACAGCGTTTTGGCGGCGCGATCGATGCGGGCTCGCTGTTCCAGCTCGGGGAGCGCGGCCAGCTCGTCGGCCGTGAGCGCCACTTCACTGCCGGTGCGCGAAACTCCGACGCTCCACGCGCCGGCGCTGAGTCCTTCGGCAATGTCCGGTACCGTGTCGCCGATTTTTACGACTGCCGCCGGTGGATAAACGCCAAGCTTCTCCATAATCTGAAAGATCATCCACGGCGCAGGCCGGCCGACCGAGACGTCGCCGGGCGAGACATTGCAATCCGGTAGGTACCCCTGCGCGGCGGCTTCTTCATAGCAGAGCACGGCCGCTTCTTTGAAGTAGCCGGTCGTCGTGCCGATTCGGATTCCGTGGTTGCGTAACCAGGTAACTGTGTCCAGCAGTCCAGGCAGGATCTGGCTATGGCGCCGGACAGACTCCAACTGCCGCGGCACAAAGTGTTGATGGTACGCCGCGTCGACGTCGTCCTCGGTCCACGCCCGATTGTGACCGGCCTGCCACGACTGCGAAACTTCCGGCGTTTGCAGAATCGCCCGCAGATGGTCGCGCTTGCCAAGTCCCATGGGCGCGCGGGCTTGTTGGAGCGTGATCGGCACGTCGAACTGGGCGAGCGCTTCGACAAACGGCGCTACCGGCGCAAAGCAACCATGATCAACCGTTGTGCCAGCCCAATCAAAGACGACGAGCTCAATTCGTTTCGCGTTGTGGGAAGTGCTCATGCTGTAAAGGTTTCATCTCGCGCGGGTAGGTTGTCAAGCGGCAGGCGTGAGCGGAAGGGCGCGAGCCCTCCGGTTCTTTTGATGCTAGGGACGATCGAGCCACGAAGAACCGGTGGGCTTGCGCCCATTCGCTCACGTAATGCTAACCGATCACTTGTCGCGGGCGTCTGACATCATGCAAATACCAGTAGAGCCCCGCCGCCACTAGTGTCACAGTCGAGACCGTGGCCAATGCCGAGAACGCTACGCCCCATCCACTTTCGGCCGCCAGCACGGCCACTCCGTAGCCAGAGACCACCGCGCCCAGATAGCCGGCGGTGTCTGCCAGGCCGGCAGCCGTTGAGCTGCCGCGCTTGCCGCCGAAATCGAGCGACATCACGCCGGTCAAAAACGAATAGGGCCCGAGCATCGAAAACGAGACCAGGCTCGTCAGCAGCAGCGGCAGCGTGGCGCCTACGCCCGGCTCAAGCTTCGAGAGTCCATACAGCGCCAAGACCATGATCGCCAAAAACGAAAAGATGATCGCGCCCCGCCGTCCTTTGGCCATCTGATCTGTCAGCAAGCCGGCGGCGATGGCCGAGAGTCCGCCGATGAACGGAAACAGCGCGCTAGCCAGCGCCGCGCCGTCTTTTTCGAGCCCTGCCACTTCTTGCAAGTACGTTGGGTTCCAGTTGTTGAACGTCTCGCGGATCAATGTCAGGCCGAAGCTCATGACGCAGACGAGCCAGAACGAAAAATCTGTCGCCAGCGGCCAGAGCAGGTCGACCAGACCCGTCGGCGTGGGCGCGTCTCCTTTGGCGCCGTAGACGTTTGCCGGGTTCGCTTCTGGTTCCGGCGCACCGACATCGCCAGGACAGGCCTTGAGCGTGACCCAACTCACGCACAAGATCACGCTCAATAATCCGGCCGCTGCAAAGAACAACTGACGCCATTCAAGGTTGCAATACAACAGCACCCAGAAAAAGACGCGAGCGAGCGAATCGCCAAACAAATAGCTAAGTGTAAGGATGCCCAGGATCGTGCCGTGCCGTTTGACCGGAAACCAGCGCGAGGCGACTTTCACCAGGCCGTTCCAGCCGACGGATTGCACCAGGCGGTTGCCGCACCAGATGAAGAGGAGCGTGGCGAAACCGGTCGAGAAACCGAACAGCACCGTGCAGAAGATCGATCCCAGCATCCCAAGCAGAAACAGCCGGCGACCGCCTAAAAAGTCTCCGCCGATGCCGCTGAGGAATTTACCAAACGTGTAGAACAGCACCGCTACGCTGGCGATCAGGCCGAAGCGGCGCTTGCCGAGTCCTTCGTCTTTGCTCTTCTCGACAATCGGCGCGGTCTCGGCCGTAGACAGCCCGACCATCGCTCGCGCGCTGGCAAACGAGCGGCCAAGGCGATCGCTGATTGCCGCGCGAGACTGCTCCAACCATTGTTCGACCGGGCCGGTTGGTTCCTCGGCCAGTTCGGCCTGGAGCGCCTTGCCAGAGACGGAGAAGTCGACCCGGCAGACGTAGTAGCCTGCGTAGCCGACCCACAGCGTGACCAACGTGATCGTTTGCCAGCGAAAGAGTAGCGACTGTGAATTCACGGCCAGGCGCCTGACTTGTGTTGAAGTTTCCATATCAGACCGAAGCGCCAGCGAGGGTTCTTCGTGGACGACGGAATCGAAGACCCCTCGCTTGCGCGTCGGGTTAGTGGTCGCGGTTCCACCGTAGAGAGCATGCCGCGCGGGACGCGCCAAGAGGGTGCTTGGTTGTTTTCCGCCGACCGAGGGATATGGTAGTGGCAACGTTTCCGCAATCCTTTGGGCGCCACGCGATGAGTAGCTTGCCAAAATCTTCCGGGACGGTCGGCGGCGTGTTGCCGGTGTTTCAGACGCCATATCACGACGACGAATCGATCGATTTCGCCACGCTCAAAACGGAGATCGACTGGTTATTCGAGCGCGGGGCCGATGGCGTTGTGATGGCGATGGTTTCCGAAGTGCTCCGTCTTTCGAGTGACGAACGACGAGAACTGGCCGCCTGCGCTTGCGAAGCCGCGGCTGGGCGCGGAGCGGCAATTATCAGTGTGGGGGCGGAAAGTAGCCGAGTCGCCGAAGAGTATGCTCGTCACGCCGAAAGCGTGGGGGCAACGGCGCTGATGGCGATTCCGCCTGTTTCGATTGCAATCGACGAGGAAGAGTTGCTCCGCTATTACGGGCGGATCTTCGCAGCGACACGGTTGCCGCTGGTGGTGCAAGACGCCGCCGGTTATGTCGGCCGTCCGATCTCGATTGCCGCGCAAGCCCGCCTGGCAGCGGAATTCGGCGAGCGAGCACTCTTTAAACCTGAGGCCGAACCACTCATTCCGCGACTGCAAGAATTACGTGCGGCGACTGGCGGAACGGCCCGTGTGCTGGAAGGTTCGGGCGGAGTCGCATTAGTCGAGAGCTTTGCCTGCGGCATTGTCGGATCGATGCCCGGCGCCGAAATGATCGATGCGATTGTCGCGTTGTGGCGAGCGCTCGTGGCAGGAGACCAACTGGCCGTGGAGCGAATTTCAGGGCCGATCGCGGCCCTAGTCCGGCTGGCTCCGGGGCTCGACGGATTCCTGGCGATCGAAAAACATCTGCTGGTCCGGCAGGGAATCTTCAAAAATGAGGTCATCCGGGGGCCGGTCGGATACCGCCTGGATGAAGCTACCCGGCTCGAGATAGACCGCCTTTTTGACGGATTGGAGCCTGTTTTATAGAGAGTCTGGGGCGTGGGGCAATTGGTTAGCGCCCTACCGGGTATTTCGGAAATTTTGGAAGAAATTGGGTGACAATGCATGTACCTTTCGGTTAGTATTGCACCAACGCGTGAGGACGTCTCGCGCTGTAGTCACGTGGTTCTCGAGCACGCTAATGCTCTTTGCTGAGAGTTGAGCCTTCCCTAACGCCGGCCCCGCGCTGGCAGGTTACTTCTTAGGGCTCATTCCAACTCTCGCCTCACACAAGCAACCTTCACGGGTTCTTCGCTTGGGTTTGTCTGCGCTTTGCCGCGGACTTGTTTCACGCGTCGCGCTCGTTTTTTAGATAGGTCGCGCGCTCTACATCTCCTGTGGCGTCACGGTTGGCGCATACGGGCAGGGCACGCCGGGCACGAAGTCCAATATCGGTTTTTATATCGCATCAGGAAAAGCTAACGCACTCTTCTTTACAACTCGGCTACAGAAAGAACCAACACGATGATTCGCACGCTTCGATTTGCATTGCCAGCGCTTTATGCGTTGGTCGCAGCTTGCTCGCTTAGCGCCTCGCCTGCCAAGGCAGCGCTCTTGTCGAACCTACTGAATGGCGACACCCTTCTAGTCGGCGACAAACTCTTTAGCGGGTTTACCTACTCGTTCACTGGCAACATGCCTCCGCCAGATCAAGTGAACGTATTGCCCTACACCGACGTTCAGGGCAACTTCGGCATTGAATTCAACGGCTCGTTTCTCGACTTCGTCTTCAACGGCGGGTCAGACGCTCTGGTGGAATTCACCGTCACGGTGACCGATCCCAACAAGGTGATCGTTGGCGTGAACCTGTCGGGCAATCCGTCGGTGATCGGCGGGCAAGGCGTCATGGCCGTTACCGAAACATTCTTGCCGCACATCAACGACAACTCTCTCAACATCTATGACATTGTGATCGGCGCCACGAGGCTCTCGGATTCCGTCCTGTTCAATCAAGGCTTCTCCACCATGCGTGTGCAGAAGGACATCCTGGGATTCTCGAACGGCGGCGTCGCGTCAATGTCGGTTTTGCGACAGACGTTTGTCCAAGCCCAAGGGCCGATCATCCCGGAACCGGCTACGGTTACCCTGATGTCGCTCGGCCTGATTGGCTTGTGCGTCGTCGGCCTGCGTAAGCGCCGCGCTTAACAGCGGCCAGGCGCTACTTCGGCAGTATTCTTCGCGCGGATGGACCGGCGCGAATCCTTAGGCATGGAGTCCGCAGCGACTTTTGCTGTGGCGTAGCGCACGGCAATCCGCGCGTTCGTCCCACTAGGAAGCCGCGCGTCGGACACTAGAGATTCACGCACTTATTTCGCAATCGCTTAGAAGCAGCTAACGAACAGATTCTGCAACCCGGACAGAAAGACACCCCAACAATGATTCGCATTCATCGGATTACTCCTGCCGCCTTCTTCGTCGCGTTGGCCCTCTGCGTCACGTCGGCAAACGCCGCGCTACTTTCCACTTTGATCGACACCGACGGATCGATCCAGGTTGGCGACAAGCTCTTCAGCGACTTTACCTACTCGAACACCGGCAGCATGCCCGCGCCGACCTTGGTCAACGTCTCACCCTACACCGATCCGCAGGGCAACTTTGGCATCGAAATCCAAGGCTCGTTTGTGAACATCAACGTGGGCGGCAGCTCGAACGCGGTGCTGAACTACACGGTCACCGTGCTCGATCCGAACAAGACGATCGTCGGTTCGACCCTGTCGGCCAACCCGGCCGTGATCAACGGCGCCGGCACGTCGAGCGCAACCGCATCGTTCCTGCCGGAAGATCCGTTGACGCTGACCGTCTTTAGCACGGTCCCCGGCTCGACGCTCTTGGCCACCTCGGGGGTCTTCACCACGGATCATCAAACGCTGCATGTGCAAACCAGCATCACGGGCTCGTCCGTCACTGGCGTCGAAACGATGTCGTTCGTGCGTCAGACGTTCGTGCAGGTCCCAGAGCCAGCGACTGTCACGCTGATGACGCTCGGACTGGGCGCGATCTGCTTCCTCGGCCGTCGTCATCGCCGCGGTTAATCGCAGCGGTCTGTCGATTCAATAAAAAACGCCTGCCGCGGCAGTTGAGGAGCGAATCCTCTTCTGCGGCGCCAGGCGTTTTGCTTTGGTTGAGATCGTTGTCTGTCGTAGGCCTCCTGCTCACGCAAGCGTGAGCAGGAGGCCTATCTTGTCGTGATCGCAAACGCAACTAGATGAACGTGTTGATCAGGTTCTCCAGCATTTCTTGCCGACCGCTGGTGTTCGGCGTGCTGTCGCCCTTCTTCAGCATGTACTGCTCGAGTGACGTGAAGTTCGCCTTGCCCGATTCGATTTCGGCGCCGATGCCGCTATCCCAGCTGCCGTAACGGTCCTTGACGATCTCGGCCAGGCGACCGTCGGCTCGGATGGCCGCGGCGATCTTCAACCCGCGGGCAAACGCGTCCATGCCGCCAATATGGGCGTGGAACAGATCGACCGGCTCGAAGCTCTCGCGGCGAACCTTGGCGTCAAAGTTCAATCCGCCGGTGGTGAAGCCGCCGTATTTCAGCAGCACCAGCATGATTTGCGTGGTCAGGTAGATGTCGGTCGGGAATTGATCCGTGTCCCAGCCCAGCATCAGGTCGCCGTAGTTGGCGTCGACCGAGCCCAAAAAGCCCTGCATGGCGGCGTATTCCAGCTCATGGTGCATAGAGTGACCGGCCAGCGTGGCGTGGTTGGCTTCGATGTTCATCTTGATGTCTTTCTCCAGGCCGTAAGCGCGGAGGAAGTTGATGCAGGCGGCAACGTCGAAGTCGTACTGGTGCTTGGTCGGCTCCTTCGGCTTCGGCTCGAAGTAGAACTGCCCGGTGAAACCGATCTGGCGGGCGTAATCGACGGCCAAATGCATAAATCGGCCCAGGTGGTCGACTTCGCGCTTCATGTCGGTGTTCCACAGGTTCTGATAGCCTTCGCGGCCACCCCAGAACGTGTACCCCTCGCCGCCGAGCTCCTTGGTGACTTCGAGTGCCTTTTTGACCTGGGCCGCGGCGAACGCGAAGGAGTCTGCGTTGCAGCTGGTGGCGGCCCCGTGCATGTATCGCGGGTTGCTGAACAGGTTGGCCGTGCCCCAGAGGAGCTTGATGCCGGTCCGCTGTTGCTCTTCTTTCAGCGCCTTGGCGATCACGTCCAGGTTTTTGTTGCTTTCGGCCAGCGTGGCCCCTTCGGGCGAGACGTCGCGGTCATGGAAGCAATAGTACGGAACGCCGAGCTTTTCCATGAACTCAAAGGCGACATGGACGCGGTTGACCGCGTTCTCGACGGAATCGGTCGCCGCTTCCCAAGGTCGCAACGCGGTGCCAGGGCCAAACGGATCAGCGCCGGCGCCCCGGAACGTGTGCCAATAGGCCACGCTGAAGCGGAAATGATCCTGCATCGTCTTGCCTTCGATCTTCTCGTCGGCCTTGTAGTGGTGAAAGGCGAGCGGATTCTTCGACGTCGGCCCTTCGTAGCAGATCTTTTCGACTTCGGGAAATGCAGTCATGGCGTGGCTCTATGTCTCTGTAACGGTGTGGAGTGGGCGGGGTGAAACGGACCGCCGCGGCGGCCCCCGGAGAGGGCTTAATCGCAAGGCACCATCGTGCCAAATGGAGGGCGGTTGGGCAACTGGGGCGGAGCACGATAGCAGGCCCGATTTTGGCGGTCTACCAAACGGCGCCGGCTGGTTGTCTTTCCCAGGCGCTTCGGCTATCAAGCTTGGTGGCGGCTCGCCCGACCAACAGCCGCTGTTGGCTTGTTAACGGAATCGTTTCTTCCTCTGGTCCTCGCTCTTTGCCCCACGGCGCCCCATGCGATATCTGATTGGGACCGATGAAGCTGGTTACGGGCCGAACCTCGGTCCGTTAGTCGTAGCGGCCACGGTGTGGGAACTGCCCGACGAGGAGGGCCCGGACGCCGTCGACGTCTGTCTTTATAAACGTCTGAGTCGGGCGATCTGCCGCCGTCCGCCGACCAGCCCAACCGCGCGCAAGCGGCTGCCCATCAGCGATTCGAAGGTCCTTTACTCAACGGACCGGGGCATTGGACAGTTGGAACACGGCGTCCTGGCCGCGCTGGCCACGCTGGACGCTCGACCAATGACCTGGCACGAG
>Ga0070665_100002596_pt1 | contig 19722 bp, 19 predicted proteins | sample KBSS13metaG_FD_65862 | JGI IMG/M metagenome (GOLD analysis project Ga0070665, IMG submission 65862) | Switchgrass rhizosphere microbial communities from Kellogg Biological Station, Michigan, USA - KBS S1-3 metaG | ecosystem: Host-associated > Plants > Roots > Rhizosphere > Soil ...
GACTGCCCGACGCCGAACTGGAGGGCCTACTCGACCTGAAACCGCGGGCGCTGCTGGTGGGCCGCGACGACCCCCGTGGCGTGATCCCCAGCGTGCCAAGCGATTTCATTGGCGACTCCAATTTGCCCGACGGTCCGCTGCCCGAGGCGGTATCGCCGAGCTGGAAGGCGCTCGGCTCGGGCGGCAGCACCGGTCGACCCAAGCTGATCGAGGCAGGCGGAGACAGCCGTTTCCCAGGCGCGCTCGCCGGCTACGGCATGGGCGCCGCCGAAGGCGACACTCAACTGATCGCCGTGCCGTTGAGCCACAACACCGGAATGACCACCGCGACGATCGGCTTGTTGATGCGGCACCATCTCGTGATGATGCCGCGTTTCGACGCCGCCGAGTTTCTGCGGCTGATCGGCGAACACCGGGTCAGCTTCTTGGTGGTGGTGCCGACGATCATGCAGCGACTGCTTCCGGTGTATCGGGCCGACCCGGATTCCTACGACCTGTCATCGGTGCGGCGGCTGTGGCACGTCGGGGCGGCGTGTCCGCCCGCGGTCAAGGAAGCGTGGATCGAGATCCTCGGCCCCGAAGCGGTGTGGGAGTTGTACGGCGGCACCGAACTTCAGGCGTTGACGTTCGTCAGCGGCACACAATGGCTCGAGCATCGCGGGTCGGTCGGGGTGGTCGTCGCCGGTGAGATGAAGGTGCTCGACGACGACGGTAACGAATGCCCGCCCGGCGTGGTCGGTGAGATCTACATGCGGCCGGCGCCGGGTAGCGCGCCGACGTACCGCTACATCGGCGCGAATGCGAAAAGCCGCGACGGCTGGGACTCGCTCGGCGATCTCGGCTACTTCGACCAGGACGGCTTCCTCTATCTCAACGACCGGCGGGTGGACATGTTCACCGTCGGCGGCCGCAACGTCTACCCCGCCGAGATCGAGTCGGCACTGTCGGCCCATCCGAATGTGTTGTCGTGCTTGGCTGTTGGTATTCCAGACGAGGATCTCGGTCAGGTGCCGTACGTGATCGTGCAGGCCGAAGGGCTGGACGAGGCAGGCGTCATCGCGTTTCTGTCCGAGCGCATCGCGCCCTACAAGGTGCCCCGCAGGGTGGAGTTCACCGATACGCCGTTGCGCGACGACGCGGGCAAAGCCCGCCGCTCGGCGGTGCGGGACGCGATCATCGCGCGGCGAGCCGCGCAATCCAGCTAGCGCGCGACGGGCTCAGGCAGGTTCCTGACCGCACTGTCGAGCGGCGGTACCGGACGCTCTTTGCGAAACTCCCAACGCCGCAATGCGACTCGGCATGGTGACTCGACCAGCGCGTAGCTGACCGCCGCGATCGCAAACCCGAACACCACGGTCAGCACAAACACCACCGGCATGTGCCCGTTGAACATGAACTCGCCGATCAGCGGGAACACCATGGCCAGCGCAGCCAGGTGCCAAATGAACAACCCGTAAGACCAGCGGCCCAAGGTGACCATCGTCGTGCTGCCCAGCAGCCTGTGTTCAGTGTCGGGATCGTCCAGAACCAGAGGTGCGATCAGCGCCCCCGCGACGACCGCCCCCGTCGCGATCTTCACGATGAATTGGCTGACCGTGCCTGGCGTCAGCCCCTCGGGGCCTGCCAACGGCGAGGCCCCGACCAGGAACGCGAGTCCCGCGATACCCGCCATCAGCGCCCGGCGCCGTGCGAGTCGATGAAACCGGCCGACGTCGGAAACGGTCAACTCGGCCAACAACATTCCCGCGGCGAACCACGAGAAGAACGCGGGCGGCCAGTTCAGCGGATTGACGCCGAACGGCGCGGGGATCGGGAGCAGCGCCCACCCGAGACTGGCCACCCCCACCACCGTGATCAGAGGGATTCGGGCGCGCACCGGCAGTCGTCGCGCCAGTAGTGCGAGGAACGGCAGCGCCAGGTAGAACGCGACCTCGACGGAAAGGCTCCACATCTGGGTCAGCCCTGGTGTCAGCGTCAGCGGCACGTAGACCTGGGTCAGCGACAGGTTCGCCAGCCACACCGTCAGGTCGGCATGCGCGTCGGGCAGCAGCGTCAAAATCACCACGACCGCAACCAGGTAGCCGGGCATGATCCGGACGATGCGGGACCGCAGGTAGTGCCCGGTCGGCGGGCGTGACCGCAGACCGCGCGCTGCGGCGGCGTGGCCGCGCCACAGCAGGAAGCCCGACAGCGCGAAGAACACCGCGACGGCCAGGTCGAACCGGCCGAACAGCCGGCCCGAGATGCCCCCGGTATGCGCCGTCTGAAATGCGACGTGAGTCACGACGACGCCGACAGCGGCGCAGGCACGCATCCCCTCGAGGGCGGGCAGGAAGGAGCGCGTCCCGCCAACAGAAGAGGATTGGGCCACGACGACCAGTGTGCCGTGCTGATCGATCGGCGGGAAAACGGGTAGTCAAGCGGCCATCGGCGGATGCCTTCGTAGTAAGGATCGACTTTAGTTTGTGCTGTTAGGGTCGAACGGGTTTGCCGCCCTCCCAGGTCGGGACGGTGGCGGAGCGTCTGCAGGCAGACGGTGAAGGAGGCACGGTTTGAACCGCGCAGTGGCGCTGCGTATCGCAGCGTGCGGAATCATGGGGCTCGGAGCCGCCCTCCTGATCGCCGCGCTGTTGCTGACCACCTACACCAAGGGCAAGATCGCGAAGATCCCGCTCGATCTGGACACCACACTCAACGCCGACGGCACCGGCACGGCGTTTGACCCGGAGTCACTGAACTCCGACAAGTTCGTCATCAACAAGAACGTCCCGATCGCTCAGCAACAGCAGATCAGCGTCGAAGCGCCGTCGAACGCTGAGGTCGTCACGCTGCAGGTCGGCGATTCGGTGCGACGTACCGACAAACAGGGCGATGCCGGCCTGTTGCTCGCCCTGGTGGACACCGTCACGGTCAACCGCAAGACCGCGGCCGCAGTCTCCAGCGACAGCAATCCCGGCGGTGCGGTGCAGAAGCCGCGGGCCATCGACGCCACCCAACCGCCGACCAACATCGCGCTGCCGCACGACGGGCTGACCTACCGGTTCCCGTTCGAAACGCGGAAGCAGACCTATCCCGTTTTCGATCCGATCGCGCAGAAGGCCTACGACGCCAACTACGACGGTGAGGAAGACGTCAACGGGCTCACCACCTACAAGTTCAGCCAGAATGTCGGCTACGACGCCGACGGCAAGTTGGTGGAGCCGATCAAGTACGCGTCGCTCTACGACGACGACGCCGACGCCGAGGTCACCGCGCGGGCGTCGCTGTGGGGCCTGCCCGGAAATCCGGACGAACCGATCACGATGACGCGCTACTACGCCGCCCAGCGCACCTTCTGGGTGGATCCGGTGTCGGGGACGATCGTCAAGTCCAAGGAGCGTGGCTACCACTACTACGCGCGCGAACCGCTCAAGCCCGAGGTGACGTTCGTCGACTACACGGTCACGTCGACCGAGCAGACCGTCGAATCACAGGTCGCCAGCGCACACGACGAGCGGGACAGGCTGGCGCTGTGGGGTCGCATCCTGCCGATCACGTTCACCGCGATCGGTCTGGTGGCGCTGATCGGCGGCGCACTGCTCGGGTCGTTCAGCATGCGCGCCGAGTCGGCGTTGATCGATCCGGGACTCGACGAGGCCGATCACCGCTTCTTCGGGCCGCGTGGTTCCGAGGACGAACGCGTGCCGGGGGCGGAGGCGCAGACCGAAAAGCTGCCTGCGTCCAGGCCAACCGATCTTCCGCCGGACAGACCAGTCTGATCACACGAATATCCGCGCCTGCCGTTGCGCGGTCGTTCATCGCGCCGGGCTACGCGCTGGTGCTCGCTCTTCTGGTGACGGCGCCGCTGCTGTCGCCCGGCTACCTGTTGCTGCGCGACGCGGTCTCGACGCCGCGTTCCTACCTGTCCGACGCGGCGCTTGGCTTGTCGGAGGCCGCACCGCGGGCGCTGCCACAGGATTTCGTGATCGGGCTGGCGACCGCGATTGTCGACGGCGGCCTGGTGGTCAAGGCGCTGGTGGTGACGGGACTGTTTCTGGCGGGCTGGGGCGCGGCCCGGCTGGCGAAGGCCGTGGTTCCCGAAGCGGGCACGGCCGGTCAACTCGTCGCGGCGACGATCGCTGTCTGGAATCCGTATGTCGCGGAACGACTTCTGCAGGGGCACTGGAGCTTGGTGGTCGGCTACGGCTGCCTGCCATGGGTGGCGACGACGATGCTGAGGTTGCGGACGTCGGACGTCGCACCGTGGTTCGAGGTGTGTGCGCTGGTGTTCTGGATCGGCGTCGCGGGGCTGACCCCGACGGGGCTGATGCTGGCCGCGGCGGTCGCGTTGACGTGTGTGTTCGTTCCCGGCTCCGGCAGACCGCGGTGGTGGTGCGCTGCAGTGGCGCTGGGCACCTCGGTATTGGTGGCGCTGCCCTGGTTGACCGCGGCGGTGATGGCCGATTCGTTGTCGTCGACGCAGGCCCAAGGCGTCGGCCCGTTCGCCGCCCGCGCCGAACCCGGCCTCGGCACCTTGGGAAGCCTGCTCAGCCTCGGCGGCATGTGGAATGCCGATGCTGTACCGGCTTCTCGCACAACGCTTTTCGCGATCGTCGGCGCCATCGTGCTATTGGGCGTGGTCGCGTTGGGTCTGGCAACGCTGGCGCGCCGCCCCGTCGCGGTGCCGCTGCTGATCCTTGCCGCAGTCGCGGTGGTGGTGCCTGCCGCAATGGCCACCGGACCCGGTATGGCCCTCGCCGAGGCGGCGATCCGCACACTGCCCGGGCTGGGCGTGGTGCGCGACGCACAGAAGTGGGTCGCCCTGGCCGTGCCCGCGTATTCGCTGGCCGGTGCGGCGGCGGTCGTCACACTGCGACAGCGGATTCCGGCTGCAGCGACCGCGCTGATCTGTTGTGCGGCACTGCTTGCGACGTTGCCCGATCTGGCGTGGGGTGTCGGTGGGCAGATGTCCGCCGTGCGCTACCCGCCGGGCTGGGAGAAGGCATCGGCCCTGATCAACGCTGACCCGCGCCCGGTCGCGGTGCTGCCCGTCGACAGCATGCGCCGCTTCGCGTGGGCCGGTGACGCCCCGGTGCTCGATCCGTTGCCCCGGTGGGTGCGCGCCGATGTGCTGACGACAGGTGACCTGACGATCGGTGGCCGCACGGTGCCGGGCGAGGGTAGCCGCGCCCGCGAGGTCCAGCGGTTGCTGTTGACGGGGGCTGATCGTGCGACGCTTGCCTCCGCCGGTGTGGGCTGGGTCGTCGTCGAAAACGTCTGGAACACAGGATGGTCCGCGCCTGCGCTGCCCCTACCGGTCGCGTATCAGGACGCCGATCTCACCTTGTACCGGGTGGGGGGCGACCATCCACCCGCATCCGGGCGCGCCGTCATGCTGGCCGTGCATTGGATATGGCTCGGCACGCTGGTGCTCAGCGGGGTGCTGGCGTCGGCATTGGCGCTGCGGGCTAGAGCACGCCGCTGACGATCCGCCCCGCGTGCACCGCCTGGAGCACCGTGCGCATCGCATCGGCGCTTTGCTGCCACGAGAATTCGGAACTGCGGGCCGCTGCCTTGGCGCCGAGTTGTTCACGCAGCACGTGATCGGTCAGCAGGCGGTCGAGTTGGTCGACCAGCTCATCGTGGTCGTCGACGAGCAGTCCGGTCACGCCGTCGACAATCGAATCCGTCAGGCCGCCCGAGGACCGGTAACCGATGGTCGGAACGGAATGCTGGGCCGCTTCGGTGACCGCCAGCGCCCACCCTTCTTTGCGTGACGGCAGAATCTGAACCCAACTCTGTTGCAGCACATAATGTTTGGTTTCGTCATCGACGTGGCCGTGGAATGTGACCGCGTCGGAGATGCCGAGCAGCGCGGCGTGATCGACCAGCCGCTGCTGCCACCAGCCACCGCCGAGGATGTCCAGGTGCAGGCCGAGAATACGGCCGCTCAGCGCGGCGATCGCCTCGAGCGCGTCCTCGATCTGCTTGTGCGGCACCAGCCGTGACAACACAACGACTCGCGGTGTGGCCGACCGAGGCACGGTGAGCGTCTGCGCGGGCGCCTCGTCGAGCCCGTTGCGGACCACCGCGATGTGGTCCGGCTGCACGCCTAGGCCTGTCAGGTCACGCGCCGACGGCAGCGACACCGTGACGTATTGATTGCGGCGGTGCACCCGCGGCGACAGCTTCGACTCGACGAACCAGCCGATCCTGCCCATCACCGGCCCCGCCACCGGCCACTGCTCGCGATGGCAGTGGTGCACCAGCACCGCGACCCGGCGACCGAACGCCCACCGGGCCATGAAGGGCAGACCGTTCTGGGTGTCGATCACCACATCGGGCCGGGCCTTGCGCAGCGAGCCGAGGCCGATACGGGCCAGGACCATCGCCAACCCGGCCCAGATGTAGACGGAGTACGGACCGCCGGCGCGGCTGATCTGCACGCCGTCCCTGACCTCGCGGCGTCGCGCCCCCGGATAGCGGGCGGTGCGCAGCGTCACGCGTACTCCGGATTCGGCGAGTTGGGCGCCGATGCGCTCGAGGTAGGCCTCGCTGCCGCCGCCTTGCGGGTGCCCGGTGTCGCGCCAGCACAGCAGCAACACGGAGCGCACGGGTCGGGACATCGGTGACCAGACTATCCGCTGGCTAAGGTCTGTCTCGATGAGAGCCGCAGACCAGTTCGCCGCACGGGCCACGCTGTGGCGGTCGCTGCGATTGCTCAGTCAGTTCCGCTACGAGCAGCCCGACCCGGCGAGGTTCTACGGCGCGCTGGCAACAGACACCGCCGCGATGGTCACCGACCTGTGGCGCGGCCTGCACCGCGTGCCGCCCGCCGGCCGAACCGTGCTTGACGTGGGTGGCGGCCCCGGTTTTTTCGCGACCGCGTTTCAGGCCGCGGGTATGCACTACATCGGCGTCGAACCCGACCCTCGCGAAATGCATGCCGGCCCGGCCGCTGTCGATCGGCAGACCACCTACGTGCGGGCGTCCGGAATGGCGTTGCCGTTCGCCGACGCCAGCGTCGACATCTGCCTGTCGTCCAACGTCGCCGAGCATGTGCCGCAGCCGTGGCGGCTCGGCCGCGAGATGCTTCGGGTGACCAAGCCCGGCGGCCTGGCTGTGCTGTCGTACACGGTGTGGCTCGGCCCGTTCGGCGGTCACGAGATGGGGCTGTCGCACTACCTCGGTGGTGCCCGCGCGGCCGAGCGCTATACCCGCAAGCACGGGCATCGACCGAAAAACGACTACGGATCGTCGTTGTTCGCGGTGTCGGTGGCCGACGGGCTGGAGTGGGCGGCGAGCACCGGCGCCCTGGTCGCCGCATTTCCCCGCTACCACCCGCGATGGGCGTGGTGGCTGACGCGGGTCCCGGGGCTGCGGGAATTCACGGTGAGCAATCTGGTGCTGGTCTTGCGGCCGTCCTGACAGCCTGACTGGAACAGGTTCTCGTTTTCTCCATCTATCGGTAATGTGACGCTCATGACACAGAGTTTGGACACCGCTTACAAGACCGAATACGACAAGCTGTTCATCGGTGGCAAGTGGGTCGAGCCGTCAAGTGCCGAGGTCATCGAGGTGTTCTCGCCCGCGACCGGGCAGAAGGTCGGGCAGGTGCCGCTGGCCGCCGAGGCCGACGTGAACGCCGCCTGCGCCGCCGCCCGCAAGGCGTTCGACGAGGGTCCGTGGCCCCACACTCCGCCCGCCGAGCGTGCCGCAGTGATCGGCCGCGCGCTCAAGCTGCTCGAGGATCGCGCCGATCTGTTCAAGCATCTGCTCAAGCTGGAGACCGGCCAGCCGCCGACGATCGTCGACATGATGCAGTACGGCGCTTCGGTGTCGACGCTGCAGTACTACGCCGGCGCCGCCGACAAGTACACGTGGAACGAGATCCGCGACGGCATCTACGGCCAGACACTCGTCACCAAGGAGCCCGTCGGCGTCGTCGGCGCGGTCGTGGCGTGGAACGTGCCGCTGTTCCTCGCCGTCAACAAACTCGGCCCGGCGCTGCTGGCCGGCTGCACGGTCGTGCTCAAGCCCGCGGCCGAAACGCCGCTGTCGACAAACGCTTTGGCCGAGGCGTTCGCCGAAGCGGGCCTGCCCGAAGGCGTGCTGTCGGTGGTGCCCGGGGGCGTGGAGACCGGCCGCGCGCTGACCTCCAACCCGGAGCTGGACAAGTTCACGTTCACCGGCAGCTCCGCGGTCGGCAAAGAGATCGGCAAGCTGGCGGCCGAGAAGCTGAAGCCGTGCACGCTCGAACTCGGCGGCAAGTCAGCGGCCATCATCCTCGAGGACGCCGACCTGGACTCCACACTGCCGATGCTGGTGTTCTCCGGCCTGATGAACTGCGGCCAGGCGTGTGTGGGGCAGACCCGCATCCTCGCGCCGCGCTCGCGCTACGACGAGGTCGTCGAGAAGGTGTCCGCCGCGGTCGCCGCGATGCCCGTTGGCCTGCCCGACGATCCGGCGTCGATGATCGGCCCGCTGATCTCCGAGAAGCAGCGTGAACGCGTCGAGGGCTACATCAAGAAAGGCGTGGACGAAGGCGCGCGGATCGTCACCGGCGGTGGCAGGCCCGAGGGTCTGGACGGCGGCTGGTTCGTGCAGCCGACGGTGTTCGCCGACGTCGACAACTCGATGACCATCGCGCAGGAGGAGATCTTCGGCCCGGTGCTGGCGATCATCCCGTTCGACACCGAAGAGGACGCGATCCGCATCGCCAACGACTCGGTGTACGGCCTGGCGGGCAGCGTGTTCACCACCGACTTCGCCAAGGCCGTTGAGATCGCCAAGCAGATCCGCACGGGTACGTACGCGGTGAACATGTACGCGTTCGACCCCGGCGCCCCGTTCGGTGGCTACAAGAACTCGGGTCTCGGCCGCGAGAACGGACCAGAAGGCATCGAGCAGTACTGCGAGGCCAAGAGCATCCTGCTGCCGTTCGGTTACACGCCGGAGATCTAGCGTCCCGCGGGCAGGAGCGTAGCGACCGGGGATTTAGAAGGACTCTTCGCCCAGGTCCATCAAGGCAAGGTCGACGGCCTCGACGATCTTGCGCTCGGCGGTCAGCCGCGGCAGCACGTTTTTCGCGAAAAACTTTGCCACGGCTGCCTTTCCGGTATAGAACGCCCGGTCGCGGTCGGAGACGTCGGTGTCGAGGGCGTTGAGCGCGATCTCGGCCTGGCGCAGCAGCAGCCAGCCGATCAACAGGTCGCCGACTGCGAGCAGGAACCGGACCGACTCCAAGCCAAGGCGATACAACTCCCTGGCGTTCTCCTGGGAGGACAGCAGGTAGCCCGTCATCGCCGCAGCCATCGCCTGCATGTCAGCCAGTGCGGTGGCGAGAAGCGTTCGCGCATCAGCCAATTCGGGTCGGGCGGTGTCGCTGCCGAGAAACGCCTGGACCTGCGTCATCACGTGCTGCAGCGCCCGGCCCTGGTCGCGGGCGATCTTGCGGAAGAAGAAGTCCTGCGCCTGAATCGCGGTGGTGCCCTCGTAAAGCGAATCGATCTTGGCGTCGCGGATGTACTGCTCGATCGGGTAGTCCTGAAGAAAGCCGGAACCGCCCAATGTCTGCAGTGATTCGGTCAGGCACTGATACGCCCGCTCGGAGCCGACACCCTTCACGATCGGCAGCAGCAGATCGTTGACCCGCTCGGCCATTTCGGCGTCCGCGCCGGACACGATGTCAGCGACGACGTCGTCCTGGTGGGCAGCGGTGTAGAGGTACAGCGCCCGCAGACCCTCGGCATACGCCTTCTGCGTCAGCAGGGCGCGGCGCACGTCGGGGTGGTGGACGATCGTGACCCGCGGCGCCGACTTATCGGTCATCCGAGTCAGGTCGGCGCCCTGGATTCGCGTCCTCGCATAGTCAAGCGCATTCAGATAGCCGGTGGACAGCGTCGCAATCGCCTTGGTGCCGACCATCATTCGGGCATACTCGATCACCTTGAACATCTGGGCGATGCCGTTGTGGCTGTCACCGACCAGCCAGCCGACGGCAGGACGACCGTGTTGGCCGAAAGTGAGCTCACAGGTCGGCGAGGCCTTCAGGCCCATCTTGTGCTCGAGGTTGGTGACATACACGCCGTTGCGCTCACCAGGTTCGCCTGTCTCGGGATCGAACAGGAACTTCGGCACCACAAACAGGCTGAGGCCCTTGGTGCCCGGCCCGGCCCCTTCGGGCCTTGCGAGCACGAGATGGATGATGTTCTCGAACAGGTCGTCGGAGTCGCCGTTGGTGATGAAGCGCTTGACGCCGTCGAGATGCCAAGTGCCGTCGGGCTGTTGGATCGCTTTGGTGCGGCCCGCACCGACGTCGGAACCGGCGTCCGGTTCGGTCAGCACCATGGTCGCGCCCCAGTTGCGCTCCAGTCCCATTGTGCCCCAGTGCCGTTGCTGCTCGTTACCGACGGCATACAGGATGTCCGAGGACTTGGGCCCGGACAGGATCATGAAGACCGGGGGCTGGGCGCCGAGCACGAATTCGTTGATCGCCCACTCGAGGATGGCAGGGGCGGCCACGCCACCGACGTCCTCGGCCAACCCGACCCGGAACCACTCGCCCTGCTGCCAGGCCCGCACTGACCTCTTGAACGACTCGGGCAGGTGCACCGTGTGTGTCTCGGGGTCGAAGGTCGGCGGGTTGCGGTCGGCATCGGCGAACGACTCCGCCACCGGTCCTTCGGCCAGTCGGGCCGCCTCGTCGAGCATCTCCCGCACCGACTCGCCGTCCAGATCGCCGAACTCTCCGGTGGCGAGCGCCTTCTCCAGGTCCAACACCTCGAACAGGTTGAACTCCAGGTCGCGGACGTTGCTCCTGTAGTGGCCCATGCATTGCGCCTTTCGTTACGGACTCACGGTGGGACTGTGGCCGACCGACGCGCCCGGCCGGGTTGGCCTCGGTTGGTTCTGCGCAAAGCCGGTGCAGGTGCCGAGGTGTCCTGCGACGCACGGCACACCGTTCATCGTCGGTACCGGCCCGCCCGAGACCGGTGTCGGCGCGCCGTTGTAGCCGTTCTGGTCCAGCGGCGCGGCGCCCGCCGCGGGGGCGGTGAAAAGCGTGACAGCACAGACGCCGACCAGGACTGACCTGCGCAGATGGGAGCGCTCGGCCATGGCGGACCTGCTTTCCTCGGTTTCGTCGCCAGCCTACGGCGCGAATGTGGCGCTGAGCTGGGAACTCCTAATTATGGTTTCTCCCATAATCGGGCTATGGATACCGGATCAGTGATACCGGCTAAGCAAGTATGTTCACCTGGCATTAACCGTGCCGCGGTGTGATGGGGAATACATTTATTGCACCCGTGTGTTACCAGTTCTATGCTTTGCACCATAGACAGGGAGGCATCCGATGTGGATCGTTGAGGTCAACTTCGCCGGCCGCCGGTTCACGCGCGAGATGCATGGGCGTCGGCGATCGGTCTTCCACTTCAGCCCGCGCCACTTCAGCTGGCGGTCTGCACCACTGCGGGACCCGCACGCCGCCTGACACCCGCCGGAGGTTAGTTCTGTCCACCCCGACCAAGACCAGGACCAAACGCGGCTCGACGCGCACCAAGATGTTGATCAGCGCAGCCGAGGTGCTGCGGGAACGCGGAGCCGCTGGTGTCACGATCGACGAGGTGCTCGCCCGCAGCGGCGCACCGCGCGGTTCGGTCTACTACCACTTCCCCGAGGGCCGCAACCAGATCCTGACCGAGGCCTTGCAGTACGCCAGCGGCCTTGTCTCCGACGTCATCGACGATGCCGCGGCAAAGGGCGGCATGTACCTGGTCCGGCGGTTCGTCACGTTTTGGGAGGACCTCCTCGCCGAGAGCGACTTCACCGCAGGCTGCCCAGTGGTGGCCGCGGCGATCGGCTCCGCTGACGACGAGCCCCAACTGACAACCGTCGCAGGCAGCATCTTCGTCCGCTGGCGTGACGCGCTCACGCGTGCGTTCGTCAGCGACGGCTTCGACCAGCCCTGCGCCGCATCATTGGCCATCACGTGCATCGCGTCCCTGGAAGGCGCGGTCGTGCTGTGCCGGTCGACCCGCGGCGTCGACCCGTTGCACGAGGTCGCCGAGCAGCTCGAATTCCTCATCAAGTCACGGGAATTCGTGCGTGTCTACGGTGTGCCCGAGCACCGTTAGGCTTTGCGCCACCTGGCGCAGACGAAGTCGCCGTTGACGCCGGATTCGACGAGCGCCCATTCGGATCGGATCGGCAGCAAGCGTGCGCCGGCGCCCAACGAACACGGTGCATACGTCACGATCATTTCGTCGATCAGGCCCGCGCTGCTGAACTGGGCGGCCGTCGCCCCGCCGCCGACCACCCAGACGTCCTTGCCCGCCACTGCCGACACCAGCTTCGGATGCAATTCCGCGACGTCACCGTCGAACACCTGCACCGGATGTCCCTCGGCGACGATCTGCGGGCGATGCGTCAACACCCAGGACGGCTGCGCATACATCCACTGTCCCGGGTGGTTGTTCAGGATCCATTCGTATGTCGCAGAGCCCATCACCAGTGCGCCAACGGTTTTGATGAATGCGTCATACCCGAACGGACCGTCCGCGTCGACCGCCCGTGATGTCAGCCAATCCAGGCTGTCGGCTTCGTCGACGACGTAGCCGTCGAGGCTGGATGCCGTGAAGTAGACGGTTGCCATGTCAGTTTCCTCTCATCCAGTCGAGCGGGTCACCGCGGCGGGTGCGCAGGCCGTGTCGCGCCAACATGGCTCGCGCCAGTTCGCGCCGGTGCGCCGAATACGTCAACACGTGCGCGACGATGCCGTACAGCTGAAACGACTCCGGCGGGTCGCACAGTGCGTCGATGACGGTGTCGCCGAGCCGGCCCGTTTCGCTGTATTCGGAAACCATTGCGGCCCAGCGGGTTCCGATTTCCTCGTGATGAGCGGCCAGCCCTTGCGGGGTTGTCGACTGCGTGGCGTGTCTACCGGGGAAGTCGCCGCCCTCGATGGTGGCCAGCCACACTTCCTTCGTCCACACGATCGCCCCGAGCACGGCTGAAATGCTTGGCTCGGGACCGTCCCAGTCGAGAATCACCTGTCCCGGTGAGATCTCTTGTGTCCATTGCTCTTCGGAGAGCTGGGCGGCCTCGTTGATCAGATAGGCGGTGTCGGCGACGTCATGGGCCACCATCAATTGTGAAATGTCGGGCTCCTTGCTGGCGCCGTCGCTGTCCAACCACAACGACTGCGGCGGGTGAAAGTGCAGCCCGTTCGGCGCGGGCAACCGGAACTGGACATCGGCGGCGCGCGACGGTGGCACGCCGAATGTGCGACTGAAAGCGCGGGAGAACACCTCGGCCGACGACCAGCCCTCGTCGGCGGCCACGGCGGAAACCGATTCACCGCGGTGCAGCCGCCAGGCCGCGCGTTCGAGCATGATCCGCCTGCGCATCGCCGCGGGCGACTCGCCGGTCAGCCGTCGCACCTCCCGGGAGAAGTGGAATTCCGACGCGAAGCTGCTGCGGGCCATGTCACCGACGTCGGCGTTGTCGGCGTCGACGACCGCGTCGAGGAGTTCCCGCAGTCGATCGCGGCGTGCTGGATCGCTCACACTTCCCGAGTATGGCCGTGCGCCCGCGGGATGGACATGACAATTCCTGCTGCGCTGCCGGCTCACTAGACTCTGCTGCCCAGTGAGCGAATTTGATGCGCTGTGCGCCAACGACGCCGAGCTGGGCCTGCTTCGGACGTCGATCCGCGAGTTCCTGGCCGCCGACCGCGACGAGTTCGGCTGGCAGCCCGCTGTCGACTGTTGGCTGGCGAAATGGGACCCGGACTTCTCCGCCCGGCTGGCCGACGCCGGTTTCGTCGGCCTGACCATCCCCGCCGAGTACGGCGGACGCGGGCTGGGTCATCTGCACCGCTATGTCGTCACCGAGGAACTGTTGGCCCACGGCGCGCCCGTCGCTGCGCATTGGATCGCCGACCGCCAGGTGGCGCCCGCGCTGCTGGCCTACGGCAGCGAACAGCAGCGGCACCGGTTGCTGCCGCGGATCGCAGCGGGGCAGCTGTATTCGGCGATCGGAATGAGTGAGCACGGCGCCGGGTCCGACCTCGCCGCCGCGCAGACGCGCGCGAGCCGAGTCGAAGGCGGCTGGATCCTCAACGGTTCGAAGGTGTGGACGAGCGGCGCGCACGTCGCACACCAGATCGTGGTGCTGGCCCGGACCAGCCCGCTGGACCCCGACCACCGCCACGCGGGCTTCTCTCAGTTCATCGTCCCGACGTCGACCCCGGGCATCTTGATCGAGCCGATCCTGTTGATGAACGGCGAACACCACTTCAACGAGGTGATTTTCACCGACGTGTTCGTTGCCGACGAGGACGTGCTTGGACAGATCGGCGACGGGTGGCACCAGGTCACCGCCGAGTTGGGTTTCGAGCGAAGCGGACCGGAGCGGATCCTATCGACGGCCACGCTGATCTTCAGCGCGATCCGGGCCTTGGGCGAGGTCGACGACGGAGTCGCCGCCGATGTCGGAGACCTTGTAGCCCGGATGATTTCGCTGCGCCAGCTGTCGATTTCGGTGGCACGCACGCTCGCCGACGGCCGCGATGCCGCCAGCTCGGCGGCACTGGTGAAGGATCTCGGGACGCGCTTCGAGCAGGACTCGGTGGAGTTGGTCGCCGACCTGCTCGACTACGTCGGGGATGCCGAACCGTTGCGTGCGCTGCTCGCCACTGCACGGGTGCACTCCCCGCTTTTCACGCTGCGTGGCGGGACCAACGAAGTGCTGCGCGGGGTGGTGGCCAAAGGCATGACGTCATGAACGAATTGGCGCAACTGGTCGACGATCTGTGTGGTCGATCGACGGGTGACGAACTGTGGCGCAACCTGGAGGACACCGGACTCACCCGGCTGACCAGTAACCAGGGCGCAGGCCCTGCAGAGGCCGCAATCGTGTTGTCCGGCTTGGCAAGACATGCCGCGGCAGTTCCGATCGCGGAGACCGATCTGCTCGCAGCCTGGCTGGCGGGCAAGGCGGGCTTGTCGGTTCCCGACACCGGCCCGTTGACGGTGGCGATCGCCGACGCCGGCGAACGTGGCGGCCGCATCACGGGAACTGCACGCGACGTGCCCTGGCCGTCCATCGCAGTCGTATTGGCGGCGCGCACAGCCGATGCGTTGCTTGTCGGTTTGATCGATGGCACGTCGCACGGATCGATCGACTTCGACCTGGCAGTCACAGAGTTGCGCAGGGTCGATGCCGTGGTGGCCGACGAACTGGTCCGCCGCGGCGCGTGGGCACGCTGCAACCAGATCGTCGGTGCACTTGATGCGGCGTGCGACCTCACGGTGGCGTACACCCGCGAGCGAGTGCAATTCGGGCGCACACTGAGCAAGTTTCAGGCAGTACAGCATTCGCTGGCCGCGATGGCAGGCGAGATCGAACGTGCCCGCGCCGCAACTGCTTTGGCTGTCGCCGCCGCAACCGACTACGGCTTCGACCACCCCGCGACCGATTACGCCGTCACGGTGGCGAAGGTCGCCGTCGGGCGCGCCGTCGATCCGGTCACCACCATCGCCCACCAGTTACACGGGGCGATCGGGGTGACCATCGAGCACCGACTGTGGCGCTCGACCATGCAGGCTCGCAGCTGGGTCGACGAGTTCGGCTCGACCGCTTCCTACGCGCGGCGCCTTGGCCGGATCACGCTGGCCGCCGATGATCCGTGGGACGTCGTGGTCAGCTATCCAGCACCTCGTTGACCCGCGCCTCCAGATCCCCGCTGTCACCCAGATCGGCGATGTCGATACCGAAGCGGTGGGTCAGCGCTTCGAGCACTTCGGCGGCGGTGTCGAAGCGGACCTTCTCGGTGTCACCGGCACTGTGGATGGCCAGATTTCGGCCACGCATGTTGTAGCGGGCCTCGTCGGTCACCAGGGCTGCCGTCAACCCGGTAACGAAGAACGAGTCGGGATGCGTTGACACATACCAGCTTCCGACCTCGAGATCGATTCGCGGCCGCGGCTGAGTGGTGAAGATGTACAGCGGCTGCCACTCGCCGCGTACCTGGGCTTCCAACTGAAGGGCATCTCCACGCTCGCGGATGCGGTACGGCTCATGGCGAGTCTCCTGGACCGGACCGGCCTGCAGCCGGATGGGTGACGTCAATGTCTGCCCACCGAAGCCGACGTCGACCAGGAGCCGTCCATCGACGCCGGGCACCGTCACCGACAGCACCTGATGGGTCTGGGCGGGAAGTGGGCCGTCCGGGTTCAGCCAAATCACGCGACCGGCAAGCCGATCGACGCCGAAGCCCAACTGCTCGAGCACATATCCCATCAATCCGTTGTGCTCATAGCAGTAGCCCCCGCGGCGCCGGTGCACGAGCTTGTCGGTGAGCGCGGCAACGCTGAGATCGGCGACAGGAATGCCCATCAGCGGATCGAGGTTCTCGAACGGGATGGATCGATTGTGTGCGGCCACCAACGAATGCACGGTCTCCGTTGTCGGCTCCGCTGGCCCGTGGTATCCGATCCGGTCGAAGTATGCGGCCACGTCCACAGCATCGGTCACTTCGATTGTCATGACGCCATCTTGCGACCTCAATAGGGGTTCAGGTCAACCCGGTGGAACACTGGGAGGGTGCCCGCCCATTTGACCGAGGAACTGCGCGAGGACCTGCTGGCGCGTTGGTCGGAGACACACCGCAAGCACCACACCGTCGGTCACCTGCACGAGATGCTCGACGCCATTGCCGTGCTGGCCGACGCGGGCGTCGAGTTCGACCGCGAGGCAGTTGAACTTGCCGCGTGGTTCCACGACGCCATCTACGAGATCGGCCGCGACGACAACGAGGACCGCTCTGCGGAGTTGGCGCGTGAGCTGCTGGCGTCGTCCCCGATCCGGGACGAGGTCGCGCGGCTGGTGCTTGTCACCAAGACGCACGAGGTGCCGGAACTCGACAACAACGGCGCGGTGCTCAGCGACGCCGACCTGTCGGTGCTCGGCAGCGAACCGTTCCGGTACCGAGCCTATGCCGCGGCCGTCCGGGAGGAATACGCCGACGTGCCCGACGAGGTGTTCAAACCGGCTCGGGCGCAGGTACTTTCGGCGCTGCTCGACGGGCAACTGTTCCACACTGCGGTAGGGCGTGAACGGTGGGAAGAGCGGGCGCGCCGCAACATCGCCGAAGAGATCGCCGAACTCACCGGCTGACTGATTGCCAACGGAAGAGCGGGGATGGCGTCGGCGTCACGTCTGTGCGATGCTCCCGCCATGGGGGTGACATACGAGGAATTCGCAGCTCAACACCGGACCCAGCACGTCACGCCATTCAACCGATGGTGTGCGGTGGTCGGTAACTCGCTGGTACCCGTGGCCGCGGTGACGGCGTTGACGGGTCGGCTCAAGGCAGGCGCCGCGCTCTTCGCTCTGGCGAACGCGACGGTTGTCGCGGGGCACATCGCAGAAGGCAACTTGGCGCGCGCCACGCGTGACTTGCGTCAGCATCCGATCTGGGGTGTGCGCGCCGATGTCGCCGTCGCGGCCGCGACGGTCAGGAGCGCGCTCGGTCAGCACTAGGTGCGGCCACGGGGCAACGGGGCCGCGGGATCTGCGGCAGTCGCTTCGTTGACCGCAGAGCCGTGCGGCGTGTGCGCGACGCCGGGTGCGTTCGCCGGGTCTCCCGACGACGGCTCGGCGCCGTGGGTGAGTTCCCGCAGTCGAGCGTGCAACACCTCCAGCACCGGGATGCGATTGCCGTGAGCCTCCTCGTGGTCGAAGAGGCCTCGCAGTTGTCCCTCGTCGAGGGAGCGAATCCGGTGTCGCAGCTCGGTCAGCGGCAGCTGGTCGTAGTCAGGAATGGGAAGTTCGTCGGCCATGGCTGTCGGTTGCCCACGATCACGCAACCGAAAACCGTTAGCTGCCGGTCCACTTCGGCGGGCGCTTCTCCGCGAAGGCGATCGCACCTTCCTTGGCGTCGTTACTGCTGAACACCGGCATCAGGATGCGCGTCTGCTGCGACCACATCTCGTCGGGGCTCCACCCGCGCGATTCGACGATGATTCGCTTCGTCGCCGCGACAGCCAGCGGTCCGTTGGCGGTGATCCGCTCAGCGAGGGCGATCGCGGCGTCCAGCGCGGAGCCCGGTTCGGCGAGCACGTTGACCAAACCGAGCTCCTGGGCCCGCACTGCCGAGAGGTTCTCACCGGTGAGCGCGAGCTCCATCGCGATCGCATACGGGATGCGCTGCGGCAGTCGCAGCAGCCCGCCGCCGCCGGCGACCAGCCCGCGCTTCACCTCGGGGATGCCGAACGCCGACTCCTTCGACGCGACGATCAGATCCGTGGCCAACGCCAGCTCGCACCCGCCCGCAAGGCAGTAGCCCTCGACCGCCGCGATCAACGGCTTGACGGGCGGCCGCTCGGTGAAGCCCATGCCGCGACCCTCGACAATGACGTTTTCCCCGCGGGCGAACGCCTTGAGGTCCATGCCCGCACTGAATGAGCCTCCCGCCCCAGTCAGCACACCCACTGAAAGACCCGGGTCGTCATCGAGTCGGTCCATCGCATCGGCCAGCCCGTGGCTCACCGCTGAATTGACGGCGTTTCTGGCCTCGGGGCGGTTGATGGTGATGACCAGGATCCGGTCGCGCTGCTCGACCAGGACTGCATTTTCGCTGTTATCCGTCACGCGGGTGATCGTATCGGCCGTCACGCCCGACAATCGGCGGTAGCCTGCGGGCGGCGCTTCGGGCATTGGAGGTTCGGCCCCGGCCATGTACCATAAATTAGAACACGTTCTAGTTTTTCTATTCAGGGGGACCCTTGACCTCGACCGATACCGAACCGTCGGAACTCACCAAATGGGATCCCGGTCTCACCGAGCGCGTCATGGGCCTCACCCGGCCGTTCCTCAAGCGCTACTTCCGGTCCGAGGTGCGCGGGCTGGAGAACATGCCGCCCGGTGGCGCGCTGCTGGTGAGCAACCACTCCGGGGGCATGCTGCCGATGGACGTGCCGATCCTGGCCGCGCACTACTACGAGAAGCACGGCTATGACCGCCCGCTCTACACGCTGAGCCACGACATGCTCTCGGTCGGACCGACCGGAGACTTCTTCAAGAAGATCGGTTACATCAGCGCCAACCACGAGAACGCCGATGAGGCATTGCGCTCGGGCGGCCTCGTCGTGGTGTTCCCCGGCGGCGACTACGACGTCTATCGACCGACGCTCTCGGAGAACAAGATCGACTTCGGCGGCCGCACCGGCTACGTGAAGGCTGCACTCAACGCCGGAGTGCCCATCGTGCCGACGGTCGGCATCGGTGGGCAGGAGACGCAGATCTTCCTGTCCCGCGGGACCTGGCTGGCGAAGCGACTCGGGCCGATCGCGCGGTTGGCGCGCACCAAGATCGTGCCGATCTCCTTCGGGTTCCCGTTCGGCCTGAGCATCGTGATCCCGCCCAACATCCCGCTGCCGGCGAAGATCGTGATGAAGGTGCTGCCCCCGATCGACATCGTTGCCGAGTTCGGCGTGCACCCGGACATCGACGAAGTCGACGCTCACGTGCGCCACGTCATGCAGCGGGCCCTCGACGAACTGGCCGAAGAGCGCACGCTCCCTGTGCTCGGCTGAGACCCATGGCCATCACCGACCGGCTCACGGAAACGCTCGGCATCGTCACGACCATGGCCCGCGCGCGGCTGCTCGCGCCGATGCGGCCCGACAAGTACCTACGCATCGCCGCGGCGATGCAACGCGAAAACATGGGCATCACATC
>Ga0070665_100002598_pt1 | contig 19719 bp, 19 predicted proteins | sample KBSS13metaG_FD_65862 | JGI IMG/M metagenome (GOLD analysis project Ga0070665, IMG submission 65862) | Switchgrass rhizosphere microbial communities from Kellogg Biological Station, Michigan, USA - KBS S1-3 metaG | ecosystem: Host-associated > Plants > Roots > Rhizosphere > Soil ...
CGGACAGGATCATTGGTCCGTCAACGCGCACTGGTCGGCCGATCTCGGCGTTCGCTACGAGTGGGTCTCGAGTGAAACGACTGGTGGAGGCACCGTCGTGAACGCGCACACGCTGGTTCCGCGGCTGGCGGCCGCATACGACGTGAAGGCCGACGGCCGGTACGTCGCGCACGTGACCTACGGGCGTTACGCGGGTCGATTCAACGAAACGCTGATTGGGGCCAGCGATGCGATCGGCAGTGTCGACACGATTTACGGCACCTACGACGGTCCGCCAGGACGGGGCCGAACCTTTGCGCCCGGTTTCGATCCGGCTTTGTACTCCATCGATCACGGCTCCTTTCCGTCGGCGAACGTGTCGCTGTCGCCGGGGCTTTCGCCGCCGATCACGACGGAAACCAGCGCCTCGTTCGGTTCGGTGCTCGGCCGTCGCGGGTATGCTGAAGCCACCTACGTTCGTCGGGAGACTCGACACATCATCGACGACTTCATCGACGTGAACAACGGCGCCACCGAGGTCATCAGGGACGGCGTCGACTTCGGAAAGTTCACGAATATCGTTTTCGCGAATGCGGATGTCGCGTCGCGCGACTATCAGGCGCTCGTGCTGCAAACGCAGATCAAGATCACCAGCCGGTGGTCGTTCAACGGCCACTACACGCTGATGCTGAGGGACGAGGGAAACGAGGAAGGTGCCACCTCTCGCATCGGCGACTATCCGGGCATCCTCGACGATGTCCGGCATGTGCCGGACGGTCGGCTGGAGGATTTCCAGCGGCACAAGTTGCGCGTGTGGAGTGTCTACGACTTCGACCTGGGCCGCGCGGGATCGCTCTCAGCGTCTGGACTGTGGCGGCTGAACTCCGGTGAAGTGTTCAGCCTTCGCGCGAACAACCAACCTCTCACAGCGACCCAACGGCAGATGCTCGCGGCTGCGGGCTATCCTGGCGCGCCGGGCAGCCAGGATGTGTTCTTCGGCGCACGCGGCTCGCAGCAGTTCCCGGGCTACGCGCTGTTCGACGCGTCGATCACTTATGGCATTCCGCTGGTGCGCAGCCTGCGTCCGTGGGTGAAGTGCGACGTCTTCAATCTGTTCGACAACCTGAAGTTGATCGCCTGGAACACCACGGTGCTGCAGGATCGAAGTGGGCCGAAGGACAGTGCCGGGCTGGCCACGACCTACAACCCGTCGCCGTTGTTCGGGAAGGCGGACTCGAACGCCGATTTTCCCGCCGCGCTGCCCGGCGCGAGCGGCGGAAGAACGTTCCGCGTGGCATTCGGTATCCGTTTCTGATGATCACATAACTTGAACAGGAGGGCAGGAGAGCAGGAGGAAGGAAGAAACGAACGCAAAGCGACCTCCTGATCTTCTTATCTCCTGTAAGTCTAAAGTGCCGAGTAGAGCGCATCTCTCAACGCGACGTCGCGCGGGTCGCCGGTCAACCGCGTCCCCATCTGGCTCGTCACATAGGCGTATCCAATGCCGTTCCTCGGATCGGCGAATCCGAGCGCGCCTCCCGATCCTGGCGCGCCGTACGAACTGGCATCGCCGAACGGCCACCCGAAACTGGACTTCATGAATCCCAGCGAGAACTGCACGCCGTCGCTTTTCATGCACTCATCGTGAAACCCGCGCTTCGGCGTGACGGCAGGCGCCGCCAGAAGATCCAGCGTTGCCGGACGCAGCCCGAGTTCGCGGCCGCCGGCGGCGAAGGCGCCGTACGCGTGCGCGATCGCGCGAGCCGTCCCGACGCCGCCGCCAGACGGGACTTCCAGATTGCGCGCGTAGATCCGCGACTCATCGTGAGGAAGTTCCGAGCCTCTCAGCGCCTTGTTGATGTTGGAGCGCGGATTCATCGCCTCCAGCATGAATCGAGGGCCGAAACCACGCAGCATTTCAATCAGTGTCGGTCGCGACAGCGTCGCGAGCCGAGAGTTCGGGATCGTTTCGGGTAACCGGATGAAGACATCCAATCCGAGCGGCGACGCGATCTCGTCCTGAAAGAATTGTCCGAGGCTGCGATGCCGGGGATCGATGCGCCGCAGCAGCTCGCCCTCGTAGAAGCCCAGCGTGATGGCGTGATACGCCTGTCGCGTGCCTGGCTTCCAGGCGGGCCGCTGACGGGCGAGCACGACGGCGAGGCGATCGAAGTCGGCAACGAGCGCGCGATCGAGCGGTTCGTTCAGCGCGTAGAGCCCTGCCTGGTGGGAGAGCAGCTGACGAACGGTAACCCGCTGCTTCCCCTGCTGCGCGAATTCGGGCCAGTACCGGCACACGCGCTCCTCGTAGTCGAGCCACCCTCGCGAGTGCGCGAGCGCCATGACCATCGCCGCCAGGCCTTTGGTGGCCGAGTAGACCAACACCATGGTGTCGCGTTCCCAGGGCTCGCCTGTGTGCGCGTTTCGAATCCCACCCCACAGGTCGACGACCTTCTTTCCGCGGTGGTAGACGCAGCACGCGCCGCCGAGCTCCCGTCGCGTCGCGAAGTTTCCGGCGAACGCCTCGCGGACCGCCTCGAAACCCGGGTCGACCATGCCGTGAACCGCTCGACCATCGGCGGCTGCTTCCTGCGGCATCGACGGCTTTTCGTCAATCGCAAGGGCCATGTCATCAGGCGGTGCATCCCGCGTACCTCAGGTCTGGCGGCATGTTTGTTGAACTTTGTGAGGTCGACTTCGATCGAACTGCCGGATTGCCGCAGGAAGAACCGATTGGATTTACCGTGGCGCCGGGCGGCCGTTCGCGCGAAAATAGCGTGTTCGGAATTCGGCGAGGTCATTACCGCGGAGGGCACGATGATCAGCATTGCCGACGCGATCGACGCCGACGCCCTACGGGTCCGACATGAGTTCCTGGACATGCCGGGGCTCGTCCTGACCGTCGCTCAGACGGCCAAGCTCTACGCGCTCTCTAACAGTCACGCGCGGGCCTTGCTCGACTCGCTGGTCGCCGAGGGATTCCTCATCGGCGACGCCGGCAGCCGCTATCGCCGTCCGGTGCCGCCGATCAGCGCGTGACGGAAATCGACGGGCGCCGGATCCGGATCACGGCAGGGGCACCGGGGCGAACGCTTTCGGGCCGGCGGGCCCGACCTTGATGCGTGCGTCCACGATGCGGCAGCCATGCCCGTCCGGCAGGGCGATGATTGGATTGAGATCGAGCTCGACGATCTCTGGAACTTCGTCGGCAAGCCGCGAAATCCGCAGCAGCACGTCGCGCAGCGCATCGATGTCAGCCGCGGGCTGGCCGCGGTATCCCTCGAGACGCTTGAAGCCGCGGATCGTGTGGATCAACTCGTCGGCGTCGCGGTCGGTGAGTGGCGCGATGCGGAACCCCATGTCGGCCATCAATTCGACGTAGACGCCGCCGAGGCCGAATCCGATCAGCGGACCGAAGAGCGGATCGGCCGAGATGCCAATCATGGTTTCGACACCGCTCGTGAGCATCGGCTGAATGAGCACGCCGTCGGCGCCCGCGTCGAGCCCGGCGGCCTTCGCACGCGCCACGATCTCGTCGAAGGCGCGTTGAACCGCGGCGGCGTCCTGGAGGTTGAGGCACACGCCGCCGATGTCGGTTTTGTGCTGCACACGGTCCGAACGGATCTTGGCGGCCACGGGAAACCCGAGCAGGCACGCTGACGCGACCGCGTCTTCGGCGGTACGAGCGACGGCGCTGGCGACGAGTGGCAGCCGGAAGCTATTCAGCACGCGGCGCATTTCCTCATCCGTCAGCCATGTGTCCCCGCGTGTTTCGAGAGCGCCGCGGCAAATCTGTCTCGCTTCTTCCGGATACACGTCATCGAATCCCCAGAGCAGCCCCGGCGGCTGGGCGCGCCATTCCGCGTACGCCGCGGCCTTCGCCAGGGCGCGGATCGCGTTTTCCGGAAACGCGTATGCCGGAATCTGCTCGCCGTCGGCTTGAAACGGATGCGGCCGTCCGGCGTCGCCCATGACACACGCGAGGATCGTCTTCGACGCCGCGCCGGCCGCGCGGCCGTTGACGATCCCCTGTCGTATCGCGGCAATGGTTGCTTCCGACTGCGCCGCGTCGACCGGCGCGTAAATCACGAGCAGGGCATCGGTGCCGGCATCGGCCAACGCGATCTCGATGGCCCGCCGGTACTCGTCCGGTCCGGCCGAGGCGACCATGTCCACCGGGTTGCCGGTGCTCGCGGCTTGCGGCAGGAAGGCGGCGAGTGCCGCTCGCGTGGCCGGCGGGAACGGCGCGACGATCAACCCCGCCGATTCGCAGGCGTCGACCGCAAGGATGCCGGGGCCGCCGGCGTTCGTCACGATGGCGACGCGGCGGCCAGCGGGCAGCGGCTGGGCCTCGAGACAGGCGGCGACGTCGAACATCTCGTCGATGGTGTCGGCGCGAATCACGCCGGTCTGATGGAACAGCGCATCGACCGCGATGTCGTTGGCGGCGAGCGCCGCGGTGTGACTCCCGGCGGCGCGCGATCCGCCGCGCGTCCTGCCGGCTTTGACGGCGACGATCGGCTTGGTTCGTCCGAGCCGGCGCGCGAGACGCGCGAACCGCCGCGGATTGCCGAACGATTCGAGGTACAGCAGGATCACGCGCGTCGCGGGATCGTCCTCCCAGTACTCGAGCAGGTCGTTGCTCGAGACGTCGGCCTTGTTGCCGACGCTGACAAAGGTGGACAAACCGATGCCGCGTTGCCCGGCGAGCGCGATGATCGCGAGGCCCAGCGCGCCGCTCTGCGACGAGAGACCGACGTGGCCGGGACTCGGGAACAGCGGCGAGAACGATGCGTTCAGCCGCAAGGCCGGGTTCGCGTTCAGGATCCCCATGCAGTTGGGGCCGACCATCCGCATGCCGTACCCGCGGACCTGCTCGACCAGTGCCTGCTGCCGCGCGCGTCCTTCGTCGCCAACTTCCGCGTAGCCGGCCGTGATGATGACCAGCGACTTCACACCCGCGGCCGCGCAGTCGTCGACGACGCCGGGCACGCGATCGTGAGGCACCGCGATGACGGCGAGATCGACGCCGGCGGGGACGTCCCGCATCGATGCGTAGACGCGCTGGCCGGCAATCTCGGTCGCCGCGGGATTGACCGGATACACCGGCCCGGTGAAGCCGGTCGATAGCAGCGCGCCAAGGACGCGGCCTCCGATGCTGCCAGCCTGGCGGGATGCGCCGACGACCGCGACGGCGCGCGGTTCGAGCAGCGGCCGGAGAGAGGCCACGGTCGCCAGACGGTGGCGCCGTTCAGAGGAGATCACGCCGTCGGCGGTGGGCTGCAGCGTCAGCGCGACGTCCACGACACCCGGCGAGGACTTCGATCGAAGCTCGAAGCCCGAGTCGCGGAACACCTCGAGCATCCCGTGGTTGTCGACGAGCGTCGTGGCGTCGAAACGCTGGAAGCCGTGATTCGCCGCGAGGGCGGCCAGCCGCTCCAGCAACTCGGTGCCAAGGCCCTTGCCCTGAAAGCGATCGTCGACCGCGAATGCCGCTTCGGCCGTGCCGTCCGACGTGGCGAAATACGAGCCGACGGCGATGAACCGGGTTTCCGTACCGGTCTGGCGGACCGCGACGAGCGTCAGATTGCGCCGCCCGTCGGCGGAATCGCAGAGTCGCTCGACCAGGGCATCGGTCGGTTCGGCGGCGGTGAAGAACCGCCGCCGGCGCGACTCGGGCGAGAGCTCGTGGAAGAACCGGCGCATCGCGTCCCGATCGTCGGCTGTGGAGCGCCGCACGGTCGCCACCGTGCCGTCCCGCAGCACCAGCCGCGGCGTCGTCGGATCGTCGAGCGCCGGCGGCGCCGGCGCGAGCGGGCGCATGTCAGGCTTTGGCCACCGCGACGAGGGCGTCGGGAACGACAAATTCATGCTCCGGATGGCGGACCGTCAGCACCGGGCATGGCGCCGTCCGCACGATGCGTTCGGCCACGCTGCCCATCAGCAAGTGTGCCATGCCTCCGCGTCCGTGCGTACCTGCCACAATCAGATCGATCCGTTCGCGGGTGGCGTACTCGACGATGGCGGCGGCCGGGGCGTTGGAGGTGACGACGACCTCCCGCTTCGGGAGCGGGAGCGGATCGTTGTCGATCATCAGCGACGCCAGCTGTTTGCGCGCGCTGTCTTCGACTTCCTGCTGGAGCTCGGGCATCGGCACCGCATACGCTTCGGCGCCGTACACCAGTGTCGAGACTTGCCCGGCCACGTGCACGACGTGCAGCGTCGCGCCGAAGTTCCGCGCGAGGGCGCGGCCGTAGGTGAGCGCGGCGTCCGACGGCTCGCTGAAATCAGTGGCGACGAGGATGTTCCTGAGCGTGATCATGGCGGCCTCCTGACTCACTGTCCGCCTGTCAGTCGTGCAACCCGCGTGCTCACTGGAACGCCGCGCCAAATGAGCGCTTCCGCTTCGCGGCTGCCGGAAATTCGTCACATCGCCGGCATGTCGCTTGCGAGCGACGCGAATTCCGGATTCTTCGCCGTCGAAGCCTGTGACGACAGAGAACACGAGTGTGGCGCAGGGCTTCAGCCCTGCGAGGCGCGCGTTCGCAGCGCTAAAGCGCTGCGCCACTAGAGATCAGCGGCCTGCATTCCGCAAAGAAAGTCTCTATGTCGCCGCCGGAAGGACGAGCGTGACGGTGGTGCCGCCGCCTGCCGGCGTGCCGAGTGTGATTTCCCCGCCGTGCGCTTCGACAATGCGCCGGGCCAGCGGCAGGCCGAGCCCGGTTCCGCGGCTCTTGGTCGTGAAGAACGGTTCGAAGGCATGCGCCAGGACGTCGGGCGGCATGCCGGGTCCCGCGTCCGCAATTGACGCCTGGCAGCGTCCGTTCGCCCGTGAAAACGTGATGTGGACCGAGCCGCGGCCGCTCATCGCCTGCACCGCATTCATCAGCACGTTGTGAAGGACGAGTTGCAGCTGGACCGCGTCCGCCTGGACGAGGCCGGCGGAACCATCGATGCTGACGTCAATCGCGCTGACGATCGGATCCCGCCGGATCAATTCGATCGTCTGCCGGATCAACGCGGCGAGATCGACAGGCTCGGTCCGCAGTTCGCGAGGCCTCGCGAAGACGAGCAGGTCCTCGACAACTCCGTTGAGCCCGTCGAGGCGCGCGATGATGTCGCCCATCACGGCGCGATCGCGCGTGTCGGACGGCATGCGCGAAGAGATGACCTGGAGCGCCCCGCGGATCCCGGCGATCGGGTTCTTCACCTCGTGCGCGACCACCGCCGCCATCTCCCCGAGCCGCGCCAGCGCGGCCTGCTCCTGCAGACGTTTTTCGGAATCCTTGCGTGCCGTGATCTCGTAGCGGATCGCCGTGTACTGATACGGCTTCCCGGCATCGTTCAGGAACGGCACGATCGTCGTGTCCACCCAGTAGAGCGACCCGTCCTTGGCCCGGTTCCGGAGCTCACCGCGCCAGATGTGACCGTTGGCGATCGTCGTCCACAGCTCGCGGATGAATTCCTTGGGGTGGTAGCCGGAGTTCAGAATCCGGTGATCCTGCCCGAGCAGTTCTTCGCGTGAGTATTTCGAGACCTCGCAGAACTTGTCGTTGACGTACTTGATGATGCCGCGAACGTCGGTCACCGCCACGATCGCGGACTTCTCGAGCGCGTAATTGACGTCCGCGAGATCGCGGGTCCGCTCCTCGAGGTGGAGCGACGCCTCCCGCGTGCGCACGATCGCGAACACGGTGGTCCAGACGACGCCGAGCGCGACCGCGCGGTTCGCGACGGCGAACCACGGCATCAGGCGGAGCGGCATCTCCAGTGCCCCCGCGGCAACGAGCCCCGAAGCTACGAATCCGCCGATGTACGCGATCCGCGGCGGTCCCGTCAGCGTGCCGAGCAGCAGCGGGATCACGTAGAGCGGGCTGATGGCGAACCCCACGACGCTCGTCAGATCGAGGGCAAAAATGACGATGGCGAGCGCTGCCGCCGCCGAAATCAGATCCCATCGGATCACTCGCGGCGAGCGCTGCTTGAGGTGCGGAGCGTCGATCATGTGGCGCGAGTCTTGATACGGATGGCCGCTATGCCGAGTATCCTAGCCGATTCAGCGTGTTCGAGCAGCGAATCGCCGATGGCCTGCGAGATGCCGCTGCGGAATATTCCGCGGACCACGAAAGATCCCGCACCCGTCGGCGTGCTGATCGTCGACGACGAGTCGCTCATCCGCTGGTCGTTGGCCGAGATGCTCTCCTCGCACGGCTACTCTGTCGTCGAAGCGGGCGACGGGAAAAGCGCCCTCGCGCTGCTTCGGGATCCGTTCTATCAGGTTGAAGTCGTCATGCTCGACTATCGGCTGCCGGACGCGAACGGCCTGCAGCTGCTCGCCGCCATTCAAGGCGCGTCCCCACGCAGCCGGGTCGTGCTGATGACCGCCTACGGTACTCCGGAGATCGCCGCCGAAGCGGTGCGGCTCGGCGCGGTCTGTGTGGTCGACAAGCCGATCGAGATGAGCGACGTCGCGGATCTCGTGCAGCGGGCCCGCACGGCGGGACACGCCTGACGCCCGGCCGCGAGCCGGCACCGTATACTGAAGGCGATGCGCGCGCCAACGGTGCTCATCGTCGATGACGAGCAGCTGATTCGCTGGTCGCTGGCCGAACGCCTCGGCCGCGAGGGGTATCGGATTCTCGAAGCCGAAACCGCCGCGGAGGCGATCGAGCGGCATCGGGAAGGCGCCGACCTGGTGCTGCTCGATTTCCGCCTGCCGGACGCGGACGGCCTCACGGTCCTCAAGCAGGTCAAGGAAACCGATCCCGACACGCTCGTCATCCTGCTCACCGCGTATTCGAGCGTCGACAACGCCGTGGAGGCGATGAAGCACGGCGCCTATCACTACGCCAACAAACCGTTCAACGTGGACGAGATCGCGCTGCTCGTCGCCAAGGCGCTCGAGACGACGCAGCTGCGCCGGGAGGTGCGCGCGCTCCGCGCCAGCCAGGCGCAGCCCTACAGCATCGATCGAGTGGTCGGCGAGAGCGACGTGATGGTCGGCGTCCGCGCGCTGCTTCAGAAGATCGCGGCGAGCCCGGCTTCGACGGTGCTGCTGACCGGAGAGAGCGGCACCGGGAAGGATCTCGCCGCCAAGGTCCTCCACTATGGCAGCGATCGGGCGGCCAAGCCGTTCATGAACATCACCTGTTCGGCGCTGCCGGAAGCGTTGCTGGAAAGCGAACTGTTCGGCCACGAACGCGGCGCTTTCACCGGCGCCGATCGGCAGAAGCGCGGCCTGCTCGAATCGGCCGACGGCGGAACCGTCTTCCTCGACGAAATCGGCGAGATGGTGCCAGGTCTGCAGGCCAAGATGCTGCGGTTCCTGGAAGAGAAGTCCTTCAAGCGCGTCGGCGGATCGGCGGACATCAGGGTGGATGTGCGCGTCGTGGCCGCGACCAACCGCAAGCTCGAAACCGAGGTGAAGGAAGGACGCTTTCGCGAGGATCTCTACTACCGGCTGAATGTCCTGCCGATCGAGCTGCCGCCGCTGCGCGCGCGGGCCGGCGATCTGCCGCTGCTCGTCAACTACTACGTCGACACCTACAACAGCGAATTCCGCAAGCACGTGCGCGGCGTGGACGCGCGGGCGATGGACGCCCTGAAAGCCTATGGCTGGCCCGGCAACGTCCGGGAGCTCCGCAACGTCGTCGAGCGCGCGATGCTGCTTGCCGACGGGCAGACGCTGACGCTCGGCGATTTTCCGGTCGCCGCGGCGAGCTCCGCCAGGCTCACCGAGCAGGTGGATTTGCCGGCATCGGGGATCGATCTCGAACAGCTCGAACGGTCCCTCGTCGTGCAGGCGCTCGAACGAAGCGGCTGGAACCAGACAAAGGCGGCCGCGCTCCTCGGCTTGAATCGCGACCAGATCCGTTATCGCGTGGAGAAGTTCAAGCTCGCCAAGCCAGTCTGACCGGCGTCTCAGGCCTCCCGCGTTCCTTGTAGCGGAGGGCTTCAGCGCTGTTGCGGTCTGTTTGTGGCGCAGGTCTTCAGCCCTGCGACTTTTTCCCCGTGTCGCCGGGGAATATTCCGCGATCCCACGCTTCTGCGTCCGCCATTTCGTCACCAGCCGATCAGGTCCTCTAGGAATCCGGCACTGACTGCCGATGGCACGTCGGTTGCGCTCTACCTTCGAAATCGTGAAGGAGGACCGATGTCGAATCAGCTTCTCGAAATGTTCTTCCTGGCGGCGTTCTGGGCTCCGCCGCTGGCCATCGTCGCGGGCGCCCTTCTCCTGCTCATGCCCGATTCGCCGAAGCGGCGCCACACGATTGGCCACCACGCCGTACCGTTGCGGCACTGACTGATTGCGGCCGGCAGGCCTGAAGGCCTGCACTACTTACGTGTGGCGCAGGGCTTCAGCCCTGCGTCCCGGAAAGCGCCAAGGCACACGTTTTTCGGAGTGACCACTATGACTGCTGAAGAAACCACCGTGAACGACTCGCTGCATCTCGTCCAGGCCGAGTACCTCGAAATGCCCGGTCTTGGCCTTACAAGAGCCCAGGTCCGGCGTTTGTGCGGGCTGGAAGATCGCACCTGCGACGTCGTGCTGGAGCAGCTGACCGCGACGCACTTTCTGAAACGAACCCCGCGCGACGTCTACGTGCTCGACGCGCTCGACCGCTGAACGCGATGACCAGGAGGGCGCTGGCGAGCGTGGCGGCGGGAGCGGCGGTTGGCGGCGCGATCGCTATTGCGGCGAAGCACCATCAATTTCGGGCCTCCGCCGCCGCGGATGCGCGTGCGGTCTTGGGTCAGGCGCTGGACGGGCTCGGAGCCGATGCCTTGAAGGCCCGGCGGGCTCAACTTCCTCCGCCGATCCAGCGGCACCTCGCGTACGCGATTACTCCCCACGCCCCGGCCACCCGCACCGCGCGCCTGCGCCACGAAGGCACGTTCCGAACCGGGCCTGAGCAGCGATGGTTCCCGATTTCCGGCGAGCAGTATTTCTCGATCGCGCATCCGGGATTCGTCTGGTTCGCGGGCATGCAGGTCGCGCCGCTCCTCTGGATTCAGGCGCGCGATCGTCTCGTCGGTGGCCGAGGCGACATGCTCGTCAAGCCGCTGTCGGCGTTCGCGATCGCTGACGCCAGCGGACCGGAAATCGATCAGGGAGCGGCGCTTCGCTGGCTGGCGGAGTCGGTGTGGTTCCCTTACGCCTTCGCCGGCGACGCGATTGAATGGGCGTCGATCGACGACCACTCGGCGCGCGCGTCGTTGCGGCACATGGGATTGCCGGTCAACGCGGTGTTCGAGGTGGATCAGGAGGGGCGGATCGCGGCACTCCATGCGGAGCGCTATCGCGATCTCGGCGGCGGCCGCTCGGCACTCACGCCCTGGTCCGGACGATACACCGACTATCGGGAGTTCGATGGCTTTCGCGTGCCGTCGGGCGTCGAGGTCACCTGGAACTTGCCTGAGGGTCCGTTCAGCTACGCGCGCTTCCACATCACGGCTCTGGAATACAACGTCACCGAACCGTTCTGATGGGTCGTATCAGCGCGGCTCGTCTCTCCATGCCCACAGCGGGTAGTTGATGCCGGCCAGGCGGTTAATCGCGATCGCCTGGAGCGTCAGAATCGCGACCGCGACCTCGATCACGAGCAGGTGAAAAGGCCGCGTCACGATGCCGAGCGAGATGATGAGCGTCGTGGCGCCAGCCGGCGGGTGCGCGGCTTTGAGGAGAATCATCAGCGCACCGGTCGCGGCGAGCGACAGCGCCGCCGCACCCACGCGCGCGGCTGACACGCCCGTGGTCATCGCCGGCGGCGCGTGTTCCAGGCCGAACAGCCACAGCGCGCCGTAGCCGCACACGATGCCGATGGCGTGGCCGCACATCGTGTGACGAGGGCTCGCAGCCGGTGCGCGCGGCGTGAAAAAGAACAGAAACGCCGTCGGGCCGAGCGACGGAAACACGAAGGGCGTGCGCGAGATCATCGCCACTCCCGCCAGCAGTGCAATCGTCACGAATCCGTTCAGGAACATGAAGAGCGCCCACACCTGGCGCTCGGGATAGCGTTCGAGCAGGTGCGCGATCTGGAATCGCGCCACGAGGCCGCGCGTGGTTTCAGGATCCTGGACGACGAGCGGCCGGGGCCCGCCCGGACGATCAGTCACGCTGGCTCCAGTGGCGCAGTCTTGCATCGAACGAGACGACGTACCAGAGGAGACTGCCGCTCAGCAGCAGGAGAACGCTCGACGCGATGGCCGTCGGCTCGAGCACGGCGGTCTGCCTCGCCATCAAGGCCTCGACCGCGGCGGCGAGGAGCCACAGCTGAATGACCACGAGGAGTCCAATCAGCACGAGCACGGCGGAAAACAGGGTCGAACCCTGCTGCCGGGTCTCCATCTACACCTCGATGCCGGTCGCGACGACGTCGGCGCCGCGTTGTTCGATCACGATGCGCGGCAAGCGCCTGGTCGGCGGTCCCGCGAGCGGCTTTCCATCTGTAGACGAAAACGAGCCCTTGTGACACGGGCACGCCAGCGCCTGCTCGTCCGGCCGGTGAACGACTGCGCACGACAGGTGCGTGCAGACCTGCGAATAGGCGTCGAGCCTTCCCGACCGATCGCGAAGCAGAATGCACGGATCGTCCGCGGTTGGATAGCGGAACAGGAGGGAACCGCCCGCAGGAATGTCCGCGGCGGCGGCAATCCGCTGGACGGGCAATTTCGGGATCTCCGCGTTCAAACCGATGAACGCGATCAACACGTTCGCGCCGGCAAGGAGACCCGAGCCAAGCGTGAGAAACTTCGCCAGCTCTCTTCGCGTGACGTAATGATCCTCGTCCCAGCGGACGGGGAAGTCCTCACGCCAGCGTGGACGATCCCCGGTCTTCACCGATCCTCCAGCAGCGCCGCGACGTCGTACGGATCGGCCGGCGCCGATCCGCGCCGCAGCGAGCTCAACGGGATCAGTCCGACGTCGACGTGCGTGATCTCGGTGGGCACGAGCACATGGACTTTGGTACGCACGGGCTGGTCGCCGAAGCGCCACTCGTTGATCGCGCGGCCCTGTCGCGTGCGCATGATGTCCTCGATGCTCGTGAAGGCCAGAGCGCCCGACGGGCAGACCGTCGCGCACATCGGCCGGCGGCCCGTGCTGGTTCGGTCGTAGCACATGTCGCACTTCATCATCTGGTCGGGGTCGCTCTCGTACTTCGGCACTCCGAACGGACACGCGAGCACGCAGTTCGAGCAGCCGATACAGCGCGGCTTCAGCGAGCTCTGGACGACGCCGTCGGGCGTCTGCTTGATGGCGTCGGCGGGGCAGACCTGCGCGCAAATCGGATCCTCGCAGTGCATGCAGACCTGCGGCGCGGTCTGCACGCTGTCGCGGCGCTCGATCGTCTCGAGATGGATGAGCGACCGTCCGCGGTGGGTGTCGCACTCGCCGCACGCCTGCACGCACGCCTGGCAGCCGATGCATCGGGAGTAATCGATGAAGAAGGCGAGCTCGCTCACCGGATGCCTCCCGCTTCCGGCTCGAGCCCGGCGATCTCGCCGGTCGGCTCCTCGGCCTTGGAGACGCGGACCGCGCAGATCTTGAATTCGGGAATCTTCGAGATCGGATCGATCGCGCGAATCGTACAGTTGTTCGCCGATCGGTCCAGCGGCCAGTGATATGGCAGGAACACCGTGTCGGGGCGAATCGTTTTCACCACTTGTGCGCGAACGACGACCGCACCTCTACGGCTTTCCACGCGGACGAAGTCGCCGTCAGTGATACCGAGAGAGGCGGCGAGCCGCGGATGAATCTCGCACCGCGGCTGCGGGTACTGGTCGACCAGCGCCCCAATCCGCCGCGTCTGCGTGCCCGACAAATACTGCGATACCACCCGTCCCGTCGTCAGCACGATCGGGAAGTCGGCGTCGGGCTCTTCCGCGGCTGGCCGCCAGTCGGCTGGTTGAAAGTGCGCCTTGCCGTCGGGATGTCCGAATCGCCAGCCTTCGTACAGGCGCGGTGTCCCCGGGTGATCGATCGACGGACACGGCCAGAAGACGCCCAGCTCCCGATCGATTCGGTCCCAGGTGATGCCGGCGTAGTCGGCGACGCCGCCCTTGGACGCGACACGGAGCTCTTCGAAGATCTCCTGGGCCGATTGGTAGGCGAACTTGTCGCCGGCGCCCAGGCGCGCAGCAAGGTCGCAGATGATCCGCCAGTCTTCGCGCGCGCCGGCCGGAGGTTTGACCACCTGTCGATGGCGAATGACTCGCCCTTCGACATTGGTGGTCGTGCCCTCGTCCTCCTCCATCAACGAACCTGGAAGGACCAGGTCGGCGTATCGCGCCGTCTCCGACATGAAGAAATCGATCACGGCAAAGAACTCGAGGCGGCTGAGAGCCTCGCGGATGAAGTCGCCGTCCGGCAATGACACCACCGGATTGAAGCAGAGCAGAAGCAAACCCTTGATGCGGCCGTCGTGGATCGCTTCGAGCAGCGGCACCGCCGACAGGCCCGTGTGCGGGATCGTGGACTCGTCGACGCCCCAGACACCGGCGATGTGCTCGCGATGCGCCGGGTTTTCGAGATCGCGGGCCCCCGGAAGCTGATCGCATTTCTGCCCCTGCTCGCGAGCGCCCTGGCCGTTGCCCTGGCCGGTGATCATGGCGTAGCCGCAGCCTTCGCGCCCGATGCGGCCGGTGGCGACCACCAGGTTGATCGCGGCCATGCAGTTCTCGACGCCTTTCGAGTGATGCTCGATGCCGCGCGCATGCAGCAGGAAGCTCGTCTCGGCCGGCCCCCACATTTCGGCCGCCCGCACGATCATCGAGGCCGGCACGCGCGCGATGGATGCGGCGTGCTCCGGCGTATAGCGTTCGACGATCGCCTGGAGTGCATCCCAGCCCGTGGTATGCGCGTCGATGAATTCGCGGTTGATCCAGCCGCGCTGAATCATCACGTGCAGCATGCCGTAGAAGACGCCGATGTCGCCGCCAGAACGGACCGGGATGAAGAGGTCGGCGGTGCGCGCGATCGGCGTCATCCGCGGATCCAGGACGATCAGCTTCGCGCCGTTCTCCCGCGCCTGCCAGAGATAGTCGGTCGTGATCGGCGCGCACTCGGCGATGTTGGCGCCGGCGACGAGTACCACGCTGGCTTTCGGGATGTCGCTCCACGGGTTCGCACTGCGATCGATGCCGAGAATCTTCTTCGAGGCCGCGGCAGCGGACACCATGCAGAGCCGGCCGTTGTAGTCGATGTTGGCCGTGCGTGCCGCAACCCGCGCGAACTTGCCCATCAGGTACGCCTTCTCGTTGGTGAGCGAGGCCCCTGTCAGTACGGCAAAGGCGTCGCGTCCGTACGCACCCTGGATCCGCTGAATCTCGCGTGCCGTGCGGTCGAGCGCCGACTCCCAGTCGATCGGGACGAAACCTCTCGTTTCGTCACGCATCAGCGGCGTGAGCAACCGATCCGGATGCTCATCCTGCATGTAGCGCTTGACGCCCTTGGGACACAGTTTTCCTCTGTTGAACGGGAACGCTTCCCACGGCTCGAAGCCGACGATCCGCTCGTCCTTCACCTTGAGCTGGATGCCGCACTGCTGCCCGCAGAAACAGCAATGCGTGGGGACGATGCGATCGGGATCGCCCGTCGCGTGCCAGCCGCCTGCCGGCTCGCGGTTGAGATGCGGGCCGAATTCTCGCGCCAGGTCAGCGACCGGCAGCGGCAGCCTGGCCATTACGCGCCGCGCCTCCACAACGTGTCCTGCGTCAGGGCCAGGTTCTTGCGGCGGCACGGAGGGCAGACGTCCTGGTAGTGCACCCGGCCATTCGGCGTGACGGTTTCATCGGCTCGCATGCCGTCGTAGCGGACTCCGAGCTCCCGCTCCACATCCTTCAGATCGTCGATGTGCATCCGCGAGGCGTACGGCGCGCCGCATCGGACGCATCGTGCGGCTTCTCCCTTCGCACCGACCTCGCGGTAGAACGCGACGCCGAGCTGCGCCGGCCGCTGGAAGATGTGAAAGAACTTGCCGAACGGCAGATAGAGCAGCGTGAAGATCACGGTGACGGCGTGCAATTGGGACAGGAACACGAAGTGCAGGCCGCGCATCAGATGGGTCGAGACCGTGAGGAACAGGCCGGTGATTGAGACCGAGAACAGCAGCACCAGCGGCAGCAGATCGTCGCCAAGCTGCTGAACCGCGAGCGCGCCACGATCGCGGCCTCTACGCCACATGGCGAGCGTCACGCCGGCGATGACCAGCACGGCCGAGATGTCGAGCACGTTGAAGACGACCGGCGCGATTGCGCTGTCGAGGTCGAACGAGAACACGTGTAATCCGAAGACGAACGCCTGATATCGTTCGAGCGCGTCGCCGGCGGTCTCGAAGTGTACCCACCCGAACGAAAGCGGGAACGTGACTGCTGCCGCGAGCACGCAGCCCCAGGCCAGGCACCAGTGCGCGGCCCATCGCAGCGGCGATCGCTTCTCGATGAATCGCTGCGCGACGATGTTCACGACGAAGAGGGCGGCCAGGCGCGACAGATTGCCCGCGATGCGCGACGGCGCGAAGAACAGTCCCCAGCCGCGCCGCCAATAGCGCCGCGTCGGCGGTTTCGTCAGCCACATCGCGTACCGGTAGCCGAGGCCGAACGCGGAGAACACGCTGGCCCCTGCGTACGGGACCAGCGCCGCATCGAAGTCCCGCAGGCGGCGGCTGCCGACGTAGATCCCGGCCAGGACCAGCGCCGCGATGAAGCCACCCCACCCGGTGGCCCGAGCGACGTCAGCGCGAGAAGATCGAGTCAGGACGGCGAGTATAGTCCCGGCCGGTGCTCAGCGCGCCGGGTTCGGCTGGCGCGAGGCGTGCGACTGAGTGTTTTGTCAGGGGACGATGCGGAAGCCGGTGGGCGCTGTGGGTACGGAGATCGACGGAGGATACAGAGCTTCGACGCCCGCGATGTCATCCGGATCGAGCGTGCGATTCCCCGTCGCGCACGTAGAGACGCTCGGATACATGGTGGCGCTCGCCACGGTCGAGTGGCCAAGGCCGAGGGCGTGGCCGAATTCGTGCGCCGCGATGTCCTCGATGTAGAAGCCGTTGGAACAGCCAGTCGATCCCGTAAAGAACTGGAAGCCGCCGTCCCAGAACACGATGTCGGCGTCGATGATGTGTGACCCGCTCGACCACCAGTAGGTGGTCGCAATGGCGGATCCGCTCGAGGCGTTGCGAAACATCACGACGTTGATCCCGTCGTTCGTATTTGTCGTCACCGTGCTGGTTCCGGCGTACTGAAAACGAAACGATGCCCTGGTCTGCGTACTCCATGCGTCCGCGCCGACCGCGAGCGCGGGAGGAATCACCGCATCCGGCAGGTCCAGATTGGTCGTGTTCACGTAATAGAGGACAGGGCCAGACGCCCAGGTGGGACCGCTCAACACGTAGCCGCTGGTCTCACGCGTTCCTGTGAGCACGATCGCGAGCGTCGATGCGAGAAAGCAGAGACCGACGCGCGTCCGTTTCAACATCATCGCGGCGCTCGCGCCGCCGCAACCGTGCGGCGGATCTCGTCGAGGGTGAGGCTGCTGTTGGGCACGCGGCTGTTCCGATCGAGCTTCAGCGTGCCTTGTCCGCGCAGGTGGGGCACCATCGTGCCGCGCCGGCTGCGCGCAAGATAGAAGACCGCTCGATCTCCCGGTACGAACGACTGCTGATCCGAGACGTGCAGCGTCAGCCCGGCGATGGTTCCGCCTTCGAACTCGACGTCGACGGAGGCCTGCGAGGTGCCTTTGAGCGTCTCGTCGACGGCCACGCGGACGACCGACACGATCAGGCGATCCCCGAAATCGTCGACGCGCCACTCAGGGCTGACCGACGACACCCGTCCGACGATCACCTGCTCCGCACCGCGTGCACGGTCAACGAGCGGAACCGGAGGGCCTTCCTGCGCCAGCGCCGGCATGGTGCACGCGAGTCCGACCGTCGCGGCGACGGCGAGCGGGATGACCCGCACGCGTGTAAAGGAGCTGAAAGCTGTGAGCGTCAAGATCCTGGGAACGCTCAAGAACGACGCCACGCCCTCCAGCAAAACCCGACGCTGTCGAAACCCTTTCGCGGCTATTACTTGGGATCACGATCGGCGGGTCGCCTGAGAATCGATGGCCGTCGGGAAGGTCAAAAACGAGACAGGGATCACGGTTTCGAAACAGCGTGGCTGGCGGCGTGACCGTCCAGTGGCTTTTTCGCATACCATAGCCGGTCAGGACTTCATCGATGCGGCACTCGATTTCTTTATCACTTGCTCGCGCGTGTGTATTCGCGTCCGCGCTGGCCGCCGCCTGCGCCAGCGCACCGCCGAAAGGCGCCTCGACCATTCACCAGACCCCTCCTGGTCTGGGACAGTTTCCGTACAGCGACGCCGACGTGGAATTCATGTCCGGGATGATTCCGCATCATGCCCAGGCCGTCATCATGGCGGGCTGGGCGCCGACGCACGGCGCGCGCCAGGACGTCGCGATCCTCTGCGAACGGATTCTCGTCGGACAGCGCGATGAGATCGCGATGATGCAGCAGTGGCTGCGCGACCGCGGTCTCGAGGTGCCCGACGCGACCTCGACTCGACACAAAATGAAAATGAACGGCATGGAGCACGAGATGCTGATGCCGGGCATGATGTCCGACGAGCAGATGGCCGCGCTCGACAAGGCGCGCGGCCCCGAGTTCGATCGGCTGTTCCTCGAAGGCATGATCAGGCACCATCAGGGCGCGGTCGACATGGTCGAAGTGCTCTTCAAGTCGTATGGCGCGGCGCAGGACGAAACCATCTACAAGTTTGCTTCCGACGTGTACGCCGATCAGTCGATTGAAATCGATCGCATGCACGAGATGCTGGGGGATCGCTCGAAATGACGAATAGAACTTCATTGCTGATCAAAGGCCTCGCTGTCGCCGCGCTTGCCGCCGGCATCGGTGTCGGTATTCCCGCGTGTGCGAGCTCGAAGGGCAGTGCGACGCCGCCGGCCGCGGCGCCTGCCGCGGCTCCCGCTCCGGTTCCTGCGCCCGCTGCTCCTGCACCCACTCCAACGGCCGCTGCCGCGCCGCCCGCGGCGGCTCCGGCAGCCAACGCTCCAGCGCCGGCAGCCGCGGCAGCACCGATGGCGGCAGCCGCTCCCGCAGGTCGCGGCACTCCGCCGCCTCCGCCGCCGCCACCGCCGGATGTGATGCCGAAGCCGGTCGAACCGGTGGTGTCAGCGACGGCGCCGACGCCGGATCCGAGGCCGAACCTGAAACCGGGGCGCTGGGATGCGGGGCAGGCCGGTTGGAACATGCGCATGCTGTCGACGACGCCGCCGAAGGGGAAGACGCTCGGTGCGACACACTCCGATCTCGCGTTCTCGGGGAACCTCGTCATCCAGGGCAACTACAACGGCTTCGACATCTACGACGTCACCAACCCCTCGAAGCCGGTCCTCAAGCAGACGTATCTGTGCCCCGCGTCGCAGAACGACGTCTCGGTGTACCGCAACCTGCTGTTCATGTCGTCGGAAGCCACCAACAGCCGTGAGGACTGTGGCTTCGAAGGCGTGCCGGAGCCGGTCAGCAAGCTGCGCGTGCGCGGCATCCGCGTGTTCGACATCGCCGACGTGAGTCATCCCAGGCTCGTGACGACGGTCCAGACGTGCCGAGGATCGCACACGCACACCGTGGTCCCGAAGCTCGGCGACGACACCAACGTCTACATCTACGTGTCGGGCACGGCAGCCGTGCGCTCGGCGGACGAAGTGCCCGGCTG
>Ga0070665_100002605_pt1 | contig 19694 bp, 19 predicted proteins | sample KBSS13metaG_FD_65862 | JGI IMG/M metagenome (GOLD analysis project Ga0070665, IMG submission 65862) | Switchgrass rhizosphere microbial communities from Kellogg Biological Station, Michigan, USA - KBS S1-3 metaG | ecosystem: Host-associated > Plants > Roots > Rhizosphere > Soil ...
CTTCACCTACCCGAACGGCGCCCGCGTGCTCCACGACATCACCTTCGCCGCCAAGCCGGGCGAGGTCGTCGCGCTGGTCGGCCTCACCGGCGCCGGCAAGACGACGCTGGTCAGCCTGATCCCGCGCTTCTACGACCCGACCGTCGGCCGCGTGACGATCGACGGGGTCGACGTCCGCCAGTACCGCGTCCGCTCGCTGCGCGAGAAGATCGCCATCGTGCTGCAGGATCCGGTGCTCTTCGCCGGCACGATCGCCGACAACCTGCGCTACGGCCGCCTCGACGCGACCGACGAGGAGATCGAGCAGGCCGCGCGCGCGGCGCACGCGCACGAGTTCATCATGCGCCTGCCCAACGGCTACCAGACCGAAATCGCCCAGGCCGGCGGCAGCCTGTCGGGCGGGGAGCGCCAGCGCCTGAGCGTGGCACGGGCGATTCTGAAGAACGCGCCGATCCTGATCCTCGACGAGCCGACCTCGTCGCTCGACTCGATTTCCGAGGAAATCGTGTTCGCGGCGCTGCGACGCCTGCGGGCCGGCCGCACCACCATCGTGATCGCCCACCGCCTGTCCACCGTGCGCGATGCCGATCGCATCCTGGTCCTGGACGGCGGCGAGATTGCCGCGCAGGGGCGCCACGAGGATCTGCTGAAGTCCAGCCAGCTGTACCGGCGGATGTGCGCGCGGCTCTCGGTCGGCAAGTCGCTCGACGATCCGGAAAGCGTCGACGAGCTCATCGAGGCTGCGAAACGGTGATCACGAGAGGCGGGAGGGGCTGGAAGGGTGGAACGGGCCGGATGCGCATCCTGCCTCTCCGGCCCATCCTGCCCGTCCTGCCATGAAGATTCTGTTCGCGGGCATCATCGCCCGCTATCCCTTCGGCGGCGTCACCTGGTGCTCCCTGATGTATCTGCTCGGGCTCCGCGCGCTCGGACATGAGGTCTTTTACATCGAGGACACCGGCGAGTGCGTCTACGATCCGATCCTGAACACGCGTGCGACCGATCCGATCTACGGGACGACCTACATCAACAACGCGCTCGCGCCGCACGGCCTCGGCGACCGCTGGTCGTTCGTGAACTACGACGGCAGCTATCACGGGCGGTCCGCCGACGAGGTGCGTGAGTACGCGGCGGGCGCCGACCTGTTCATCAACCTGTCGGGCGGATCCTGGTTCTGGCGCGACGAGTACGCGCGCATCCCGCACAAGGTGTTCGTCGATTCCGATCCGGCGTTCACCCAGCTGGCAATCGCCAAGGCGGAGCCGTGGTACGTCGCCTTCTTCGAACGCTTCGATCGCCTGTTCACGTTCGGCTCGAACATCGGCACCGCGGCATCGACGATACCCACCGGCGCCTTCACCTGGCACAAGACGTGGCAACCGGTCACGATGGACGACTGGCTCACCGGCGCCTCGCCGCGCGACCGCTTCACCTCGGTGATGACCTGGCAGATCGAGAGCTTTACCGACGTCGGCGGCAACAAGGACCAGGAGTTCGTGAAGTTCATCGAGCTGCCGTCGCAGACGCCGCAGCGCTTCGAGCTGGCGATCAACGGGCCGCAGCAGCTCCTGCGCCAGTACGGCTGGGACACGGTCGACGCGATGCAGGTGTCGCGCACGCCGTCCGAGTACCGCGCGTTCATCCAGGGATCGAAGGCGGAATTCGGCGTCGCCAAGCACACCTACGTCTCGACGCGATCGGGCTGGTTCAGCGACCGCACGGAGTGCTATCTGGCGTCGGGACGCCCGGCGCTCGTCCAGGACACCGGATGGACCGCGCACCTGCCTTCCGGCGACGGGCTGCTGGCGTTCTCGAACGTCGAGGAGGCGATCGACGGCATCGCGCGGATCAACGGTGACTACGATCGGCACGCGCGCCATGCCTCGGAAGTCGCGCGGGCGCATTTCGACGCGCGGGTCGTCCTGCCGGCGCTGCTGGAGACGGCCACCCGATGAGAATCGCGCACATCGCCCCGGTTGCCACCACGATTCCGCCGCCCAAGTCAGGATCGGTGGAAACCATGACGTCGCTCCTCACCGAAGGGCTGGTGGCCCGCGGTCACGACGTCACGCTGTTCGCCACGGCCGACTCGAAGACGACCGCGACGCTCCACGGCACCTACCCGCACGGCTACTGGCACGACGATCAGATGTGGCCGTGGGAGCTCTACGAGATGATGAACCTCGCCGCCGCGGTCGAGCGCGCCGAAGAGTTCGACATCATCCACTACGAGGCGGCGTACTACCCGATGTCGCTCGCGTTCACCCGCCTGTGCGACACCCCCATCGTCCAGACGCTGCATCACTCGCCGAGCCCGGCCGAGGTCCAGCTCTGGACCCGATACCCCGAGGCGCCGTTCGTCGCGATCTCGAAGGAGCAGGAGGGGCTCCTCCGGGGCGTCAACGTCGTCGGCACCGTGCTGCACGGCATCGACACCGACAATTTCGCGTTCCAGGAGACGCCCGAGGACTACCTGCTCTTCCTCGGCCGCTTCACCGACGGCAAGGGGCCGCTGCAGGCGATCGAGATCGCCAAGCGGCTCGGGATCCGGCTGATTCTCGCCGCGGCCGAAGACGACTACTATCGCGAGCGCGTGGCGCCGCACGTCGACGGCCGCCGGGTGGTCTATTTCGGTGAGGCGGATTTTCAGGCAAAGGTTAAGCTCTACGGCGGCGCACGCGCGCTGGTGTATCCGATTCAGACGCGCGAGCCGTTCGGGCTGGTGCTCGCGGAAGCCATGGCGTGCGGCACGCCGGTGGTCGCCCTCGATCGCGGCGCGGTTCGCGAGGTTGTGGACGAAGGCGTCACCGGGCTGATCTTCAACGATCTCGAAGAGATGGTCCGCGGGCTGCCGCGGGTGTTCGATCTCGATCGCCGTCGCGTGCACGACCGCGCGGTGGCCCGTTTCGGCACCAAGCGCATGGTCGACGAGTACATCGCCGTCTATACCCGGATCGTGGAGGCCCATCGTGCCCGACGCTAGCGCCGCGCTCCCTCTTGCGGGCCGAACCGTGCTTGGCATCTTCGCCCACCCGGACGACGAGTCGCTGGCCTGCGGCGGGACGCTGGCGCGCCTGGCCGACGCGGGCTGCCGCGTCGTGATCGTCTGCGCGTCGCACGGCGAGGCGGGATCGATCAGCGATCCGTCGCTGGTCCCGGACGGCGATCTCGGCCGCGTCCGGGTTCGCGAGTTGAGCGACGCCGCGGCGGTGCTGGGCGCCGCCGAGGTCATCGTGCTCGATCACCCCGACGGTGATCTGCGCTGGGACCACGTTCCGGAACTGCACGCCGAGATCGTCGCGCTGATCCAGCGCTTCCGGCCGGACGCCGTGATCACCTTCGCGGAGGACGGCCTCTACTGGCACCTGGATCACATCGGCGTCCACGAGCGGACCTACACCGCAGTCCTCTCCTTCGGCGCCGACGCGCCGCCGCTCTACTACGTCACGATGCAGAGCGGCGTCATGCGCGAGGTGTGCGAGGCCGCGCATGCCAAGGGCGGGGCGCCGCCGGACTCCAGCTTCTGGGGCATCGCGCCCGACGCCTTCGGCGACGGCGCCAACCCCCCGACCTTCGTGATCGACGTGCGCGACTGGGCGGTCCGCAAGCTCGCCGCGCTGCGCTGCCACCGCACCCAGATGGGACCGAACAACCCGATGGCCTGGATCGACGAGGACGAGGCGCGCCGCTGGCTCGGCGTCGAGCAGTTCCGTCGCGCGCCGCTCGACGCCACCGGCGACCCCATGCTCGAGCATCTTGGCGAAATCACCCATGCAGATTGAGACGCTCGAGGTCCTTCGCTGTCCGTACTGCGGCGGACGGCTCGCGCTGGTCGACTCGCTGTTCCACCGCCGTACCGCCGACGAGCTCCACGACGGCATCCTCGGATGCCATTGCTGCATCTTCCCGCTGGTCGACGGCATCCCCGTGCTCCACGTGCTGCCGGCCTCGACGGTGGCGCGCGATCACCTCCAGGCCGGCCGGGCCGATCTCGCCCGCCGCGCCATGTTCGGGCTGGAGGACGATGCGCAGGCCGAGGCGTTCGATGCGGTGGCTTCGTCGGATACCGCGACCTACCGGGACACCGTCGAGGCGCTCGGACCGACCTTCGAGGGCGGCTATTTTCTCTACCGCTTCTCGGATCCGACCTACGTCGTCGCCCAGGCGGTGGCGCGGGCGGTGGGCGCGACCGTGCTGGGCGGCCGGCGGCGCGCGATCGACATCTGCGGCGGATCCGGACACGTGACGCGGACGCTGCTCGATCTCTCGGACGTGCCGCCGGTGCTCGCCGACCTGTATTTCGCGAAAGTCTGGCTGGCCCGGCGCTTCACCGCGCCCGGCTGCGAGCCGGTCTGCTGCGACGGCAACGCCCCGATGCCCTTTGCCCGCGGCGCGTTCGGCTTCGCGATGTGCACCGACGCCTTCATGTACATCTGGACGAAGCGCCAGTTCGTCGGTGAGATGGAACGGCTGGTCGAGACCGGCGGCGCGTCCAAACCGGGCGCGGTGCTGATTGGCCATACCCACAACGAGCGCACCTGGAGCCCGTCGCACGGCCAGCCGCTCTCGCCGGAAGGCTACGCCGACCTGTTCGAAACCATCGAGCCGCGGCTCTTCGGCGAAGGCAACCTGTTCGCCGACCTGGTCTCCGGCGGTCCGCTGAACCTCGCCCGGCGCGACGATCAGGAGACGCTCGACAAGAGCCCGGCGCTGACCATCATCGCCAGCCGCCACCCGGGGGTGTTCGTGCCTCATCCCCAGGCCAACCCGTCGGACGCCACCGGTGAGCTGCGAATCAATCCGCTCTATGCGCTCGCGCCGGACGGCGACGGCGTGCGCCTGCGCCTGGAGTTTCCGAACGAGGAATATGCGGACGAGTACGGCGCCTGCCGCCAGTATCTCCCCGAGACGCTCACCCTCGGGCAGTCGGTGATCGACTCGCTCGCGACCGGCCGGGTGTCCGGAGAACTGATCGAGCTGGTGCGACGAAAGGTGATCGTCGATCTGCCAAAGCGCTACTATTAGCCCCGATGCGACAGACGCCGGCGGCCCTCCGCCGCTCCGCCCGCGCCCACTTCACCGATCCCGCCAAGCGCCGAGGCCTGCTGGTCGCCTTCGAGGGACCCGACGGTTCGGGAAAAACGACGCAGCGAAAGCTGTTCAAGACGTGGCTCAAGTCCGAGGGCTACGACGTCGTCACGACGAAGTGGAACTCGTCGGATCTCATCAAACCGATCATCAAGAGCCGCAAGGCCGTGCGTGCGCTCAGCCCCGAGGAATTCTCGCTGCTGCACGGCGCCGACTTCCGCCATCGCGTCGAGCAGGTGATCCTGCCGGCGCTCTGGGATGGAAAGCTGGTCATCGCGGATCGGTTTCTCTTCACCGGGCTGGCGCGGGACGTCGCGCGAGGACTCGATCTCGACTGGGTCCTCAAGCTCTACGGACCGCTCCTGTGGCCGGACCTGGTGTTTTATTTTTCGGTGTCGCCGGTCACCTCGGGCAAGCGCGTCACCGCGACACGGATGCCGAGCTTCTATGAAGCGGGTCAGGACGTCACCCAGGTGGACGATCCGGTGGAGAGCTATCAGCGCTTCATCGCGCGCGTGATTCGCGAGTACGAATCGCTGGCGCTGATCTTCAACATGATCACCGTCGACGCGGAGCAGTCCATCGGTGAACAGCATCGTCTGATCCGGCGCCTCTTCATCGAGGGCCGGGAGCGGCCGTGGTCCGACTGGAACGCGGACGCGGTCGCCGAGTGGCTGGGGAACGCGGGCGCCGGGGCCGGCCGATGACGAAGACGAAGACGAAGACCCGGAAGGCGAAGGCGGAGCTGATCACGGTTGACGGCGTCGAGGCGGCCGCCCTTCTCGCTGAGGCGCGGTTGGCCCTGGGCACGGGATCGCGCGGCGGCATCAGCCGGTGGGACGCGTCCGGCGTGTTTCAGGAACTGGCGGTCGCCGACGAAGCGGCGGGCACGCCGTCGGCGCGGACGCTGCTGCTTCTGTACGCCGCCGACCTGGCGTTCCGCCTGCGCTGGCAGATCCGGCCGGCGCTCGCCGAAGGGCGAACCGTGGTCGCGGCGCCATACGTCGACACGGCGATGGCATTCGGGCGCGCCGCCGGAATCGAGCGCGCGTGGCTCGTCAACCTGTTCCGCTTCGCGCCGCGGGCGAGAAAGCGGCGGTTCGTGCACGCGACCGGCGCACGCGCGGCCCGCGCCAAGGACGGGTTCGTGGGATTCGGCTGCGATCAGATCACGGCCGGCGCCGGCAGGGGCGCGCGCCGGCGGGTCGTCGAGCAGACGGCGGCACAGCTGCGCCGGCTCGATCGCCGCAACTGACGAACTACTTGATTCCCCGTTTCGCGCGGTCCGCGGCCACCTGCGCGCGCACCAGGTCGCTGCGGGTCTGCGCCCAGTTCGTCAGGAAGCGGATTGACTCGTCCCAGTCCGCGTTGGTGTAGACCTCGCGAGACGGGTCCGAGGCGTTCGCGGCGCGAATCTGATCCGAGATGCGCGTCACCTCCGACAGCAGCCACGGCGTCTGTCCCACCGGCTGCATGATGGAATCCGCGCACTCGAGGATCGTGTTCAGCCAGAGTTCCCGCAGCTCGGGGTCCTTCAGCGCCCGCACCACGAGGCGGTTCCGCTTGGCTTCCGTGCCGTCCTCGATGTTGCGGAAGATGGAGTAGGACGGGCTCTCCCAGAACGTGTTGCTCTTGTCCCACGGGAGGAACGTGAAGCGGGTCTTGTTCACGAAGCGGTAGAAGTAGAAATTGTTCGGCCCGTAGTCGCCGGTGAGCCCGTCTTCCTCCGCGAGGAAATTCTCGATCGCCAGGTGGCGGATGAACTTCTTGAGGTCGAGGAACTCCTCCATCGACGACCGCCACACCGCGTCGCCCGCGATGTTGACCGTCCAGAACAGGCGCTCGATCACTTCACCCTGGGGATCGAGCTCCAGTGTTTCCGGCTTGAATGGGGTCGGCGTATACAGCGCGGGATCAGCGCCCGGATAGCCGAAGTTGAACGGCGACGGGGCCGCGTTGTCGAAGCTGTACTCGTAGAGATGGCCGTCGTTCTCGTTGAAGTTCTTCGTCAGGAACGTCTTGTCGAGCGATTCGACAATCGTAAAGAGGCCGACGTAGGCGTTGTTGATGTAGAGGCGGGCGTGCGCCTCCCGCTCGGCCACGAGGCCCATGCGCTTGAAGAGCTCCATGCTGAGCCGCTCGCGCATGCCGCTCGGGTCCTGGGTGTTGTTCCTCAGAATGAACGACTTCAGGCCGAGGAACTTCTGGTCGGTCGTGTAGCGGTCGAAATCGACGCGCAGCCCCGGCTTCACGCCGCTGCGGCTGCCGGTCCCGCGCGAGCGCACGCCGATGTTCCGGACGGTCTGCCCGTTCCATTTGAAGTCGGCCGGATAGTAGGTGTTGTCGAGGAAGTGCTCCTTCAACGACGCCCAGTCCCGCGAATTCATCGTCAGGAAGATGTCGTGAAGGACGCTGCCGTCCAGGAACGGATCGGCGGGATCGACGGCGGCAACCGGCGAGGGCGTCGGCGTGGTCTGGCCACGCGCCGCCAGCGGCACCCCGGCCGCGAGCGCGGCGATGACGAAGATTCGAAGGAACCGCCGAACCATGACCGCCTCCCCTCTGCCGTTCAAAGCACGAACTGGAAACGAATCACCCGACTCCAGAACGCGTTGCCGTTCGGTACAGGACTACGCTCGAGGTCGTTGAGTTGTTCCCGGATGGCGTTGAACTGGATCTTGACGAACCGGTTCAGCGTCCAGCTGACGCCGAGCGTCAGGGCGTGATCCCCGGTGGGATAGATCGTCTCCGCGCGGGGATTGCGCAACGGTTCATCCTCGCCCGGCGGCGTGCTGTCGAACCACATGCGCTCGAACCGGATGGCCAGCTCGATTGCGCCAATCCCCCCCTGTGCGAACGGTTCCGCGGCCTTGAGCGGCCGCTTCTTGTCCTCGCCGGTGAGCACCCAGGTGCCCGAGACGTACCAGGAGCGGCCCCGTGCGTCCGGCAGATCCGCGTCGCCGATCCCCTGGCCCAGGCGATCGTCGCTGACCCAGGTGTACTCCGCGCGGGTCGAGGCCCGTCCCGCCGTCCAATCGACATCCGCTTCCCACCGCCGGCGGCGTCCCTTGACGTACACCGACTCGTAGAAATCGTCCTGCGTCATGATCGTCCGGCCGCGCAGCCCGTTCGGCCGGAACGAGTCGTCCGACAACGCGCTGATCGCGATGGCCGACCCGACGTTGATGCTGCCGATCGACGAGGCGGAGAGCCGGCGAAACGGTGTGCCGTTGAATCGGGCGGCGAACGTGGTGCCGCCGCCGGCAATCTTCTTCGACCTTGCGTTGTCGCCGTCGTGCGCGAAGACGCCGGTGGCGTACTCGAGCCCGTGCTTCCAGAAGCTGCCGTGCACCATGCCGCCGACGTCACGTCCGGGATCCAGGTAGTTGGCGCCGAGCGACCGGTAGATGAAGTCGTTGTGGGTGACGCCCGTGAGCTGGTCGAGGCCGAACGGCACCTTGAACTTCCCGAGCTTCACCTGCGCGTTCTTGACGTAGGTGAAGTTGACGTAGACGTCCTTCCAGCGGGACTTCGGCGTGATGCCGACCTCGAGATCCTTCTCGGTCAGCTCGTTCTCGGTGAACTCGTGCTCGACCTCGTACTCGATCTGCTTGGTGAGGTAGCCCTTGATGCCGAGCCGGTTGCGGTGGAACTCCCAGGGGTCGAGCCCTTTCACCGGCCCGTACGCCGAGTGGCCGTCCTCCTGCAGCTTCGCTTCGACGTCGAGGCGGAAGACGTCGCCGTAGCGCATCGACGGATGCTGTTTCCACGAGAACTTCAGCCCGCGGCCCGGCGCATCGGCCTGCGGATCGATCGGTTCGTCGGGCGAAGGTTCCTCGTCCGCCGCAACCTTGTTCTTCTTCGCCTTCTTCACTTTCTTGGGCTTCTTCTCGTTCTTGTCGCTCTTGGCCTTCTTCTCAGCCGGCGCCTGCGGCTCCTGCACCAGCGCTGCGGCCGACTGCTCGAAGCACGGCACCGGCGCAGCGACGAGCCCCGTCGTCGAGACGATGGCGAGCGCGGACAGACAGGCGGCGATCACCACAGCGCTTCGTCCGTGGAGCCGGCGGTGGCCGGGCGACTTTCGGTCGCCGCGTCGCGCACGCCCTGGAACAGATCGACCGCCACGGCGACGGCGGCCGGCTCCGTCACGACAATGGCGACCTCGCGACGAAAGTCGAGGCTCAGCGCCGCCAGCGCGAGGCTGCCGACCACCACGGTCTGGTCGTCGAGCAGCATGATCTTGCCGTGCGATTTCAGGTTCCCGACCTGCTTGCCCGAAAACAGCTCGACCGTCATGCCGGCGGCGCGCTTCGCGTTCAGCAGCGACACGAGATCGGGATCCGAGAGCTTCGCATCGATCAGGCGAATGCTGGTGCGTGCCCCTTCGATCAGCGCGGTGAACTGCCGGCGCGCGCGCTCCGGCCCGACGATCAGGCGGTCGGAGATCTCCGCCGGCATCTCCAGGCGGCCGCGGTCAGCGATCCAGAGTTGGCGCAGGCCGGCGACAACGGCCGGGTCGTGGGTGACGACGAGCGCGTCGAGCGTTTTTCGGAAGCACTTCCTCGTGAGGTTCAGGGACGCGACGATCGCCGGCCCCTCGTCCGCGATGAGATACTTCGGGTGATACTTCACCACCGGATCGGTGTACGAATGGAGCGAGGCGCCGGTCTGCTCCAGCGCGCGCCACAGCTTGGTCATCTTCTTCTTGCCGCCCTTGGCGCGGGAGGTGACCAGTACTTCGACGGCCACGCCGCGGCCGGTCGCCGCCTGCAGCGCGTCGAACACCGCCTGGTCGTTGCAGCGAAAGAGCGACAAGGTGATCCGGGTGCGCGCCTGACGGATGACGTCGAGGAGCGCGGGGAGGCGCTCCTCCGCCGACACGACCAGCCGATCGGGAATTCCCTGCTCGGCGGTCATACGGATGTCGACGGACGCGTCCGGCGATTTCTGAACATGAAGGGAGCCTCGGCAATATACACCAAGGCGTTTCAAAGAACCTTAAACGACACCGTTGCACGCTTTTGCACTCGACGGTTCCCCGGATGTGATTGAATGTAACTGCGAACCCTTTGATGGCGACCAGAAAGTGGCTGCGTCTGCTCGTGCTGCCGGCGTTGCTCGCTTCCGCGTGCAGCGGCAAATCGAACACGCCCCCGAACGCGCCGACGCCCAATCCGACCCCCACGACCACGTCCATCCCCATCCCCATACCGCTGACCGCGTACCTGGTCGGGGCCGGGGACATCGCGGACTGCACCAGCGTCGGCGCCGACGGCGGCGCTCACGGCGAGGCGACCGCCCGACTGATTGACAAGATGCCGGAGGCGTTCGTCTTCACCGCGGGCGACAACGCGTATTTTTCAGGGACGGCCGCCGAGTACAACAACTGCTACAAGCCGCGCTGGGGACGGCACCTGTCGCGCACGTATCCGAGCCCGGGCAACCACGACGGCTACGAAAACGGCACGAACGGCATGCCCTACTTCGACTATTTCGGCGGCCGGCCGTCGGGCGATCGCGGCGCCGGTTTCTACAGCTACACGCTCGGCAACTGGCATGTCGTCTCGCTGAACAGCAACGCCCCGGTCGGTCAGGGTTCCGAACAATGGAGCTGGCTCGACAGGGATCTCGAGGCGAACAGCCGCTCGGCCACATCGAAATGCACCCTCGCCTACTGGCACCACCCGCTGTTCACGTCCGGCCCGAGCGCCGGCAGCAACGGCATGATGAAGCCGGTCTGGGATGTGCTCTACAAATACGGCGTCGACGTCGTCGTCAACGGGCACGATCACCTCTACGAGCGCTACTTTCCGCAGGATCCGAACGCCATTCGCGGCCCAGCCGGCATCACCGAGTACATCGTCGGCACCGGCGGCGCCCCGCTGTACGATTTCGGGCCGACGGCTGCCAACAGCGCCAACAAGTTCAAGACCTACGGCGTCCTCTACTTCACGCTGCGCGACGTCGGCTGGGACTCGGTGTTCGTCGAGGCCGGAACCGAGGCGCGCCTCGACTTCACCTCCAGCCTCTGCCATTAGCCGTCTGTTACGGTATCATCCGTAACCATTACGGTGATCGACGTAGCCCAGAATCCCTTCGTCTACGGCGAGGTGGTGCCGCCGGCCGGGTTCATCGACCGGGTGGTGGAGCTCGATCGCCTGGTCGGCGATCTCGCGGCCGGCCAGAAGGTCTTCCTGATCTCGCCGCGCCGCTACGGCAAGTCGTCGCTGATCCGCCAGGCGCTGGCGGCGATGGCGCGCCGCGGCGCGCTGACCGTCGAGGTCACGGTCAGCAGCTTCAGTTCGTACGTGGCGTTTCTCGAAGGGTATTCACGCGCGCTCGTGGCGGCGGAAACCAAACGCGATCGTGCGCGGACGTGGCTCCGCCAGGCGATCTCCTCCACACGGGTGGATCTCGACGACGCGGGCACCGGCACCGGCGCGCGGGTGGCGTTTCCGAACGCGCGCACCGATCGCGACGTGTCGCGCCTCGCGCAGGAGGTCTTCGCGCTGCCGGCGCGCCTCGCCGAGACGCGAAAGCAGCCCGTGGTGATCGCGCTCGACGAGTTCCAGGCGATCGCCGGCTTCAACGGCGGATCGGTCGAGCACGCGCTGCGCGCGGCGGTGCAGCATCAGCGCGACGTGGGCTACGTGTTCGCCGGATCCGAGCCGAGCCTGATGGAGCGGATGCTCGGTCCGAAACGTCCGTTCTACAAGGCCGGCCCGGTCATGCGGCTGGAAAAAATCCCCGCCGACGAGTTCGCGGCGGCGATCGACGCGCGGTTCAAGCGGTCGGGGATGCGGCCGGAAGAAGGACTGGGCGACTCGATCGTCGAGCTGGCAGGCAACCTGCCGTACGACGTGCAGCGGCTGGCGCACGAAACGTGGGACGAGGTGCGCGCGCGCGGACGTGGCCGGCGTGCGACGCTCGAGGATTTGCACCAGGCGCTCAAGCGGCTGCTCGCCGAACAGCAGATGATGTTCGAAGGGGCGTGGCAGCGACTGACGCTCGCGCAGCGCGCCGTGCTGCGCGCGGTCGTGCTCGAGGACGGGAGCGGCCTGCTCTCCGCGGACGTCCGCGCGCGCCACAGGCTCGGCGGACCGTCCACGGTCCAGGCATCGCTCGCCGCGCTGGTGCGCGACGATCTCGTCGCACGCGAGGCCGATCGCTACAGCGTCGTCGACTCGCTGCTGCGGGAGTGGGTCGCCCGCCAGACATTCTGAGCGCCAGCTCAACTGAACGGATCGGTCGAACGCGAGGATTCCCGGCAGTTTGTTGGCGGCTCAGCATGGCGCGCTGCTTGCTATTCATCCCCGTGGAGATGTGTACCCGCTTCGTGTCGCTCGCGCTCGTGATGCTGTTGGCGTCTGTCTGCCGTGCCGCGGCGCAGGCGGACACTCAGAATGAGAGCCGCTTCGCCATCGGCGCGGAGTTCAAGGTCAAGACCTCGGATCGCGCGGCGGGAGAAGATTACGCGCGCGGCCAGCTGGGCCCCGGGCTGCTCTGGCGGTTCGGCAAGACGAAGCCCGGTTGGGGTTTCCACTGGGGCTTGAATTGGTACGCCGTCAAACTCGAGCGTCCGGTCGGCGGCACCGCGATCGAGCTGGGCGAGCTCCACGTCCGCCCGCTGATGGCCGGATACGGATACACCCACGTGATCCGGCGCTACGCCATCACCGCCGACGTGCTCGGTGGCTATGCCATCGGCTCGATCAAAATCAGCGATCCGGCGCTAGCCGCGTATCAGCGTGCGCAGGGCGTGACTTCTGCCGAAGCGAACGCGACCAACACGCTGGTCCTCAAGCCCGAAATCGGTGTGTGGTACGACATCACCAAGAAGGTGTTCCTCAACCTCAACGCCGGCTACATGTTCGCCAGGCCGGACGTCGAGATCGTTACGTCCGCGGGCACCGACAAGCGCAAGGCGCGGGCCGATCAGTTCATCCTCAAGGTCGGCGTCGTCTATTCCATCTTCTGATCGACGGCGATCCTGCCGGAATTTTTGACAGCGCGTCGGGGTTGAAGCAGGCATGAAGGTCGTCATCGCCGGCGGCTCGGGCTTTCTCGGTCGTCCGCTCACTGCGGCGCTGGTGCAGGACCAGCACGACGTGGTCGTCGTCGGGCGTGGCGCGGCCGGCTCGCTGCCGCGCGGCGCGCGGGCGGTCGCGTGGGATCCGAACGGCCAGACGGGTCCGTGGGCCGCGGAGATCGACGGCGCCGGCGCGGTGGTGAACCTGGCCGGCGAGTCGATCGCCGGCAAGCGCTGGACCGCAGTGCAGAAGCAGCGCATTCTCGACAGCCGCGTGCTGGCGACGCGGAGCCTGGTCGCCGCGATTCAGGCTGCAGCAGTTCCTCCCTCAGTCTTCGTCAGCGGATCGGCGGTCGGCTACTACGGCCCTCGCGGCGACGAAGCCGCGACGGAGGAGACACCCGCCGGATCCGATTTTCTCGCGCACGTGTGCGAGCAGTGGGAGCACGAAGCGAGGCGCGCAGAGAGTGATCGCACGCGTGTCGCGCGAATCCGGACGGGGATCGTGCTCGAGAAGGATGGCGGCGCGCTGCCGGAGATGCTGCCGCCGTTCCGCTTCGGCGCGGGCGGCCCGGTGGGGTCGGGACGGCAGTACTGGCCGTGGATTCACCGCGACGATTGGGTCGCCCTCGTGCGGTGGGCGATCGCGACGCCGGCAGCAAGCGGCGCGATCAACGCGACGGGGCCGCGGCCAGTGACCAACGCGGAGTTCGCCCGCGCGCTGGGCCGCGCGATGCATCGCCCCGCATTCATGCCGGCTCCCGGCTTCGCGCTGAAGTTGCTGTTGGGAGAAATGGCGGAGGCGCTGCTGCTCTCGGGGCAGAACGCCGTGCCGGCGAAGGCCCTGCGCGACGGCTTTCAGTTTCGCTACAACACCGTCGACGAGGCACTCGGCGCGATCTTCGGGTGAGGACGACGATCAACGCAGAGCCCGCAGAAAACGCAGAATATCTTTGGCTCTGCGAGTTCCGCGGGTTCTGCGTTGTACGTCGTCGTGAGCCGGGCTCTAGCCGGCGAGGCCGACGAGATATTTGTCGCCGGTGGGCGAAGGCACGCCGCCTGCGGGCTCGAGCGTCACCGCCATCGCCACTGGAGCCGGTAGATCGAGCGGCGTGTCGAACCGCGCGTTGACGCGTCCGCTCGCGTCGAGGGTCAGCATGCCGGCGCTGATCGGCGCCGGCTGCCGGGTCAGCACCCAGAGCTGATACGCCCGGCCCGGCGGCGGTGGCGGCAGGTTCGACGCCGTGAACACGAGACCGCGCGATCGGCTCCAGAAGGCGCGAGCCGACGCGTTCGGAGCAACCGCCTGACCGGCGAGGTCGATGCGCGCCAGGTCGGGCGCGACCAGCACCGCCAGCGACGACTGTGCGTCGGAAGCGGTTCGCCGCACGTCCGCCATCTGGCGCTCGCCGGCTTCGGCGCGCAGGGTGGCGTCGCGCAGCCGCGATTCGAGACCGGACACGCGCCCGCGAAGCTGCGCCGCATAGCCACCCAGTCCGACGACGAGCGCCATCGACGCGGCGACCGCGAGCCAGCTCATGGAGCGGGCCGGCGGTGCCGAGACCGCGTTGAGAAGACGGGCGCGAACCGGCGCGGCGGGTGACGCTTCCGGCGCGGCATGGGCCAGCGCGGCGGCGACCGGTGTCAGGCTGCGCACCTCAGCCGCGCAGACGGCACACCCCGCCAGATGCGCCTCGAACGCCCGGCGTTCAGCCGGCGTCAGCGCCCCCAGCACGTAGGCCGAGGCCTGCTCGGCGAGTTGATCGTGCACTCCCACAATAAGTCCTACGGCGCTCGCACCCGAAGAGATGATCCGGCTGCAGCGACGCGTCAGGCCAGCATGCCGGGCGGTAAATGCTCTTCCGGCGGGACCACCAGTATCACTTGCGCCCCCTCTTCGGTCCAGAGCTCGCCGTGATCGGTGTCGGTGTCCGCATGCACGAAATCTCCCGGCCCCAGCCGCCGGCCGCACGTGAAAATGCTCCCCGACACGACGAAGCATTCCTCGGCGCCGCCGTGGTGGTGCGACGGAAAACGGGTTCCAGGGGCGACGTCGAGCAGCAGCGTCGCGTAGCCGCGCGCCTTGTTCAGCGCGAGGACCTTCATCCGGATACCTGGAATCGGATGCGGCAACCAACGATCGTCGGCTGCGTACTGAAACGCGAAGCCCGCCGGATCCGGCGAAGCAGCGACGCGCTCCATCAACCGCCGGCGCACCTCCGGATCCGGTGCGGCGCCGCTGCTTGCCGACGCGAGCGCCAGCGCCACGATCTCGTCGAACTCCACGATGTCGGCGTCTTCGGTCATTGCTCGATGAATACCTGGGACAACTGCTCCCGCAGCGCGAACATCCCGGTTCGAATCCGCGTCTTGACGGTGCCGAGCGGCAGCTTGAAGCGCTCGGCCAGCTCGGACTGCGTCAGCCCGAAAAAGTACGCCTGCTCGATCAGCACGCGCTGATCCGCAGGCAGCGACTCGAGCGCGCGCACGACCGCACGCTGCCGTTCGCTGACGCTGGCGCTCGACTCGGGACTCACCGCCGGCTCCGGTTCTGGCGCCGACTCCACCGCGCGCTGCCGCACCGCGTTGGCGCGCAGCCGATCGATCGCGCGGTTGCGGGCGATTCGCACCAGCCACGCCGCCGGGGGGCCGAGCGAGACGTTGTAGGTCTCGGCCCGCGTCCAGACCAGGACGAAGACTTCCTGGAGGATCTCCTCCGCCTCGCCGCGATCGCGGATGATCCGGAGGATCAGCCCGAACAGCAGCCGGCAGTGGCGATCGTACAGATCGCCGACCGCCTGCTGATCGCGCGCGACGATGCGCTCGATCAACGCGATGTCGCCGGCGGCGTCTTCCTGGTTCTGCACCTCAGTAGGCGGCCAGTTTCCTGAGCGCGTCGGTGATGCGGTCGGTATTCGGCAGGTTGAACGCTTCGAGCACGTGCGAGAACGGCGCGTGGGTGTCGGGGTACGTCACGCGCAGCACCGGCGCGTCGAGGGCGTCGAACTTCTCTTCCATGATGACCGCCGAGAGCTCCGCGCCGAGGCCCAGCGTCTTGACGTCCTCGTGAACCACCAACACGCGGCTGGTCTTGTCGAGCGATTTGAAGATCGCGGCCTTGTCGAACGGCATCAGGGTGCGCAGGTCGATCACCTCGACCTCGACGCCCTCCTTCGCGAGGCGGTCCGCCGCTTCGAGCGACGGCGTCACCATCGCGCCGTAGGTCAGCAGGGTGGCATCGCCGCCTTCACGCCGCGTCGCGGCGACGCCGATCGGCACGATCTCGTCGCCCTCGGGCACCGGCCCTTTGGCGCGGCGATAGAGGTACTTGTGCTCGAAGTACACCACCGGGTTGTCGTCGCGGATCGCCGCCTTCAGCAGCCCCTTCGCGTCGTAGGCCGTCGACGGTGCCACCACCTTCAGGCCGGGACGGTGGATGAACCACGCCTCCGGGTTCTGGGAATGATAGAGGCCGCCGCCGACGTTGCCGCCGCTCGGCGCCCGGATCACGATCGGCACCGACTGGCGGCCGCCGTAGCGATACCGCAGGGTCGCCGCCTGGTTGACGATCTGATCGAAGCCGCACGAGATGAAGTCGGCGAACTGCATTTCGGCCACCGGCCGGTAGCCGCGCAGCGACGCGCCGATGCTGACGCCGATGATCGCCGACTCCGAAATCGGCGTGTCGACGACGCGCATGTCGCCGAACTCCTCGTGCAATCCCTGCGTCACGCCGAAGGCGCCGCCGTAGGGACCGACGTCCTCGCCCAGCACGAACACCTTCGGATCGCGGCGCATCTCCTCGGCGAGCGCTTCGCGGATGGCCTCGAGGTAGGTGAGATCCTTGCTCATGAGTGATCTGCCTTGACTGCTGCCTTGACCACGAAGACACGAAGCGCACGAAGACGCACGAAGAAAACCGGTTTGGACAACGCGTTTTCTTCTTCGTGCTCCTTCGTGATCTTCGTGCTTTCGTGGTGAATGTCGCTACGCATACAGGTCCGTCACCGCTTCTTCGGGTGCCGGATCCGGCGCGTTCATCGCGAATTCGACCGCTTCGTCGATGACCGACGCCACCCGGGCCTCGACGTCCTTCTGCTTCTGATCGTCGAGCACGTGGCGCGACTGCAGATAGGTCGTGAACGTCGGGATGGGATCACGGCTCTTCCACATCGCGAGCTCTTCGTCGGTGCGATAGAACGCCTTGTCGTGCTCCGAGTGTCCGTGCCAGCGGTAGGTCTTGCACTCGATCAGGGTGGGGCCGTCGCCCGCCCGTGCCCGCGCGATCGCACCGAGCGAGGCCTGGTAGACCGCGAGCACGTCGTTGCCGTTGATCGCGACGCCGTCGAACCCGTAGCCTTCCGCCCGAATCGCCACGTCGTCGATCGCCATGCTCTTTTCGAGAGGCACCGAGTAAGCGTACTGATTGTTCTCGCAGACGAACACGATCGGCAGCTGCTGCACGCCGGCAAAATTCAGCGCCTCGTGGAAGTCGCCGGTGTTGCTCGCCCCTTCGCCGAAGTAGGCGACCACGACGTTGTCGACCTTCTCCATCTTGAAGGTGTAGCCGAGGCCGGCGGCAATCGGCAGGTTCGCGCCGAGCATGCTGGTGTTGCCGAAGATGCCGAGCTCGGTCACGCCGCTGTGCAGCGCCGAGTCGCGCCCCTTGGACAGCCCGGTGGTCTTGGCGAACATCTGCGACATCATCACCTTCGGCTCGACCCCTTTCATGAGGAACGATCCGAGGTCGCGGTGCAGCGGGCAGATGAAATCTTCTTTCCGCAGCCCGAAACAGGTGCCGACGATGATCGCTTCCTGGCCGATGCCGGTGTAGACGCCGCTGCGGACCTTGCCCTGCTTGACGAGCGTGCTGAGGCGAAGGTCGAAGCCGCGCATCAGCTTGAGCCAGTAGAACATCTCGAGCAGTTGCTCGGGGGCGAGCTTGAACTTGGTACGTTTGATCGGCGGCATCGCTCAGTCTGGGAATCGGGTAATTGGATAATCTGGTGATCGGGTAATGGATTGAAGATTGTCTGACAATCTCCAATCAATTACCAGATTACCCAATTCCCAGATTACCCAATTCCCAGATTACCCGATCCGAGCCGCCCGCCGGCGTCCTACGGCGTGCGCCCCTCTTCGAACCGGCGAAACCTGTCCGTCGTTTCGGCGCCGTGGGCGGCGAACCACTCCCGCCAGAGGCGCGGGCTGTCGGGCAGCGTCTGGTCGGTGATTTCCCGCAGCGCACGGTAGCCGTAGGCGACGTCGACAGGGGCGAGCGTCCGGTCTTCGACCATCTCGATCAGGCCGGGAATCGCCAGCATGCGCTGCGCGCGCGTCAGCATGCCGCAGTGCGCGAGTCCGCAACCGCCGGCGTCGATGCGCACCATCGAGGACGGGTCATGATGAAACGCGTTCACCAGATCCTGAACCGTCTCGTCGGTGCCGATCTGGGCGATGGCGGCATAGGCCTGGAACCGGACCTCCTGCTGCGGGGCGCGCGTCAGCATCCGGAGCTCGTCGTAAATGCGACCGGTCTCGACGCCACGGTTCGCCAGATCGCCGAGGATGAAAATCTCCCGCCGTGCATCCGCCGGGCTCGCCGCAACCGTGGCCAGGAGGGCCCCCGCCTGGACGGCCGTCTTCGCGATGTTCATCGCGGCCAGCTCGACTTCGATCGCCGCGGCGCGGACCCGCAGGTCGTCGCCGTTGCGGGCGACGTCGAGCAGCGTGTTCAACGCGGGGGTGAAGGCGATGACGCCACGCCATCCTTTCACCCGCGCCTTGAGGTCGTCGGTGGCGCCGACATGATGAGAGATGGCGTATTGGAGCAGCCGCTCCGCCTGGCCCTGCGGGTCCATGCGGGCGACCATCTCCGACTCGACTTCGCTGAGCTTCGCCGTCGTGCCCTCGACCCGCTCGCCCGGAACAGGAATCTTGTGCCCGCCGATCTCTCCCGGTGCGGCTTGCGCGAGCAGCGGCGCCGGCTGGCCGGCGAAACAGCCGACGAGCAGGGCGCAGAGCAGAGCGGGCCGATGGACCGGGCAGATCGGGGGCGCGTGCATCACGGTAGCTTCAGCGCTGCAAGATCGGCGCTATGCCGTTGCGCGCACATTCGTGCAAGCGCGCACGCGCAGACGGGCGGGAACGGAGCAGGCGTTACAGGTCTGGAAGAAAGTCGTGCAGGCCCTTAGGCCTGCCAGACACGGCGGACCTGCCGCCTCCGCGCTCCGCGCTACGGCGAGCCTCGCCGAAGCGAAGCGAAGGCGGGAAGGTCCGCACTACACCTGAGTGAAAAACTCTAGATGAAGCTGAGGCCGTTCTTGCGGAAATTGCCGCCGAGCAGCTTGGTGGAGTCGGTCCCCAGCCAGCCGTCGAGCACCTGCGCGTAGACCGAGCGGAAGTCGGTCTCGAACTTGACGTCGCCCGCGCCGTTCTCCAGCGTCGGATTCGCCGGGTCGGTGTTCAGGTTCGGCGCGGTGCCGTAAAGGCCGCCGTTCACCTTGCCACCCATCGCCATCATCACCGACGCCGAGCCGTGGTCGGTGCCGCCGCTGCCGTTCTCGGTGATGCGACG
>Ga0070665_100002606_pt1 | contig 19694 bp, 15 predicted proteins | sample KBSS13metaG_FD_65862 | JGI IMG/M metagenome (GOLD analysis project Ga0070665, IMG submission 65862) | Switchgrass rhizosphere microbial communities from Kellogg Biological Station, Michigan, USA - KBS S1-3 metaG | ecosystem: Host-associated > Plants > Roots > Rhizosphere > Soil ...
CACAGATATCACCTATGACCAGGCGCATACAGTGGTACGTATGCGACAGGTAACTAAACAGATATTGCGTGTATATGCTTCGCCTGATATAATGGAACAGGCAGAACGATGGGCGGCTGCAAAAAAAGCAATAATAACTACCAGCAAAAATGATAAAATAGAGGCTGAAGTACCTGACGGTGACAACACCTACAAGGTAGCATTACGCCAAAATGAAGAGCGTTATTTTGATACATCGTGCGGATGCGGCGAGAAGAACTTTCCGTTGTGCGTGCATAAGACTACTCTTTTCCTGCAGATACTAAATAGCTACGGGCCGCAATACTTCCAGAGCATGAAGGATTGGGACGAGCAAAAGAATAAACTGCTGCGGCTGTATGGATACAGTCTTAATGATGACCTTACCAATAAGTTTGCTTTTACCTATGAGAACGGGAAACCATTCTTAAGAGTATTAGACCCCAGTATAAAAAAGGTGAATGCACCTGTACCCACCCATAATGTAACTACCACTACTACTGCTGAAAGACCGAAGCATACGGAGCATGAAGCTACTGTTGCGGATGACCTAAAGCACCTGGGCATAGTGCTGGATACACAGGTGAACTGGTTCCCCTTTGTAAATATATTGCTGGTAAGCGGCAATACAGATGATGAGCAGAAACACTTTATAGATGGCATAGAGAAGCTGGAATTGCAGCAATTTGTAAATCCGCTACAGTTCTATGATAATGAACGTGAGCTAATACCCATTATAAGGAAGTTCACCCCGGATGAAATATTAAAGTACCTGAAGAAAAACCTTCCTTTCGGGGACTTTTTAGACGACTATACCGAGGTGCTGAAAGAGCAGCCCACTACCGAAGTGAAGGAGCAGGTATGGGAATACCTGTTACCTAAATACCATAAGCTATTTGAGCGCTTCAGCTCTTATCCGCTATGCTTTTTGAGAGCTGCATCGGCAAGTTTTACATCTGCGAGCTTGCAGACTATAGAGTTTGCGCCTAAGCCGGTGCACCCGCAAATAAATGTTGCGAAGAAGGGAGATGAGTATGTAGCAGAATTGCTATGGGAAATAGAAGGCAAACTAATTTCCCATAATGAAGTGAAGCAACTGAATGCTGCGCTATTGCAATATGAGTATCGCGTATTCAGTATAGGGAATGCACATGAACTGCAAATAGCAGAACATTTTATGCCTGACGGCGAGATACGACTGAATGCCGAAGCATGGTCTACCTTTCTGCAGGATACACTAATGAGCTGGAGCAAAAATGTATATGTACATTTTGACGATGCACTGGTGCAGACCGTAGATAAGACAAAGCCTGCTTACCATCTATACCTGCATGAGCGTGACCAGATGCTGATACTGCAGCCTGCATTCTCGTATAACGGAATAGAAATAAAATGGGGATTCTTTGGTGATGTGATACAGCCGCAACATGGCGTCGTGAAAATAGTGCAGCGCGATGAAGCATCGGAACAGGAGTTTATAAACATGCTGCGCAACCTGCATAGTGATATGCAGCAAAACCTTAAAGACCATTTCTTTTATCTACCGGGGAATACCGTACTGGCCAATAATTGGTTCTTCCGCTTTACAGATGTAATGCGGGAATGGAAGGTAGAACTATTTGGATTTGAAGGACTGAAGAACCTGCGCATAAATACACACAAGCCTGATACGCATGTGCATGTGAGCAGTGGTATAGACTGGCTGGATGCAAGTGTAGATATAACCTTTGGCGACCAAACAGTATCTATAGCGGAAGTAAAACTTGCCCTGACACAAAAACAAAACTTTGTGCGCCTGGGTGACGGCTCTATAGGGCTGCTGCCTGAAGAGTGGCTGAAAAAATATGCCCTATTACTAAAAGTAGGTGAAGCAAAAGGCAACAAGCTGCGCCTGAAGAAATTCCACTTCAGCGTGTTGGACGAACTGCTTGCTGAGGTAGATGAAGAGGAATTGCAAAAGGAACTGGAAGAGAAAAAATTAAAACTCAACAATATAGTAAACAGTGACTTTAGCGATGTAGCACCGCCTACACAGCTTGTGGCACAATTGCGTCCGTACCAGCTTGCAGGCTTTCAGTGGCTGCTGTTCTTAAAAGAGGCCGGGTGGGGCGGCATACTTGCCGATGATATGGGTCTTGGTAAGACAGTGCAGACACTCACTTTTTTCCAGCACTATAAGAATGAAAACCCGAATGCGAAATTCATGGTGGTATGCCCTACTACCCTGATGTATAACTGGGAAAATGAAATAAAAAAGTTCACACCGGAGCTAACGAATTTTATACATCACGGTTCCAAGCGTACTGCAAACAAGGAGTTCTTCAATGACTTTGATGTAACTATTACTACCTACGGCACTATGCGCAGTGATATAAAGATGTTCAAAGATATTCTCTTTGACTATGTAGTGCTGGATGAATCGCAATCTATAAAGAACCCGCAGTCGCAAGTGGCAAAGGCCTCATTACTGCTGAATGCAAAAAACAGGTTGGCACTAAGCGGTACGCCGGTGCAGAACAATACATTTGACCTGTATGCGCAGATGAACTTCCTGAACCCCGGCATGCTGGGCAGCAGGGAATTTTTCATGAACGAGTTTGCCAACCCGATAGATAAATTTCAGGAAGATGAGGTGAAACTGCAATTACGCAAGCTGACCTACCCTTTCCTGCTGCGCCGCACAAAGGAACAGGTGGCAAAAGACCTGCCGGAAAAAACAGAAACAATACAATACTGCGAAATGGGTGTAGAGCAGCGTAAGATATATGATGCTTACCGCAACGCGTATCGCTCGCAGATATTGGGCATGATAGATGAGCGTGGTATAGAACGCTCGCAGATGCATATACTACAAGGGCTTACTAAACTGAGGCAGATATGTGACTCGCCAGCCATACTGAATGAGGAAGAAAAATTCCATAACTATTCTATAAAGCTGGAAGAGCTAACCCGTGAAATAAATGAGAATGTAGGCAACCATAAGGCACTTATATTCTCACAATTCCTGGGCATGCTAGCATTGATAAGAGCAGAGCTGGAAAAGAAGGGCATACCGTATGTATATTTTGATGGTGGCACCTCATCGAAAGAGCGTGAGCGGGCTATACAGGAATTTCAGCACAATGATGAATGCCGCATATTCCTGATATCACTAAAGGCCGGTGGTATAGGCTTGAACCTTACCGCTGCTGACTATGTGTATATAGTAGACCCATGGTGGAACCCCGCTGTAGAACAACAAGCAATAGACCGTACCCACCGTATAGGACAAACCAAGAATATCTTTGCTTACCGACTGATATGTAAGGACACCATAGAAGAAAAGATGCTACAACTGCAGGAGCGTAAGCGAGCACTGGCAAGTGACCTCGTATCTGACGACAATGCATTCCTGAAACGACTGACAAGGGATGATATTGCCTTCCTGTTTAGCTAGTAAACCATAACAAACTAACTATAAAGAAAAAGCCCTGTAATAAATGTTACAGGGCTTAAATATTTTTAGGCAAGTTTATTTACTGGCGCCGGCATCAAGATTCCAATCTTTAAATACGCCACAAGAACGATATTCAGGATCTATCTTGAGATAATAGGTAGGCAGTTTCTGAGCTACCCATTGCTGCATCTTTTGCGCTTTCTTCTGGTTTAGTGCATAGTTCTGTAAGGCGCTGTAATCATCCTTAAGGTTTGCTTTGTGCGGAGCACTGCGTGTCTTCAGAAAAACTATACGGCAGGATTTATCGCCACCATCATTAGTAAATACATGCGGATGAGAAAAAGAACCGGGCTGCAGACTATCCAGCACCATTATCATTGCAGGGTCGAGCTTACTCATTTCTATCTGAGTGTTTCCTGTATTCGGGTCAGCTATCATACCACCGGTGCGTTTTGCAGCATCGTCAGTAGAATATTTACCTACAGCCTCAGGAAATGTAATCTTACCCGCAATAAGCTCTGAACGTACGCTATCCAGCTTATCCATTGCCTTTTTAAAATCAGCAGTAGTAACCTGTCCACGTATTAATATATGCCTTACATCTGCATTGTCTCCTTTACGGGAAATCATCTGTATGATGTGATAACCAAATTTAGTTTTTATAACAGGCGATACTTCGCCATCCTGCAACTTGAAGGTAGCCGTAACAAATTCTGGTGCCCAGCCGCCGCCGTTTCTGCTTACATCGTTTATACGACCACCATTATCGCGACTACCAGGGTCTTCACTGTATATACCGGCAAGGCTTTCAAAGCTTTCTTTGCCTTCTACTATACGCTTGCGTATGCCTTCCAGCTTAGTGCGTGCGTAGTCATTCATTTCAGGGCTAACAGGCGGGTCAATAACTATCTGACCTATTTCCACAGTGGCAGGCAATAATGGCAAACTGTCCGCAGGTATTTTATCATAAAAGGCTTTTACTTCAGCAGGTGTAATCTTTACATTCTGCAATATCTGACCAGACTCTTTTTCAGAGAGCATGCCTTCTTTAATTACATCGCGGTACTCGTCCTTAAGCTGGTAAATAGTTTTACCTGAAACCTTTTCAAGATTTTCTTTAGAGCCATACATGCGTATAAAATAACGCACACGATTGTCAAGCGTAGCATCCACATCGTCATCACTTACCACCACACTGTCCCTGTCAGCCTGCTCAACCAAAAGTTTTTGCACTATCATCTGCTGCAATAACTGACACTTTAGAATATTATTATCATACCCAGGTGACTGTTGTTTTGCCTGTATTAGCTGTGCATCAATATCAGACTGCAGCACGATTTTGTTTTTGCCAACAATGGCTACAATCTTATCCGCATTCGTTGATTGGGCATAAGTAGATAAGGCAGCGAATAAAAAAAGCACAGCAATGCTTAACTTATTAAGAATGGTCCTGTTATTAAATATCATGATATGAGACGGCAATATTGCTAGCAAAAGTAGTGTTTTTACGAGCTATATATAGTTTGCCCTTTTATTTTAACGTTTATATTATTTTTTCTTTTTAGAGAAGATGTCTTCTACCTTCATGTCATTATAAAAATCGGCTGTAATAGGCTGAATTGGGTGCTCAGCAGCCCACTTATCAAACTGGGGCATGGCTTCTGTATGAAATTTTTTCCATGCCTCAAATTCCTGTTCATTGTCTGCCTTGCCAAAAAGCCATTCATTATATATATCAAAATTACCACTGCGAATTAGCTCATCCTGGTAATAGAATAAACTGAAAGGGTATTTCTGTGCATATCTAAGATCCCAATCCATAAGGAAACGAGTGCGCAGCATGGTAAGGTTTTCGGTAGTAATACCATCGCTTACTACGGGAGCAAGTCTCATAAACGTGTTACGCACTGCATCTTCAAAGTTGTCATCCTTATCGGTTTCTGCTTTTTTCTTTCCAAACTTAGGAACTGCAGCCACCGGCATTGTAGTATATAGCTGCTTATACGCATCGAACAGCATACTCTTCATTTCATCGGTGCGAGGTGTTTGTCTTTCAATATTCACGAATATTTCAGCATAGATTATTGCCCACACTACCTTTTTCGTGTCCATATACATACGTGCAGCCTCATAGTAGTTTATATGATACGCAGGATCTTTATGAATACCATCAAGCCATGTTTGCAAGGCATATACAAATTCGTTGTTTGCCTCATAGAGCTTGCCCATGTCATGATACAAAATGCCTGAATTAGGGAAACGTTCAAGCCCTTTCTGTAAAGTAGATTTTGCTTTTTTCTTATCTCCTACGGCAGCCTGGGATGCTGCCATGGTCTGAAAACTAATATCATCAACCTGATCACTTTTCAATATGGGCTCAAGTGTGGCCTGTGCATTCTTATAATCGCCGGCCAGGTAATATGCTTTACCAAGGTCGCGATACAGGACTAATTGATTTGGTGCCAGTTGTATGCCTTGCTGAAAAGTAATGATAGCCTGTTGAAAATTGCCGGCCATCAGGTATTCCCGTCCCTGCTTGTACATATCTTCTACCTCAGGAGAGGGCCATGAGGATTCAGGAACCTGTGCATTTGCAGCAACAAAAGTGGAAAGAAGTACAACAACAAGAAATAAGAAATGGCGAATACGGCTCATAAAATATGGGGCAAAATACCGAAAAACTACCTGTAAATAAGGCATAAAATTAAAAAAAGAGCAATTTTATACTCAGCACAGACACTATTGGCGCACATTTTATTAGTGTTATAAAATTATAACCAGTCTTAAAATGGTAAGTGACTATAGGGGATTTATGTAACTTACTGTACCGATATATATGAAAAACACATTAAAGAAAATAGGGATTTTGACATCCGGCGGCGATAGTCCGGGTATGAATGCTGCCATAAGAGCGGTGGTGCGAACGGCGATATACCACGGAATAGAGGTATATGCCATTCGACGCGGCTACCAGGGGATGATAGAAGGTGATATACACAAGATGGAAACAACTGACGTGGCTAATATAATAGGCCGCGGGGGCACTATACTGAAAACGGCACGCAGTAAGGAATTCATGACGAAAGAAGGGATGCAAAAGGCATATGACCAGCTACAACAGCATGATATAGAAGCGTTGGTACTGATAGGTGGCGATGGTACCTTTCGCGGAGCGGTAGAATTTTTCGAGTCCTTTACTATACCCGCAGTGGGCCTGCCCGGCACTATAGACAAAGACCTTTCGGGGACTGACAGCACTATAGGCTTTGATACGGCAGTGAACACAGCAGTAGAAGCAATAGATAAGATACGCGATACTGCCGAGGCACATGACCGCCTGTTTGTAGTAGAGGTGATGGGAAGAGATGCCGGCTATATAGCTATAAACAGCGGCATATCATGCGGGGCGGAAGATATACTGATACCTGAGCAGATACGTAATATGGACGATATACTGGACAGAATAGACCAGGATGAAAGAAGAAAGAAGACAGTGCATATACTGGTAGTAGCTGAAGGAGAAGAACTTGGTGGGGCTAAAGAGGTATATGAACGAGTGAAAGAACGCTTCCCGATGCTGGACACGCGTACCTGCGTGCTGGGACATATACAAAGAGGCGGCTCACCCAGTTTTGCAGACAGAGTATTGGCAAGCAGGCTGGGCTACGCATCTGTACTTGCCTTAATGGAAAATAAAACACAGGTGATGCTGGGTATAATAAATGGTGAGATTGCCTATACCCCTTTTACAAATGTAATAAAGCAAAATGCCCCGATGAGCAAGGACATGCTGGATATGATACGGGTGTTGTCTGTATAAATAGTTCGTTTATTTCATTGCAGCGAGATCATCTACAGAGTAAAGTTATTTTCTGCAAATCAATAATTAGTTTTTAATTGCTTTGCAATCAAATCATCGATACCAGTGAAAAAAACCTTCCTTATTGCTTTTGCTATTGTTTTAATGAGCCTAAGCGGTTGCGCGCAAAAAAGTGCGAACAATACTTTAGCTATTGCCTTCTACAATTGTGAAAACTTCTTCGATACAGAACATGACCAGGGAAAGGAAGATGACGAATTTACACCTGAGGGCAAGTACCACTATACGGAACGTATATACCATAGTAAACTGCACAATATAGCAACGGCTATACAACAATTGGGAAATGAAAATACGCCTGATGGACCTGCAATAATAGGGCTGGCAGAAATAGAGAATGGACATGTGCTGAACGACCTAGTACAGCAGCCTGAAGTAGAGGGCAGGCATTATAAATATGCATGGTTTGACGGGCCTGACCAGCGCGGGATTGATGTGGCAATGCTATATAACCCTAAATATTTTCACCTGATAAAAGCAACACCCCTGCATGTGGAACTGGGAGGTATGGGCGATAAAGAAAACACACGTGATGTATTGCATGTAATAGGTGTGCTGGCAGGCGATACCGTGCATGTGTTTGTGAACCACTGGCCATCACGGAGAGGTGAAGAGGGAGCAAGCGATGCTAAACGTGCCGCAGCAGCAAAAGTGGACCGGGACGCGATAGATGAAGCAATAAAACACCAACCAGCAGCCAAAGTGATAGTAATGGGCGACCTGAATGATAACCCCGTAGACGCCAGCGTAACACAAGTGCTGGGCGCGAAGGGTGATAAAAATGTGCGCACAACAGAACTATATGACCCGATGGCTGAACTATATAATAATGGGCAAGGTTCGCTGGAATACAAACACCACTGGGACCTATTTGACCAGATAATACTATCGGGCGCTTTCCTGAAACATGTAGGGCACTGGCATTTTGATAAGGCTGAAATATTTAACAAAGGCTTCCTGGTGGACCATTACAAAAAATTTGAGGGGCAGCCCCACCGCTCTTTTGCGGGTACGCACTGGATAAACGGCTATAGTGACCACTTCCCTGTAATCGTTTATCTTAGCAGATAGGTACGTTTTTTATAGTATTTTCGCAATAACACAGTATATATCTATGAATATAAACGAAGTGCCGCAGGACGAACGAAATTTTAAAGGTGGTGAAAAACTGCGGAAGCTTGTATATGCTGTAGATAAGGATGGTAAATATACCAGCACCAACTCGGCAGGATGGGAAGCTGAAAACTTTGCTATGAAACAGGCCTGGGATGCTGTGGAAGATAAGCTGGCAGAAACAGAAGCCCAGGTAAAGGCGGGACAGTTAAGCCCAATAGCCTACTACATGGAAAAATCATTAATGGATGTAGCCCTTCTGGCGAAATATGTAGGTAAATGGCAATGGCAGGTGAAGCGCCATATGAAGCCTGAAGTTTTCGCCAAACTCTCTCCTGACCTGCTGCAACGCTATGCGGGGATATTCAATATAACAGCAGAGGAATTAAAAAATTACGGAAAGGCATAGTAAACGATATTCATGAGCGAAAAAGAATTCAGGCATCAGCAGCATGCCCATTGCGAAAGTGGCGTTACGGCAAATTTATTGAGTTTTCATGGCCTCTCTATAAGCGAGCCTATGGCTTTTGGTATAGGCGCAGGATTATTTTTTGCACATATACCTATACTAAAGGTAAACGGCACACCGGGAACAACTTTCCGTACATGGCCGGGAGCTATATTTAAAAGAGTAACACAGGGATTAAACATAGACATACACACTGAGCGCTTCCGCAGCCCGGAAAAAGCGATGCAAGCACTGGACGAGGCACTGGCAAAAGGAATACCTGTAGGTATGCAGAGCAGTGTATATTATTTGCCATACCTGCCGGAAGCATTTCGTTTTCATTTTAATGCACATAACCTGGTAGTGTATGGTAAGGAAAACGGCTTGTATAAAGTGAGTGATCCTGTAATGGAGATTGCAACAACAATATCGGCTGACGACCTAGCCAAGGCGCGTTTTGCTAAGGGTACGCCAGAGCCAAGGGGCTTTATGTACTATGTAAACAGCATTCCCGAAAAAGCAGACCTGAGAACAGCAATAGAAAAAGGCATAAAGAAAACAAGCTGGTTTTTACTGACCCCCCCGCTTAACTGGTTTGGTAACAAAGGCATCTTTGCACTGGCCAGGCAAATACAAAAATACCCTGCTAAGCTTAGCCCGAGACAAGCCCAGCTATACCTTGGGAACGTGATACGAATGCAGGAAGAAATAGGCACCGGCGGTGCAGGATTTCGCTACCTGTATGCGGCATTCCTCGAGGAGGCTGCACAATTCCTAAGCAGGGAAGACCTAATGGAATTTTCTAAAGAGCTAACTAATATAGGCGACGAATGGCGCAACTTTGCCTATAGTGCTGCCCGAATAATGAAGGCAAGGCAAACAGACCTTGTATCTTACGACGAATTGTCGAAATTGCTAATAAATATAGGCAACAGAGAGAAAGACTTCTTCCTGCGGATGCAAAAATTGAAATGGTAGCAAACTATTAATATTAAGGAAATAGACCTATTTTTGCAGGATTACGCAGTGCTTCGCAAGGCCCGACATATCATTCTGGGAATCATAGATTTCTTTTATAAACCTTTTTCACGGTTCATAAACAAGCAAACCTTCCGTTACCTGGCTTGCGGCGGCAGTAATACCCTGTTCAATATCTTTCTTTTTTCGGTTTCTTATAATTTCATCCTGCAGAAGCAGGCAGTACATATAGGCCACTCGATAGTAATTGCCCCTTATGTAGCGGCATTCATTATGGCTTTCGTGGTTACTTTCCCTACAGGCTTCCTGTTGTCTAAATACATTGTCTTCCAGGAATCGAACCTGCATAGCCGCATACAGATATTCCGATATGCCTTGCTGGTAACTATGTGCCTGTTACTCAACTATATATTTATTAAAATGTTTGTTGAGTGGTGCCATTTTTACCCTACCCCATCTAATGTACTTACTAATATTGCGGTTGCCATTTTCAGCTATATCTCTCAGCGGAGCTTTACCTTTAAAGTGAAAGAAGTACCTGCTTTGGAAGAAGAAATTGCAGACACACTGTAAAGCAAAAAAGCCGCTGCTGTTGCAACGGCCTTTAATTAAGATCTGCCTATTTATCTATTTCTTTTCTTCAGCTTTCATGTTCATCTTATCTTCTTTCTTTTGAGCCTTTTCACGTTTTTTTATTGTTTTTCTTTCAGCGCCATTGTGCTCCTTTTTAATGGCCTTATTTTCTTTCTTTTCCATTTTTTCTTCTTTCTTTTCAGCTTTCGGGGTGTTTTGCTCCTGAGCGAAAACAACGGTTGTAGTGCCTATGAACCCTACAATCAGAAGTGTGGTAAGAATGTACTTTTTCATGAATAGATCGTTTTTGTTAAGAATAATTCAGATGTTAAAAAATCATGCCCGAAATAAATATTATTAATACATTCTAACTATTAGTTACAAAAATCCGTCTAAGAAAGTAACTACCTCCCTATAATAAACTCAATCAAATTACTTTTTTTACATAAATATTAGACAATGAAACATTTTTACATTGCCTTTAAATTGATATTACTTGTAATACTGCTTCCCATTATTGCCAGCGCTCAAATGGATAGCTGCAATGTTTTTCTCCAGGGCAACTACCTGGAAGTGGGCATTAACTGGAATGGGGCATTTGGTACAAGCTCCAGCGCACCTACCGGTTACCACCCTAAAGGCGGCGCAGGGAGTATTACTGACTGTAATGGTATCTGCTATGCAGGCACATCAAATCTTGCTTTTGTAGCTGACCCTGATAAAGATGGGTGGACTGTAGGCTCTCCATATATGTATATAGGGGATTATTGCCTGCCGGGCCTGCCACAGGAAGGATGGAGTATAATGGCCGATGGTATACAAGGGAATGCCTGGAATGGCTATGGTTGCAGCAGCTCTCCCGGTATATTTGGCAATGGCATGGTTGGCGGGAATGTATCTTATTCATCTTACGGTACTAGTCGCAATAGCGCATGGGAAGGAAGCTTTGACAGCATAATAATAGCACAAATCACTACAATTGACATAAACAAGCTTTATGCAACCGTACAGGTATCCTTTAGAAACACAGGTAGTGTTGCACGAAAGAATGCTTATTACTTAAGGACTATAGATGCCGATAATACCCAGGCTGAAGGTGGACAATTTACTACCATAAACAAAATAGAAGCACAAGTGCCTAATGCACTAAGCAGAACAATTGTTTCGTCATTAGGACTTAGCGCTACTAATGCCCCTGTGCCCAGCGCATACCTGGCATTAGGCACAAATGACTGCCGTGCTAAGGCCTTTATAATAAAATCAACTTTTTATCCCAGCACAGGAACGCTGGATAGTATATATGGGAAATACGGTGGCAAAGGGGATACTGTTGATTATAAATATAGTGGGACAGATACTGCCGATGAAGCAATAGGCTTAGCATTCCAATTAGGGGACCTGGAACCCGGGGTATTAGTTACAATTAACTTTGCATATCTTTTTGATAAGGCTGATATAGATTCAATTCTTACGCCGACGGCGCCAACCTGGTACCCTAATACAATAGGCGCAACGGTTCATAAGAGCGGAGATACAGCAGTAACCTGTCAAAATACAAATATAGCGGTGGCTATAAATGGGGGCGACAATTATTCATGGAACTGGGTGTCGCCGAGCGGCGCTACAGTAAGCCCGACAACAGGGGTTTATGTAAACGTACCCATAGATAGCACCCCAATAACACTAATAGCCATTGGAACATCTCCTTGTAGTGGCAACGATACTTTAATAATGACCTTTAACCCCACGCTTCCAACCGTTAGACCAAACATCAGTATTTCAGGCCCGTTCTTCGAAAGAGTGGGCAAACCTGTTACTATAAATGCGGTTGTTACTAGTGCCGGTGGCGCCTATACTATACTATGGCGAAACAATGGTGTAGATTTTAGCTCAACAGCAACACCTTCCGTTACCTATACCAAAGGGCCCGGCATAGATAAAATAAAAGCGTTTATAATGCCGCTAACCTCGAGTTGCTATAATATGGATTCATCAAACCTATGGGTAGTAGGTGCCAATACAACGGGTGTGGCACAGCTGAGCAACAGTACGGATGTACAGGTTTATCCTAATCCGTTTACCGATGCAGTGCAGGTAAGTGAGTTGAAACGTGGAGATATCGTTACTATATATGATGCAGCGGGAAAGGTAATAGACCAAACTGCAATAGTGACCGACCAGCAGACCCAACATATAAAACTTGAAAACCTAAGCAGTGGCTATTATATATTAAAAGTTTCTGACGCTAATAATATGGTGAAGGCAAGTGTACCGCTACAGAAGTTATAGAAATTAGTAAAGGGAGCTAAAACGCTCCCTTTTTATTTTACCTATAAACTTTATGCAAGCTGATATAAATAATCAGCATTAATGTATTAAGGTGTATTGGCGTACCTTTGCAGCCATTATGACTCAGGAAAACCTGAAAGAAATGCGCGAGCGTGTAAAGCACCTGCACCGCTTCCTGCGTATTGAAGACCGAATAGCAAAGACTGAAAGCGATAGACAATTGACCCTTTCCCCCGGTTTCTGGGATGATAATGTGCGCGCAACGGGCATATTGAAGGAAATAAAAATCAATAAATTCTGGATAGACTTTTATGAAAAAGTAAACAGCACAGTGGAAGATGCTGCTGTACTTTTTGACTTTTGGAAGGAAGGTGAAACTACCGAAGAAGAAGTGAACCAGGCTTATGAAAAAGGGCTGAAAGATATAGACGAACTGGAATTTAAATCTACCCTGAACGAGCCTGAGGATGAAATGCCAGGGGTGATGGTAATAAACTCAGGCGCGGGGGGTACAGAGAGCCAGGACTGGGCAGAAATGCTGCTGCGTATGTACCGCATGTATGGCGAGAAGCAAAACTGGAAAGTATCTGAAATAGATGTACAATATGGTGATGGTGCAGGCATAAAACAGGCAACCCTGGAATTTGACGGTGAATTTGCATATGGCCTGCTTAAGGCTGAAAGCGGTGTGCACAGATTAGTGCGTATATCTCCGTTTGACTCTAATGCACGCAGGCACACTTCTTTTGCTTCTGTATTTGTATACCCCCTGGTAGATAATACAATAGAGGTGGCTGTGAACCCTGCAGACATAGAATGGGAATTTTATCGCTCCGGTGGTAAAGGCGGACAGAACGTGAATAAGGTGGAAACGGCTGTGCGACTGAAACACATACCGAGTGGCATAATAGTAGAGTGCCAGCAGGCACGTACGCAAGGGGAAAACCGTGAAAAAGCAATGCAGATGCTGAAAAGCCGCCTGTATGAAGAAGAGCTGCGCAGACGCGAGGAACTGAAGAATGCCACCAACGCAAGCAAAAAGAAAATAGAATGGGGCTCACAGATTCGCTCTTATGTCTTTCATCCTTACAAGATGATAAAAGACCATAGAACAAACTATGAAGTAGGCAATGTGGGGCCAGTGATGGATGGCGAAATAGATGACTTTATTAAGGCATACTTAATGAGTGTAAAGGAGGAACAATAAACTTGACAAAGGATAATACCATAAAAAAAATCTTCGACCTACGGCTGCTGAGGCGCGTATTTTCGTTTTCGAAACCATATAGCACAACGCTGTATACGGCTATGGCGCTCTCCATTATACTCGCGTTGCTCGCGCCATTGCGCCCTTACCTGATACAGACATCGGTAGATAAATACATAAGCAAGAATTTGCTGCATGGGCTGATAATGATAAGCGTTGTGCAATTGGGATTATTGCTGGTAGAGAGTGGTTTTCGATTCTGGTTTACCTACCGCACCAATTGGCTGGGGCAAACAGTGGTAAACGACATCCGTAAGAAGGTATTTAATAAGGTGCTGTATCAAAATATAGGCTACTACGACAAAACTGCGATAGGAACTTTAACAACACGTACCATTAATGATATAGAATCTGTAAATGACGTATTTTCAGAAGGCATCATTTCTATAGCTGCAGATCTGCTAACTATTCTTTCTATAATAATTGTAATGCTATTTACGGACTGGAAGCTGACGCTTGTGTGTCTTGCGCCGTTTCCATTGCTTATAGTTGCTACCTACTTCTTTAAAGAAAGTGTAAATAAATCCTTTCAGCGCGTGAGGAATGCTGTAGCGCAACTGAATGCATTTGCACAGGAGCATTTAACAGGCATGTATATAGTACAGGCCTTTGGTGCTGAAAAAAGAGAAGCAGCAAAATTTAAAGAGATAAACAAAGAACACCGCAACGCAAACATAAAAGGCATATTTGCCTATTCTGTTTTCTTCCCTGTGGTGGAAATAATACTGGCAATGTCGCAAGGCTTGCTGGTATGGTGGGGTGCATCCCGTTTGCTGCACTATAGTGTGACGCCAGGTGTGATGATAGAATTCATCATGTTCTTAAACTTGCTGTTCCGTCCGCTACGCATGATGGCGGATAAGTTCAATGTGCTACAAATGGGCATGATAGCAGGTGAGCGAATTTTTACGGTACTGGATAGTGAAGAATACCTGCATAATAATGGTAGCTACAAAGCGAAACAAATACAAGGCGCTGTAGCGTTTGACAATGTATACTTCAGCTATAAGCCAGGCACTCCCGTTTTAAAGGGCGTGTCCTTTAAGCTTGACCCCGGAAAAACTATGGCTGTGGTAGGGCACACAGGTGCAGGCAAAACATCTATCATTAGCATACTGAACAGGCTGTATGAAATAGACTCAGGCAGAATACTGATAGACGGACGTGAGCTGAACGAATATGATATAGACAGCTTGCGCAGCCATATAGGTATAGTGCTGCAGGATGTATTCCTTTTTTCAGGCACGGTATATGACAATATAACACTGCGCAATACAAGTATCCCGCTGGCTAAAGTGGAGGAAGTAACGAAGATGCTTGGAATACACGATTTCATAATGTCGCTGCCTAATGGCTACCAGTTTGATGTAATGGAACGCGGCAATACTTTATCTCAGGGGCAGAGGCAGTTATTGTCTTTTGCACGTGCGTTACTTTATAATCCGTCCATATTGATCTTGGATGAGGCAACATCATCTGTAGATAGCGAGAGCGAACAACTGATACAACATGCTATAGACACCCTGATAAAGGGCCGCACCTCTATAGTAATAGCGCACCGCCTGTCTACCATTCGCAAGGCTGACCAAATCATTGTAATGGAGAAAGGCCAGATCATTGAACGAGGCAATCATACCTCTTTAATAGCAGACAGAGGGGCGTACTACCAGCTGTACACTGCTGTTGAAAAACAAAAGGAACAGGAAGTGCTATAGCTTAGCTTTTACGTTTGCATCGAGCCACTCGCTGATTGTGCGCAATGCTGCAGCTGACATAGTTTCTGTAAGCGCCGCATATTCTTTAACCGTGCAAGTGGTACATTGCTGAAAGAGATGATTTAATCCCTTCAATTCTTTTACCTCGTACACTTTGGTTTTACTTTTTGCCAGTGATTGGCGTATACCTTCAAGGTTAGCACGCGCAGGTACCTGAATATCACGCTCACCATTCAGAGCAAGTACTTTGCAGGAAAGATTGCGAAGGTAAGGCTGCGGATCGAAGCGCAGGAAGTAACTAAACCATGCACCTGTTAATGCACCCTGCATCTGGTTTACATAATCCACCTCATCATCTGCAGTATTTAAGCCTACCGTTCTTATTGCATCCTGAGATGCACCAAGTTTCCATGTTTTTACCGCAAGCATCATTTTCTCCCTCATATCAGATGCGCCTTTTGAAGTAAGCGCTGCATCTTCCATGCTACCATATAGTTTACGATACTCATTTACCAGCGGGCTATCTACACCATTTGCTGCCAGCACGGCTCCCGCCTGATCTTTCATAAGGTCTTTAACATTTACACCCGGCGCAGCAAGCAGCACGATGAAATCAATATCTTTTCTTTCAGAGGCCAACATTTCTGCTATCATACCACCTTCGCTATGCCCCATTAAGCCGATCTTCTTTTTGTCAACTTCCTTTCTTGATTTCAGATAATCCAGACTTACTTCCGCATCTTGTGCGAAATCGGCAGTGGTGACATTCTTTAAATTGCCTGTAGTTTGTCCCATTCCCCTGTCATCTACACGGAGTACTGCGTAACCATTGCGAGTAAGATAATCTGCAATGACTGCAAAAGGCTTATGGCCGAATATCTCTTCATCCCGATTCTGCTGGCCAGAGCCTGTGATAAGCAATACAGCCGGAAAGGGACCTTTGCCATTGGGCATAGTAATAGTAGCACCATATTGTATGGACTTATCCTTATTGGTATAAACCACATCTTCGCTAACATAATTAAATGGAGGTTTGGGTGTCTGCGGACGGTATAGCTCTGCGGGATTAGCTGTCTTCATAAAATCTATAGGCACGCTCATACCACCTTGCTGCCATATACCTGTGATAGTAGAATCTGTGGTCATTTTACCTTTGTACATTATGCCCACTCCACTCATATCTATTATTACACTATCGCCATTTATGTTTACGGCTTTACAACCTATGCCAGTAACCCCCTGATCAGGGCTATCCATAGTGGCAGATAGCTTTCCGGCATCTTCCTTAATGTGAAAAATGAGCCTTACTGTTTTGGTTGTTTTAATAGCACCTTCCCAGCTACCGATGAATTTGTTTTGGGCATTTGCAGCTAAGGCAAGCAATGAAAATATGACGGCGAATAATGTTAGCTTTTTCATGTATTGTGTGTATGGTGTCTTTATTGTTATTTATTGAAGGTCGTTCTTTGCGATATCGGGATTATCTTTTTCTTTTTTAAAGAGTATGAAAGAGTAGCCTATAGGTATAATAACCATAATTGCCAATACTACTGTTAACACTATATGTGCGTAAACAGCCGGTATCAATAAAGAAATAATGGTTATTAAAATACCACCTATGAACCAGATACGGCCACCGAGCTGATGTGTTTTTTTCCAATTGTAATCGCTATTCAATGTCCAGGGGACACGAATGCCGACAAAGTAGTTTGGTTTTATGTTGTACATATAGTTGCCAAGGAATGCAAATAATAAGCCTAAGAAGGGAACTTCAGCTTTGTCCATAATATTTATATTCTGAGCGCTCTTCATAACTATGAAGAGATTTATGGCTGCGAGAAAAAATACAAGGCCTACACTTATTACATTAAATGCCGACGAAGCAGGCTTACCTGCCCGCTTGGGATCAATCTTATTAAGATTTTGCACTAACAGGAATGTACCAAAAGATACTACAACAAGCGTAAGCACCATGTAAAAGAAATCAAGTTTTGAGCTAAAGCCATTTGCTTTGCCGCTTGCATCAAAATGTGTTGGAATTGTTTGTGGTATGCCATCCCAGATAATCCCGAGATAGATGAGCGGAATGAGCGCTATTACCAGCATCAGGAACGTTTTCAATTTCTTATTCATATAGAGAAGTATTAAAAGCCTTATTTAGTTTTAAACTGCATGAACCATTTTACTATTTCATCAACCACAGATGTATTGAGCGAATAGGTAATAAACTGCCCCTCCTTGGTTGCTTCAACCAGCCCGGCTTGTTTCAGGAGGTCGAGATGGTGAGATATGCTTGGCTTACTGATATTGAAGTGGTCTGCAATATCCCCCGCAGTCATATCCTTCTTCTTTAACAGTTCCAGTATTTCCCGCCTTGTAGCATCATTCAGCGCCTTGAACAATATATTCATTTCCTCTTTCGCAGTTATATATTTAGACAAATATCTAAATACTTTTTTAAATAACAAAATAATTTTTAAACTATAACGCCCGGCAATGTGCCGGGCGTTTGGAAAAAACTATTGAAAAGTAAATTGGTTAAGCTACTGTAGCGCCTTCCTTTACAAATTCAAGTGCTTTATTTACCATCTGCTTTGAACCTATATATATTGGTACGCGCTGGTGTAACTCGGTAGGAACAATATCAAGAATATTTTCGGTGCCAGTGGTAGCCAGGCCACCTGCTGCCTGCATAAGAAATGCCATAGGATTGCACTCATACTGAAGACGCAGCTTACCCTTTGGAGCGCTACTGTCAGCGGGATACATGAATATGCCGCCTTTGATAAGCGTACGATGCATGTCTGCTACCATAGAGCCTATATAGCGATGCGAGTATGGACGCCCTTCCGCTTTATTATCATCCATGCAATATTTCAGGTAAGCAAGCAGGTTGTCATCATACTTACTGCTATTGCCCTGGTTGATAGAATATATCTTGCCTTTTTCCGGACATTTTAAATTAGGATGTGACAGGCAAAACTCGCCAATGGAAGGCTCGAGTGTAAAGCCATTCACGCTGAGCTTTGTGGCGTACACCATCATAGTGCTGGAGCCATAGATAACATAACCGGCAGCCATAAGTTTATTACCCGGCTGCAGGAAGTCTTCTTTCTTGCAAGGACCACCGAGCGGACTTACGCGACGGTAGATGGAAAATATAGTACCTATAGAAGCATTAACATCAATATTTGAAGAGCCATCTAAAGGATCGAACAGGACAACATACTTTGAATGGGCTGAAAAAGAATCGTCGAAGCAAACCTCATTATCATTCTCTTCTGAAGCTACGCCAGCGCAATCCGCACTATTCTTTAAAACACTGATGAGTGTTTCATTTGAATAGATATCCAACTTCATTTGCTCTTCACCCTGAACATTGGTAGCGCCATGCTTACCCAGTATATCTACCAGGCCGGCCTTGCGTACCTGTTTATTGATCATTTTGCAGGCAAGGCCTATATCACGAAGCAATGCAGACAATTCACCTGTAGCCTGAGGAAATTTTCTTGTTTCCTGGATGGTGAATTCATCCAGGGTTATCAATTTACGTTGCGCGTTATCCATTATAATTAACTGACTTATAATGCAAAAATAATAAATAAGCGCCGAAATGCTGCTAAATAAGGTATGATTTGAATATGTTGGTTATTTATGACCCAAATTTTTGCAGCACTTTCTCCATCTCATTTTTTATTTCTGCGTTATGCAGATTGCCCATACTTCCTTCATGCGTGTGGTCGGTAGCCATAAATCCTGAGTACTCGAAAGTTCCATTTTCTATATCGTTACCAACTTGCTTATATGCGTCACGAAATGGAATTCCGTTATTTACAAGCTTATTAACTGCCTCTACACTAAAAAGATACTTATACTTTTCATTCTGCAGTATATTATCCTTTATCTGTATCTGCGGCAGTGCAAAGGCCAGCACATCAAGACATGCGCTAAGATTTTCTATGGCAGGGAAGATTACT
>Ga0070665_100002607_pt1 | contig 19688 bp, 18 predicted proteins | sample KBSS13metaG_FD_65862 | JGI IMG/M metagenome (GOLD analysis project Ga0070665, IMG submission 65862) | Switchgrass rhizosphere microbial communities from Kellogg Biological Station, Michigan, USA - KBS S1-3 metaG | ecosystem: Host-associated > Plants > Roots > Rhizosphere > Soil ...
CTCTGATCAGGCAGGAAGCCTCATTTTCTACAAAAATGTCCAACAGGTCCTTACTCGTGGAGTGGCGTCAGCGCTGGAACCGGAGACTCTTCCAGTTCCTGCGCCGCCGTGTGCGCACCTCCGTCGATGTGCAGGACCTGGCTCAGGAGACCTATCTGCGACTGCTGCGGTCGCGCGACCTCAGCGAGGTCCGCAACCCTGAAGCCTACCTGCTGCAGGTTGCAAAGCACGTTGCGCTGGAATGGTGTGACCATCAGCCACGTCCCGAATCCGTGGTTGAGCTGGACGAGGAAATGCTCATTGACGAGCACCTGCCGGAGCTCGAGCTGGATGCGCGTATCTCGGAGAAGCGCCTCGCGCAGACGCTTGCCGAAGTATCTCCCACCATGCGCGCGGTGCTGGTGCTGAGATTACGCGACCAGCTCTCCTACGAAGCCATCGCTGCAGAGCTCGGGATTACCCTCAGACAAGTCCGGCGCCATCTGGCACGCGGCTACGAGCGCTTGCGTGTGGCGGTGGAGGGTTGACATGAAGAGCGAGAATGACGAGTTGACCTCCATTTCCGAGCAAGCCGCGCAATGGTGGGTTGTGTTCCGTGGGAACGCCGCATCGGCAGCCGACAAGCGGGAGTTCGCGCAGTGGGTTGCACGCGCGCCTGAAAGAATCGAAGCGTATCTGCGTGTTGCACGCGTTCACGCTGCGCTGTCGCGTGCCGATCTGCAATGGCCGAAAACATCGGCTGCGGCATTGATCCGGGAGGCGCTCGTTGCAGCAACGGAACCGACGCCCCTGCGGGTCCAACAAATTCGCCCGGAAAGGGCGCCGCGTCGGCGCTTGCCCGCGCTGCTCGGAGTAGCTGTCATGGCATCGCTGTTGGTGGCGGTTGGGTTGGGATGGCATTTCCTGTCGCTGTCACAACATTACAGTACGGGGTTTGGTGAGCAACTGTCCGTCGTGCTCGCGGATGGATCCCGCGTCACGCTGAACACCGGCTCCAGGATCGAAGTGCGGTTGCGGGCGGACCAGCGAGTCGTCAATCTGCTTCAGGGCGAGGCGCTGTTCGAAGTTGCGCATGACCCGAAGCGTCCATTTGATGTTCATGTGGGTGAGACGATATTGCGCGATGTTGGGACACGGTTCGACGTGGACCAACGGCCGCAGCGCACGGTGGTGACTGTCGTGGAGGGTCGAGTAGCCATTGTTGCAACCCCATCGCATGCAGGAGGGGGTGCGAGCCTTCCGGAGCTCTCTGCCAGCGACCGCGCCATCATCGACAATCAAGGAAGTGTGAAACTGCAGCAGGGTGTCACTGAGGCGGAGGCTATTGCCTGGATGCGCCGCAGCCTGGTCTTTCACCGGCGGCCGATGGCCGAAGTGGCCGAGGAGTTCAATCGCTACAACCGTCGGCGCATCGAGATTCGCAGCCCTGCGTTGCAGGCCCAGGAGATCACGGGGACCTTTCGGTCTGACGACCCCACATCGTTTCTCGCTTTTATTGCGAGTATCCCCGGCGTGCACGTGAATGAGGACGGCAGCGGCGGGTACGTGGTCACCCTCGAGGAATCAGTACCATGACTGACAGCGCTCGAAACGTATTCATTGTCAGTGGCGACGTTCGAGTTCGTTGCGACATTCGACGTGCTCTCGAGGCGCATGGCCTCAACACAGTCGAGTTTGAAACCGGCGCGGCCTATCGAGGCGGCCCGAGGCCCGATGGGCCGGCGTGCCTGATCCTGGATGTCGTTCTGCCGGATATGTGCGGCCTGGGTCTGCAGCAGGAGCTGGCGGGCAAGTGTCCTCCGGTACTCTTTGTGAGCCGTCACGCGGATGTCGCCTCGACGGTCCGCGCGATGAAGGCCGGTGCGCTCGATTTCCTGACGATCCCTTTCTGTCCCGACCTGTTGTCGAGCGCGGTGCATGCGGCTCTCGAGGTGGATGCCACCACTCGCGCGCAACGCAAGCGGATGGAAGCACTCCGCGAGCGGCATGAGCGCCTCAGTCCGCGCGAGCGGCAGGTCATGTGCCTGGTCGTCAGTGGTTTGCTGAACAAACAAGTTGCTTCCGAGCTCGGTATCAGCGAGGTCACGGTGGAGATTCACCGCAGCCGCGTGATGCAGAAGATGGGCGCAGCCTCGTTCGCGGGTCTGGTTCGGATGGCGGAATGCCTGCCACCGCCGAGATTGCGCAGTCATGGCAGGTCACCCGCAGCGATCTTCGGTCCAGCAGGATTATGACACCCCGCCATTGCAGTCATATCCGTTGTTTCTGCTGCGGATCGACGGCAATTTCTGATGTCGCCTGAAACGCGCGCGAGGGAAACCGAAACAGTTATGTGACACGCAGCTGTAACGATCAGTTCCTGGGCATTTCGGAGTAAGTAGCAGTGGGACCCGACAGCTTTTGGCTCGCGGGCCTGCAGGCGCGCGACCGTGACGCGCTCGAACAGGTCTTCCACGCGTATAGCGGGCAGGTTTGCCATTTTCTGTCGCTGCTCGAGCCGCGCCAGTCACCTGAGGAAGCCTGTCTCGATGTCTTCGAGGCGCTGTGGCACAGCGCAGCCACGAATCCTCCGCGCGGCGCGCTCGCCGACTGGTTGCTTTGCCGTGCTTACAGGCTCGTACTCAAGCGTGCTTCGGCGACTGAGCGTGAGACACTCACCTTTGAGCAACAGGTCGTCGTTGCCCTGGTTTACGGCATCCGCCTGCCGCTGGACAGCATCTCGAAAATCACTGCGATGACCCCCGCGGAAGTCGCCGCGCATCTGTCCGAAGCGCGGCAACAACTGCGCAGCAGTCATCCGCACCGCGGCCTACGATGACTGTGCTTGCGCTTCAGTCAGAATGCCGCGCTGTAACTGGTCGCGCTCGATGGATTTGAACAGGGCGGTGAAGTTGCCTTCGCCGAAACCTTCATCGCGCTTGCGTTGAATGAATTCGAAGAACACAGGGCCTACCACGGGCTGCGAGAAGATCTGCAGCAGCAGGCGCGGATCGTTGTGCTGCGTGGACCCGTCGAGGAGGATCCCGCGCCGGCGCAACTCGGGAACCGGCTCGCCGTGACCCGGCAGCCGCTCCTCGAGCATTTCGTAGTAGGTGTTGGGAGGGGCTGTCATGAATCGGGTGCCCAGGGCTTTGAGGCGGTCCCAGGTGCCGATCAGGTCATCGCACAGGAAGGCAACGTGTTGGATGCCTTCGCCGTTGTAGGCCCGCAGGAACTCCTCTATCTGCCCGCCGCCGGCCTTGCCTTCTTCGTTGAGGGGAATGCGGATCTTGCCGTCCGGGGCGGTCATCGCCTTGCTGGTGAGCCCGGTGTATTCGCCCTTGATGTCGAAATAGCGGATTTCCTTGAAGCCATAGATGCGCTCGTAGTACTGCGCCCAGTAGGCCATCCGGCCCGGATAGACATTGTGGGTCAGGTGGTCGATCAGCTTCAGGCCGGCGCCCTGGGGCCAGCGCTCGACACCGGGGAGATATTCGAAATCAACATCGTAGATCGACAGGGCCTGCGGATTGGCCGCGCTCGCATAGCGGTCGATGAAGTAGATGAGCGCGCCACCGATGCCGCGCACGGCGGCGAGCTTCAGCTCCATGGGAGCGGCAGCGATTTCTACCGGCTCCGCACCTCGCTCGACGGCGCGCTTGTGGGCAGTGCGGGCGTTGGCGACACGAAATCCCATGCCGCACACGGAGGGTCCATGCTCGGCCGCGAAGAACGCGGCGGGGGAGGTGGGCTCGTAATTGAGCACGAAATTGATTTCGCCCTGGCGCCAGAGCTCGACGTCCTTGGAGCGATGGCGAGCGACGCAGGCAAAGCCCATCGCCGCAAATACGCCCTCGAGCACACCCCGTTGGGGTGCGCAGAATTCAATGAACTCAAAGCCATCGAGACCCAGGGGGTTGTCCAGCTCTTGCATGGGCTTCTGCCGTGGAAAGGAAACTCATTTTTAGCATTCCGACCGTGCATTGTGCGCGCGATTTGAACGCGGATCAGGCTCGAGTCCGCATGAAACTTGCATACTGTTGATGAATAGTACAGTTTACGTGCATATGAATCGCATCGACCGTCAGATACTGGCATTGCTGCAGACCGACGCCTCCCTGTCGCACGCAGAGTTGGGTGCCCGGGTCAATCTGTCTCCGTCGCAGTGCTCACGCCGCATCGCCCGGCTACAGGAGCTCGGGATCATCCGCGGCATGGTTGCGTTGCTCGACGAGACTGAGCTCGGGTTGCAACTGGAGGCCTATGTCACCGTGAGACTCACGTCCTATGCACGTAAGGTCGTCACGGCCTTCCATGCGCGCATTGCAGAGCTTCCGGAAGTCATCGAGTGCTGCTCACTCACAGGAGACAACGACTATCTCCTTCGAGTGCTGACTCGGGATCGCGCCGCGTTCTCGCAGTTTCTGAATGAGGATCTACTCGGACACGGTGACGTGGCCCGAGTGCGCTCGAGCATTGTCCTGGACCGGATCAAACGCACGACGGCGCTGCCGCTTCCGCAGGGTCAATCCTAAAGCGCATCCAGCTGCTGGTTGGTTCGATCCACCAGAAAGTGGGTGGCGATGGCGCTGACCAACGCGCACGCACCGAGATAGTGGGCGACTGCATACCCGGAGTGATAGCGAGCCAGCAGCGCTGTGGCAATGAGCGGCGCCGGGCCGCCGGAAAACACCGACGCCAGGTGATAGCCGAGGGAGGCACCCGAATAACGCAGCCGGGCGCTGAAACTTTCGGCAATCAGTGCGGCCTGCGGGCCGTACATCATGTCATGCGAGATCAGCGAGGTGGCAATGGCAATGAAGATCAGGCCCGGTATTTTTGAGTCGAGCAGGGCAAAGTACGCGTAGGCAAACAGGGCCGTCGCGACTATTCCTACCAGGTAGGTGCGCTTGCGACCGATGCGGTCCGACACAAATCCGAACAGGGGATTCGTGAAACACGACAGTATCGAGGCCGTGAGCAGGGCGAGCAGCAGAAAGTCACGGGATGCGCCGAGGATGGTCGTCCCGTAGGAGAAGATGAATGCGGTAAAGACGTAGAATGTTGCTTGTTGGCTCGTTCGGGCGACGGCAGACAGGAGTATCTGCCGGGGATGGGTGCGCAGGACCTCGATGACCGGCCGGCGCGAGATCTCGTTTCGGGCTGCCAGAGCTGCAAACGTGGGTGTTTCGAGTATCCCCAGGCGTATGTAGAGACCCACCGCAATGAGGCCGATACTGAGCAGGAATGGAATCCGCCAGCCCCACGCCGTAAATCCGTCTCCCGAGATCCCGCTCGCGAGCAATACGGCGAGATTGGCCAGTACCAGCCCGAGCGGCACGCCCATTTGCGGCCACGAGGTCACCCATCCGCGCTGCCCCGCATTGCGACTCCACTCCATCGCCAGCAGAACGGATCCGCCCCACTCACCCCCAACACCGATTCCCTGGATCAACCTCAACACCGACAGAATGACTGCACCCCAAATACCAACTTGTGCGTAGGTCGGAGCAAACGCCACGAGGAAGGTAGCAACCCCCATGAGGCTCAGGGTCGCGATCAGGGTCGCCTTGCGGCCGATCCGATCGCCCAGATGCCCAAAGAGGGCGGCCCCGATCGGACGCGCAACAAACCCCACCAAGTAGACGGTGAAGGCCTGAAGATCACCGGCCAGCGGGCTGGATTGCGGGAAAAACACCTTCGCAAACACAATGCCCGTGACGATGCTGTAGAGAAAGAAGTCGTACCATTCGATGGTGGTTCCGATGGTGCTCGCCAACACGGCTCTGCGCAGGTGAGCGCGGTGATCTGAAGGCTCGCGGGACAGTTCGGGCATCGCTTTTTCTTATGGCTTCAGGTGCCGGCCGATTCTACTGTATCGTAGAATCGGGCGACTGAAGGGGCCGGCGGAGAGTGGCGAAACATGAATAAAGTACGGGCCAATGCACTCGAAGCGCTGCAGGGCATTCGCGACGGGGCAACGATTGCCGCCGGCGGATTCGGCCTGTGCGGTATTCCGGAGCTGTGTATCCAGGCGCTCCGCGACCTGAACGTTCGCGATTTGACGGTGGCATCTAATAATTGCGGCGTGGATGACTTCGGTCTGGGCATCCTGCTGGCGAATCGCCAGATCCGGAAGATGATTTCCAGCTACGTAGGGGAAAACAAGCAGTTCGAACGGCAGTTCATTTCAGGTGAGCTGGAGGTCGAGCTCACGCCCCAAGGCACGCTTGCCGAGCGCCTGCGCGCCGGCGGCGCTGGCATCCCCGCGTTTTTTACCGCTACCGGCGTCGGCACCCTGATCGCCGAAGGCAAGGAGACCCGGGAGTTTGACGGTCGCACTTATGTCATGGAGCGCGGTATTCGCACCGACTGGGCAATCGTCAAGGCGTGGCGGGGCGATCGGCTCGGAAATCTGCAGTACCGGATGACGGCCCGCAATTTCAACCCGCTGTGTGCGATGGCGGGACGCATTACGGTAGCCGAAGTCGAGGAGCTCGTTGATGTCGGCGCAATCGGCCCGGAGCAGGTCGATACGCCGTCGATCTACGTCCAACACGTCGTGGTCGGAAAGCACGAAAAGCGCATCGAGCGTAAAACCAACCGCCCGTTGCCCGTCGGTTAGAGGAGATACTCCCATGCTGTCCCGCGAAGATCTGGCCAAACGCGCCGCCCAGGAACTGACTGATGGGCAGTACGTGAACCTCGGCATCGGTATCCCGACCCTGGTTGCCAACTACATACCGGCCGGCGTTTCGGTCGTCCTGCAAAGCGAAAACGGCCTGTTGGGTGTTGGACCTTTTCCCTATGAGACGGAAGAGGATGCCGACCTGGTCAATGCCGGCAAACAGACCATCACCATGATCAAGGGTGCGGCGCTGTTCGACAGTGCCGACAGCTTTGCCATGATTCGCGGCGGCCATATCGATGTAGCCATACTAGGAGCCATGGAGGTCAGTGCGAACGGGGACATCGCCAACTGGATGATCCCAGGCAAGATGGTCAAGGGGATGGGCGGCGCAATGGACCTGGTGTCGGGTGCTCGCCGGATTGTCGTCGTCATGGAGCATTGTTCCAAGTCAGGCGAATCCAAGATCAAGAACAAATGCTCCCTGCCGCTGACCGGCATGGGCGTGGTCAACCGGATCATCACCGAGCTCGGTGTGATTGATGTAACACCGACCGGCCTCGAGCTGATCGAACGCGCCCCGGGCATCCCGGTGGATCTCATCGTGCAGCGAACCGAGGCACCCTTGCGCATCAAGGCCCAGGTGCCGGAAATGAGTCTCTGACGCAACCGGGGATGACTCCTTGCCGGTTCGCCTGAAGGATATTGCCCGGGATCTCGGCCTGTCGCCGATGGCGGTCTCCAAAGCCCTGCGCGGACACAAGGACATCGGCCAGGAAACGACCCGCCGGGTGTTGCAGCGGGCGGCTGAGCTGAAATACCGCACGGATGTCGTCGCGCGCAGTCTCGTAACCGGCCGCACATTCCTGCTGGGCCTGGTCATCCCGGATCTGATGCAGTCCTTCTTTGCAGAAGTCGCCACTGCAATTGAGCAAGCAGCCGGCGCCGCGGGCTATCACGTCGTGATCTCACACACCGGTGAAAGCGCGGAAATCGAGGTTGCCAATATCGAGCTGCTGGAGTCGCGCAAAGTCGACGGCCTGATTGTCGCTTCAGCCCAGCGAAGCAACCGCCGACTGCGGGCGCTCAAGACACCCCTCGTATTGTTCGATCGCGCGTTGCCCGGCATGCAGGCGCAGTTCGTGGGTACCGACAACCGCAAGGCAGGGCTCATCGCAACACAGCATTTGTTGGAGCAGGGATGCCGGCGGATTGCGCATCTGCGCGGGCCGCTCTTGTCCACCAGCGAGGATCGTCTGCAAGGCTATCGTGACGCCCTCGGCAAGCAGCACAACGAGCAGGTTGTCGATGCCGGTCACGATGATGCGTCCGGTTATGCCGCGATGAAAACTCTCCTGAATGGCCGGTCGCGCCCCGATGGCGTGTTCTGTTTCAACGATCCGGTCGCTATCGGAGCAATGCGGGCGTGCCTGGAAGCCGGGTTACGGGTACCGGATGATGTTGCCTTCGTCGGTGTTGCAAACATGCGCTTCTCCGACTGGCTGACCGTGCCGCTGACGACGATCGACCAGCACACCGCCGCGATCGGAATGCAGGCGACCCGGCATTTGCTCGATTGCATGGCAGGCGGTGCGAGCCCGCCGGCGCCTGTTCCTCTCATGCCCCCCGAACTGATCGTGCGCGCCTCCAGTCTGCGCCGCCCGCGCTGAGCCCACCGGCAGCGCGTTTGACACGCTGCTGCGCTCTAAATACTATATCGATAAAGTAACGAAGAATAAGCGGAAAACCATGCCCGATGTCATTTGGATGGTGGCGAACGGCGATCTGCGTCTCGCAGCCAATCGGAAATGTTGGCCTGTGCAAGCACAGGTTGAGACCTCTGTCAGCGCCGCGATCAGCGCTTGCGGATACGAAGTACGGCGCGGCCACGAATATGATGCGCTGAAGGGGCATGGCTTCATCGACAGTCAGAAGCGGGGCATCGAGGTGTTCCGGGGTATCCCGCGGGATGCTCCGATCGTCGTCGTGGAAGCTGTCTGGCAGTACAGCCAACACCTGATGCCGGGATTGCTCGGCCACCGGGGCCCCATACTCACTATCGCGAACTGGAGCGGGCAGTGGCCCGGCCTCGTGGGGTTGCTGAACCTCAATGCCTCATTGCGCAAGGCAGGCAAGACATTCAGCACACTCTGGAGTGTTGGTTTTGATGATCCCTTCTTCCTCAACGGGCTGAGGAATTGGCTCGACGGCAAGCCGTTGATTCACGACCAGACGCACGTGCGGCCGGCGGACTCGATTTCCACCCGGGCACGCGAGGTGGGTGTGGCAGTCGCCTCGGAACTACAGTCCAATCGGGCGATTCTGGGTGTATTCGACGAGGGCTGCATGGGGATGTATAACGCCATCATTCCCGATGAGTTGTTGCACCCGATGGGCATCTTCAAGGAGCGTCTGTCGCAGTCCGCGTTGTACGCGGAAATGTTGCGGACGGAGGCGAGCGAGGCCCGGGCCGTGTACGAATGGTTGCTGGGCAAGGGTATGCGCTTTGAATTCGGTACCGACCCGGAAACGGAACTGACGCCATCCCAGGTCATCGAGCAGTGCAAGATGTACATTGCAACCTTGCGCATGGCTGATGAGTTTGGTTGCGACGCCGTCGGGATTCAATACCAGCAGGGCCTCAAGGATCTGGTGCCTGCGTCCGATCTGGCCGAAGGACTGCTCAACAACACGGACCGCCCCCCTGTCAGGGACCGGAAGGGGCGGCTTCTGTACGACGGTGCGCCGCTACCGCATTTCAACGAAGTCGATGAATGTGTCGGGGTGGATGCCCTGATCACCAACAGGGTCTGGAACAGGCTCGGCTTCGATCCCGAGACGACCCTGCACGATGTCAGGTATGGGGAAGCGTTCCAGGTTGAGGGTTGCGAGATCTTCGTGTGGACTTTCGAGATCTCGGGCTCGGTTCCGCCGGCACACTTCCCGAACGGCTACGCGGATGCGGTCAGCGAGCGGCAACCGCCGATGTACTTCCGTCTGGGCGGTGGGACAATCAAGGGCGTCAGCAAACCCGGCCAGGTCGTCTGGAGTCGGATTTTCGTTGCACCCGAGGGGCTGAAAGCTGACATGGGGATTGCCCAGGCAATTGAGTTACCCGCCGCGGAGACGCAGCGGCGGTGGGAAATCACCACGCCTCAGTGGCCGATGATGCATGCTGTGCTTCCGGGCATGAGTCGGGACCAGTTTATGGCACGGCACTGTTCTAACCACATCCAAGTGGCATACGCACCTGACGCGGCGGGTGCGCGTCTGGCCCTGCAAGCCAAGGCCGCGGCATTTCAAGCGCTGGGAATAGAAGTGTATTTCTGCGGTGACTTGAATGACCATAGTCGCGGGAGCTGACTTCGGCACCGCCAGTGTCCGCGTCTCGTTGTTTGACAGCGAGCGCGGCCGGCTCGGAAGCGGCAGCGCGCCTTATCCCACGTTGCGCCGGCAAGGTGAGCCTGACTTTGCCACCCAACGGCACGCGGATCACTGCCGCGCCCTGGAAGTTGCATTCTCCGCCGCTCTCGCTGACGGCAAAGTCCCCGGTGAGGCGATTGCCGCGTTGGCGATCGACACGACGGGTTCGACGGTGGTGCCGGTCGACGAACGATTGCAACCGCTCGGTGACTACTATCTGTGGTGCGACCATCGTGCCTGGCGGGAAGCTGCTGAGATCACCTCCCGAGGGCGGGAGCGGAGGCTGCCTCATCTCAACTGGTGTGGTGGTTTCTACTCTTCGGAATGGGGCTTCGCGAAAGTACTCCACTGGTTGCGCTCGAACCCCGAAGCACGTGGACGTTTCTACACGGCCCTCGAACATTGTGACCACATGACTGCCACACTCTGTGGCATCACCGAGCCGTTGCGTGTGCCGCGGTCCATCTGCGCCATGGGTCACAAGTGGATGTGGAATCAGGCTCTCGGTGGACTGCCGGATGAGGACTTCCTGTGCGCGGTGGACCCGCTGCTGGCGGGACTTCGCGACCGGCTCGCCGGCAACTACACCACGTCGCGGCACATCGCCGGCGGGTTGTCGGAGCAATGGGCGCGGCGGCTCGGGCTGCGAGCGGGAATTCCAATACCCACAGGCGCACTGGATGCTCATTGGGATGCGGTGGGTGCCGGGTGCCGCGTAGGCGACGTCGTGAACGTGGTTGGTACGTCCACCTGCATCATGGCTCTGTCCCGGGAGCCGATTCTGATACCCGGCGTGAGCGGAGTTGTGCCGGGGTCAATCGATCCCGATGCAGTCGGCGTAGAGGCCGGCTTGTCCGCAGTGGGGGACCTGTTCGATGCGATCGCGCGGCGCGCGCAATCGGATACCGCGACATTGTCCGCCGGGCTGTCCGGCTACCGTCCCGGCCAGACCGGAATGTTGCGCTTTGCCTGGGATAATGGCGATCGGTGCATTCTCGGCAACGCCCAGCTGCGCGGTGTCACACTCGGGTGGCGGCTGCAGCATACCGCGGCAGATGAGTTGTTTGCGGCGATCGAGGGGACTGCCTTTCACACTCGGATCATCCTCGATCGCCTGCGTGAGTTTGGCATACCGACCGACCGGCTCATCCACGGCGGCGGCATCCCGCAACGCAACCCAACGCTCAATCGCATATACGCCAATGTATTCGGCAAGCCCGTTCTCGTGCCGAAGTCGGACATTACGAGTCTGGGGTCGGCCATTTTCGCGTTTCTGGCCGCCGGTGTTTTCAACACCCTGGATGAGGCCCAGACAGCTCTGTCGCCGGGTTATGACGTGGTAGAACCTGACACGGCCGATACTGCGATCTATCAGGATCTGTATTCGAGATTTCGCGATCTGTACTTCACGTTGAATGAGGCGGCGCCGCAATGGACGCGATAGTCGAGCGAATCGAAGCGCAGCTCAGGCGACGCCTCCATCAACCGCGCATCCCGTGCTTTGATTATGCGATATGCCACCGGGGTAGGGTGGTGGCGAGCGGGCATGACGGCTGGGCGAGTGTTGAAGAGCAGTTGCCGTTGCGGCCGCACAGCCTGTTCCGGATTTTTTCCATGACCAAGCCGATCACGTCCGTGACCGCGCTGATGTTGGTGGACGAGGGAAGAATCGCGCTCGATGAGCCCATCGCACGTGTTCTGCCGGAGCTCGGCGCGTTACGGGTGTTCGACGGGCTCGAGGCGGATGGATCGTTGCGAACGCGGCCGCTCGTCAATGCCATGACACTGCGCCATCTGCTCACGCACACGGCGGGGCTCACCTATCATTTCATGACCGCTCCGGGACCTGACGGTCAACAACAGGAAGGCCCCGTACAGAGGTTGTATCGTGCTCGCGGCATCAAGCCGGCAGCAGCCAGGATCGCAGCGCTACCGGGCGATGCGCCGCCTGTACGCACCGCTGCCCAGCTGCTCGACGCGCTCGGCTCGATTCCGCTGGTCAGTGAGCCCGGAGCGCAGTTTCACTACAGCATTGCGACGGATCTCGTCGGCCTGGTCATTGAGCGACTGACCGGGGCGTCCCTCGGAAGCGTGTTGCGCACGCGGCTGTTCGACCCGCTGGGCATGAAAGATACCGGCTTTCAGGTGCCGCCGGCCGACCTCGACCGGTTCACATCCAACTATCGGTTCGCGGCCCAGGGGCCGCAGCTCGTTGATTCCCGGCGCGACAGCGAGTATCTGCAGCGCCAGTCGTTTGAATCGGGCGGCGGCGGGCTCGTATCAACAACCGCCGATTACGTGCGATTTGCGGAGCTGCTGCGTGCCGGAGGCGCGTGCGGCGGACAGCGGTTTTTGAGCCCCGGGATGTACGCAGAGTTAGTTCGGCCGCAGGTCAGTCCGGAGGCCCTGGCCCCCTCGAATCTCGAGGTTTCAGCGGGCACCGGCTTCGGGCTCGGGCTGGGTATCTATCAAAACAGCCGTCTCGCCAACACGACGGTGGCGGCGGGGAGCTTCTTTTGGAACGGCGCTGCCGGCACGTGTTGGTGGATCGATCCCCGCCACGAGCTGAGCGCGGTGGTCATGACCCAGCTGCTGGAAAACGACACCGATCGCCTGGACCGGCTCATGCATCGCGAGATCTACGATGAAAACAGCCAGCTACGTCTGCGGGAGTAGCGCCCGACCCCTCTGGTACCTGACAGTAGGTGATGTGCTGAGTCGGGCGGCAACATTGTGGCCGCGGCACGAAGCGCTGGTGGTTCCACACCAGAATCTACGTTTCACGTTTCAGGAGCTCGATGCCCGGGTCAGCGCCCTGGCGCGTGCATTGCTTGCCCAGGGGCTCGAGCCGGGTGATCGGGTGGGTATCTGGTCGCCGAACAACGCCGAGTGGGTACTGACCCAGTTCGCCACCGCGCGCGCCGGGCTCATCCTGGTCAACATCAATCCGGCTTACCGGCAGATCGAGCTCGGGGATGCGCTGCGCCGGGTAGGCTGCCGAATGCTGATCATGGCCACGGCATTCAAGACCAGCAACTACGTGCAGACCGTGAAAACGCTCCTGGGCGATGCGGGTTTTTCGGGCACGGGTCGGGTGGCCAGCGCGGCCTTTCCGGATCTCGGTCGGCTCGTTCACCTCGGCGCCGATCCCGTTGAGGGAATGCTGTCTTTTGCCGATCTGCTCGCCGGCGCCGCCCAGATCCCTGAAGAGACGCTCGCGGCGGTCTCCCGGCAGCTCGATCCCGATCAGCCCATCAACATCCAGTTTACGAGCGGCACAACCGGTGTGCCCAAGGGGGCCACGCTCACCCATTTCAACATTGTGAACAATGGCTACTCGACGGGTGAGGGCATGCAGTTGGTTCCGGGAGATCGGCTGTGTGTTCCCGTACCTCTCTATCATTGCTTCGGGATGGTATTGGGGGTTCTGGCGGCGGTGACACATGGGGCGGCAGTTGTTCTTGCCGGGGCATCCTTCGATGCGGAAGTGGTGTTGGAGACGGTCATGCGCGAGCGGTGCACAGCGTTGCACGGCGTACCGACGATGTTCATTGCGGAGCTGGCTCACCCGAGATTCCAGGAGTTCGATCTGTCCTCTTTGCGTACAGGAATCATGGCAGGCGCGCCGTGCCCGATCGCCGTCATGCGGCGCGTCGTGGAAGAAATGCACATGCGGCAACTGACGATCTGTTATGGCATGACAGAAACGAGCCCGGTGAGCTTTCAATCGGCCGTCGAAGATCCAGTCGAGAAACGTGTCACGACAGTCGGACGTATACATCCTCACATACAAGCAAAGATCATCGATGCCGCCGGCCGTGTCGTGCCACGCGGGTCTCCCGGCGAGCTTTGTGTCCGCGGCTACAGTGTCATGCGCGGATACTGGGATGACCCCTCAGGAACTGAAGCAGTAGTTGACGTCGGCGGCTGGATGCACACGGGCGATCTGGCCGTACTGGACGAGGAAGGGTTCTGCAACATAGTTGGCCGGGTCAAGGATGTGATCATTCGTGGGGGTGAAAACATCTATCCACGCGAGATCGAAGAGTTCCTGTACCGCCATCCCGCCGTACAGGAGGTCGCGGTCGTCGGTGTTGCAGACAGGAAATACGGAGAAGAGATTTGCGCGGTCATCCGGCTGCGCGCCGGCCTGAACAGCGATCCGGAAGCGATTCGTGCGTTCTGTCGGGACCAGATCGCGCATTACAAGATTCCGCGCTACGTCGTATTTCAGCCGACCTTTCCGACTACCGTGACCGGGAAGATCCGCAAAATCGAATTGCGGCAGCAGATGGAAGCGTTGTTGGCTCTCGAGTCCGAGCCTACGGCTTAGCCCGCAGCCCCGCCGCCAGTATGAAGGTGGCGACCGCATAGCCTGCCTGCAACAGCAGTGGGCCACCGAGCCCCTGGTGGTCTGCGACCCAACCGGCAACGCCGGGGCCTGCGAGCCCGCCGATGATGACTCCAACGGCAATGATCAGTCCGATGGCTGTTGCAAGGTGTTGCGGCGGCACCGTCTCGGCGGGAATGGTGCTGGCGATCAGGCTGACCGTGCCCGAAATCGCCCAGCCGATCATCATCAGAACGGCGAGGAGCGCGAGAGGCCCGGAAACATACAGGGCTGCCAGCGGGCCGAGAACGCTCAGAAAACCTGACACCATCAGGACCGGCCTGCGTCCCAGGCGGTCGGATGCGAAGGGTAACAGGAAGGCGAACAGGACTGCTGATATGCCAAGTACGCCCATCAGTGCGCTCATCTGCTGCGACGGGAAGTGCCGCACGTTGATGTAGTAGAGAGGCAGGAACGTAAAGCCGGCATTCAGGTAGGCGACATAGAAGCAGCACAGGCCCGCGCAGATCCAGACATTGCGAAAACGCAGCAGCTCGGCTGACCGGGCGCGCGGCGCTGTTTCCGTGGGTGTCGCTGTTGCGCCAGGGTTTGCTGTTGAGCCTGGGTTCGCTGTAGGCGCTGACGGCTCCGATGCGGCCATTGCAGGCTCGCGGATGACAACGGCTACCAGCAGAGCGGTCAACATGCCCGGCGCGAGTATGGCCGCACAGCCGGTCCGCCAGCCGAAATGCAGCGCGAGTTGCACCAGGACAATCGGTGCGATGAGTATGCCGAGTATGTTCGGGCATACCCCGGCGACGATTCCGAGATTGGACCCACGTCGTTGGGGCGATGATTCCAGTGCAACAAAGGACTGGACGCCGGTGAACAAGGAGCCTTCCACGACTCCCATGAGCGCTCTCGCGACCGCGAGTGTGCCAAACGAGGTCGCAACGGCAGACAACAGGCAGCCGAGGGACAGACTGAGCAGAGTCAGAACCAGGAGGGGCTTGCGCCGCCGCAGACGGTCCAGCACCGAGCCGGTTGCATAGCTCGACAGGGCGAACGCCACCCAATAGACCGACATCAACAGCCCGACCTGCGTGTTGTTCAAATGCAGCGCAGGCTGGATAAAGGGGATGAGATAGGAAATCCCCAGTTGCTCGAACGACATGAGGCCAATGGCCAGACCGAACAGGGCCACCATCGTGTTTTCGTGGCGCATGATCGAATCGTAACGTTTCGAAATCAGCGGCATGAGCGGTCGCGCTCCCTCATTCGTCAGCGTGTCGGAGGTGTGGACGCCAGCCGGCTGCAGGAGTCCCTGATGAGCAAGCGCGGCAGCAACGTAATGGTCTGCGGTTCTTGTTTCCTGGGAGCATCCGCCGCTGCGTCTATTTTTTCCAACAGGCGGCGGACCGCGCGCTCGGCAAGATCCTCGATCGGCTGAGTCACCGTCGTCAACAGCGGCCGGATCGCCGAGCTGCCCGGGAAGTCATCGATGCCTGCGAGCGAAACCTGCTCCGGGCAACGAAAGCCCATGTCCATCACCGCCTGGATGGCGCCGAGCATCATCAGGATGTTCGCTGCAAAGATGGCGGTGGGTGGGTCGGGTTGGGTCAGAAGCCCTTGAACGACTTCGTAGGCGGTCTCGATGCGGGTGTCTGCAACGACCTCGAGAGCAGGGTCGGCGGCGATGCCCGCCACCTTCAGGCCTTCGCGATAGCCATGCAGCCGTTGCTCCATGGTCCAGATATGTTGTTTGCCGATCACCAGGGCGATTCGCCGATGATTCAAGCGCACCAGGTAGTCGGTTGCCATGCGCGCCATCGCGAGATTGTCGACCACGACCGAGTCGAACGCCGACTGCGGCAGCATGCGATCCAGCAACACGAGCGGAATATCCGTAATTCGCGCCAGTGCGCTCAGATAGGCGGGGTCGTGACCGGACGGTGTGAGCAGGATTCCTGCGACCCGTTGCTGCCGCAGCATCTCCAACAGCTTGAGCTCTTTCTCAGGCTCCTCGTCGCTGTTGGCAACAATCACCATGTAGCCCGCTTCAACCGCGCGGGCCTCCACTGTCTTGGCAAGAGAAGTGAAGAACGGGTTGGAAATATCGCCTACGACCAGGGCGATGGAACGCGTGCGACCCAACCGCAGGCTCCTGGCTGGTCCATGCGGCGAGTAGCCCGTGGATTCGATGGCCGCCCAGATCCGCTGGGCGAGCTTGTCAGATACACGCGCAGTGCCGTTGAGCAGCGCCGACACGGTTGCAATGGAAACATCCGCGACCCGCGCCACATCCTTGATTGTTGTCATAAATGCCCGGACTGAAACGTTTTCAATAAAATGCCCACATTGTCGAGCCCCACTGCGGATTCGAATTCCCTCCCGACACGGTGATATTCCATCAGTTTCCCTCTGCTATCAATAGTTTAATGTGAGAAAACGGCCTCAACAGCACAGGCTTGACTTGGAATCGAAACGTTACGATACTGGTTTCACAAGAAGGCGAATGCCGGCGAGGGGGGGAATGATGGTCGAACACACTGTGACTCACGGGCAGGTTGCGCGCATCCGCAGCGGTCTGCTGACGCTGCTTTTGATCCCGGGCGTTGTGCTTGCGGCACAGGACAGCGGGACGCAACTGGAGGAAATCGTGGTGACCGCCACCAAGCGGGCAGTCAACATCGAGAAAGTGCCGCTCGCCGTGAGCGTCGTATCCGCCGACCTGTTGCAGCAGCTGAAGATTTCCGACCCCAGCGACCTCAATTTCGTCGCACCCGGCTTGCAGAAACAACAGCAGAGCAGCCTGCTCGGCGCCGCCAACTTCTTCATCCGCGGCGTCGGTACTGCGACATTCGGCGGGGGCGTGGAGCCCAGCGTGTCGACCGTGATCGATGATGTCGTCATGGGGCGCTCTGAAATGGGTGTGGTGCAGCTCTTCGACCTGGATCGAATCGAAGTGCTGCGGGGCCCCCAAGGCACTCTGTTCGGCATGAACTCCTCGGCCGGGCTGATCCACATCGTGACCACGGAGCCCAAGATCAATCAGTTCGAGACCGTGGGACACATCTCCTACGGACGCGTTGACGATGCGACAACCGGAAACGACTTCCTGGGTCAGGCCAGCGTGAACATCCCGCTGTCAGGCACTTCCGCGATGCGCATCAGCGCGTTCGCCATGCAGACCGATGGCCCGGTAAAGAATATCCTCAACCCGGGTGAGGATCTCGGCGTCACTGAGGCCGGCGTCAGGGTCAAATATCTCTGGAAGCCCGACGATCACTGGAAGATTCTTCTCGCCGCCGACTACGCCAGCGAACATGGCGCCTACAACAGCTTCTATACCCGTCGCTACGATGCGCCGGGCGGATTCGCCGCAGCGCAGGATGCAGCGGTGGGAATCACTGCTTCACCCGACAATGCCGTGATAGCCAGCAATGCGGCCACGTTCGGCCAGTTCAACGTCGGTGGCGCGCAGGCGAATGTCAACTACACGTTCGACGACGGCTCGTCGATCACCAACATCCTGTCCGCGCGGGCCTACAACAATCATTCGGCGTTTGATGCCGATGAGCTGCCCGTCTCGTTCTTCGATACGGTGGTGCCGGTCTTCAACGATTCGCAGGTCACCGAGGAACTGCGCTTCACCTCGCGGACAGATCGCAAGTTCATCTATCAGGCGGGTCTGTACTACATGCATTTGAAAAGCGTGGAGCACACGATCCTGTGCGGTAACCTGGAGCCGGTGTTGGCGCCTCCGCCCCCGGGGAACTGCTATCTCGGCTCGGACTACCTGATCCGCAATGAGCGCGACAACAAGGCGGTCTTTGCCCAGGGAACCTACTCGGTTACGGATGCCGCGCGACTGACGGCGGGCGGTCGCTACACGGTCGCGAAACTCGAAGACCATTCCATTCAGACACTCGGTCACGCCATTGCGGCGCTGAATCCGGTCGGCTCTGCCGACGTGGATGTGACCGACCACAATTTCTCCTACCGGATCAGTGGCGAATACGATCTGACCCGCGATGTCATGGGATACGTCACCTACACCAAGGGATTCAAGGCATCGGGCATTGCGCAGAATGCCAATTACGCAGTGGGACCTGAGACCTCGTTTGACTACGAGGTCGGTATCAAGTCGACACTCTTCGACAGAAGGCTCATTGTGAACGTGGGCCTGTACCGGGAGACCTTCGACGGTTACCAGGCGACCTCGTTCAAACGAACCGGAGACGTCGCGCTCTATCAACTCAACAATGCCGGTACGCTGCGTGCGCAGGGCGTAGAGGCGGACCTCATGGCTATTGCGCTCGCGGGATTGAGACTGGATAGCGGATTCGCCTTCAATGACGCCAAGTACAAAGGCGATTACGCCGTAGCCTGCTATCCGTTGGAAGTGGCAGGTACTTCGGGCAACAATGTCTGCTTGCCTGACGGCTCCACGAACGTTTCCGGGAATCAACTGGCACTGGCGCCGCGCTTCACGGTGACGCTGGCGGCCAATTACGAACACTCGCTCAACTCCGGCTACAGAGGCATTGCCAGCGTCAACTACTACTATCGCAGCTCATTCAGCTACGATCCTTCGCTCGATCCGAATATGCGGGTGGGTGGCTTGAGCATCGTCGGCGCCAGTATCGGAATCGAGCCCGAAGATGCCCGCTGGCGAGTGTCCGCGTTCGTGCGTAACCTGTTCAATCAGCACTATCCCTCGCAGGTACGCCCGGATGCGCTCGCCGGGGCCTCCGGTGACAACCTGAAAGGCGGGAATTACTGGCAGGCACTGGATGCGTCGGCGTTCAGGTCGATCGGGCTGTCACTCGACTATCGTCTTTAATCGGCGGAAAGACGTCGCACAGAGTCGGTAGCCCCATTTGGCGAAAGCTCTGCGGGCGACCACCGGCGATGAAGTGTGGGTGTTTGTCAGCGCAATGCCGGGGCGGTGTTGGCGAGCGGACGCATGATGACCTAAGTCACATGCCGAGGGTCACTTGCATGACCTCGGACACTACTGGTCCAGCGCATTGCCGGACACACTGCGCACATGGAATTCATCGCGACAATTACCGGGTCTGCCGCAATTACGTGCCTAGTAGCGCTCGTAGTGATCCTCTGGGACCTGGCTGAGCGCGCGGATCAGAAGTCATGAGTGCACAGGTCATCCCATGGCCCGCGCGCACCGCCGGCGCGAAAAGCAAGCCGGTGCCTGTGTTGATTGATCGGCAGGTGCCGGTGCGTTCGCTCAGAAAAGCCCTGGCTGTGGCGGGGTTGCAAATGGACCATGATCCGACCACCGGGCTTCTCTACATTTCATCGGGC
>Ga0070665_100002609_pt1 | contig 19675 bp, 19 predicted proteins | sample KBSS13metaG_FD_65862 | JGI IMG/M metagenome (GOLD analysis project Ga0070665, IMG submission 65862) | Switchgrass rhizosphere microbial communities from Kellogg Biological Station, Michigan, USA - KBS S1-3 metaG | ecosystem: Host-associated > Plants > Roots > Rhizosphere > Soil ...
CCGCATCCGTTCAAGGCCCTGGTGGCGCACGCCGCGGTGTACGACTCGTTCACGCAGATCGGCGCCGACTACGGCGCCGAGAAGGAACGCTTCTTCGACTTCTGGGACAAGCCCGAGGAGTTCGCGAAGTACTCGCCGCACACCTCGGCCGGCAACTTCAAGACGCCGACGCTGATCATCCACAACCAGCAGGACATGCGCGTGCCGGTGAACCACGGCATCGAGCTGTTCAACACGCTGCAGAAACGCGGCGTGCCGTCGAAACTGGTGTATTTCCCCGACGAGAATCACTGGGTACTCAAACCGCAGAACTCGTTGTTCTGGTACCAGACCGTGCGCGACTGGGTTGCAACCTACGCCAAGCCCGGTCCGTATTGATTGGAGAACATCATGAAAAGACGCACCCTTCTGCAACTCGCCGCCGCCGGCACCCTCTCGGCCGCACTGCCCGCCTTCGGGCGCAAGATCAAGCCGCTCAAGATCCTCATCCTCGGCGGCACCCGCTTCATCGGCCTGCACATGACCTCGCTGGCGCTGCAACGCGGCCACACGCTGACGTTCTTCAACCGCGGCAAGACGCACACCGACAAATTCCCGGAGATCGAGCGCATCAAGGGCGACCGCAACGGCGAGATCGACGGGCTCAAGAACCGCCAGTGGGACGTGGTGATCGACAACTCCGGCTACGTGCCGCGGCATGCGCGCGCCACGGCCGAACTGCTCGCGCCCAACGTGCGGCAGTACATCTTCACCTCGTCGATCTCGGTGTATCCGAACTTCACCGAACCGCGCGACGAGAAATCGCAGGTGGGCAAACTACAGGACGAAACCGTCGAGAAGGTGGACGGCGAGACCTACGGCCCGCTGAAAGCACTGTGCGAGCAGGCGGTCGAGAAGGCCATGCCGGGCCGCACCTGCGTCATTCGTCCGGGTCTCATCGTCGGCCCCGACGACAACACCGACCGGTTCACCTGGTGGCCGGCGCGTGCCGCGCGCGGCGGCGAGTTCATCGCGCCGGGCGCGCCGCAGGATCCCTTCCAGGTCATCGACGTGCGCGACCTGGCCGCGTTCGCCATCAAGGCGGCCGAGGAGAACACCACCGGCACTTACAACCTGGTCTCGAACGCCAACGGGTTCAAGTTCGGCGAGTTGACCGCGGAGTGCATCACCGCCGCCAACAAGCAGGCCAAGCCGGCGTCCGCGCCTAAAGCGGTGTGGATCCCGGCCGAATTCCTGGAAGAGCAGAAGGTCGAGCCGTGGAGCGAGATGCCGGTGTGGTTGCCCGCGAAGGGCGACGAAGCCGCGTTCGCCGGCACCAGCAATGCGGCGGCGCTGGCCAAGGGCCTCAAGATCTCGCCGCTCAAGAAGACCGTCGACGACACCATGGCCTGGCATCTGACGCGCCCGGCCGAGGAGCGCGAGAAGCTCAAGGCCGGCATCGCGCCGGAAAAAGAGGCCGCGGTGCTGGCGGCGTGGAAGGCGAAGAAACCCGGCTAGCTAGATGGGGCCGAAGCCCTTGGCGTCGTCCGCGTCGTAGACGTCCACCTGCTGGCCCATGCGCACCATGCGCTTGTTCAGCGTCGGGAATTCGGCCACGTCGAACTCTCGATTCTCGCCGCCGGCCAGGTAGACCAGATCCTCGGTCCCCGTGTTGCGCAGCAGGTGCGCCACCGAGGGCGTGGGGAATCCCATGAAATCGCCGGCCGCGATCGGAAATTCCTGGTCGTCGATGAACGCCACGCCCGAACCCGCGAGCACGTACATCCACTCTTCTTCATAGCGATGCGAATGGTAGACGAAGGATTCCTTGCCGGCCGGCACGCGGATGAAATTCACGCCGGTGCGCTTGAGGCCCACGCTGCGCGCGAGCTGTGTGCCGCGCATCTGCGAGTTCGGATTCCAGGGATGGGCGAATTCCTGCGCATGCGCCGCGATGTCGGCGGCGCGCACGATGTTGAGGCTGGGCTTTTCCATGCCCATACCTTACGCGATCAGCGCCCCTTGTCGATCCTCGCCTGGGCCAGCGAGCGCGCGACACCATCACCGCGGCATCCATCGAAGATGTCGCTGGACGCATGGTAGGCCTCGGTCTGCACGTCCATGAGGCCGAGCACCGAGTGGAACAGGTTGTCGTGCGAGAACGCCTCGTTGGACTTGCCGCGCAGGCAGGCGGCATCGACGTCTCCGGAGTGCGTCATCTGGCTCGACAGCCACACCACCATTGGCACGTGCGTCTGGAATTCCGGCGCGATGGCGTACGGCATGCCGTGCAGGTAGAGGCCGTGTTCGCCCAGCGATTCGCCGTGGTCGGAAACGTAGATCATCGCGCTCTCGAGCCGCCGCTGATCGCCATTCAACGTGTGAATCACGCTGGCCAGCACGTGGTCCGTGTAGAGGATGGCGTTGTCGTAGGCATTGACTACCTGCTCGCGGCTGCAGTCGCGTAGTTCCGCGGTGGCGCAGTCGGGCAGGAAGCGGCGGAACGCCGCGGGATAACGATGGAAGTACGCCGGACCGTGGTTGCCCATCATGTGCAGGACGAACACCGTGTTGCTTTCGACCCGCGGAAGCTCCTCCGACAGGCGCCGCGCGAGATCTTCGTCGCGACACTCATCGCCCGTGCACAGCTTCTCGTAGGCGATGCCCTGTCCCTTGCAGACGCCCTTGCAGCCCGACTGGTTGTCCAGCCACTTCACCGTGTAGCCCGCGCGCACCAGCACGTCGAGCAGACCCTCGGAGTTGCGGATGCGGCGTTCATCGTAGTTGGCCCGACCATAGGGCGAGAACATGCACGGCACCGATACTTCGGTGGACGTGCCGCAAGAAGTCACGTTGCTGAATGCGGTGACGCCGGCTTTGGCGAGCTCGGGATTGGTTTCGCGCGCGTATCCCAGCAACGAGAAGTTCGCGGCCCGCGCCGTTTCGCCCACCACGAGCACCAGCACGCGCGGCGCCTTCTCGTAGGCCACGCGCACGAAACGCGCGTCGGTGCCCACCGGTGTACGCGCGACGTGCACGTCCTCGACGCGGTGCGCGGATTGCACGGCCAGGCCATAGATGAAGTTGCCGGGCGTGACCAGGTAGCGCGCTTCCTTGTGATTGCGCATGAAGGAGGTCAGGTCGCGCGAGATCGAGAAGAACGCCAGCGCCGCCACCACGCAGGCGGCGAGCACCGCGCCGGCACGCCACATCAACGCGCGCAACGGCGCCACCGGCCGCAGCTTCACCATCCAGATGAAGGCCACGGGCAACGCCGACCAGGCCAGGACCCATGCGACCATGTCGAGGTTCAACAGCTCGCGCGCCTCGTGCGTGTCGGTTCGCAGCACGTTCTGGATCATGGTCGGGTCCAGCATCACGGCGTAGGTGCGCATGTACCAGGCGGCTGCGGCGCTGACGACCACCACGGCCGTGAGCAGCGGCCTGACTACCCAGCGGAAGGCCAGCGGCGCCAGCAGCACGAAGTGCAGCGCCACCAGCGCCGTGAAGCAGCACAGCAGGAAGATCCAGTTCGACGGCTGCGACCAGTCGCGGCCTTCACCGACCGCGCCCCACCAGGCGAAGTTGGCGGTGGCGACCACCCAGGCGACGACGGCCAGCACCAGGGTTTCGACACGCAACAGGGGGCGGAGGCGTTGAAGAATCGTCATCAGAAGCTTTTCCGGGTCTCGATGAGGAATTGCATGTTGTTGATCGACGAGTCGCCGTCGAGCGGGAATGCGACGTCGATGTGCAGCACGTTGCCCAGTGCCGAGCGGCTGTTGCCGAGGCGCAGGCCGAAGCCGAAATCGCGCAGCAGGCCCTGCGAGGGAGAGCCGAGCGGATCGCGGCCCCAGGTCGCGCCCATGTCATAGAACACCGCGGCGCCGACGTTGAACATCTGGAACGGGTACCAGTTGGTGAAGAAGCGCTGCTCGGCGGTGAACAGCCAGCGGCCGTCGCCGGCCTGGTAACGCAGTGGATAGCCGCGCAGGCCGGTGTCGCCGCCGAGCAGGATCTGCTGGTCGGCGTCGAGGTTGTGACCCTGCTCGGCCGACAGTTCCATGAAGAACAGGCGACGCGGCGACTGCCGGAAGTAGTAACGCGAGCCGATGCCCGACTTGGCACCGCGCAACTCGCCGTCCTCGATGCGGCCGGCCGAACCGAAGTCGAAGAACATCGACTGCCGCTCGCCGAACTCCAGCCCCTTGGTCACGCCGGCGGACAACAGGTACGCGTCGCGGTCCGAGCCCAGCGCGGAGCTGGCGTAGCCGAGCTGTGCGCGGGCGCGCCAGCCCAGCGAGTAGTCCTCGGTCTTCTCGATCTGGTCGCGGTTGCGCGCGGTGCGGAACTCGTCCTGCACCCACTCCACCGAGAACCACGGGTACACCAGGCGGCGGTCTTCGGGCAGCAGGCGCGTGGCGTCCGCGCCCGGCACATCCGTGAAGGAGACGTCGTCGTAGCTCAGGCCCACCGAGTAGCGGCGCGCCCAGCCGCCGACCAGGCCGTCGGACCAGCCCCAGTAGATGGACGCGAGCTTCTCGTGCGCCTGGTACTGGTCGATCACGTCGCCGAGGTCGTAGCGCGAGTCGGTGCGCTGGTCGTCGGACAGCGCCACGCCGGCCGCCCAGCGCGTGTCGAGTGCGTAGAACGGATGCGCCAGGCCGAACTCCGCCAGGCGGCCGTCGCTGTTGTCGGAGTAACGCGTCGCCAGGTCCCACCACGACGAACCCAGGTTGCGGTCGCGGTAGTAGATAGTCTTCGAGTCACGGTCGACGCCGCGCGTGAAGCCCACGCCCAATTGAGTGCCCATACCGAGGAAGTTGAGGTCCTCGACCTCGACCCCGCCGGTATTCTTGCCGCCCTTGCGGCCGAACGAGAAGCCGGGGTTCAGCGTCCACACGTCCTGCGTGGTGACTTCGACGTCGACCAGTCCGTCGTGGTACGCGACCGGGCGGATCAGCGCATCGCGCAGGTAGCGCGTGTCGCGCAGGATGCGCGCCGATTCCTCCAGCAGGCTGGCGCGGTATGGATCGCCGCTCTTGAACAGCAGCTGGTCCGCGATGGTGGCCTCGCGCGTGGCGATGTGCAGCCGATTGGCGGTGCGCGACAGCGTGGTGTTCTCGTCGTGGTGCTCGACGTCGAAGAGCGGGCGCTCGTCGATGCGGATGTAACCGATGCGCGCATCGCTGCGTTCGAGCTCGCTGTCCGAGGGCAGGCCGGCGACCCGCGCAGGCTCGGTCTGCGAAACGCGGGCGCCCGCGCTGGGCAACAGGCGCGCCCACGCAAGCGGCGTCGAAAGGCACAACAGCCCCAGGGAAAGGAGCAGTGTTTTCGAGGGGTTAGCATGCAGGGCGACCGCCATGCGCGGTTAGACGTCACCGTCCGCCGCACCCCGTCGAGCTCAGTCGCGGCTGCGCCAGCGGTAGGAAAAGCCCAGGTTCACGATGGTGGGAAGCCAGTGGTCGACCTGCGACGTGAAGCCACCATCCGGTGTGGTCTCCAGCACGGCGCAGCATTCGTTCGAACGGTTGGTGGCATTCGTGACCTCGAGGACCAGGGAGAAGTCCCCGTATTTCTGCGGCCACACGTAACTGCCGCGCAGGTCCACGGTGTAGAAGTCGCCCCAGCGGTCGGAGTTGCGTTCCCCGAGCGTCAACGGGTTCAGCGTGAACGGCGTGCGCGGCCAGCCGCGATGCCAGCCGGTGAACGCGGAGACATTCCAGCGCGAGGCCTGCCAGGACGCACCCAGGGTCAGCGCCAGAGACTGGTCCCAGCTGCGCAGCACATCGCCCGCGGGGGAGTCGTCGGCCACGCGCGCCCAGCTCATCGTGCCCCAGGCCGAGAGGCGCTCCGAGAATTCATGGTGACCACTGAGCTCGAGACCGGCCGCTTCGGATTCCTCTGGTTCGACGCGGATGCGATCCGGCTGCAGGTCCGGCGTCAGCGACAGCGGATCGAGCTGGCTGTCGAGATACGGCGAAATCGTGGTCCAGCGCTTGGCATAAGCCTCCACGCCCCAGCGCGTCGCGGGCCCGGGCTCCCAGGTGACGCCGAGGATGCTGTGGATCGAGACCTGCGCCGCATCCGCGGTCTGCTGCGCCTCCTCGATGCGCCACTCCTCGACGTGCTGCGCCTGCGAAAAACGGCCGACGGAGGTGTAAACGCGCAGCCGGTCGCTGAAGTCGTAGCGCAGGTTCAATCGCGGACTGATCTGGGTATGGTCGCCGCCCAGGTTGTAGTGCTGGCCGTCCAGGCGCAAACCGAGCTCAGCCTCGAAGGATTTCCAGCGCCGTCGCTCGGCGGCGTGCAGCGCGTAGGTGAACACCCGCGGGTTTCCGGCGTAAACGAGGTCGTTGTCGGCGGGGCGCCCAAAGGCCGCGGCCACCGCCGGGCTGTAGTTGGCCGTGCGGGCATAGCTGTATTCGGCGTCGGAGACGGCGAACTCGCCGCCAAAGGTGTCGGTGGCGTCGTCGCGCCGCTCCCAGGTCCAGACGTTCGAGAGTTCCATGCGCTCGAATTCGGTGGTGTCCTCCAGCCGGCCGGTGGCGACGCCGGGTTGATCCAGCTCACCGTCGCGGTGGCGTTCGGAGCCGGTCAGCACGGCGGTGGCGCGCGTGCGCAATTGCGAGCTGAACTCGTGGTCGCGCGCCAGCCAGACGTACTCGTCCCGGTATCGCGCCTGGGCGGTTTCCGCGTCCTCGTCGTTGCCCAGCTCGATGCGATCGTCGAGCAGCAGCCAGCCCACCGTCCATGCGCCGTGGTCCGTGCGGTACTTGAGGCGGCCGAGCGAGTCGCTGAATTGCGGCTGGCCGAAGCCTTCCTCGACCGGCTCCAGCAGGTCGAGCGTGCTGCGACGGATCGCGACCACCCACTCCAGCGGCCAGCGGTCGCTGCTGCCGACGCTGGACGCGCCGGCGGAAATGAAGCTGGCGCCGACGCGGTTTTCGTAACCGGCGCTGCGCGACGGCGGCGTAATGTCGATGACGCCGCCGGACCGGGTGCCGTATCGCACCGGAAAGCCACCGCTGAATACCTCGATGCGCTCGACCGCCGCGGGATCGATCGCGCTGATCAGGCTCTGGTAGTTCTTGAGGTGAAACGGATCGAGCAGCGTGATGCCGTCGTAGCGCACCAGCACGTCGTCCTCGAGGGAGCCACGGATGTACGGGCGACCCGACACGTTGCTCGCGAGCCCCGGCAACGACTTCAGCGCGCGCAGCGAATCGTCGTGGCTGCCCGGCACCACCTCGATGTCACTCGACGAGAGCTCGCGTGGCTCGGCCACCTCGCGCCCCTCGATCGAGTAGCGGCTGGCGTACACGGATATTTCCTGCAGCGGCGCGTCGGCGTTTGCGCTGACGGGCGGCGTGGCCGCGGGCGCGCGCACCACCACGTATTTTTGCGGCGCCAGCGGCTCGAGCTTCAGCCCGTTCGCGGCCAGCGCATCCATCGCGCGCTCCAGCGGCGACCGGCCGGCGCGCGGCGGCGGCGCCTCGAGGTCGGCGGGCACCAGGTCGGAGCTGTAGATGACGTCGATGCCCAGCGGCGCGAGGGCGCGCAGCAGGCTATCTATCGTGGTGGGTTGGGCGGCTCGCAGCGTTGCACACAGGGCCAGCAACGCGATCAGGCATGGACTACGTAGTCGTGGGCGGATCACCCGCGAAGCTTACCCGGATCGCACCCGACGGTAGATCGAAACGCAGCGACGTCGAAGCCATGACCGCCTTGAGCGCCTGCATCGGCGTGAGGCCGTGCACGTTGCCGTGCATGCGGATGGAGTCGATCTGTTGCTGGGTAGCGGGATCGGCGTAGACGAGTTTTCGTCCGGTCTCGCGCGCGAACCAAACGAGGAATTCGCCGAGCGGCCGGTTGTCGATGTCGATCTCCGGCGCCATGGTCTCGGTCCACGACCAATGCTGCCCCGCGCTCTCCACCGCGCCGTGCGTCACGTTCAGGTGGCGATCGATGAGCACTTCCGTGCCGGCCGGCAAGGTGGAGTCGCCGTCGGGCGCGTGCCATTGCACCCTGCCTTCGCGCACGCGCAGCCGCGTCGTGCCGTTGACCACGGCGATCGCGAACTGCGTGCCGAGATGTCGGAACTCGCCCGCGCCGGTCACCGCGACGAAGCTCGCGTCCGCATGCGCGCCCGGCGGAATGTCGACGTACATCTCGCCGCGGTCCAGCCGCACCGAGTTCGCCGACAACACTTCGAATCGGGAGTTGGGCGCGACCCGCACGTTGCCGCCGCCGCGCAGCTTCAGCAGCGAACCGCCGCGCGCTTCGAAATCGCGGCCGGAGCGCAGTTCGCCGCCCACGCCGATCGTCGTGTCGCGCCACAGGGAGCGCAGCTCCACGACGCCCGCGCCTTCGGCACGCGCCAGTTGCGCCATCGGTTCGCCCACGGTGACGCCCGGGCTTCGGACCCACAGCTGCCAGGCCGCGGCCAGCGCGAGCAGCGCAACCGCGGCCGCGGCGGCGCGCGGAATCCACAGTCGGCGCGGCGATCCGCCGGTCTGCACGCGCCATTCGGCCTCGGTGGCGCGGCGGATGCGCGCCAGCGCTTCAGGCGACAGCGTGGGAACTCGCAGGTTGCTGCGCAGGATTTCTTCGTCGTCGACGTTGCTCATGTCACATCCCCGACGGCGGCGCTGCCCTGCCATTCGGCGCGGAAAGCCTGGCGCGCGCGCACCAGCTGCGACTCGGCGGCACTTTCCGAAACCTGCAACACCCGTGCGATCTCCGGAACCGTGAGCTCGTCTCCAAAACGGAGTTCGAGTATGCGCGCGTAATGTGGCGGAAGACGATTGATCGCGCGACGCACGGCGCCGCGCTCGGAGTCCGCGGCGCATTCATCGAGCGGATCGCGGAAGTCGGTGAGCTGCACCACTTTCGCCAGCGGCTTTTCCTCGCTGAGCATTTCGAGGCTCTGGGTCTGCGGCTGGCGCGCGGCCTTGCGGCGCGCATCGACGAGCAGGTTGCGACAGATCTGGCACAGCCACGTGAACAGCGTCGAGCCGCCACGAAAGGTCCCCAGGCTGCGCATGGCATTGATCATGGTCATCTGCACGACATCTTCGATGGCGGCGGAGTCGAGCGCACTGCGCCGCGCCGCGAATGCACCGAGGCGTGCCGCGTAAGTTTGGAAGAATTGATCGAAGGCTCGTTGATCACCACGGCGCATCCGGTTGATGAGTTCCTGCTCGTCCAGCACGCGGCTACCTCGCTTGCTTCAGCGGCCCATGCCGCTGGGAGAGCCGGTGTGCGTGCTTAGACGTCGACTGATTCACAAGTCCGTTGCGCATGGCGAAGGATTCTGCTGCGGCGCGCCGTCTAATGCCACGACCCTTAGGACACCCAAGCCGGTACATGACAGAACTCGTACGCTCGCCCGCCGCCGTCCTCATCGAGCCCGTCTCGACACCGGCCCCCGCCCCGGATGACTTCTGGACCGTGCATGCCTGGGTCCCGCTGATCCTGTTCGTCCCGCTGTTCAGCGTGATCGAGTGGACCGACCTGGACCGGATCCTGGCGCACGCGCTGTTCTACGACCCGGCGGCGGGCCGCTGGCTGGGCGGTGGCGCCGGTGACTGGTGGGCTCGCGGACTGATCCACGACGGCGGCCGCTGGCTGGCACGCAGCATCGCGGGTACCGCGCTGGCCTTGTGGATTGCTTCATTCCTGTCGGCGCGCATGCGGCAGTACCGCCGGACTTCCGGCTTCGTATTCCTGGCCATGGCGGCCTCGGTGCTGGTCGTCGGTTGCCTCAAGCTGGTCACCGACGTGGACTGCCCCTGGGACCTGCTCGAGTTCGGCGGCGATCGCCCGTACATCGGCCTGTTCGCGCTGCGTCCGCACGACCTGGCACGGGCGCAATGTTTTCCCGGGGCGCATTCGTCCTCGGGCTTCGCGCTGGTGGCGTTCTACTTCCTGTTCCGGGATCGATCGCCGCGCATCGCCGCCGGTGCGATGATCCTCGCCTGCCTGGTGTGGGCCCTGTTCGCGCTCGGCCAGGAAGCGCGCGGCGCGCATTTCCTGTCGCACGATCTCGCCAGCCTCGCGATCGTGTGGTTCGTGCAGCTCGGGATCTACGTCAAACTACTGCGCCAGCCGCACCAGCGAGTAGGCGGCCATGCCGAGCGCCAGGCAGCCGAAGATGTTGCGCGAGAACAGCAGCCACAGGCCGGACACCAGCACACCGATCAAACGCGGGTTGAGTAGCGAGAAGTCGGCGTGCTGCGCGTGCATCAGCACGTCCGGCACGATGATGGCGGTCAGGGTGCATACCGGCGCGTAGCGCAGCGCGGTCTCGATGCGCGGATGGAGCCGGCCGCGCGCGCCGGCCACCAGGAACGACGTGCGCGTGACGAAGGTCGACAGCGCCAATCCCACGATGACGATGCCGAGCGCGATGCCGTCGATGGGCGCGTTCACGATGAAGCTTCTCCCTGTGCCGTCGCGCGCCGAGCGCTCCAGCTGTCCGCGAGGGTGGCCGCCGCGATGCCGGCGATCGCGGCGACGAACAGCCCGAGCCGGTACGGCAGGCCATGCGCCAGCAGCGCGACCCCGCCCGCCGCCACTGCGCCCACAAGCGCCGGGCGAGCGTTGAGCGCCGGACCCACCAGTGCGACCAGCGCGAGGGTGCCCGTGAACTCCAGTCCCCAGTCGGTGGGCACGTAACTCGCGGCGACGATGCCGGTGATGGCGCTGACCTGCCAGGTGATCCAGTTGTTGGAGCACACGCCCGCAAACCAGGCGTCGCGATGGCGCTCGGGCAGCCAGCCTTCCTGCGCGGCGCGCATGAACAGCGTGAACGTGAAGTCGGTCATGAAGAACCCGAGCGCGGCGCGTTTGCGCAGCGGCTGGCCGATGAAGTAAGGCCGCAACGCGGCGCTGTAGATCACGAAGCGCAGGTTGGTCACGAGGCCGGTGGCGACGATGACCCAGACGGGCATGCCGCTCGCGATCAGCGGCAGCGCGGCCAGCTGCGCTGAACCCGCGTACACCGTGAGCGACATGAAGATGGCCCAGGGCACCGTGAGCCCGCCCTTGACCATGGCGACTCCGCTGACCACTCCCCAGGTGGCGGCGCCCGGCAGCGATTGCAGGATGGCGCGCTGGCCGGCCTTGAACGCTGCGCGTCGTTCGGGCTGGCTCGGAATCACCAGCTGCCGGTGTTGGCCATCGACACCCACGGTTCGCGCGGCGGCAGCGCACCGTCTTTCTGCAGTAGCTCGATGGAGATGTTGTCCGGCGAGCGCACGAAGGCCATGCGCCCGTCGCGCGGCGGACGATTGATGGTCACGCCGTGTTTCTGCAGGCGTTCGCAGGCCGCGTAGATGTCGTCGACCGCGTAGGCCAGGTGGCCGAAGTTGCGGCCTCCCGGGTACGGCTCGGGTTCCCAGTTGTGGGTGAGCTCCACCTGCGCGGTGGAATCCCCGGGCGCCGCGAGGAAGATGAGCGTGAACTTGCCCTGCGGGAAATCCTTGCGCGACAGCACCTCGAGGCCGAGCGCGTCGCAGTAGAACTTCAGCGACGCATCGACGTCGGTCACGCGCACCATGGTGTGCAGGTACTTCATCGCCAGGCTCGGCTAGTTAGAACATCTCCGAGGCGCCCGGCGGCTTCACGTCCACCTTCTTGCGCGACGGAATCCAGTCCCCGGTGATCATCGCCTCGTAAGGCTGGCCCGGGCCCACCATCGGGTACACGCCGGCGTCCGGATCGATGATCACTTCGAGGAACGCGGCGCCCTTGAACGCCAGGAATTCCTCGATGACGCGGGGCACGTCTGCCTTCTTGTCGAGGCGCACGGCGTACTTGAAGCCATCGGCCTGCGCGGCCTTGATGAAGTCCTTGGTGTGCAGCGTCTTCTCGGACGCCGAGAGGCGGCCCTTGTGGAACAGCTTCTGCCACTGCTTCACCATGCCGTCGCCGTTGTTGTTCAACACGACGATCTTCACCGGCAGGTTGTAGGTGGTGACCGTTTCCATCTCGCCGATGTTCATGCGCACCGAGGCGTCGCCATCGATGTCGATGACGAGCTTCTCGGGGTTCGCGAACTGCGCGCCGACCGCCGCCGGCAGGCCGAAGCCCATCGTGCCCATCGAGCCGGAGGTGAGCCACAGGCGCGGCCGCTTGAAGTCGAAGTACTGCGCCGACCACATCTGGTGCTGGCCCACGCCGGTGGAGATGATGGCCTCGCCCCGGGTGACGCGGTTGATCTCTTCGAGCACGTAGTAAGGCTGGATCAGCGGGCTCGCGCGGTCGTAGTTGAACGCGTACTTCTGCTTCATCTCCTGCAGGTACGCCAGCCACTTGGACCGGTCGCGCTTGAAGCCGGCGCGCAAGCCGTGGTTCGTGAGCGTGCGCAGCGCCTCTGGCAACAGGCCCACGTGGCTCCACTGCACGCGCTTCACCTTGTTGATCTCGGCGCGATCGATGTCGAAGTGCGCAATGGCCTTGGCGCCCGGCGCGAATTTCGCGGGACTGCCCGCCACGCGGTCGTCGAAGCGCGCGCCGATGGCGATCAGGAAATCGCAATCGTCGACGGCATAGTTGGCGAAGGCCGCGCCGTGCATGCCGAGCATGCGCATCGAGAGCGCGTCGGTGGTGTCGACGGCGCCGATGCCCATCAGCGTGGTGACCACGGGAATGTCGAAGGCACTCGCGAATTCGCGCAGTTGCGCGGCGGCCTCGCCGTTGATGACGCCGCCGCCGGCGTAGATCAGCGGACGCTGCGACTCGCCCAGCATCTCGAAGAAGTGGTTGGCCTCGGTGGCGTCGATGATGTCGGTGGTCAATGTCTCGAGCCGGCGCCGGTAGCCCGGCATGGGCAGCGTGCCCGAGCCCTTGAACTCGCCCTGCCAGTTCTGCACGTCCTTCGGAATGTCGATGACCACGGGACCGGGACGGCCGGTGCGCGCGATCTCGAACGCGGTGCGCACCGTGGCCTCTAGCTTCTCGGTGTCGGTCACGAGGAAGATGTGCTTGGCCACCGAGCCCATGATGGAAGGCACCGGCGCTTCCTGGAACGCGTCCGTGCCGATGGCGCTGCGCGGCACCTGGCCGCAGATGACCACCATGGGGATGGAATCCGCCAGCGAATCGCGGATCGGCGTCACCGTGTTGGTGGCGCCCGGTCCTGAAGTGACGATGCACACGCCGACGCGGCCGCTGGCGCGCGCGTAACCCGCGGCCATGAAGCCCGCGCCCTGCTCGTTGGCCGGCACGATGAGCGGCATCTGCGCTTCACCACGTGCCTTGCGGTCCTCGTTGAAACAGAAGACGGCGTCGTAGGTAGGCAGGATGGCGCCGCCCGAGTAGCCGAAGATCGTGGTCACACCCTCGTCCGCCAATACCTGCACGATCATTTCCGCGCCGGACATCTTCTTGCCGGCCAGCGGATGCTGGATGGAGGGCGCCGCGGACTGCGTCCGCGGCGACAAGTCGCGGATGCTGCTTGATTTTTCGGGGGGATTTGCCATGGGTGCGCAGGAGCCTAGCAGTTTGCAGCGCGGGCTTAAACCGCTATTCTGGCCGCCGTGTCCGCACCGCAGAAATCACCCGGAAATACGACCAGGAACATGCGTCATATCATCGCCATCCACCTGCAGAACGAGGCTGGCGCGCTGACCCGCGTCACCGGCCTTTTCTCCACCCGCGGCTACAACATCGAGTCGCTCTCGGTAGCCGCCACGGATGACCCCTCGGTGTCGCGCGTAACCCTGGTCACGCAGGGCGCGGATGGCGTGATCCTGCAGATCGTCAACCAGCTGAACAAGCTCATCGACGTGGTGGCGGTCGAGGACCTGACGCGCGGCGAACACATCGAGCGCGAGCTCGCCGTGCTCAAGCTGCGCGTCGAACCGCAGCTGATCGACTCGGTGCGCGGGTACGTCATTCGCGCCGGAGGACGCGTACTCGCGCCCTCGCCCGACAGCTTCGTGGTCGAGCTCACCGCCTCCGAGGCCGAGGTCAACCAGTTCGTGCACGACCTGGGCGAGCGCACCGAGATCATAGAGGTAGTTCGGTCGGGCGCGCTGGCCGTCGGCCGCAGCGCCCGAGCGCTCCACGTCGTACGGTAGTTAGCGCCCCCCGGGAGCGAACACGCGCAACCGGTGCTGGTCCGGATCCAGCACGACGAAGGTGTAGCCGAAGTCCATCTCGACCGGCGCCTGCGCCACGGTGAGCCCGCGGCCGCCCCAATCGGCAAACATGCGGTCGACCTGCTGCTTGCCGTCGACGGCCAGGCACAGTTCGTTGCCGCCGCCCGTGGCGTGCGTGGCCGGCTCGACCGTGTGCCGCGACCACAGTCCCAGTTTGAATCCCGCATCGAGCACGAACAGCGCGAACGTGGGCGATGACTCCACCGGCGCGCGGCCCAGCAGGTCCTTATAGAACGCGGCGCTGCGCGGCGGATTGTCGACGTAGAGGATGACGAAGTTGGGATTCACGGCTGGCTCCTGGGTTGCGACTGGGGAGCAGCGTAGGTGGAACCACTGTCAGGAAGTGGCAGTAGCTTTTCAGCGCTCTTCGATGCGCTGGCTGGCGCGCCATTCCCTGAGCAACACCTGGCGCGGACGCGGGTACGGCAACTTCGAAACCGTGAGCGCGACGATCCGGTCGGTGCGGAAGTGGCGCAGGCCGGTGCGCAGCTCGCACCAGGCCGCCAGCACTCGCACACGTTCGAAGAAGCCGAGCGCGAAGGGCCAGATGGTGCGCGCGGTCTCTTCGCCCTTCAGATCGCGGTAGCGGATTTCGAGCTTGCGCTGCGCGCGGATCGCGCGCCGGATCTTGGGCAGCTCGGCGTCGCCCACGGCCGGCGGCGTCGGCGGTCCGATCAGCAACGTGGAGCCCTCGAGCTCATTGCGCAGATCGGGAGGCAGTACCGCGCCGACCTTCGCCAGCACGTTGAGCGCGGCCTCGGCCAGTTCCGGGTCGCCGCGATCCGCCACCCAGCGCGACCCCAATACCAGCGCTTCGATCTCTTCTTCCGAGAACATCAGCGGCGGCAGCATGAATCCGGGCTTGAGCACGTAACCCATGCCGGGCTCGCCGTCGATGTGCGCGCCCTGCGCCTGCAGCGAGGCGATGTCGCGATACAGCGTGCGGATGCTGATGCGCAATTCACGCGCCAGCGTCGCGCCGCTCACCGGCCGGCGGTGGCGGCGCAGCACCTGCATCAGGCCCAGCAGACGTTCGGCTCGCGACATGGGCATGCATGCTGCCAGATTCCGGCAGTGGCACATAGCCTCACTACTAAGACTCTAGTTGACAACTGGCGCGCGCCGGGGTTTTACTACTAGACATCTAGTAGTGAGGCGCGCATGGGCAACGACATCTATCTCACCGACCGCGAAGCCGACGTCATGCAGGTGCTGTGGGACCATGGCCCGTCGGTGGTCAACGAGGTCAAGGAAAAGCTCCACGACGAGCTGGCCTACACCACCGTGCTCACCATCCTGCGCACGCTGGAGCAGAAGGGTTACGTGAAGCACGAGGAGGAAGGCCGCGTGCATCGCTATTTCGCGGCCGTGAAGGAACTCGCCGCACGCAAGAGCGCGCTCCAGCACCTCAAGGGCAAGCTTTTCAAGGGCTCCTCCGAGCTGCTGTTCACGCACCTGGTGTCCGACCAGTCGCTCTCGAAGGAGCAGATTCAGCGCATGAAGGACCTGCTCGCCAAGATGAAGGAGAAGTAGATGCTGGCCTGGATGCTGTACGTGATCATGGTCACGCTGCTGCTGTCGGTCGGCGCGTACCTGGCCGAACGGGCGGCGCGCCTGAAGCGCGCACGCACGCGCTGGATCTGGATCACGGCGATCGTGGCGTCGCTGGCCCTGCCGACACTGGTCTCATCGGTGTCGATCGAACTACCCAACGTCATGGCTGCGCCGGTGGCGCAGAAGGTGGTGGCGCTGCGCGATGCCACCACGCAAGTGCTTTCCCCGGTGATGTGGGTCTCCGGCAGCGCCGCCGAGCCACATGGCTGGCGCAACTTCGATTCGCTGCTGACGACGCTGTGGCGCGCGGCATCCGCCGCCATGCTGGCCGGCCTGTTCGCCAGCGGCCTCGCGCTGTTCGTGCGCAAGCGCCGCTGGCGCACCGCCACCGTCTCGGGCGCGCAGGTCTACGTCACGGAGGGTGTGGGACCAGCCGTGGTAGGCCTGCTGCGCCCGCGCATCGTCGTGCCCGCCTGGGTGACGATGGCGCTGCCGCGCGTGCAGTCGGCCGTCATTGCGCACGAGCAATCGCATCTCGATGCGCGCGATCCGCAGCTGTTCACGCTGGCGCTCGCGCTACTGGTTTTCATGCCCTGGAACCTGCCGCTGTGGTGGCAGCTGCGCCGCCTGCGCTACGCCATCGAGGTGGACTGCGACGCGCGCGTACTCCAGGGCGGTATAGATCCCACGCATTACGGAGAGACGTTGATCTCCGTGGGTGAACGCCAATCGGCCTTCATCGGCGCAGTCGCGGCGATGTCGGAATCCAAATCATTTCTCGAGGAGAGGATACGAATCATGATCAGCAAGCCCATCAAGTGGCGGCGCGCGGCAATCGCCTCGCTCGCCGGAGTCTCGCTGGCGCTGGCTGCGCTCGCCGCGCAGGTGAGCCCGCCGAACGTGAACGCGGTGGAGGCCACAGGTGCCCAAGGCGGTGCGGCCAAGCCCGCCGAGCGCGTCGCCATCAAACTACCCGCGGCGACGCTCGACAAGTACGTCGGCAGCTACAAGCTGAACGACAACATCTTCATCGACGTGAAACGCGACGGCGAATCCTTGCAGGCGAAGGTCACGGGCCAGGCCTGGAGGGAGATTTTCCCGGAGAGCCAGGATCACTTCTTCTGGAAGATCGTCGACGCGCAGATCGATTTCGCCAATGACGGCACGGGCTCGGCCACGCTTCATCAGAACGGCAGGGACATGCCGCTGACACGCGTCAGTGCCGGCGAATCGACGCAGGCGCAGGCAGCGATCGACGAACGGATCGCGAGCAACACGGCGGCGCCCGGCTCCGAAGCCGCGCTCAAGCATCACCTCGCCAGCGTCGAGGCCGGGAAAGTCGACTATGACCGCATGGGGCCCGAGCTGGCGGACGTCTACCGAAAGCAGGAGGCGCAGGCCAGAGTGCTCAAGGAACAACTCGGCGCCGTCAAGTCGGTCAAGTTCGTCGGCGTCGGGAGCATGGGCTGGGACATCTACGACGTCACCTTCGAAAGAGGCTCGCTGCAGTATCGACTCATCGTGTCTGGCGACGGAAAAATGACCGGCCTCATGGCCATGTCCCTGCCGTAGGCTTGCGGGGAACAACGGCCGCCGGTACAGCCATTACCGGCGGCTTTCTTCTCGCCGATTTCAGGCCGGGAGAATCACCGACGCGCCGGTGGTCTTGCGCGCTTCCAGGTCACGATGCGCCTGCGCGGCGTCGGCCAGCTTGTAGCGCTGGTTGATCTGCACCTTCACCCATTTCTTCTTCGCGGCCGCGAAAGTCTCGCGCGCGATGGCTTCGAGCTCCTGGCGGGTGCTCGTGTAGTCGAACATGGTCGGTCGGGTCACATAGAGCGAGCCCCGCCTCTGCAGCTCCGCGGGGGTGAACGCCGCCACCGGTCCCGATGCGTTGCCGTAACTCACCATCAGACCGCGCCGGCGCAGGCAGTCGAGCGACTCGAAGAAGGTGTCCTTGCCGACGCCGTCGTACACCACGTCCGCGCCGATGCCCTTGGTGAGCTTGCGCACGCTTTCCGCGATCGCATCCTTGCCGCGCACCAGCACGTGCTTGCAGCCATTCTTCTTCGCCAGCACCGCCTTCTCATCGTTGCCGACGATGCCGATGACCACAGCGCCCAGCGCCTTGCCCCAGTGCGACAGCAGCTGGCCGACACCGCCGGACGCGGCGTGGACCACCATGACGTCGCCTTTCTTCACGCGATAGGTGTGGCGCAACAGATAGCAGGCGGTGCCGCCCTTGAGCATCAGCACCGCGGCCTGCTCGTCGCTGATCCCCGCCGGCACCTTGACCAGTTTGTCCGCCGGAATATTGCGCAGCTCGCAGTACGAACCCGGTACGTTGTAGACGTACGCCACGTGTTCGCCGACGCGAAAACCGCGCACCTTCTTGCCCAGCGCGGCGACGACGCCGGCGGCCTCGCGTCCGAGGCCGCCGGGCAAGGTCTTCTGCGGGTACAAACCACTGCGGTCGTAGACGTCGATGAAATTCACGCCGATTGCCGTGTGCCGCACCTGCACTTCGCCTTCGGCGGGACTCGCAACGTCCGCGTCCTCGAGCCGCATCACCTCCGGGCCACCCGTCTCGTGAATGCGAATGGCGCGTGGCATCGGCGGCTCCTTGAATTCACGGGATCACGGAGAGTACCCGCGCTCGCCGTGTTCGGCGAGATCGAGTCCTTCGGTCTCCTTTTCCTCCGACACGCGCAGCCTCACCGGCAGCGCGACGATTTTCAGGATCACCCAGGTGAACACGCCGCACCACAAGGCGGCAGCACCGACGCCCAGCGCCTGGACACCCACCTGCGCGACGATGTCTTTCTGTACCGGGAAGCCCACGCCGCCCAGCGCCACCGCCCCGAACACGCCCGTGAGCAAGGTGCCGATCACGCCGCCGACGCCGTGCACCGGCGAGACGTCGAGCGAATCGTCGATCTCCAGCTTGCGCTTGAGGAACTGCGTGGCGAAGAAGCACACCGTGCCCGCGGCGAGGCCGATGGCGACGGCGCCCATGGGCCCCACGAACCCCGAGGCCGGCGTGATGGTGCCGAGGCCGGCCACCATGCCGGTGACCACGCCCAACATCGACGGCTTACCGTAACGCGTCCACTCCGCGATCATCCAGGCGAGCGCGCCGGCCGACGCACCCATGTGCGTGGCCAGCATGGCCATGCCGGCCGAGCCATTGGCCGCGAGCGCGCTGCCCGCGTTGAAGCCGAACCAGCCCACCCACAACATGCCGCCGCCGGCCACGGTGAATGGCAGGCTGTGCGGCGTCATGGCCGTGTGCGGGAATCCGCGTCGCTTGCCGAGCACCACCGCGCATACCAGCGCGGCGACGCCGGCACTCACGTGGACCACGATGCCGCCGGCGTAGTCCATGACGCCCAGCTTCGCCAGCCAGCCGCCGCCCCACACCCAGTGCGCGATCGGCACGTAGACCACCAGCAGCCACAACACCGAGAACCACAACACCGCCGAGAAGCGCATGCGTTCCGCGAAGCCGCCGATCACCAGCGCCGGTGTGATCACCGCGAAGGTCATCTGGAACATGAAGAAAACGCTTTCGGGGACGGTTCCCGAGACCGCGTCACGCGTGACGCCGGCGAGGAACGCCTTGTCGAGGCTGCCGATGAAGTCCTGCGCGGATCCCCCGTCGGTGAACGTCAGCGAATAGCCGCAAGCCAGCCAGAGCAGCGACACCACGCAGGTGATCGCGAAACACTGGATCAGGATGGACAACACGTTTTTGGCGCGCACCAGTCCCGCGTAGAACAGTGCGAGTCCCGGCAAGGTCATGAACAGGACCAGCGCCGTGGCCGTGATCAGCCAGGCGGTGTCGCCAGCGTCGGCAACGGGCGGAGCCGCGGCCTGGGCATGCGCAAATAACGGGCACAGCAGCAAGCCGAGTGCCGCCGGCACCCGGTAGTCAGGAACTCTCATTTTTCGAACCCCTCGTCAGGCGGCCGGAA
>Ga0070665_100002610_pt1 | contig 19669 bp, 16 predicted proteins | sample KBSS13metaG_FD_65862 | JGI IMG/M metagenome (GOLD analysis project Ga0070665, IMG submission 65862) | Switchgrass rhizosphere microbial communities from Kellogg Biological Station, Michigan, USA - KBS S1-3 metaG | ecosystem: Host-associated > Plants > Roots > Rhizosphere > Soil ...
GGCCACTACGCGATCGCGGAGATCTTCAAGCCGGACGGCATCTACGGTCGGTGGGGCTGGCGCGGGATCGTCTCCTACCTGGTCGGGTTCGTGGCGATGACACCGTTCTTCAGCACCGAGCACTACTCCGGCTGGGTCGCCAACGCCGCGCACGGCGCGGACTACTCGCTGTTCGTGGGCCTCCCGGTCGCCGGGCTCCTCTACTGGTGGCTGTGCCGCTCGATCGACACCGAGGGTGAGCGCCGCCTGGCCGAGGAGCAGGCCGACATCCTCGAGCGGGAGGCCATGGCGCACGAGCGCACCGAGGGGTGAACGACGCGTGAGCCCGCTCGACGCCACCGCGATGGCGCAGGCAGTCCGCGGCGGCACGACCAGCGCCGAGGAGCTGGTCGTCGCCGCACTCGCCCGGATCGACGCCTGGGACGGTGCGGTGAACGCCTTCACGGTCGTGCTGCGCGACGAGGCACTGGCGCGTGCTCGCGAGATCGACGCCGGCGACCCGTCGGAGCTCGGGCCGCTGGCCGGCGTGCCGGTGTCGGTCAAGGACCACATCTGGATGGCCGGGCAGCCTGCGACCAACGGCTCGCTGGCCCTGCGGGACTTCGTGCCGGACGTCGACGCCGTGCCGGTCGCACGGCTCCGCGACGCCGGGGCGGTGATCGTCGGCAAGACCAACAACCCGGAGTTCTGCTACCGCGGCTACACCGACAACGCCGTGTACGGCGTGACCCGCAACCCCTGGTCGCTCGATCGCACGCCGGGTGGCTCCAGCGGGGGCGCCGGCGCGTCCGTGGCGTACGGCGCGACCCCGCTGGCGCTGGGCACCGACGGGGGCGGGTCGATCCGCATCCCCTCGGCGTTCTGCGGTGTCGCCGGCCACAAGCCGTCGTTCGGGCTCGTGCCGAAGCTGCCCGGCTTCCGCGGCTGGCCCACGTTGTCGGTCGACGGGCCGCTGGGCGCGTCGGTCCGCGACCTCGTGCTGACGCTCCGGGTGATGGCGGGGGCTCATCCGGCGGACCCCCTGTCCTGGCCGGTGGCGCTGGGCGACGACGTGGAGATCGACTGGTCCATGCTCCGGGTCGCGGTGTCGGAGGACCTCGGCTCGGCGCCGGTGGACCAGGAGGTCCGCGCGGCGTTCCGAGCGACGGTCGACCGGCTCAGCGACGACGGCGCGCGGATCGTCGAGGCCCAGCCCGCCGCCGGCGACCCGACCCGCCTGTGGAACGACATCGCCCTGCCCGAGGGCTTCGCGTCCGAGGGGCCGTTGCTCGAGCACGACGGCATCGACCCGGTCTCCCGGGAGATCACCGAGGCGGGCCGGTCCGTGAGCGCCGCCGACTACCTCGACGCTCAGGAGCGGCGTGCCGCGTTCACCGAGGTCTGGGAGGCGTTCTTCGACTTGGACGAGGGGTACGACGTCCTGCTGACGCCCTCGCTGCCGCTGGCGGCCTTCTCGACCGAGGTGACCGGTCCTACCGAGATCGACGGGTCGCCGATCGACCCATTCTTCGACGACTGGTGCCTGCTCGCGCTGCCGGCCAACCTGACCGGGCAGCCGGCGAGCGCCGTGCCGACCGGGCTGTCGTCCGACGGCCTCCCGGTCGGGCTGCAGGTGATGGGGCCGCGGTGGGGCGACCTGCGCACCCTCGCGGTCGCGGCCCGGGTCGAGGCGTTGCTCGACTTCGACCTCGCTCCGGCCCGAGCGGATCGGCCGCCGTCGTGAACGGGGAACCGGCGAGCCTGCCCGGCCGTCAGATCCGCGTGCGACGCACCCTCGGCACCCTGATCGTGCCCCTCCTGGCCTGCACCGCTCTGCTCCTGGGCGGCTGCGGCTCGTCGTCGTCCTCGTCGGTGGCGACCGCTCCCGGCTCCGACCCGGCCGGGAACCCGTCGTGGACGCCCGGCCCGATTCCCGGCGCGCACGTCCTGCCGTTGATCTCCATGACCGGTGGCGGCGGGGTGGTGAGCCCGGTCGCCTCCGTCCTGACCAGCCCGACCGACCTCCGACGGTTCCTGGCCCAGCTCCGGGTGCCGGCCCTGCAGAACCGTGTCCGCGCCGCGGTCCGACCGGCCCTGGACGATCCCGACCACGTCGTGGTCGCGCAGGTCGTCGCCGTCGGCTGCGACCGTCCGCCGGGTGTCGGCGTGATAGCCGGCCGCGACGGGAGGGTCCAGCTGGTGCCGCAGGAGGTCGCCAGCCCACTCGAGGAGTGCCTCGCGGCGGTGACCACGGTGGCCGTCGCCGTCCTCCCGATCGACTGACCCCGGCTCGCCTGGCCCACCGCGGCGCACCGGCCGGTTAGCGTGACGCGCATGGAGCCGTGGAACACCTTCGTCGAGGGCGACAACCTCGACGTGCTGCCGCGGCTGGCGCCGGCGTACGGACCCTTCGACGTGGTCTACCTCGACCCGCCGTACAACACCGGCAACCCGTTCGCCTACAGCGACAAGCTCGACGGGCCGCGCTCCGACCGTCACCATGCCTGGTCGGCGCTGGTGCGGCCCCGGCTCGAGGCGGTCCGCGACGCGATGAGTGAGCGCGCCGCCGTCTTCGTCAGCATCGACGACAACGAGGTGGCGCGCCTGCGGCTGCTGATGGACGAGGTCTTCGGTGAGGACCGGTTCGTCGCCCAGATCGTGGTGAACCTCAACCCCAAGGGCCGCCAGCTCGGCCGCGGCTTCGCGACGTCGCACGAGTACCTCCTCGTGTACGCGCGCTCGATGCCCGGCTGCGCCCTCGACGCCTCGAGCCCGTCGACGGTCGACCCGCGCGACTTCCCGCTCACCACCGACGACGGACGCCGGTTCCGCCGGTTGCCGCTGCGCAACACCAACAAGAAGTTCAACCCGGTCACCGCGCCGACCATGCACTTCGCCATCTACGGCGACCCGGTGAGCGGCCGGGTCGCGACCGAGCCGTTCCCGGACTCGCTCGAGATCAAGCCGGTGTTCGGCGACGGCGCACCCGCGGTCTGGCGGTGGTCGGCGACCAAGATCGACGCCCAGCCCGATGACCTGGTCTGCCGCCACGTCGGCCAGGGGGACCGGCGGCGTGCCGACGTCTTCCAGCGGGACTGGCTGCGGGAAGGACGCCGGAAGAAGCTCCGGACGATCTGGCTGGCCGAGGAGATCGGCTCGACCGACACCGCGGTGATGGAGCTCAAGGCACTGGTCGGGCACCTCTTCGAGTCGCCCAAGCCGACCGGCCTGCTGCGCCGGATCCTCGAGACGATGCCGGACGACGCGCGCGTGCTCGACGCGTTCGCCGGCAGCGGCACGACCGGCCACGCGGTCGCGCTGCAGAACGCGGCCGACGGCGGTCGGCGTACGTGCGTCTCGGTGAACGTCGCGGAGCCGGTCCGTCCCGGGTCGAACGCCGACCTCGCCGGCCTCGCTCGGGTCTCCGACGTGACCCGGGCCCGGCTCAAGGCGGTGGCGGACGTCGTCGGCGGGGGTTTCGCGGAGTTCATGCTCGATTCTTGACTCGTTCAAGAAACAGCGACAGGATCGACGGGTGCCGCCACCCCCCGACTTCCCGCACCTGTTGCGTGCGGCCGGGCTGCGAGTGACGCGACCGAGGCTGGCGGTCCTCGACGCGCTGGTCGAGCTCGCCCACGCCGACACGGAGTCGGTGATCACCGCCGTACGCCGCGACCTGCCGGAGGTCTCGCACCAGGCGGTGTACGACTCCTTGCGCACCCTGACCGCCGCCGGGCTCGCCCGGCGGATCCAGCCGACCGGCTCGGTCGCCCGGTACGAGGTCCGCGTCGGCGACAACCACCACCACCTCGTGTGCCGCGTCTGCGGCGCCATCACGGACGTCGACTGCGCGGTCGGCCACGTGCCGTGCCTGACGGCGTCCGACGACCACGGCTACGCGATCGACGAGGCCGAGGTCATCTACTGGGGCACCTGCCCCTCCTGCTCCACCGCTTCAGCCCGCACCCCGATCGGAAGGAAGTCATGACCGAGAACAGTCACGGCGAGCACGACGCCAAGGTCGGCGACATGAATGTCGAGTCCGCCGAGGGGCCCGTCTCCACCGGCGACACCGCCGAGGAGACCGGGACCTGCCCGGTCGCCCACGCGACGTACCCCACCGAGGGCGGCAACAGCAACCAGGGCTGGTGGCCCAATCGGCTCAACCTGAAGATCCTGGCCAAGCACACCGCGGTGTCCAACCCGATGCCCGGCGACTTCGACTACGCCGCGGAGTTCACCGGCCTCGACCTGCCGGCGGTGAAGCGGGACATCGAGGAGGTGCTGACCACCTCGCAGGATTGGTGGCCGGCCGACTTCGGCCACTACGGCCCCTTCATGATCCGGATGGCCTGGCACAGTGCCGGCACCTATCGGATCAACGACGGCCGTGGTGGTGCCGGCGGCGGCCAGCAGCGGTTCGCGCCGATCAACAGCTGGCCCGACAACGGCAACCTCGACAAGGCCCGCCGCCTGCTCTGGCCGGTGAAGAAGAAGTACGGCAAGCAGCTCTCCTGGGCCGACCTGATGGTGCTCACCGGCAACGTCGCCCTGGAGTCGATGGGCTTCACGACGTTCGGCTTCGCCGGCGGTCGCGAGGACGTCTGGGAGCCCGACGAGGACGTCTACTGGGGCCCCGAGCAGACCTGGCTCGGCGACGAGCGCTACACCGGTGACCGCGAGCTCGAGTCGCCGCTGGCGGCTGTCCAGATGGGCCTGATCTACGTCAACCCCGAGGGCCCGAACGGCGAGCCGGACCCGCTGGCGTCCGCGCGCGACATCCGCGAGACGTTCCGCCGGATGGCGATGAACGACGAGGAGACAGTCGCCCTGATCGCCGGCGGCCACACGTTCGGCAAGACCCACGGCGCCGGCGACCCGCAGCAGTACGTCGGGCCCGAGCCCGAGGGCGCTCCGCTCGAGGCCCAGGGACTCGGCTGGTCCAACACCTTCGGCACCGGCAAGGGCAAGGACGCGATCACCAGCGGTCTCGAGGTCACCTGGACCGCGACGCCGACCCGGTGGGGCAACGGCTTCTTCGACAACCTCTTCGGCTACGAGTGGGAGCTCTCGAGCAGCCCGGCCGGCGCCCACCAGTGGGTCGCCAAGGACGGCGCGGGTGCCGGCACGATCCCGGCTCCCGACGAGGGCGGCGCCTCACGTCCGCCGACGATGCTGACCACCGACCTGGCCCTGCGCCTCGACCCCATCTACGGGCCCATCTCGAAGCGCTTCCACGAGAACCCCGACGAGTTCGCCGACGCGTTCGCACGGGCCTGGTACAAGCTGACCCACCGCGACATGGGGCCGATCCAGCGCTACCTCGGTCCCGAGGTCCCCTCCGAGGTGCTGCTCTGGCAGGACCCCGTCCCGGAGGCGACGTACGACACCATCGACGACGCCGACGTGGCCGCGCTCAAGCAGCAGGTGCTCGACGCCGGCATCCCGATCGGCCGGCTGGTGGCGACCGCGTGGGCCTCGGCGTCGACGTTCCGGGGCAGCGACAAGCGGGGCGGCGCGAACGGCGCCCGCATCCGGCTCGAGCCGCAGAGCGGCTGGGAGGCCAACGACCCCGACGAGCTCGCCACCGTGCTGCGGACCCTCGAGGGGATCGCCGAGGCGTTCAACGACGATCAGGACGGACGACAGGTCTCACTCGCCGACCTGATCGTGATCGCCGGCTCCGCCGCCGTCGAGAAGGCGGCCGCCGAGGCGGGGGTCTCCGTCACCGTGCCGGTCAGCCTGGGACGAACGGACGCGACGCAGGACCAGACCGACGTCGAGTCGTTCTCCGCGCTCGAGCCGAGCGCGGACGGCTTCCGCAACTACCTCGGCAAGGGGCAGCGGCTCCCCGCGGAGTACTCGCTGGTCGACCGGGCGAACCTGCTCACGCTCTCCGCACCGGAGATGACGGTCCTGGTGGGCGGCCTGCGGGTGCTCGGCGCGAACCAGGGCGGCTCGTCGCTCGGTGTCCTCACCGACCGGCCCGGCGTGCTCAGCAACGACTTCTTCGTCAACCTGCTCGAGCTCGGCACCACGTGGACGCCGACGTCGGACGACGCCGAGACGTTCGAGGGACGCGACGCATCCGGTGCGGTGCGGTGGACCGGGAGCCGGGTCGACCTGGTCTTCGGCTCCAACTCCGAGCTCCGTGCGCTCGCCGAGGTCTACGCCTCGGACGACGCCGGTGAGGCGTTCGTCCGTGACTTCGTCGACGCCTGGGTCAAGGTCATGGACCTCGACCGCTTCGACCTCCGCTGAGTCGACTCGGGTCGCCTTGCGAGCAAGCTCGCAGCGGCGCTCACTTCGGCCGTTCCGCTCCGGCTGCGCCGGATCGGAACGTCCTCGCTCGGGTCAGCGGCGCCGCGTGTGCCGCGAGTACAGCTTGGTCTCGCGGCGACCGCCGTAGCCGTCGCTGCGCCACGACGGCCCCAGCCCGTCGTCCTCGAGGTGCTCCTGCCAGGAGCCCCACTGCGACGGGTCGGTGCCGCGGCCGCGGACCAGGGCCCTGAACACAGGGGAGCGCAGGATCCAGACGGCGACGGCGAGCGCGACGAGCGCAGTGAGCGCGTAACCCAGCACGGCGACCCCTGGTGGTGAGAGCGTGCGACCACGGTAGTCGCGTGGTACGCCGTGTTGCCACGGATGACACGTACCGATCCGGTCACGACGCGGGGCGCTCGACCGCCACGAGACCGTTCGGGGTGTGTACTCACCGCATGGCACTCACGCGCCCGGTCGCACTCGCGGCTGCGCTCGTGGTGACCGGGGTGCTCGGCGGCTGCGGACTCAGTGAGGCCCAGACCAGTGCGTCGGCGGTCCGTGCCTACGACGGCCCGCTCTACGTCGCTCGCGACCAGGCGACCCATCCGTCGGCCGGCGCATCCGGTGACGCGGTGGACTGCCGCTACTTCGGCAGGGGCGGCTTCAACGACTCCGCGACCTACGCCGAGGGCGCGACAGCGGACTCGCCCGAGGCTGCCCTCGACACGGCTCGGAGCGAACGGATCTTCGAGGGAGCTCAGGACGGACTGCAGGTGGCCGCCCGCGACGACGACCGGGTCCTCTACGTGATCGAGGTCGACGGCGCCATCAAGCAGGCGGTGATCGTCCACGACGGCCCGGCCGCCGAGGGCACCGGCGGACCCGGTTGGTACGTCGAGTCCTGGGCTCGCTGCGACTGGTCGGAGCTGCCGCCGTCGGTGAGCGCGTTCGCGCCGGAGGTGTGGACCGACCGCGACGGCACACGGGTCTCGACCGACGAGCTCGAGTCGTACGTCGGCCCCACCCACTGCGACTGGCAGTCGGTGGTCTTGCTCGAGTTCGACGGGAACTGGAGGCGCACCTACGTGCGCCGCCCGACACCCGAGCTGGTGGACCTCCTGGCGGGGCCGTACCGCGAGCACGTGCGGCTCCCGGCCGATGCCGTGCCGACCCGCTACGAGCGGGAAGGCGATCGGCTCTGGTTGTCGGCCGACCGCGACACGGCGTACGTAGGCTCCGGGCCCGCCGACGTCGAGGCGTGGCCGCGCGAGGTACGACCGATCGGTTGCGACTGACCCACCCGCCGCGGACCCGCCATGATGGCCGCATGACGGAGCGCGTGGCACTGGTGACCGGAGGGTCGAGCGGGATCGGCGAGCGGACGGCGGTCCGGCTGCAGGAGGCCGGGTTCACGACGTACGCCGTCGCGCGCCGGGTCGAGCGGATGAGCGGCCTGGCGGACGCCGGTGTGACGACGTTCGCGATGGACGTCAACGACGACGCCTCGATGACCGGAGGGATCGAGCGGATCCTCGAGGAGCGCGGCCGCGTCGACGTGCTGGTGAACAACGCCGGCTACGGGTCGTACGGCGCGGTCGAGACCGTGCCGATCGACGAGGCGCGGCGGCAGTTCGAGGTCAACATCTTCGGCCTCGCCCGGCTGACCCAGCTGGTGCTCCCGGGCATGCGCGAGCGCGGCGACGGCCGGATCATCAACGTCGGCAGCGTCGGCGGGAAGTTCTACGAGCCGCTCGGCGCCTGGTACCACGCCACCAAGTTCGCGGTGGAGGGCTTCAGCGACAGCCTGCGGCTCGAGCTCGCGCCGTACGGCGTGCGGGTGGTGATCGTCGAGCCCGGGCCGATCCGCACCGAGTGGAACGAGCTGGCCCGCGCCCATCTGGTCTCCAGCAGTGCCGGTACGCCGTACGAACGGCAGGCCGAGGCCGTGCGAGCGCGGATGGAGGCCGGGGACGGGCCGCTGATGAGCGGCCCCGACGTGGTGGGGCGCAAGATCGCCAGGGCCGCCACGGCGCGCCGGCCGCGCACCCGCTACCCGGTCGGGCGCGGAGCCGGCTCGGTGGTGACGGCGCGCCGGCTCCTGCCCGACCGTGCGCTCGACCTCTTCATCGGCCGCCTCTACTCCTGACCCGCGCATGAGGCAGGGGGCGAGTCCACCAGGACCCGCCCCCCACCTGCGGTCGTCTCAGGCTGCGTCGAGCACCGGCTCGGGCGACAGCTCGGACGCCACCTCCACCGCCAGCTCGTCCTTGCGGATCAGGGTCAGCGCGGCGACGAGGCCGAGGGCGGCCACGATCGCGCCGACCAGGAATGCGGACTGGAACCCGTCGACCAGGGCGACCGGGAGAGCCGAGCCGCTGCCGACCGAGTCGGTGGTGCGTGAGGTGGCGATCGTGGACAGTGCCGCGATGCCGAGCGCACCACCGATCTGCTGCGAGGTGTTGATCAGACCCGACGCGAGTCCGGCCTCGGCAGGTTTCACTCCCGCCAGCGCCGCGATCGAGATCGGCACGAACGAGAACCCGATGCCGACCCCCAGGATCAAGAAGCCGGGCAGCAGGTCGCGGACGTAGCTGCCGCCGACCGAGACGCGGGTGAAGAAGAGGAGGCCCGCGGTCAGCGCCGCCATGCCGACGACCAGCACCGGCTTCACGCCGACCCGGGTCACCAGCTGGCCGGCGACACCGGACCAGACGATCGCCGTACCGGCCACGGCGAGGTACGCGACCCCCGTCTTCATCGCGGAGTAGCTCAGGACCTGCTGCATGTAGAGCGTCAGCATGAGGAACATGGAGAACAGCGCAGTCCCCATGATGAACCCCGCGACGTTCGCGCCGCTGACGGTCCGGGTCTGGAGGATGCCGAAGCGCATCAGCGGCTCCGGGTGACGCAGCTCCCAGGCGACGAAGGCGCCGAGCAGCACGACGGAGGCGCCGAAGACACCGAGCGTCTCGGCGGCGAGCCAGCCCTTCTGGCCGGCCTGGGTGATCGCGTAGACCGCCGAGGAGAGCCCGCTGGTCACCAGCACGGCGCCGGGCAGGTCGAACCGTTTGACGTGGGCGTCGCGGCTCTCGTGCAGGAGCACCGGAGCCAGCGCGAACCCGGCGACGCCGACGGGGACGTTGACGAAGAAGATCCACTCCCAGCTCAGGGCGTCGGTGAGGACCCCGCCGAGGAGGACTCCCGCCACTGCACCGAAGCCGCCGACCGCGCCCCAGGCGCCCAGAGCGATGTTGCGCTCGCGACCTTCGGCGAAGGTCGTGGACAGGATCGACAGGGCGGCCGGCGTGATGATCGCCGCCCCCAGTCCCTGGAAGGCGCGCGCGCCGATCAAGGACGGCTCCGACCAGGCCAGACCCGCGAACAGCGAGGCCAGGGTGAAGACCACGATGCCCCCCAGGAAGAGGCGGCGGCGCCCCAGCATGTCGGCGGCGCGGCCGCCGAGCAGCAGGAATCCGCCGAACACCAGGGCGTAGGCGCTGATCACCCACTGGAGGTCGCTCTGGGAGAAGCCCAGGTCGAGCTTGATCGACGGAAGCGCCACGTTCACGATCGCGATGTCCAGGACGACCATGAACTGGACGACGCAGAGGAGTGCGAGAGCCAGCCACCTGCGGCTGTCGGATGTCGCCACACCCGCTGTTACTTGCATTTCTGAAGTCATGCGACCGACCGTAACAGCGTCTACTTCAATTTTGCAAGCAGTATCTTCAGAATCAACATCGAGTGGTACTCTTTCGGCATGGCAAAGCGCTACGACCAGTACTGCCCCATGGCCCATGCCCTGGATCTCGTGGGCGACCGCTGGGCCCTGCTGGTGATCCGTGAGCTCATGCACGGCCCCAAGCGGTACACCGACCTGGTCGAGCACCTGCCCGGCATCGGGACCAACATCCTCGCGGCGCGGCTGCGCGAGCTCGAGGGCAACGGCGTCGTCGCCCGCCGCACGCTCCCGCCCCCCGCCGCGTCGAAGGTCTACGAGCTGACCGACTACGGCCGCGAGCTGCGACCGGCCATGCGGGAGCTGGCGCTGTGGGGTGCCCGGTCCCTGGGTCCCCCCACCGCCGGCGGCGAGCTCTTCGAGGGCTGGCTGTCCAACGCCATGGACATCGCGTTGGGCCCGATCGCGCCGCCCGGGCGCTTCGAGTTCCGGGCCGGCCCCGAGACCGCCTCCCTGATCGACGGCGACGTGCTGGACGGTTCGATCGACGATCCGGACGTGCTGGTGGAGGGCGAGCCCGAGGCCATCTACTCGCTGTTCGTGGATCGCTGCCTCGACGGGGTCACCATCACGGGCGACAACGCCCTCCTCGAGGCCTTGCTCGAGGCCACGCCACCGCACCTCCCGGCGTCCGCCACCGCCTAGCCACGGACACCACGTAGCCGCGGACACCGCCCAGCCACGAACACCGCGTAGCCCCGCACAGCAGGCGCGGCCGACGGCTCAGACGCCGGCGGCCTTCTCCAGGGCGGTGAGCTCGGTGTCGAGGTGCGTCAGCAGGCGTTGGAGGCGCGGCACCGTACGCCGGCACCCGGTCAGGCCGAAGGCCATGTCGTCGGCGTAGGAGTTGCAGGTGATGTTGAGCGCCATGCCGTCGATCGGGATCGACAGGGGATAGGTGCCGAGCAGCCGCATCCCGTTGAAGTACTGGGTACTCCGGGGCCCGGGCACGTTGCTGATGATCAGGTTGTACGGCGGCTTCACCACCCCACCCATCCGCAGCATCGGGCCGAGGATCGCCGGCGCCTGACCGAGCGCACTCATCGCCAGGATCTGTACCGGGGTCATCTGGGCCAGCGCCCGCTTGCCGTCGACCATCGACGCGTGGACCGCGGCGAGTCGGTCGGCGGGGTCGGCGAGGTCGGTGCCGAGCTTGACCATCACCGACCCGACGGCGTTGCCGCCGAGGGCGGACGCGACGTGCGACTCCTTCGCCTTCAGCCCGACCGGCACCATCGAGACCAGCGTCGTGTCGGGCAGGGCGTCGAGCTCGAGCAGGTAGGTACGCATCGCGCCGCTGCACATCGCCAGCACCACGTCGTTCAACGTCGTGCCGGTGGCCTTGCCGATGGCGCGGAGCCGCTCGATCGGCCAGTCCTGCGCGGCGAAGCGTCGAGCCGCGGTGATCGGCTGGTTGAGGATGGTCCGCGGGGCGTACAACGAGAGCGCCGAGGTCTCGTTGCGGATCGACTTCTGCAGGGTCTTGAGCAGGGCTCCGGGCAACCCGGCCGCCTCGGCGCTGATGCCGAGCGCCGTCCGCATCGCCTGGAGCGGTACGTCGGAGAGGGAGTGCTCGGCCTGCTCGCGCGCCTCGCGGACCTTCGCGGTGGACGGCTTGTTCTCCCAGGGTGCGGGCATCCCGGTGCGGTCGGGGTCGGAGGTGAGGATGCTCTGCAGGAGCCGCATCGCGGAGACACCGTCGACCAGGGCGTGGTGGAGCTTGGCGTACATCGCGACCCGGCCGTCGGGCAGCCCTTCGATCAGGTGCCACTCCCACAACGGGCGCTCGGTGGCCAACCTGGTCGAGTGCAGCCGCGAGCAGAGCTCGAGCAGCTCGCGCACCCGGCCGGGCTTCGGCAGCGCGCTGTGGCGCACGTGGTACTCGATGTCGAACTCGTCGTCGTCGCGCCAGACGTACTGCCCGCCGGTGCGCACCGACCGCACCGGGTGCTTGAGGAACAGGGGCGCGATGTCGTCGGACTCGCGGAAGTCCTCGTAGAGGTCCTTGACGTAGTTGCGACCCGCACCCTCGGGCTTGCGGAACAGCTGCAGTCCCCCGACGTGCATCGGCATCCGGCGGTTCTCCGCCATCAGGAACGCGGCCGCCGTGGGGTCGAGGGGTTGCACCATGAATGCGATCCTCGCACGCACGGCGAGGTCGGTGCCCCGTGCGAGGATCGGCGACATGGAGGCCCACCCGTTCGAGGCGGCGCTGGGGCGGGGCCGGACGTCGCTGGCGACCCGGCTCGACCGCTGGCGCAGCAAGCGGTGGACGATCGCCCAGTGCGCCGTCGCGGCCGGTGTCGCCTGGTGGCTGGCCTCCGACGTCTTCGGCCACACCACGCCCTTCTTCGCCCCGGTGGCGGCCGTGGTCTCGCTCGGAACGTCCTACGGGCAGCGGCTGCGTCGCGTCGCCGAGGTCACCGTCGGCGTGGCCCTCGGCGTCTTCGGCGCCGACCTCCTCGTCCGGCTGCTGGGCACCGAGGGGTGGGTGATCGTGCTGGTCGTCGCCCTCGCGATGAGCATCGCGCTGCTCCTCGACAACGGGCAGATCTTCGTGATCCAGGCGGCCGTGCAGTCGATCATCATCACCGCGCTGAAGCCGGCGCCGGGGCAGGCCTTCACCCGGTGGACCGACGCTCTGATCGGAGGGGCGGTGGCGTTGGTGGCCGCCACCGTCGTTCCTGCGGCGCCGTTGCGACGCCCTCGCGAGCAGGCGGCCCAGGTGGTGCGCAAGGTGCGCGACCTGCTGCTGGCCGCCAGCGACGTGATGGTCGACGGCGACGTCGACCGGGCGCTGTCGCTGCTTGAGGAGGCCCGGGCCACCGACCCGATGGTCCGCGAGCTCCAGGATGCCGCGGACGAGGGGCTCGACGTGGTCGCCTCGTCGCCGTTCCGGATCCGGCACGGGCCGGGGCTGCGGAAGATGGCCGAGCTGGTCGAGCCGCTCGACCGGGCCCTGCGGAGCACGCGGGTCCTGGTCCGGCAGTGCGCGGTCGCGGCCTACCGGCGCCAGAGCGTGCCCCACTCCTACTCCCTGATGACCTCCGAGCTGGCTGCGGCGGTCGAGGTGGTGGCGGTCGAGCTCGACGCCGACCGGATGCCGACCGCTGCCCAGCCCGCCCTGCTGGCGGTCGGGACGGCGACCGGCGAGGTGGAGCGCACCGACGACCTGTCCGGCGAGGTGATCCTGGCGCAGGTCCGGGCGGTGATCGCCGACCTCCTGCTGCTGACCGGGATGGACCCGATCGAGGCCACCGACGCGCTGCCTCCGGTGCGCCGCTGATGGGCACGCCATGACGGAGTGGGTGCTGCACGTCGACCTCGACCAGTTCATCGCAGCCGTCGAGATGCTGCGCCGGCCCGACCTGGTCGGGAAGCCGGTCGTCGTCGGCGGCCGCGGAGACCCGACCGAGCGTGGCGTCGTCGCGACCGCGTCGTACGCCGCACGCGAGCACGGCGTCGGCTCGGGGATGCCGCTCCGCATCGCCGTCCGGAAGATCCCGGACGCCGTGTTCCTGCCGGTCGACAAGCCGGCGTACGACGAGGCGTCGGCGCGGGTCATGGACACGTTGCGCGCGCTCGAGTGGGGCGGCGTGCCGGTCGTCGTCGAGGTGCTCGGCTGGGACGAGGCGTTCCTGGGGCCGGGCGAGGGGCACGGCGACCTCGGCGACCCACGGGTCTTCGCCCAGCAGATCCGCGACGCCGTGCAGCAGGCCACGGAGCTGACCTGCGGCGTCGGCATCGGCGACAACAAGCTGCGAGCCAAGATCGCGACGGCGTTCGGCAAGCGGGGTGAGGGCGACGGCTCGGGGATCGGCTACCTCACCGGAGCCGAGTGGTTCGCCGTGATGGGTGACCGGCCGACGACCGCGCTGTGGGGGATCGGCTCGAAGATCGGGAAGCGTCTGTCGGCGTTGGGGATCGAGACCGTGCGGCAGCTGGCCGAGAGCGATGCGCAGATGCTCGCCGACACGATCGGACCGACGATGGGGCCGTGGTACCACCGGCTCGGTCGCGGCGCCGACACCAGCCCGGTCGACGCGACGCCGTGGACTCCGCGCGCCCACGGCCGCGAGGAGACCTACCAGGCCGACCTGACGTGGGACGTCGTGCCCGACGAGCTGCGGGCGCTCACCACCCGCGTCGTCGAGGACATCGACCGCGAGGGCCGGCCGGCGGCGCGGGTCGGGATCAAGGTGCGCTACCGGCCCTTCATCACGGTCAGCCGGTCCCTGACCCTCCCCACGCCGTCGAACGACGTGGCGGTGCTCGCCGAGGCCGCGGTCTCCCTGCTCGACCGGGTCGAGCAGGACCGGCCGGTGCGGCTGCTCGGCGTACGACTGGAGATGGTGGAGCCCGAAGGAGGCTACGTGCGATGAGGGGGAGCTCGGGCATGGACTGGCAGGCGTGGCACCGCGACTACGACGATCCCGACTCCCCGGTGTCGCGGCGTCTCGTGGAGGTGCGCGGCCGACTCGCCGCGTTGCTCGCGGAGGGGACAGCTCCGGTGCGGCTGCTCAGCCTCTGTTCGGGCGACGGGCGAGACACGGTGCCGGTGCTGGCGGCAGCGAGGCGACCGGTGGCGGCCCACCTGGTCGAGCTCGATCCCGACCTGGCCGAGGCGGCACGACGTGCGGCGGCGGCGGCGGACGTCGAGCTGGAGGTGCGGACCGGCGACGCCGGAGCCGGCGCGACCTTCGCGGATCTCCTTCCGGTCGACCTGCTGATGCTGGTCGGGGTCCTGGGCAACGTCTCGGACGCGGACGCGGAGCAGACGATCGCGGCCACCGCGTCCATGCTCAGGTCGGGTGGGACCGTGCTCTGGACCCGGAGCAACCGGGTCCGCGCGGAACGCACGCACGACCAGGACGACCCGGCGGAGTGGGTGCGCGACCGGTTCGAGGCGCACGGCCTCGAGACGCTCGATCTCCGTGTCCCCGACCTCGATCCGTGGCGGTTGGGTGCCTCCCGGTTGCGGGAACCGTCCGACGCTCCGGTGCCGGAGCGGTTGTTCAGCTTCGTGCGCTGAGCCTGTCGACCGGCGGCGGAACTGCCGCCGCCTTTACCCGAATTAGGTAAAGAATTCCCCGTCGACCCGGTCTAGCGTCGGCCCTCAGCCCGCTGGGTTGACTCACGGGGGAGGTCGTCATGAACATCCGTGCCCGAGGTCTACGTCGGTGGGCAGTGGTCGTCGCGACAGCCCTGAGCGTCGTGTCGAGCCCGGTTCTCCTGAGTCAGACCGCGCACGCGGCCGGCTCGAGCGTCTCGATCAACGAGCTGATGTTCAACCCGGTCTCCGACAACGACGGTGACGAGTTCGTCGAGCTCGCCAACACCAGCGCGACCGCGGTGGACCTGTCGGGATGGTGCTTCACCAGTGGCATCACCCTGTGCTTCCCGCAAGGCACCTCGATCGCGGCCAGCGGCTACCTGGTGATCGGGGAGGACGCCACCCGGTTCCAGGCGACGTACGGCTTCGCCCCGGCGGCCGTGTACACCGGCAAGCTCTCCAACAGCGGCGAGAAGGTCACCCTGTCCGACTCCGTCGGCACCGTGATGGACACCGTGACGTTCAGCGACCACGACCCGTGGCCCACCACGCCGGACGGCACCGGGGCTTCCCTGGAGCTGATCGACCCGGCGCAGGACCACAACGACCCGCTGAACTGGACCGGGTCCACGGCCGCCTCCGGCAACACCATCCGTGCGCACAACTCGGTGACGCGCACCGGTCTCGTCCCGCGCGTCACCGGGGTCTCGGCGACTCCGCAGGTGCCCGCCGCCAACCAGGCCGTGACCGTGACGGCGACCGTCACCGGACAGACCGGCGCCGTCTCACTGTTCTACCGCACCGACTTCGGGGCCGAGCTGAGCACGGCCATGACCTCGACGGGAGGGGACGGCTACTCGGCGAGCATCCCGGGTGTGGCAGGCGGCCACCTGGTCCGCTACCGGGTCCAGGCCGCCAACGCCTCCGGCACCGGCAGGTTCCCGCGTGCCGACGACACGATCGTCTACCAGGGCGTGGTGGCGGCCGACGGGATCACCAGCGCCATCCCCGAGTTCCAGTGGTTCATCGCCGACGCCGACTACTCGGCGATCACCGGCAACCCCACCGCGGACATCGAGCGGACGGCGGTCCTGGCGTACGGCGGAGTCGTGATCGACAACGTCACCGCCAGCCTGCACGGGGCCGTGTCGCGGACGGCGCCCAAGCCCAACTGGCAGTTCAAGACCCCGCAGGACCACGACCTCGACATGCCGGGCATCCTCGCGGACCCGGTGGACAACATCTTGATGCAGGCCGAGTGGAACGACCACTCCTACGGCCGGTCGCTCCTCGGGTGGGACGCGTACCGCAAGGCGGGCGTCGTCGACACGCAGTCGATCCCGATCCGGACGCAGCGCAACGGCAGCTTCATGGGGCTGTACAAGTACCAGGACAACTACGACGGCACCTGGCGTGACCGGAACGGGCTCAGCGACGCCCAGATGTACAAGGCCGAGCACGCCGCCTTCGACGAGACCAAGACGCTTCCCGCCCGGTACACGAAGAAGAACCCCGAGGACGCTGACTTCTCGGGCCTGCGCACCTTCCTGAACGGCGTGGAGTCGAGTGGCACGGCGCAGCGGAACTACCTGCTGGCCAACACCGACATCCCGGCGATCATCAACTACGCCGCCGTCGACTCCATCATCCGGGCGGTCGACCAGGCGACGCACAACTTCTACTTCTCGCAGGACCCGGTCACCGGACGGTGGACCATCCTGCCGTGGGACCTCGACCACAGCTGGGGGGACACGTGCTGCAACACCCCGAGCACGTTCGTCACCCCGGACGAGCCGGGTGACCCGAGCAACGCGCTGCTCCACGCGGTCCTGTCCCAGCCGGACTGGCGGCAGATGTACTTCCGCCGGCTCAAGACGTTGGTGGGCCAGATCCTCGCGCCCGGAGTCCCGGAGGGCGTCTACGACGCCGCCCTGGGCCCGGCGCAGCCGACGGCCGCGCTCGACTTCAACGCGTGGCCCACGCAGCCCTGGATGGCCTTCGCCCAGCAGCGCACGAGCCTGTTCTCGGCGATCCAGGCCCGGCGCAACGTCTTCGCCACCGACTCGCGGGTGCCGGCCGCCCAGTCGGCGAACCCGAACGTCGTGATCAACGAGATCCAGCACTCGCCGACCGGCGGGGACGACGCGGAGTTCGTCGAGCTGTACAACCCGTCGGCGACCGAGGCGGTCGACCTCTCGGGCTGGACCCTCAGCAGCGCTGTTGACCTGACCGTCCCGCCGGGGACGGTGATCCTCCCCCACGGGTTCATGGTCTTCAACTCCAACGACGCGGTCTTCCGCACCACCTACGGCGCCACCATCTTCGACGGTGGCACCTACTCCGGCCACCTGTCGGCAGCCGAGACGCTGACCTTGACCCGCGCCGACGGCTCGCTCGACGACTCGGTGGCCTACGGCGGCGCGGACTGGCCCCAGTCGACAGCCGGGCAGTCACTGGAGCTGCTCAACCCCGCGTCCGACAACAACAGCGGCGCGAGCTGGGCGCTCTCGCAGTCCGCGGCCGGGACCCCGGGTGCCGCCAACCAGCAGTCGGTCCCGACGAGCCCGGGTGCGCCGACCATCGGCACCGCGACGGCGGGAGACTCCTCGGCCACCGTGACCTGGACGGCGCCGGGCTCGAACGGGGGTTCGCCGATCACCGGTTACCAGGTGCGCGTGGTGAACGCCGGCACCGGCCAGCAGGTCGGTGCGCTCCTGGGCGCGGCCGCCTCCGCCACCAGCCTGACCGTGAACGGCCTCAGCAACGGTACGTCGTACCAGCTGCAGGTCGCGGCGGTGAACGCGGTCGGCACCGGGCCGATGTCCGCCCTGTCGAACGCGGTGACGCCCCAGGCTGCCGTCGGGTCGGTGAACTACGTGGCGTCGGTCCACTCCGGCGACGGTTCTGCGAAGTCCAAGAGCGTGACGGTGCCCGCCGCGGCCCACGTCGGGGACACCCTGGTGCTGTTCTTCACCAGGGCCAGCAACGAGGGCTGGACCGCGCCCGCCGGGATCACCGGTTTCACGCAGGTCTCCACGACGACGGTGAGCACCAAGACGTCGACCGTCTGGGTCAAGCAGGTGACGGCAGGTGACCTCGGCAAGACCGTGACCGTGACCAACGCCGCCTTCCGCAAGGCGCTGCTGGGGCTGGGGGTCTACTCCGGGGTCGCCGCCACCAACCCGGTCCGTGCGGTGAGCTCGGCGACCGACTCCTCGAGGGCGTCGCACACGTCCCCGACGGTGACGGCCGGCGCCGGGGACTGGGTGCTCACCTACTACGTCGATTTCTCCTCCACGACGACGTCGTGGACGGGGCCCGCCGGCACCCCCGTGCGGGACTCGTCGACGCAGACGGGTTCGGGACGATACGCGTCCTTGTGGGTCGACAGCGGAGGGGCGGTCCCGGGCGGCGCCTACGGCGGTCTGGTCGCCAGCAGCAACGCCGCGAGCTCGCGCGCCTTCGTCTGGACAATGGCCCTGGAGGCCGGCTGAGGGGCACCCTCGACGTCACGGGGGCAGCGCCTTCAGTGCCACTTCTCGAGGGCACGCTGCCACCGCTCGTGGCTGCCGTCGTACGGCGCGTCCTCGGCGAGGATCGCGGCGTGCACCCGGTCACGGCTGGCCTCGGCCAGCGCGATCACCTCGGGCGGGTAGCCGTAGGCGACCCGGTGCTCCTCGAACTCGTCCTCGTCGTCGACCACCACCCACCCGTTCCGCATCCGGATCACGTCGAGATCGAGGTCGATCGCCCGCACGACCGGGCCGTCCCAGACCGGAGCGGTGGTCATGTCGACGTACACCCAGGTCGGGGCGGGGTCGCGGTGGAACGTCGCCATCCACCCGCGGTCGACGTCGCTGCCACCGGCGGCGGGGATCAGTCCGACCTGGTCGAACTCCGAGACCGTCTCGAGTCCGGGCCGCGCCATCAGGGTGCCCGCCGGTATGCCCAGCCAGTCGCCGTGCTCGTCGCTGCCCAGCCATGCCGCAGGGATCTGCCAGTGTGGCCGATCCCCCCACTTGGTCATCTCGATGCGGACCGGATCTCCGAGGTCGAACGCCACCCGGCGACCCTAACGCTCAACGCTTCGGCGGCTTGGCGCGCTTCGCGACGGAGGCGACGACGTCCTGGTAACGAGAGCCGGTGAGGCGGGCGAGGTGGTGCAGGGCGTGGGCGTCGAGTCCGACCAGGAGCCGTGCCTTGCCACCGAGGATGCCCTTCTCGACGATGATCCGAGCGGCGTCCTCGGGCTCCATCTTGGCCAGCTTCTGGTCGAAGTAGCGGGCGTTGCGGTCGTGGTCCTCGCGCGCGGACGTACGCGCGTTGCGGGCGATCGCGGTCTTGATCCCGCCCGGGTGGACGACGGTCACGCCGACCGGGTGACCCGCGATGAGGAGCTCCTCCCGGAGCGCCTCGCTGAAGCCGCGGACGGCGTACTTGGCGGCGTTGTACATCGACTGGCCGGGGAGCGAGATCAGCCCGAACAGCGACGACATGTTCACCAGGTGGCCGTCGCCGGACGCGACGAGATGGGGCAGGAACTCCTTGGAGCCGTGGACGACACCCCAGAAGTCGATGCTCATGATCCAGTCCATGTCGGGGTACGCGAGGTCCTCGACGTCGCCGGCCAGCGC
>Ga0070665_100002612_pt1 | contig 19654 bp, 18 predicted proteins | sample KBSS13metaG_FD_65862 | JGI IMG/M metagenome (GOLD analysis project Ga0070665, IMG submission 65862) | Switchgrass rhizosphere microbial communities from Kellogg Biological Station, Michigan, USA - KBS S1-3 metaG | ecosystem: Host-associated > Plants > Roots > Rhizosphere > Soil ...
GGATGGTGAAGAACAGGCGTCTGACGAGTGTCTGCGACATCATGCTTGCTCCTTGCGTCCGAACTGGATGACCGTGAGCACAATAAGAAGCGTGACGATGACGAGGAACACAGCAAGAGCCGCCGCGAACGGGATGTTCGCCTGCACGAGCGCCTGATCGCTGATGGCAACGGACAAAGTCCAGTGCTGTGGGCGGCCCAATATCTGCGGCATCAGGTAAGTGCCGAGCGTGAATACGAGCAGCATCAGGAACGTGGTGACGATCGCATTGCGATGCATCGGCAAAACGACCTTCAGGAACGTCCTGAGCGGTGACGTGCCGAGCGTGCGCGCTGCCTCCTCGATATGCGGATCGACCCGCGAGAGGAACGGATAAAGAACCAGAACGGCGTAAGGGATCGCCGTGGAGACCACGCCCGTCAGCAGAGCGGCGAGCCCCGGCGCATAGGATTCCGGACGATCGATGAGGCCTATCAGAACGAAAAGACTGCTGACGCCTGCAGTCCGCGACAACAGTGTCGACCAAGCGAAACCGATGATCGACTCCGAAAGGGACAGGATGGAAAGCATGAAGATGAGCCAGCCGACCTGGGTGGCTCGCGGCGCGTTGGCAAGCAGATATGAGAAGGGAAATGCGATCAGTATGGAGATCGAGGCAACGCCGAAAGCAAGGCCGAATGTTGCGGTCACCAGCCCGAGAAAGAATGGGCTTAATAGCCGATGGTAATTTGCGAGCGTGAACGCTGTCCCGGCTGCGTCAATGCTTCTGTTTTCATAAAACGATGTTACGATCATCGTTCCAAATGGGACGACGAAGAAGACAGTCAGGAGAATGGCCGGGACAAAAATCGTTAGGTAGGCCATCATGGATTGGGGCTTCTGAGCGCTCATCTGTCACCTCAGGATGACGCAAGTTGCGCCGTTCACATGGACATGAACCGGGCGACCGACCAAAAGACTGCTCTCCTGCCTCGCCGGGACAGCAACCACCAAATCCTTGTTCATGCCTTCCACCGCTACGTTCACCTCGATACTCGCGCCGAGGTGCCGGGCGAAAGCGACACGGCCCGAAAGGCTGCTGTTGCTTGGCTCGTCCCGCAATTGCAAATCCTCCGGGCGTACGGAGAACGTGAACTCGCCGGACGGTGGCGCCTGGTCGATCTCGACTGCGCCACCGGGAACGTCGGCCCGACCGCTGCCGAGTGATTTCGCCTCGATAAGGTTGGTCGCGCCGATGAAGTCTGCGACGAACGTATTCGCAGGCTTGCGATACATCGTGAGCGGCGGTGCGACTTGTTGAATCACCCCGCCTGACATCAAGACGACCAGATCGGCTGTCGTCATCGCCTCCTTCTGGTCGTGGGTCACGAGGAAGGTGGTAATGCCGAGTTCCTGTTGAAGACGTTTGAGCTCGACCTGCATCGCCTCACGCAGTTTCGCGTCGAGGGCAGACATGGGTTCGTCGAGGAGAAACAGCTTCGGCTTCAACGCCAGGGCACGCGCGATCGCCACACGTTGACGCTGACCGCCCGAAAGCTGCGTGATCGACCGGTCGGCAACACCGGGCAGATGGACGAGCTCCAGAAGCCTTTCGACTTCCCGTTTCTGAACATTCCTGGACGCGCCGCGGATACGGAGTGCAAAGGCGATGTTTTCTCCGACGGACAAATGGGGGAAGAGTGCTAGTGATTGGAACACCATGCCGAAATCGCGTTGATGCGCCGGCACTTTCGTAATGTCACGGCCATCCAGGAGAATCTGGCCTCGAGATGCGTCCTCCAAGCCGGCGATAATCCTCAAGAGGGTGGACTTGCCGCAACCCGATGGCCCGAGTAGACAGATGAATTTGCCGTTCTCCACATTGAGCGAGATGTCGCTCAAGGCGGGAATCGGACCGTAGTTCTTGTGGATTTCGTGGATGATAAGTCCAGACATGGGATGCCTCCCGCAGGCGCATAGGGCGTTGCCTGCTTCAGGTTTCTCTGCATTCGGATGGATGAGAAAGTTCAACCCTGCTGCATCTCGGTCCAGACCTGATTGATGAAGTCGGTCTTGAGGGCCTGCATCTCGTAGTGCGGCCGCACCGGATCAATCTCGGAGGATACCGAGTTGAATTCCTCATCGGTCAGATCCATGCTCGCCCGCTCAACGACCGGGGCGCTGCCCAGTTTCCGTGCCAGTGTCGCCTGCGTCGAAGGCTGGGTCATGTAGTCCATATACACGTAGGCGAGATCGAGAGATGCGGTCGCAGCCTTAGTCACGGCCCATGTGCCGTAGTCGTAAATACCCCCTTCGATCGGCATCGTCGAACGAACCGGGAAGCCATCTCGGACTGCAAGCCTGGTGACGTCATGGAAATATTGGCCCATCGGGATCTCGCCGGACTTCAGGGCCTGTTCGAACTGGGCCTCGTCACGGTACCAGAGACGGACATTCGGCTTGAGTTCGCCGACCTTGGCGCAAGCTTCCCGGATGCCGTCGTCGGTGTCGAGATGGTTGATCCCACCGAAATAAACCTTGGCGGCGACTTCAAGGAGGTAGGAGTTCCCGACATTGGCCAACAGGCCGAGGCTGTCTTTATATTTGGAATCCCAAATGTCCTTCCACGACGTAGGCGCTTCCGGATAGACGTCGGTGTTGGAAACCAGTGTGACGTACCAGCTCGTCGCGCCGATCGCGACAACCTCGCCTTGACCGTCTTTTCGCACCAGATCCGGCTTGATAAACTTCATGTTGGGGATTTTCTTTGCATCGAGGGGCGCCCACAAGCCGCTATTGGCTCCGCGAATGACAGGTACGCCCGCCATCATCGAGATGTCGACGGGCGACGTCCCCGCCTTTGCGGCCTGCTCGAGCTGGATCAACCAGACTTCCCCAGTCGGCTCGCCCACGCTCTCGATTTCGATGCCTGTGGCAGCGGTAAAGTCAGGGAAAATCTCGGCATCGAATGTGTCCTTGAAGTAGCCGCCGTAAAGACCGACGCGCAATTTCTTCTCTTGGGCCCCTGCGATGTTCGGGAAGCCGGTGATCATCGGCGCGAGCGCGAGCCCAGAAAGACCCTTCAAGATCCCGCGGCGTCTGATCGACGTATTTGCAGTGCCTTCGATTGACATGACGTTCCCCTTTTTGAGCGTTTATTAGCGGGGATGCTGACTGATCATGTCCCTTGAATACATATGAATATAGAGCCGATCACTTCGGGAAATTCCAAACCATTTCCGCATCCGGCTTCAGTATTGTCCTGCCCATAACGGGGAGAACGACACTGATGGTTGATAAAAAACATCTTGAGGCGCTTCGGGACAAATACGGCAACGCCTCCGGCGGAGACATTTTCGATCCCGATTTTCGTGCGGTCGCCCAGTCGCAGTTCAAGGGCGGAGACAGGCGAAAGTGGCCTTTTGCAGGTATTCCCACTTTTCTCGACGCGCGCGGTTTTCCGGAGGCGCAGGACGCTGGCGACTTCGGCGGGCTAGATATCGCGCTGATCGGTGTTCCCATGGATCTCGGCGTGACCAATCGAAACGGCACACGCTTCGGACCGCGTGCCCTGCGCACCATGGAGCGTATCGGGCCTTACGACCACGTGCTGCGGACGTCGCCGCTGACAAAGGCGAATGTTGCCGATATCGGCGACGTGCCATTGATGAGCCGTTTCGATCTCGCCCAGTGCCACAAGGATATCGAAGCCTTCTACCGCAGGCTGGTCGGAGCCGGCGTCAGGCCTCTCAGCGTGGGCGGAGACCATTCCATCACCTCGTCCATTCTCAAGGCACTCGGTGAAAAGGAGCCGGTGGGTCTCATCCACATCGACGCCCACTGCGATACGGCCGGTCCCTACGAGGGGACCAAGTTCCAGCATGGCGGCCCGTTCCGTTTGGCCGTGCTCGATGGCGTTCTGGACCCGCGCCGCACCATCCAGATCGGTATCCGCGGGCCTGCGGAATATCTCTGGGAGTTTTCTTACGAGAGCGGCATGACCGTGGTGCACGCGGAGGACGTCGGTGAAGCGAGCCTACCCGAGATCATCGAGAAGGCACGCCGGATCGTCGGCACGGGTCCGACTTATGTGTCCTTCGACATCGATAGCGTCGATCCGGGGTTCGCGCCAGGCACGGGTACCCCCGAAGTCGGCGGTCTCCTGCCACGGGAAGTGCTGCAGATCCTGCGCGGACTGAACGGCCTCAACATCATCGGCGGCGACGTCGTGGAAGTCGCTCCTCAGTACGACTCGACGACGAACACGGCACAGATCGCCGCCCAGGTGCTCCATACCATTCTCTGCCTGATGGTGAACGCTCCCGTTCCGAGCGCCGCCTAGCCGACATTCGCGTGCCGATCGGGCTCGGCCAGGCTGCATCGCGCTTGCTTGGCCGAGCGGCTTGCAGGAGACCGATAGGGGAGTTGGCCATCCCGTACCTTTGGTGCATTCTATGTCCATGAAGATTTCTGGATCAGACATTCACTTGCTCCGCGTATTCGAATGCGTGGTCCGCAATGGCGGCATATCAGCGGCTCAAATGGAGCTCTCTTTAAGCCAGCCTACGATCTCCAACCATCTGACGGCCCTGGAGCAACGCATCGGCGTCAAACTGTGTGAGCGCGGACGCCGTGGGTTCTCACTCACGCACGAAGGTCGGCGCGTCTACGACATCAGCTTGGAAATGACAGGGTTGCTGGATGCTGGGTCCGCGCGGCTGTCATGTCTTAGAAGCGAGCTCGCGGGCAAGGTCAGCGTTGGTGTCGTCGATTGCCTGTCGACGGATCCCGCATTAAGACTGTCCGACGCGATTGCGGTCATTTCTCGCGCTGCACCTGAGATCGAGCTCAACCTCAGGATCATGCGACCCAACGACATTACGAAGGCGGTTGCCTCGAATGAACTGGATGTCGGTCTGGGAGGGTCCGACATCAAGGTCGCTAGTCTGACCTACCGGACCCTCTATCGCGAAGAGCATGCTGCCTATTGCGGCTTCCGCCATCCGCTGTTCACGGTTCCGGACGAGGATATCTCGAGTTCCGATTGCTACAGCTACCCTTGGGTGCACCGCGGCTATTGGAACGGGATCAGGGGGCAGCGTTTCGACGATCCCATCAAGCATCGTGTCGCATTCGATATCGAAGCGGAAACGTTATTGGTGCTGTCAGGCGCTTATCTCGGCGTGCTGCCGGTACACTACGCGGAGTCGGTTTCCCGGCAAAAAGGGTTGCGGCGTCTGCCGCTGCGGGACGAGACTTACTTCGCGGACATCGATCTCGCCACCCGTACCGGCGAGCAGGCCACCAACGTGAATTATGTCGTCGATGCCATCCTAAAAGCTCACGGATTACATTTGTAAATTTCAATATATCGGTTTTTGGTTTGATATTTTCCGAACCGATCCGTGCTGCAATTCTCACCCTCGATCCGGGCGGTAAGCTCAGCGAACCTGACATCTTCAGCGGGTGTCTTATTCCGAAAGGGAGCGGCAGATGCGGACATGCGACGGCAAGACACGTAATCTGATTTCGATCGACAATGCTGATATTAGGCTCATCAAGATTTTCATTCGCGTGGTCGAAGCAGGCGGTCTGTCGGCCGCGCAAGCCGACTTGAACCTGTCTTTGTCGACCATCTCCGGAAAGATATCCGCTCTCGAAGAGCGACTAGGTGTAACGCTTTGCAAACGCGGTCGAAGCGGGTTCGAGTTGACAGAAAGCGGGCGGCTGATATTCGACGAGTGTCAGCGACTGACGGGATCGCTGGATCAATTCAGCCGGAAGGTCTCCGGTCTCAAATCGAATCTCAGCGGCAATCTTGCCGTCGGACTCGTCGACAATACGATTACTGACCCGGTATCGCCGCTTGCGAAAACGATCGAGAAGCTCGCTGAAATCGCGCCGGCTCTCCACTTATCGATCGACACCAAGTCTCCGGGCGAACTCCTGCGCGACGTGGTGTCAAGGAAGCTCGACCTCGTTGTCGGCAGCTTTCCTCGGATGGCGCTCGGGCTTGCCTATATCGATCTCTACGAGGAGACGCAGAACTTCTACTGCGGAGCGGGCCATCCGCTGTTTTCCGTGCCAGACGAGAACATTGGCGTCGAGGAAGCAAGGGTACACCGGATCATCGCCCGAAACTACTGGGGCGCTCGCGACATCAAGATTTTCGCGATCAGCAACCCGCATGCAACGGTTTCCAGTATGGAGGCCGAGGCGTTCCTCATCCTATCCGGCGCCTATCTCGGCTACCTGCCGGATCACTATGCCGCCCAGTTCGTTCGCTCAGGGAGGATGCGCCTCATCCGGCCGCACCTCTTTTCCTACAAAGCGAAGTTCCACGTTGCGACGCTGGAGGATTGGAAGAGCCGGCCGGGTGTGCGGACCTTCGTCGATGCCATCAGGAGCACGACGCAGAAGGCGCTCATGCGGGTAGCCTGATCCTTCACAAAGCTCGAACCATTGTTGACGTTGGCTTCGGGTTCACTTCGGAAAATCATGAAGCATCAGCCTATTCAACTCGGATAAATCTGCCTGCCAAGACTTCAAAGAACATAATCTCTGCAATTGAAGCTGAGGGGAACATACCGATGAAAAAGAAAAAATTCGGCAATCTTGGACGGGCATTGCTCTTCACGGGCTGCCTTGTGACGTCTGTGACGGAAGCGCATGCCGATCAGCTTTTCATTTACAATTTCTCCGATTATTTCGCGCCGGACACGATCTCGAAGTTCATCGAGAAGACCGGTATCGACGTGCGTGTGGACTTCTTCGATTCGCTTGAAATCCTCGAAACGCGACTTCTCGCAGGAGGTAGCGGGTTCGACGTCGTGTTCCCGAGCGCCACGGTCGGCGAGCGACTTGTCGCGTCGGGCGCTTTGCAGCCGATCGACAAGAGCAAGCTGAAGAACTACGGCAAGCTGAACCCGGATCTTCTCAAGTTGCTGGGCGAGCACGACAGCGGCAACACCTATCTCGTACCCTATATGTGGCTGACGACCGGTATTGCCTACAACAAGGCGATGATCGAGCAACGGCTTGCCGATGCGCCCGTCAACAGCCTGGCGATGGTGTTCGACCCCAAGGTGGCTGCAAAATTCGCGGATTGCGGCATCGGTATCGTCGATGCGCCGAACGAGATCATTCCGATGGCGCTCAACTATCTCGGCCTCGATCCATACTCTGCCAAGCCGGAGGATCTGCAAAAGGCGCAGGATCTGCTCATGGCGCTGCGCCCCAACATCCGGCACATGCAGAGCGGCAAGCTGATCGCCGACATGGCGTCGGGGCAGCTCTGCCTGGCCGTCATGTGGAGCGGGGATACGGGGATCGCCGCCGCACGAGCGGAAGAAGCGAAAACCGGACAGGAAATCCACTACGCGCTTCCCAAGGAAGGCACGATCGTGTCCTTCGACACGATGGCCATTCCGGCGGACGCGGCGAATATCGATCAGGCGCTCCAATTCATCGACTACATCCTTGATCCCAAGGTGATCGCCGATATCAGCAATTCCGTCTTCCTGGCGAATGCTAATGCCGGGGCGACCGCGCTGGTGGACGAGGCAATCACCAAGGACCCGAACATCTACCCGCCTGCCGAGGTTCAGGCGAAGCTCTTCGGCGACAGGTCCTTGCCGCCGCGCCAGAACCGCGAACGGACTCGCATCTGGACAAACTTCCGGGCCGGCAATTGACGATAAAAGAGCGGGGCGACATGCAGATGCCATTTCTGACGGTCGATGGGCTGAGCAAGACGTATGGAAATTTCATCGCCGTGAGCGGTGTGTCGCTTGATGTCGGCAGAGGCGAGTTTTTCTCTCTGCTGGGGCCGTCTGGCTGCGGCAAGTCGACGCTTTTGAGGATGATCGCCGGGTTCGAAAATCCGACCTCCGGGCGCGTTCTTCTGGACCAAGCCGATGTCACCGCGCTTCCACCCGAAAAGCGGCCGACAAACATGATGTTTCAGTCCTATGCACTTTTCCCGCACCTGAGCGTGGCGAAAAACATCGTTTTCGGTCTCGTGCAGGAGCGGCTTCCAAAGGGCGAGATTGCCGTGCGTCTGTCCGATGTCGCACAGAAACTGCAGCTTGGGACCTTGCTGGAGCGGAAGCCTTCTCAGCTCTCGGGCGGGCAGCGCCAGCGCGTCGCTCTCGCCCGTGCATTGGTGAAACGCCCGAAAGTTCTCCTGCTCGACGAGCCGCTGGGCGCACTGGACAAGAACCTGCGCGCGGAAACACAGGATGAGCTGGTCCGGCTGCAGAAGGAACTGGGTCTGACCTTTATCATCGTGACACATGACCAGCACGAAGCGATGACCGTGTCGTCCCGTATAGCGATCATGCAAGCCGGTCGCGTCCTTCAGATCGGTTCTCCCGAGACTGTCTACGAAGCTCCGATCTCGCGATATGTCGCGAAGTTCCTCGGAGAGGCGAACATCTTCGAAGTGGCAGGCGCGAGCGCGGATCACGGACTGGCAAGCGTGCTGCTGTCGGGTTTCGAAGGGCAATTCCGTGCGAGGCTCCCGGCCGGTATTTCGACCGACGGCCCGCTCTGGCTGTCGGTTCGCCCGGAAAGGATCGAACTCGCACGCAGTGGCGACGGTATCCCCGGCGTCATCGAAGATATCACCTATACGGGCGCACAGCGACGGTACCGGCTCCGATTGCCGACGAGCGCCACTCTGGACGCGGTGAAGGTCAACGGCGGAGGCGAAGACTTCGGCGTCGGCGAAGCCGTCGTTGCGCGATGGGCCGACGAGGCTGCTCATCTTCTCGGGGAATGAGTGTCATGAAAGCGCTGAAAACCATGCTTCCCGGCCAGAGAGTGCTGATCGTCCCGCCATTCCTTTGGCTCGGGATCATGTTCCTTCTGCCAACGCTGCTCGTGCTGGCGATCGCATTGTCGTCCACGCGTGTCGGCATGCCGCCATACGAGCCGTTGTTCATATGGGACCGGGCGCTGTTGTCCGTCAAACTCAACTTTGAAAATCTCCAGTTCGTCCTTCGTGACGGGCTCTATGCACGAGCATATCTCAACAGCCTCAAGGTCGCGGCCATCGCCACCGCTCTGACGTTACTGATTGCCTATCCTCTGGCCTACGGCATTTCCAGTTGCAGGCGTCCCTGGCGTTCGGTTCTGGTCTTCCTGGTCATCGTGCCGTTCTGGAGTTCGCTGCTGATCCGTGTCTATGCCTGGATGGCGATCCTCAGCAATGACGGTCTTCTCAACAGCGCACTTCTCGCATCGGGGCTGATCGACCATCCGTTGCAGATCCTGAACACGCAGACAGCCGTCTATATCGGCATCGTCTACACCTATCTCCCGTTCATGGTGCTGCCGATCTACTCCAACCTGGCGGATCGCGATCACACCCTGCTGGAGGCGGCGCGCGACCTCGGATGCAGCCGCTTCTCCTCCTTCTGGCGAGTCACCTTTCCGCTGAGCCTGTCAGGCGTGGTCGCCGGAAGTGCGCTTGTCTTCATTCCGGTGGTGGGCGAATTCGTCGTTCCCGACCTTCTCGGAGGAGCGGATACGCAGATGATCGGCCGAACGATCTGGGTCGAGTTCTTCAACAATCGCGATTGGCCGGTTGCGGCCTCGGTGACTGTGCTCTTGGTACTGCTGCTCGTCATCCCGATTACGCTGCTTCAATCCCGCCTGTCGAAGATGAGGGTCTGACCATGAGCCATTCAAGCGGCCCGAGCTGGTTTAATCGGCTGTCGATCCTCGTCGTCATGTCGTTTCTCTATCTGCCGATCCTGATTCTCATCGTGTTCAGCTTCAACAAGTCGAAGCTCGTGACGGTCTGGGGCGGATTTTCGACGCAATGGTACGGCACCGCACTTTCCAATGCGGCTCTCCTCGACGGCGCGCGCATCAGCTTCATGGTGGCAGCCGTCTCCGCCACGATCGCCACTATGCTTGGTCTGCTTGCGGCGCTGGTCATGGTCCGCATCCGGCAGTTTCGTGGCCGACAGGTCTTCATGGGCCTTCTGGCGGCGCCCATGGTCATGCCGGAAGTGGTGCTCGGCGTTTCGATGCTGCTGATGTTCGTCGCGCTAGGGATCGACCGGGGGCCGCTGACCATTACCTTGGCCCATGCCACCTTCACCATGTGCTTCGCGGCCGTCGTTCTCCAGTCGCGGCTGGCTGAGCTCGACCCCTCGCTGGAAGAGGCGGCGAGGGATCTGGGTTGCCCTCCGGCGACTGCCTTCCTGAAGGTGGCGCTGCCGAACATCCTTCCAGCGCTTGCGTCGGCCTGGTTGCTCTCCTTCACGCTATCGCTGGACGACCTCGTCATTTCCAGTTTCACGACGGGGCCGGGCGCATCGACCCTGCCGATGAAGATCTATTCCCAGATCAAGTTCGGGGTGACGCCCGAGATCAATGCCGTGTCGACGATGATCCTCGGTGTCGTCGCGCTCGGACTTCTGGTCGTCGCCGTGACGAGCAGACGGTCAGAAGACGCGTTAAAGGGGCATTGAAGATGGCGTCGCTTCGTCTCGATCCAACAGCGCATCCTCGAACGAACTCCGTGTTGTGGAGCTCTTTCCGCCCAGTCCGTGAGGTAATCCGGTGAACATGCAGACAAAGACACAGCACAATTCGATCGAAGGCCTTCTCGCCAGTATTGGTGCGCCGGAGCTTCCGGCCGAGCGCGTCGAGGCCCGGGTCTCCGAAGTCTACGGGCTCGCCGGCACGTTTCGCAGACTGGGCGGCGAGCGGGAGCAGAACTTCAGACTGACCACGGCCGATGGCGCGCAGTTCGTCGTCAAGGTGGCTTCGCTGGAGGAGCCGGCCGAAAGTCTTCAGTTTCAGATAGATGCTCTCGAACACGTGGCGGCTATCGATCCCGGATTTCCGGCCCCCCGCGTCGTACATACGCTTGAGGGAGCACCGAGGGGCACGATTGCAGACGAGAAGGGGAATGTCCATGTTCTCAGGGTCCTGACCTTCCTGCCCGGTGAGACCCTCCTCGACCGGATCAACGCAGAACAGCGAGAGTTGAGTGCGGAAGAATTAATCGCACTCGGTGCGGTGAGCGGGCGCCTGGCGCGTGCGCTGCAGGGCTTCCACGGTCGCGGGGCTCCCAGGAGCATGCCCTGGGACCTGAAGAACGCGCCGCAGCTTCTCGCCGGCCTGCTGGATCGCATGCCGGACCGCGCCCGTCCCACGGTCAGCGCTCTCCTTCCGACACTCTCGAAAACCCTGACCGGATCGCTACCCAAGCTTCGCGCGCAGGTGATCTACAACGACTTCCACGAATCCAACGTCATCGCCACGTTCGATCCGTCCTTCAGCGTTGCCGGTGTCATCGACTTCGGTGACATGGTCTACGGTGCCGTCGCGCAGGATCTGGCGGTGACCATCGCGTCTCTCGTCCACTGGAGTTCGGATCAGGTGTTTGCCGCGAGCTGCCTTGCGCGAGGCTATCAGCGATTCATGCCGCTGGAAGCGGATGATCTCGCTTTGCTGCGCGATCTGGTTCTGGCACGGCTGATGCTTCAGGTGGGAATCGTCGCGTACCGTGCGGACGCGAACGCCGCGACGCCGCTTGATGATCTTCAAGTGCTTTACATGAACGCGATCGAGCGGATCGCCGCGGTCGATCCGTCGGATTTCGTCGCCGGAATGCTGCCTTCCGTCGTCCCGGTCCGTCGTGTCTCCCCGGAAACCCGGTCCGTCACGACGCCGTCATTGCTCAAACAGCGTGAGGCGGTGCTCGGCAAGACCTATACGTTCTACAACGAGCCCCTTGAACTCGTTCGAGGTCGGGGATCCAAGGTATGGGACGCGGCAGGAAACGAATATCTCGACTGCTACAACAACGTCGCCAATCTCGGCCATTGCCATCCCTACGTGGTGGATGCCTTGGCGCGCCAGGCGAGCACGCTGAACACCAACTCCCGCTACCTGCACAAGGAGATCGTCAGGCTGGGTGAGCGTTTGTCGGCGACGCTTCCTCCGCACCTCGATACCTGGATCTTCGTCTGCACCGGCTCCGAAGCCAATGATCTTGCCGTGCGCATGGCACGGGCGGTCAGCGGCAAGGAGGGCATCGTGGTGACCGAGAACAGCTATCATGGCAACACCTCCGTCGTCGCGCCGCTGTCTCTCATCGACTATGATGCCGCGGAGCGGCCGGCCTGGGTCGAGACGCTGCCGCCGCCGAACCTCTACCGGGGCCTCTATCGTCACGGCGACAACGACGCCGGATCGAAATACGCCGACCATCTCGATGACGCGGCAAGTCGACTCATGCAAAACGGACATGGACTTGCCGGGGTGATGATCGATTCCATCTTCGATGCGAACGGCGCCCTCGTGCCGCCGTCCGACTATCTTCCGAAGGTCTATGCGTCCGCAGGACGTCAAGGCGGTCTGACGATCGCCGACGAAGTCCAGATGGGTTTTGCCCGGTCCGGAACCCATATGTGGGGTTTCCAGGCTTTCGGGGTGGAACCGGACATCGTCACCACGGGCAAACCGATGGGCAATGGACACCCGATAGCAGCGGTCGTGACCCGACGCGAAATCGCCGCGCGTCTGCAGACAAAGGGCGGGTATTTCAATACCTTCGGCGGTAATACGGTGTCGGCGGTGGTTGGCAACGCATGTCTCGATGTCCTCTGGGGTGAAGATCTGCAGGGCAATGCAGCACGGAGCGGCGCAGTGCTCAGGTCGGGCCTCGACGCACTTGGGACACGCCACGAGCTCGTCGGCCATATCCAGGGGCGCGGCCTCTTCCTCGGTGTAGAGCTGGTCACGGACCGCGTTACAAAGGCGCCTGCCAAGCTCGCGGCCCGTTGGGTGCGCGAACACATGAAATCCCTGGGCGTGCTGGTATCCTCGACCGGACCGTTCGGGAACATCATCAAGATCAGGCCGCCGCTGGTGTTCAGTGGCGCCGATGCCGAGAGATGCGTCGAAGCGCTGGATTCCGCACTGGGTCGGGTTCCGGCCAAACTGCGCGTGACCACATGACCCGGATTGGTAGAAAATATCCCGATCCTGCCTTTCAATACTGACGACGCTACGGAGTTACATATGCCGATCACTGATCTCGTTCATCCCGAACTCGGTTCGTATGAAAGCGCCGTCGCGATGCCGGAGGACTTCGGTGACTTCTGGAATGCGACGGTTGCCGAGGCGCGGTCTGTCGGGGGCAAGGCCGAAATCGTCAAGGCGGAGACCTCGCTCAGGGTGATCGAAACCTTCGACGTTACCTTCCCCGGTTTCGGTGGACATCCCGTCAAGGGATGGCTGATCGTGCCGACACAGCGTCAGGGACCTCTGCCGCTGGTGGTCCAGTATATCGGCTATGGCGGCGGTCGCGGGCAGCCGCACGATCAGTTGCATTGGGCCGCGTCCGGTTACGCCTATTTCCGGATGGACACGCGCGGGCAGGGCAGTGCGTGGAGTGTCGGCGATACCCCGGACCCTGTGGGTTCCACCGCGTCATTCCCGGGCTTCATGACACGCGGTGTCCTCGACCGGAACGACTACTACTATCGCCGTCTCCTGACGGACTGCGTGCGCGCGATCGACGCCATGGTCGAACTGCCGTTCGTGGATTCCGACAGGATCGCGGTCTGCGGCGACAGCCAGGGCGGGGGAATGTCGATCGCGGTTGCAGGGCTCGATCCACGGGTCAAGGCAACCATGCCGGACGTCCCTTTCCTCTGCGATTTTCCGCGTGCCGTCAGGGTTGCCTTCCGGGAACCCTATACCGAGATAGCGCAGTTCCTTGCCCAGCAACGCGACAAGAAGGCCAAGGTTTTCGAGACGCTGGCCTATTTCGACTGCGTGAACTTCGGGAAACAGGCCAAGGCTCGGGCGCTCTTTTCCGTTGGAATGATGGATGAGGTCTGCCCGCCGTCCACCGTTTATGCGGCTTTCAACGCATATGCCGGCGAGAAGGAAATGGTCGAATACGACTTCAACAACCACGAGGGCGGGCAAGCCTTTCAGGAGCGAAAGCAGATGAAATGGCTCGGCGATCTGTTCCAGATGCCGTGACGGCCCTTTCCGTCGCCGGAACAGCCGGGTCGATAAATGACACTGAATATACCGGTCGAGCTGCGGGACCGTCCGGTACCGCAGCGTCTTTCTTGTTAGTGCCGAGCCTGTGGCGCCCGTCTTCAGTATCCCAGAGCGATCCCGTCCTTGCGGGATTCCGAAGCGCCCGTAAGGGTGCCGTTTTCCCAGTCGATGCGGATGACCTGAGCGCCCCCGATGGGGTCTTCGGCGGGCACGATCTCGAAGCCGCGTCGGGTAAGCTCCGCCAGGGTCTCCGGCGGTACCGTGTGTTCGGCCTCGACCCGCGGGACTTTGCCGCCGACGGGGATGAGGCGCGGCAGGTCGATCGCATCCTGCATGTCCATGCCATAGTCCACCACCTTCGAGATGAGATGGGCGTGGCCCATGGCCTGGTAGTAACCGCCCATCACGCCGAAGGACATTTCGGTCCGGCCGTCACGCGTCACCATGCCGGGAATGATCGTGTGCAGCGGGCGTTTTTCCGGCTCGATCATGTTGGGATGGCCACGTTCGAGCGAGAAGCTCTGGCCGCGATTGTGCAGGATGACGCCCGATTCCGGCGCGACGAGGCCGGTGCCGAAGCTGTCGAAGATCGAATTGATGAAGCTTACGGCATTGCGGTCTTCGTCAATGACCGAGATATAGACGGTGTCGCGATGCAGCGGCATCTCGAAGGCCGGCAGTTCGGTCAGCGCGCGTGTCAGGTCTATCCTGTCGGCTAGACCTTTTGCGAAATCCTCAGACAGGAGTTCGCTGATCGGTACGTTTGCCTTGTCCGGATCGGCGATCCAGGCGTCGCGGGCGGCATAGGCGAGGCGGGTCGCTTCAATTTCAAGGTGGAGCCTGTCAGGTGAACGCGCGGCAAGGCTGTTGTCGAAACAGGAGAGGATGTTGAGGATTAGAAGGGCGATGATGCCCTGACCGTTGGGTGGGCATTCGTGCACCGTGTGTCCGCGGAACGTGGTCGTGACGGATTCGACATATTCGCCCTTTGCTTCGGCGAAATCCGCAAGTGTGTGCAGCCCGCCATGGGCATTCAGATGCGCCACGATGTCGGCGGCGACCGGGCCGATGTAGAAACCGTCGCGCCCTTCGGCAGCGATGCGGCGCAGGGTCGCCGCGAGCTTCGGCTGACGGTGCATTTCGCCGATGCGGGGCGCGCGACCTTCGGGCAGGAAGATTTCCGCTGCCGCCTTGTCGGTCGCCAGCAGCTTTTCCTCCTTCTCCCAGTCGCGGTGAACCCGGGGGGTGATGGCGTAGCCTTCCTCGGCATAACGAATGGCAGGTGCGAGCACGTCGGCGAGAGGCAGGCAGCCGTGATCGGCGTGCAGGCGTGTCCAGGCGTCGATGGCGCCGGGAATGGTCACGGCGGAGGGCGATTGGCGCGGGACTTCGGTCAGGCCGCGCTCTTCGAACCACTCGATTGTTAGCGCCTTGGGGGTGCGGCCGGAACCATTGTAGGCGATGACCTGATCGCCGCCCTCGGGTGCATAGAGCACGAAGCAATCGCCGCCGATGCCGGTGGAGCCGGGCTCGACCACGCATTGGACGGCGCAGGCGGCAATCGCCGCATCCATCGCGTTGCCGCCAGCCTGCAGGATGCTGATCGCCGTCAGCGTGGCACAGGGGTGTGAAGTCGCAGCCATGGCCTTGGCCGAAACGGCTACCGATCGCGTCGGCTTTTCGAAGTTGCGCATCCTTGGTCTCCTCGTATTCGTTGTTGCCGCAACTTCAGCCGCGGAATCTGTATGGTGTCAGCTGGACCTCAAGGAAGGTCAGGATCCGGACGATCAGCAAGTTCAGGAGCAGGTAGATCGCGCCGGCCGCGATGAAGACCTCAATCGCGCGATAGCTCTGCGAGATAAGACCCTGTGCAATTCCTGTGACCTCCAGCAGGGTGATAATCGAGGCAAGCGAGGTGCCCTTGACCATCAGGATGATCTCGTTGCCATAGGCGGGAATCGCCTGACGAAACGCAATCGGCAGAACGACCAGACGAAGCTGCAGGAGACGCGACATGCCGAGCGCCTCGGCGGCCTCGCCCAGTCCGCGCGGAACGTTCTTGATCGCGCCGCGCAGGATTTCGCTGCCATAGGCCGCCGTGTTGAGCGTCAATGCCAGAATAGCGCACCAGTAGGGCTCGCGGAAAAGGCCCCAGAGCCCGATCGCCTGCAAGGAAATGCGGAACTGACCGAGTCCGTAGTAGATCATGAAGATCTGGACCAGCAGTGGCGTGCCACGAAAGATGGCGACGAAGGTGCGGATCGGCCAGACGACGAGCCGGTGCTCACCCTGCTGGGCAAGCGCCAGCAAGAGCGCCAGAACAAAACCGAGCAGGATGGACGTGCCGGCCAGCTTCAGGGTAAGGGGGAGGCCGGAAAGGAGCTGTGGGATGATTTCGAGGAAGAAGCCAACGTCGATCATCGATGCATAATCCCCCGGGCCGCGCGTGTCTCGGCGGTACGGAACACCTGCCCGGTGATGCCCGCGATGACGAAGTAGAGGCCGGCCGCGGCAAAATAGAACAGGAACGGTTCGCGGGTCGAGCCGGCGGCGATCTGCGCCTGGCGCATCAGTTCGACGAGGCCGATGACGGAGATCAGCGCGGAATCCTTGAGAACCAACTGCCATACATTGCTGAGGCCCGGTATAGCGTGCCGCAGCAATTGCGGGACGATGACCAGCCGCAGTATTTGCGTCCGGGAAAGTGCAAGGGCCTTGGCGGCATCGAATTGTCCGGGTTCGACGGCAAGATAGGCGCCCCGATAAACTTCTGCCTGATAGGCTCCGGAAATGATGCCGATTGCGATGACACCTGTCACGAGCGCGGGGAGGCCCACGAAGTTGCCAGAGCCGAAGCTGCGGGCGATGGCGGTCAGGGCAACGCTGCCGCCATAATAGAATAGATAGATGGTGAGGAGATCCGGAACCCCCCGGAAGATCGTTCCGTAGGCCGATGCCAGAGCTTTCGGAACGCGCTTCGACGACAGGCCGCCGCTGGCGCCGAGCGCTCCGAAGACCGTGCCGAGCGCAAAGCCCAGCACCGACAGGATAAGCGTCATTCCGGCCGCGCCGAGGAGGGCCATGCCCCGGCCGCCTTCGGCAAAACCGAGCAAATGCAATTTTTCAAGCATACGGGCGAACCCTTTCTTGTGATCGAAGCACTCGGGCATCACGACCCCCGAGTGCTTACGGTCCGCCCTAATTACTTGGCCGGGGTGACGTCCGTTTTGACCCACTTTTCGGAAATTCGCTTGATCGTGCCGTCGGCAATAGCTCCATCGATGGCGGCGTTGAGCATTTCCTTGAGCTTGGTGTCTTCCTTGCGAAGGCCCGCGCCTGTGCCCATCCCGAACAGGCCACCCACGAAGCCGGGGCCGGCAATCGTATAGTCGGCGAATTCCGGCTTGGAGAGCGTTGCCGCCAACGCGGTTTGCTGGGCGAAGATCGCGTCGATTCGGCCTGCCACGAGGTCGAGGTCGTGCTGCTCGGTCGTCTTGTACTCGCGGATCTCAACGGTGTCGCCAAAGTATTTCTTTACGAAATCGAGCATCGTGGTGGCCGCCTGTACGCCGACGATCTTGCCCTTCAGAAGCGGTTTCAGCTTGCCGATGGCCGCGACCGCTTCGTTGCTCATGTCGAAGCGTTCCGCCGAGAGGCCGAGCTTGCCGAGCTCGCTGTCTTTTGCCACGGCGAAACCGCCGGGATCGACGGCATAGGGCCGTGTGAAGTCGATGGTCTCAAGGCGCTTCGGGGTAATGAACATGCCGGCCATGATCACGTCGAACTTGCCGACTGTCAGCGATGGGATGAGGCCATCCCAATCCTGCGCGACTATCGTGCACTTGATCTTCATGCGGGCGCACAGATCGTTGGCGAGCTCTATCTCGAGGCCGTCGAGCTCACCGTTGGCATTTGTGAAGTTCCAGGGCGCGTAGGCACCTTCCGTGGCAATCTTGATTTCGGTTGGTAAGTTCTGGGCGTGCGCGACGTTGCCGAATGTCAGCGTCGTGAGAGCAGCCGCCAGCGCGGCCATGCGACGGATCGTCATGACTTTTCCTCTTCGTTGTTGAGCCGTTCTGGACGGCGGTTCCCCTTCCGTGCCGGATGTACCCCCGGCTGCGGACAGTTCTTCACATGATGTTCACCGTACTGGGCTGGCGGATTTTGCCAGCAAGGTCGGGGTAGCAATGATATGGTCGCGCATCACCGCCTCCGCATGTTCCGGATCTCTGGACCGCAAGGCGTCGATCAACGTCTGATGCTCCTCGCGCGCCGACAGCGGCTTATTCACGTAGTCAAACCAGATGCGCATGTAGGGTTCAATTACGATATGGAGCGCCGTGATCTGACGGATCAACTTCGGTCGTTCGCTGAGATTGAATATGACTGCGTGAAACTGCTGGTGGCGGGAGACCCAGTCACTACTGCCCGATTGGCCGTCACGCTCCATGCGATCGAGCAACCGGTTCAGTTCTTCGAAGGTCTCGGCGTTGATGCGCAGCGTCGCGAGCCTGACAGCGAGCCCTTCCAACACGGAGCGGATCTCGAATGTTTCCTGAATTTCGTCGAGCGTGAGACCTGCAACGACACAGCCGCGATTGGGGCGCAAGGTCACGAGCCCGTCGGCTGCGAGGCGGCGGAACGCTTCGCGAACCGGCATGCGGCTCATGCCGATCTCGGTCGCGATTTCTTCCGGAATCAACCGGTCGCCCGGCTTGTAGCGGCCAAGGCGCAAAGCGCGCTGCAGGTGGAGATAAGCTTCCTGCTCTGCCGTTGAGGCAAGGGGCGCGCTAGTGGCGAAAGAACTAGTCATAGTATCCAACTGAATTTTTGTATCCAATCATCCAATCATTGCGGACGAATGTCGTCAAGCGCTTTTTGCTTGGCCGCCTGTCACGCCGGGTGATCCCACCGCCCCTTGTCTCGATATGCTAGACGTCTGCGTATTGCCGTCGACGGCGCGGCCCTCAATCGCTTTCACGACGATCGAAAATGGCAATGTGGCGGCCGCCGTCTGTGCCGCGGAAAAAGTCGAGGTCTTTTGACGACATCCTTGTCCCAGCGTTCGTCTTTTTCGTGCGACTAGCGCCAAACTACTCAAGTCACAATTCAGAAGGTTGGGGGAGTGTTGATCCAGATTAACACCGTTTCGCTCTCATCACTGTTCCGCCAGCTATGCGGTCGACGGCTCTCGAAATAGAACGAGTCGCCCTCCCTAAGTTCGAAGAACTGGTCTCCGTCTAGCACGATCTCCAGTCGGCCGGCCAGGACATGGAGGAATTCTTCGCCATCGTGGGTATAGGCGCCCTCGCTCGACGCGCCCGGCGCAAGCTTGAAACGGTGGCACTCCATCTGGCGGCGATCGGTGGTCAGGTTCTGAACGGTGACGCCAGACGAAGTCGGCGGCCAGGCCGGATGTGACCCATACGAAATCAAAGCAATGTCGTGATCTGCTGCCATGCTGCCTCGCCGAGCCTTGCATCTGCCTCATCGCTCCCACCATGAGCGTGAAGGGTTGATCGCGGAGTGTTCTCACCGGGCAGCAAAATCCTGTGCCCCGCCTCCCTGTCGGCGACGAGGGATACCGGCATGCCATATTCCTCCCGGCGACGGGACAGCTGCTGTGCAAACA
>Ga0070665_100002614_pt1 | contig 19649 bp, 18 predicted proteins | sample KBSS13metaG_FD_65862 | JGI IMG/M metagenome (GOLD analysis project Ga0070665, IMG submission 65862) | Switchgrass rhizosphere microbial communities from Kellogg Biological Station, Michigan, USA - KBS S1-3 metaG | ecosystem: Host-associated > Plants > Roots > Rhizosphere > Soil ...
CCGGATAAGGGGTACAAGGATCCCCAACATTATAATTGTGACTACAGGCATCTGTTACCACTGCCGACTTAATTTGAGCTCCGGGAGGTAATGGACTTGGCCAAATCGAACTACTGGTAGTATATGTTGTAGTACCTGGGCCTAATGTTACCGGGTTTGAGACAATACCAATTGGCACACATCCTGCCGTGTACGAAACAAGTCTAAATGTAATGCTGCAGGTTGTTGGGAAATTTCTTGTTACTTGAACTGAAGTCTGAGCTTCTGACCAAAATGAAGCCAATACGAGCAAAATAATCAAGGGAATTTTTTCATAAAAAGGTGTTTTAAGGTTAAAGAATACCTGAATTTATATACTTAATTCGTAAATACCTATACGTTAAACAACCTACTACAGCCACTTCATCTACCATTAAAAGCTATCTTATTTATATACATCGTTTTATAGCCGGCGATAAATATTTTTGCACGGAAGAAATAATATTTTAATCACATTATAATGGACTTAACAGACGCTATACTCAAAAAGGTCTCCGTGCACGTGGTAGGTAATAAAGGTACCGGTGGGGAACTAACTATCTCAAAGCATCCGCTGGAGATAAGTGAAGATGACAGGCGAAAAATTAAAGAGCCTTTTTTGTCTAAGTTCAGTATGGAGTCAGAGAAGTATGCGTTTCATCACCTCTCTTCGCTCGACTATAACGAGGTATATAATTTCTGCCTGGAGACTTTTGCTGAGACAGATACTTTTCACAAAAACTCCGCAAACATTGCAAAGCACCTCTATGAAAGCTCCATGCACCCGAAGATAAAAGAAGGCGAACTATACGTTTGCCTCTTTCAGAATTGTCTGGTAAATGGTATTTATTGCGATGCACTAGGCCTGTACAAAACAGAAACCAAAAGCAATTTCCTCGACCTATCCGTCGCAGAAACAGATTTCTCTCTTATTATGCGCGAAGGTGTAGAGCTCACAAAGTTCGATAAAGCCTGTCTCGTATTTCCCACGCGTGCCGAAGAAGGTTTTGATGTACTTATTTACGATAGTAATAACCGTGGGGAAGAAGCAGTATTCTGGAAGGAAACTTTTCTTAGCGTAGCGCCGCAGGCAAATGAATATTATCAAACCAACCAGTTCCTCAACCTTACCAAGCAATTCATCACCAAGCAGGTAACCCAGGATCACGACATCTCAAAAACCGATCAGATAGACCTGCTCAACAAATCAGTAGAATACTTCAAAGACCAGGAAGCTTTTAATAAAGCGGAGTTTGAGAAGCATGTCTTCCAGGATCCCGGCATGATAAACTCTTTCCGGCGTTTTGAAGAAAGCTATTCCGAAACTAATGACGTAGATATCCCTGACAATTTCGACATATCCATACAGGCAGTAAAAAAACAGGCACGCGTTTTTAAAAGCGTCCTTAAGCTGGACAGGAACTTTCATATCTATATCCATGGCGACAAAGACCTGATAGAAAAAGGCTACGATGAGCTGACGGGAAAGAAATACTATAAGATATACTACGATGAAGAAAGCTAAAAACAAAAAAGGCAGGATGATACATCCCTGCCCTTTTCAAAAATCAATAAGTCTTAAGCTGCTGCGTTAGCAGCTTCCTTCACAAATTCTGCGTTTATGTGTATTGCTACATCTTCACCCAGTAGTATGCCGCCTGTTTCAGATACCATGCTAAAGCTAACGCCATAGTCTTTGCGGTTTATCTTGCCGTTCGCACTCACACCTGTACGTATATTGCCCCATGGGTCTTTTACTATACCACCAAACTCTACCGGCAGTACTATTTCTTTAGTAACACCGCGCATGGTTAGCTTGCCATGCATTTTATAGTTTTCATCATCCACCTTTTCCATCTTCGTACTTTCAAATGTTACCTGCGGATGGTTGTCTGCGTCAAAAAAGTCGCTTGACCTCAGGTGCGCATCGCGCTGCTCATTATTAGTAGAGATAGAGCTTAAGTCTGCGCTAAAATGTACTTTCGCTGTAGAGATATCGTCTCCTTCTGTTTCCACGTCAGCAGTAAATTCTTTAAACTGTCCGCTCACGTTTGATACGAGCAGGTGCCTTACCTTAAATTGAACTTCCGAGTGCGTAGGATCTATAATCCATTTCGTTGTTGCCATTGTTTGTTTTATTTTTTTGTTGTTAGTCCTGTATTATATTTCGCAACCATCGGGGCCGCATACAGCATCTTGCTCGCCGCCAATAGAAGTTATTGCGGGTGTATGTTCTGCCCATGCCTGTTGCAGGGCATTGCTAAACAGCTCCACCGGCTGTGCACCTGATACCCCATATTTATTATCCAGCACAAAGAAAGGCACACCGTTTATGCGCAGTTGCTCGGCAGTGGCTATGTCACTGCGTACGGCGTCTGCATAGGCATTGCTTTCCAGCATTTGCTTTATTTCAGCATCGTCCAGCCCTATCTCAGTTCCAAGCTGCAGCAGTGTAGCATGGTCGCTCATGTCTTTGCCTTCAGTAAAATATGCTTTGAATAATCTTTCTTCAGCCGCATCGCCCAACCCATGCTTTTTGGCCAGTTGTATCAGCCTGTGCGCATCAAAGGAGTTAGCAATTACCGCCTTATCGAAGTTGTAGGTAAGCCCTGCTTCCTTAGCTGTTTGTGTCAGCTGGTCGTGCATTTGTTTGCTGCGTTCCAGCGGCATACCTTTTCTTTCTGCCAGATATTGGTACAAGTTCTTACCCTGTTGCGACTGTATCGTCGGATCCAGCTGAAAGCTATGCCATACCAATTCCACTTTATCTTTGTGTTCAAATCCTTCCAGTGCCGCCTCAAGTCTGCGTTTTCCTATATAACAGAAGGGGCACATAATGTCTGACCAGATATCTATTTTCATTTTTCTGTTTTTTACTACTTCTTACTTGCCGCATCTATGCTCAGTGGTCCTGCCCCGAAGTATGCAATGATGAACGCGCCGCCCAGCATTGATAAATTCTTCATAAACATTGCCATTTGCATTTGCTGCATCATCGGGTCTTTTACTTCCCAGAACCTGTGCATCATAAAGGTTACCGGTATCAGGAAGAGAACTATCAGCCATCCTCCCAGTCTTGCCTTAAAACCGAGTATGATACTTAATGCACCAAGCATTGCCATCACACCGGATACAGGTACCAACACCGATGCAGCTGGCACCCCGGCATTGCTTGCATAAGCAATAGTGCCCGCATCAAAATGATGGAAACCCGACAATAAAAAAATCAGTGAGAATAATATTCTCCCGATGAGTACCAGCACTTTCATAGCGTTTGTTTTTTGTGGTTAAGAAATATGATATTCTTTATCACACAAAATCCGTGCTCACAAGTATTATTTCAGAAATAAAGGTATGTACATCTATTATTATCGAGCTTATATTGCTATAGCCAGTAATTATGGACGTTTTTTGCCTCTTGATGTAAGGCCCAGCGCATAGTTAAGCTGCACCAGTATTATGAGAAAAATGCTGAGATAAGTGCTTATAAAACAGAGCAATGCGCCTAAGCCATATAGCATTTGCGCTATTATTATTCTTTTGCGCAGCGCTTTATTCACTGCTACCATTTCAGGTATGTCCTTTTCCACATAGCCGTGTTTCCATGCATATATCCACTGTATATACACTATTAGCCCAAGCAGGAAGATATTCAGCCAATAGAGTGCTATGGAAAAACGATAGCTGAAATGTTCGCTCAAAAAAGCAGTAGTAAACGGCACCAGGCTCACCACCATCAGGAAGAATAGTGCTATCCATGTCAGGTCCCGGTCACTTCTTTTTATATAGTTGTATTGCAGCGATTGTCCGTTCCAGAATATGCCCAGTGTCATAAAGCTGGTAAAGTAGGTGAGCAGTTTTGGCGTAAGCGCGCAAAATGCCATCATCACATCATGCTCCGAATGAATGGCTTCCCTTATTGGCACATGTATATCCAGTACCAGCAGCGTCATAGCTACTGCAAATACACCGTCGCTTATTGCTTCTATCCGGCCTACACGCTGACCAGCTAGTTGATTATATGTCTTTTCTTCCTGAGGCATAGTGATATTTTAGCTGTAAAACATAAATATATAGCATCGTAATCTAAGGCAGAAAATAGACAGACTTGTCTATTTTAAATAAATTCCTTTACCTTTGCATTATGTCAAAGATCGATGTACGCGAAAAGATACTTGATGTAGCCGCCCGGCTATTTTACGAGCAGGGCTACAACCTCACCGGTATCAACCAGGTAATAGAAGAAGCAGCTATTGCAAAAGCTTCACTATATCACCACTTTGCTTCAAAGACAGACCTACTTATTGCCTACCTCGAGGATTTCAACATCAAGTGGTTCGCAGGCCTCGATAATTTCCTGAAGTCATATACCGATCCTAAACAAAAGCTGCTTGCTTTTTTCGACTATCGCATTGCCCGCCAGGTAGAAAGGAATTATGGTGGCTGTGCCTTCGTAAAAATTAATGCCGAGATAGAAACTGAACCGCGCGTGCAGGCGCTCGTAGAAGAGAACAAAAATAAGGCCCGTGCCTACATACATAAGCTGGTCGTCCAGGCCAACCAGGCTAAGGTACTTTCTAACGATGCGCTTACTGACACTATTTTTTTGTTAATGGAAGGCGGCATGAATAGCGCAGCCATTTTCAAAAACACTGCCGACCTCGAAAGCGCAAAAAAAATAGTCAAAAAGTTGCTCTGATTTTTTTAATTATTAAATAGACAGACAGGTCTATCTACATCATGGAAAAATATAAATCAAAATCTCTCGCACTACTTATAGTGCTTACAGCACCGCTACTGTCTGTTATCGATGTGTTCATTATCAATGTTGCCATCCCTACCATCAAGCAGGGTATACAGGCTACAGATGCGGAGCTGCAATTGGTCATTGCCGGCTATCTCTTAGGCTATGCTTCTTTCCTTATTACTGGTGGCCGCATGGGCGATCATTATGGTCGCAAAAAGGTATTCATCTGGGGCATGTTCTTTTTCACGCTCACATCCTGTTTCTGCGGATTGTCTAATACTCCTTTGCAGCTCAACATCGCTCGTTTCTTCCAGGGCATCAGTGCTTCATTCATGGTGCCGCAAACCATCGCCTATATACAAGTGCTGTTCCAGCAGCCCAGGGCCAGGACCAAAGCCCTTGCATGCTTCGGCATCACCCTTGGGCTCGCCTGTATCATCGGCGAGTTTCTAGGTGGCTTCTTCTCATACTATCATTTTGCCATCCCCGGGTGGCGTTTAATATTCTTTATCAATCTGCCGGTGGGCATTGTGTCTTTACTCGCAGCATCACGCTACCTTACAGAAACAGAAAAACACCAAACCACGCGCTTCGACTATAGCGGCGTGCTGCTGCTCACCGTCGCACTTGTATGTCTTATCATCCCCCTCATACAGGGCCGCGAGCTGCACTGGCCTTTCTGGATCATTGCACTCCTTATCTTTTCACTGCTCCTTATCTTCATCTTTTACAAAGACCAGAAGAAGAAACTGCGGCAAAACAAACCTTTGCTTATCAACATCCAGTTGTTCCGTTTTAAAGATTTTAATATCGGGCTGCTCTGTCTTGCACTGGTATTCATCGTCAACAATTCTTACTTACTCATCAGTACTATATTTCTGCAGAGTGGTTTGCATATTAATCCTTTCGCCACAGGCAATGCATTTGTTATTTATGGTCTTGGCTTTGGCATATCTTCTGTCTTGGCTACCAGGGTAGCTGCACAGTACAGTAAGTACCAGTTGCTGTTTGGTGTCAGCCTCATGCTGTTATCGCTATGCATGCAGGTATTCAGCTTCAGCAATGCATCCTTTGGTTACAACATTCTTTGTTTATGGCTTGCATTTTACGGCTTCGGCTGGGGTTTCGTATTGCCATCATTGCTCAATGTTTCCCTACGTAGCGTACCCGTATCATTTGCAGGCACAGCTTCAGGTTTGTATTCTACTTTTCAGCAGACGGCTTCAGCATTAGGCGTATCAGTTATTGGTGGCATATTTTTCAATCTTCTCGGCAATCAATCTACCATACCAGCCTATGTTCACGCGTTTCAGTTTGCCACCTATCTCAATATCGCCGGTCTGGCAATTACTTGTATGTTGATACTTGCATTACCTAAACTGGCAGTAAGTACAGAAATGCATTTTGCAGAATAGAAAACTTAATAAATTTAAAAATATTAAAACCACTTGTTAAGGCTTGTGCTATTCTATATTCTATCTGCTCCCCATATAAATCCCTCCCACATATCCTTTTTAAAATTAATTTTGTCGCATGCGAAATATCGTCATAACCTTTGGCGTCATCTGCCTTTGCTCGCTTGTGTTGTTTCAAATGGGGAAAGTGGCATATATCAAGAATAGTTTACCCGTAGAGTTATTGATAGGTATCTTCGCCGCCATCTTTCTTTTTGTAGGTGTTTATATTTCACGCAGGCAGGCACATACCCGATCCGGCCAACCGGTGTCACCTCAAGTTGATGCGCCGGTACCCAACAATGGAATCGACCATAATAAAATAAGCGAACTTGGCATTAGCAAAAGAGAGTACGAAATTTTAGGTGAAATAGCTTTAGGCTTGTCCAATTCCGAGATCGCTGAAAAGATATTTGTGTCGGAAAGTACCGTGAAAACACACATCTCCAACCTGTTGCTAAAGCTCAATGCCAGGCGGCGAACCGAAGCAGTGCGCATTGCTAAAGAGCTGAAGATCATTAATTAATACTATAGTACCACCAAATTCATACTTTAGTATGAAGGCCAAACTGTATAGCAACCCTACTTTTGAACGTACTCAAAAAATCTATTTATGCAAAAAACAGTTTTCCGCTATGGGCTCATTTCCATCATCGTACTTGTAATTGGTGGCTACCTCAATTTCTTAATTTTTAAAGACAATTATGCCTCACAGGAAACAGGTGGCTATATCACCATACTGCTGTCCCTTATATTCGTCTATTTCGGTATCCGCCAGTACCGGGACAAATGGAATGGCGGCACGATTACCTACGGCAGGGCATTTATGGTGGGTATATTAATTGTGCTTTTCCCATCCATAGCCTTTGGCATTTTCGATGTTGTATATATCAGGTACCTCGACCCCGGTTTTTCAGAGAAATATTACGCCTATACTGCCGGGCAAATGAAAGCCTCTATGTCCCCTGCCCAATACCAAGCCAAAATACAACAAATGGAAAGTAGTAAGGCAATGTTTAATAACGTCTATTTTCAGTTCATTACCATGGCCGCCACCGTATTTCTCATAGGACTGGTAGTTACTGCCATTTCATCGCTCATTCTTCAAAAAAAGCAGGCAGTACAGCCTGCATTATAAACCTTACAAATAATATAATTTATGCAAAATCTTCCCATGCCTATACTGGGCAGCATTACAGCTTTTACTATCACCACGGCCGATCTTGATGCCTCACTAGCCTACTATCAAAAGCTAGGCTTCTCATTACTTTTTCGTGCCGACTGGCCTTTCCCGTGGATACAGATCAGCGATGGCGTAGTGCTTATCATGCTGCGCCATGATCCTGAGCCATACATTGCCCTCACCTATTACGTAGACGATATTGACTCCGTAGTAAAAGACCTGGAGCGCAAGGGAATATCATTTTACCAAAAACCCCAAAAATCGGATATGGTAAAGCGATACACCTTCCGCTCTCCTGATAATTTGAATATTAGTCTCGTTAGTATGGTCGAAGGCTTTGCACAGCCTCCCGGCCCCGGCATGCTGCAAATGGATCAGCAGGATTATTTTAACCCTGGAAAATATATAAATAAAACAGTCGGTCTATTTGGCGAATTTGCACACCCGGTAGCAGATATGGAGCAATCTCTGGCATTCTGGCAAAAGCTGGGCTTCACAGCCGTTTCAAAATTCACCACGCCGTATCCCTGGGCTATCATCTCGGACGGGCTCAGTATAGTAGGGCTACACCAGACAGGGCATTTCAGTAATCCCGCTATTACCTACTTCGCAGCAGACATGAACAATAAAATTGCTGCGCTGAAAGAAGCCGGGTTAGAGAACTTTACAGAACGTGGTTCTTCTAACATAATACTTACCACACCCGAGCAGCAACATATCTTCCTCTTCAGCCTTGGTGGCCTGGGGGCTAAACCATAGTTATTGAAAGTATAAGGCAGCCATTGGGATGTCTTATACTTTAGCTATTTCCCATCTTTCTTTCAGGGAAATTTCTTTAATCAAACTAAAATATATCGAATAAGTTCCTGAATAGATGCCGTTCAAACTCCTTCAATGTGGATATCATTATTTGGAACCCTCTACCACCAAATCATAATAGCTCAATAAAATAGCCTCATCCGCTATTCAAAAGCGTCCAAATGTCCCAAAAGAAGTTTTTCACCAAATGTGACATTGACAAATTATACCGTATTGTCGCATTTTATTAATCCATTTACATTTTCGGGAAAATTTATGTCGCTATCAATCAATTTCATATCATACCGTATATGTATTTGGTAACTTTGCGCTCTCATTCATGTCACGTCCATATACAATTGCCCTCGTAGGTAATCCCAATAGTGGGAAAAGCTCCCTGTTCAACGCCCTCACCGGCCTGAACCAGAAAGTGGGCAACTTCGCAGGCGTGACTGTGGACAAGAAGACCGGGGTATCCCGCATCAGTGATTCGCTCACCGCGCATATCATCGATTTGCCGGGCACCTACAGTCTTTATCCCAAGAGTATGGACGAGCAGGTTACCTACCAGGTATTGCTCAACAGCAAAAGCCAGGACAGGCCTGACCTAATAGTGGTCATAGCCGATGCGGCCAACCTTAAGCGCAATCTCCTCTTCTGCTCCCAAATAATGGACCTGAAGACGCCCGTGGTCATTGCCCTCACTATGATGGACATTGCCCAGCGCAAGGGTATCACTATAGATGTAAAAGGTCTGCAGCGCACTATGGGCGTACCCATAGTTCCCATCAACCCCCGGCGCAATAAGGGTATAGACCTGCTGAAGAAAACAATAGCAGAGGTGCAGCAGGGCGCCAGTCGTGCTATGGTTGCCGAGTTTATCAATATAGAAGGCCTTGCCGGCACATGGCTCAATGAAATAAGAGAGCTCTGCGGCCTGCACAGCAACTATGGCGCACTGCATGTAGCCTGCAACTATACTGAGCTTAAGTATCTCAACGCTGCCCAGCGAATGCGCATCGCCGCCCTGCTGGACGAGGTAAAGTTCCAGAAGTCCAAGATACAAGCAGAGGAGATCATGCAGCGCTACCAGCGTATAGCACAGGTGATGCAGCAATGCGTGGTAGAGGTGACCCCGCTGCAGCGCACCATGCGCAGCGAGCGGCTCGATAAGATATTGCTGCATCCCGTATGGGGCTATGTAGTATTGCTTAGTGTATTGTTCCTGCTGTTCCAGAGTATCTTCTGGCTGGCGCAATACCCTATGAACTGGGTAGAGAATGGCTTTAGCGCTGTAAGCACATGGCTGGGCGCCGTCATGCCCGATAACTTCATTAAAGATCTGCTTATCAACGGGCTGCTTGCAGGTATCAGCGGTATCGCGGTATTCATCCCGCAGATCATGATACTCTTTGGCCTTATCACCATACTCGAGGATACCGGCTATATGGCCCGCATCAGCTTCCTTACTGATAGGCTTATGCGTAGCGTGGGGCTCAATGGCCGCTCCGTTATGCCGCTTATCAGCGGTATGGCCTGCGCTGTGCCCGCCATCATGGCCACCCGTACCATACAAAACAGGAAGGAGCGTTTTATCACCATCATGGTTACACCGCTCATGAGTTGCTCTGCCAGGCTACCGGTTTATACCATACTTATAGGACTGGTAATACCTAATCATCACCTGTTTGGCTTCTTCAATCTCCAGGGCCTTGTGCTTATGGGCCTTTACCTGCTTGGTTTCTTCATGGCGCTCATAGTAGCCCGCGTTATGAATGCATTTATAAAAAACAAGGAGCGTACTTTCTTCCTTATGGAGCTGCCGGTATACCGCTCTCCCCGCTGGAAGAACGTTGGCATTACCATGGTAGAGAAAGCAAAGATATTCGTACGCGATGCAGGTAAGGTTATCATGGTCATCTCCCTGCTGCTTTGGGCTTTAGCTACCTATGGTCCGCCTTCAGCTATGCGTGCGGTGGAAGCTAAGTATGCTACGCTCGAGCAGCAACACCCCGAGCAAAAGCAACAACTGGAAAATGCCCATGCGACAGATAAGCTGGAGCATTCCTTTGCAGGTGTTATGGGCCACGCCTTCGAACCTGTTATCCGCCCCCTAGGCTACGACTGGAAGATAGGCATTGCCCTCATCACATCATTCGCAGCACGCGAGGTATTTGTAGGCACCATGGCCACACTCTATAGCGTAGGCAACGAGCAGGCCAGTAAAGAAACCCTGCACGAAAAGATGGCCGCCGCACGCCGCACAGATGGCACCGTTGTCTATACCCTTGCTACGGGCTTATCACTGCTTATATTCTACGTCTTTGCCATGCAGTGTATGAGTACCCTTGCCATTGTGTACCGCGAAACGAAAAACTGGAAGTACCCAGTTGCTCAGTTCCTGTACATGTTTGTGATAGCCTATGTTAGCGCATTCATAGTTTTTCATATCTTCAGGTAGATATTGTATTTCTTTTAACAATTGTTGGTGCAGGCTTTGCCTTTTCTATATCATAGAAAGCTTAGGCGTAGTTTGTATTTATTGTTCATTAAAAAACAAGTGATTATGAAAAGCAAATTATTTTTCGTGGTTATGTTGCTATCCATAGTTGTTTACTTCAGCTCATGCGTAGTAGCCACACCTGATTATGGATATGGTTACGGCAACAGGCATAGCTATGGCTATTACCACGGCTGGCACCACGGCTGGAGTGACAGGGGACGCGACAGGGATTGGCATCACGGCTATAGATAAAGCGGGAATGATTTTAGTGTATTGCTAGCCGAGTTCATTATCCAGTTTTTATAAAAAACAGTAGTATGAAAAGGTCATTATTAATAGCGAGCATTACATTACTATTAGCGACAAGCCTTAGTTCCTGCTTTATAGTACATCCACATCATCCGCACCCACCTCGACACCACAGACATTAAAAGCATTGCTATTGCAATGCTTTTTTATTGTCAATTTGTACAAGGCATTTTCTATTCATTGCAAAGGATATATTGTGTCGACTCATTTGAATGTTGAATAATTGAGCTTATTCAATACCCAAAAAAAAAGACGGGCAAGAATGCCCGTCGGAAGTTTATAAACCATTTCTATTTTATTCTGCCTGCTTAGCTTCTTTCTTAGCAGGAGGATGATTGATCGTGAATACGATCTTCTTTTCTTCTTCACTATAGTCGGCGAATACGTTGTCGCCTTCTTTGATGTGATGATTCAAGATTTCTTCGGCCAGCGGATCTTCCAGGTATTTCTGGATGGCACGATGCAATGGTCTTGCACCGAACTGCTGGTCGTAGCCTTTCTCAGCGATAAAGCCTTTGGCTGAAGCTGAAAGTTCGAGGCTAAAGCCAAGGGTATTCAAACGTTTCATAACATCTTTCATTATGATGTCGATGATCTGGTTGATATCTTCCTGGCCCAGTGAGTTAAAGATAACAACATCGTCAATACGATTCAAGAACTCAGGTGAGAAAGTGCGTTTCAGCGCTTTTTCTATAACACCGCGGCTATTGTCCTCAGAAGCGACAGACTTGGCAGAGGTAGTGAAACCTACACCTGCACCGAAATCCTTCAGCTGACGGGCACCGATGTTAGAGGTCATGATGATGAGCGTATTCTTGAAGTCTACCTTGCGGCCAAGACCATCAGTAAGCTGACCATCATCCAGCACCTGGAGCATGATGTTGAATATATCTGGATGTGCTTTTTCAATTTCATCGAGCAATACTACAGAGTAAGGCTTGCGGCGTACTTTTTCAGTAAGCTGACCACCTTCTTCATAGCCTACATATCCCGGAGGCGCACCTATAAGGCGGCTAAGCGAGAATTTCTCCATGTACTCACTCATATCCACACGTATCAGCGCTTCATCGCTGTCGAACATGTAGCGTGCGAGGGCACGTGCCAATTCTGTTTTACCTACACCGGTAGGACCTAAGAATATGAATGAACCTATAGGCTTGCGCGGGTCTTTAAGACCTACGCGATTGCGCTGTATGGCCTTTACAACTTTGCTGATCGCATCGTCCTGGCCCACTACTGCACCTTTCAGGTCATCGCCCATACGACGCAGCTTATCGCTTTCAGCTTCCACCATGCGCATAACAGGTATACCTGTCATCATGCTTATCACTTCAGCGATATCTTCTTCGTGTATCGGGTAGCGTTTGTTCTTGGCTTCTTCTTCCCATTCTGCTTTAGCACGTTCCAGTTCTTCGCCGAGGCGTTTTTCCCTGTCGCGCAGTGCAGCAGCTTCTTCGAAACGCTGGCTCTTTACAACCTTATTCTTTTCCTGCTTAATGTCTTCGATCTTCTTTTCAAGATCAAGGATATTCTGCGGAACGTTGATATTCTTTAAGTGTACGCGTGCACCTACTTCATCCAGTACATCTATTGCCTTGTCGGGTAGCAGGCGGTCTGTCATGTAGCGGTCGCTCAGCTTCACGCAGGCATCGATAGCTTCAGCATCGTAGGCCACATTGTGAAACTCTTCGTACTTAGACTTGATATTGTTGAGGATAATAATTGTTTCATCAACACTTGGTGGTTCTACCAGTACCTTCTGGAAACGACGGTCAAGCGCACCATCTTTTTCAATGTACATACGGTACTCATCAAGCGTAGATGCGCCAATGCACTGGAGGTCTCCCCTTGCAAGGGCCGGCTTAAAGATATTGGAAGCATCCAGCGAGCCTGAAGCACCACCTGCACCAACGATGGTATGTATCTCATCTATAAAGAGGATAACATCGCGGTTCTTTTCCAATTCGTTCATTATCGCCTTCATCCTTTCTTCGAACTGGCCACGGTATTTGGTACCGGCAACCAGGGCTGCAAGATCGAGACTGATAACGCGCTTGTCGAAAAGCACACGTGATACTTTGCGCTGCACGATGCGCAGTGCAAGGCCTTCTACTATAGCCGTTTTACCTACACCGGGTTCGCCTATAAGTATCGGGTTATTTTTCTTTCTGCGGGAGAGAATCTGAGATACGCGTTCGATCTCTTCTTCGCGTCCCACAATGGGGTCTAAGTTCCCCATCTCAGCGAGCTTGGTAATATCGCGGCCGAAATTATCAAGTACGGGAGTTTTAGATTTAGTGTTACCAGCCTGGCGTCTTTGCTGCTGGTATTGGCGACGTTCATCATCTTCTTCAAATTCTTCTGAGCCCGGGTCGCTGCCATAATCTGCTCTGGGGCTATCGCCCTGGAGGATGGCCAGTTCGTTTTTAAAGCGTTCGTAGTCCACGTCGTATTGTCCTAAGATTTGAGTAGCAACATTTTCTTTGTTTTTGAGAATAGACAGCATCAGATGCTCTGTCTCTACGGTAGGGCTTTTCAGGGCTTTAGCTTCGAGTACAGTGATGCGTATCACTTTTTCGGCCTGCTTGGTAAGGGGCAGGCTATTGATGTTGGCCAATGGCTTGCTGTTTTTGTCTTTGATAGCCATTTCCAACTCTTTGCGCAATTCAAACAGGTCTACCTGCATGCTTTGCAACACCTTTACGGCCATTCCTTCGCCTTCGCGAATGAGACCAAGTAACAGGTGCTCTGTACCAATGAAATCATTCCCAAGTCGCAATGCTTCTTCGCGGCTGTAGGAGATAATTTCCTTGACTTTTGGTGAGAAATTAGAATCCATGAAATCTGTCCCTTGTTTTGATAGTAAAGTTAAATATAAACCAAGTAGTTCGTCATTAAGTTTCGCTATATCCATATCGCTAAATTATTGGCCTGTCTTAGTGTCGTTCCACGGTTACTACTTCTAATATACGAAAGAAAAGTGTAGCCGGGAAGTCTTAATTTTAAATTCTGATTACGTTCTTAATCACAAATACTTAGTCTCAATACAGTTATGCAATTCAAAATTGATACCAAAGATTTTTATACTCATATAATGCCTGTTGGAAACAGGATAGATGCTATTATGACAGGCGCACTAAGGGAGAAATGGAGCGAATTGGCACAAAAGGGCCCTACCAACGCACTTATTGACCTGAGTAACTGCACTGAAGCAGACAGTACGTCATTTGCCGAGCTTGTGCAACTGCATGAGGAAGTGTACAGCAGTGCCGTATCGCTGGTTTTTACCGGTGTGCAGGAACATATAATGAAGGAGTTTAAGAAAGAACATGTTGATACACAAATCAATATTGTACCCACCATGGCAGAAGCTATAGACATGATAAGCATGGAGATACTGGAGCGCGATTTGTTCAACGAAGAATCTTAATATTGCCATATAAAGTGAAGAGCAGTGTTCTGTATCGTCTGGAATACTGAATAATTATAAAGGATGAAGGTTACTATACTAGGAAATAACTCCGCCTTGCCGGCATATGGCAGGCACCCTACGGCCCAGGTGGTAAGTGTATATGGAGAACTAATACTGCTGGACTGCGGCGAATGCACGCAGATACAAATGCAACGCTACGGCTTTAAGTGGCGCCACATGCAGCATATATTCATCAGCCATATGCACGGGGACCATTACTTTGGTCTACCTGGACTAATAAATAGCATGAGCCTGCTGGGCAGAACCGCCGAGCTGCATCTATACGGCCCAAAAGAACTAATGCCCATACTGCAAAGCATACTGGATGTGGCAGATACTGTGCTTAGCTATCCTTTTCATTTTCATCCATTGCCTGACGGCAGCGAGGTGCTGGTAGATACCAATTCCTTCAAGGTGACCTGCTTCCCTGTGAACCATCGCATATTTTGCCACGGCTTTTTGGTAGAGCGGAAAACAAAGGGAAGAAAACTGCTACCTGACAAATGCCGCGAGTACGAGATACCTGCTATATTTTATGACCGGCTGAAGCAAGGCGAAGACTATGAAACCAAAACAGGGGACATAATAAAAAACGAATGGGTGACGGAAGATGGGCCATCGCCAAAGAAATATGCCTACTGTGCAGACACTATTTTTACCGATTCATTTATAGATATAATACAAGGTGCAGATACCGTGTACCATGAGTGCACTTACCTGGAGGCTGATATTGAAAAGGCTACTGCACGCTTCCATAGTACTGCTACACAGGCAGCGCAGATAGCTAAGATGGCGAATGCCAGGCAACTGCTGCTGGGGCATTTTTCGTCGAAGTATCGTGACCTGGAGCCATTCAGAGCTGAAGCAAGTGCTGTGTTCCCTAATGTGATAGTAACTACTGAAGGGACTGCATACGAGATTTAATAACCAATAATTAATAAATTTTAAAAGCCGCTTGCAAAAACAAGCGGCTTTTTAAATAAATATGGTTAGCTGACTATAAACCTGTGAGGGCAATACCCATAGAATATGGCGTAACTGCAGGGCCGTTATCTACCTTAAATACGTTGGTAAGGTTGTAAGAGCCAAAGATGGAGAAGTGACCCCAGCCTATGCGTGCAGTAGCAGCAAAGTTCCACGAGGTTACAAAGTTCTTAGTATCTACTTTATCCTTTACTGTTATGCCATTTACAGAGCGAACACCTTTAGTATGGGCACCCAGCAGGGTACCTACTTCCATACCTATGGCAGCTTTAAAGCCCCTGTTACGATTGAGCTTGTTGCCAAAGTAGCGAAGCTCGAACGGTGCATATAAATAAGTGGTAACAAACTTGAATCTTTTATAACCTGCGGTATCAGGCAGGAAACGAACCTGAGAACTATAAACGCCTGTATCTGCAAGCTTTAATATCTGGCTATTGGTGTATACTATATTACTGTTGATGCCCAGACCTGCTGCAAAGCTGAAATTGCTTTTGGCAATAGGGAAATCGTAGCAAACGGCTGCGCTGAACGTATAACCAAAACCTTTGAGCGAAACACTGTCCGGCTTATTGAGCCAGTTGTTATAGCCAAACTTAACTATCACAAAGTCGCGGGCAGGTTTCTTGATTTCGGGAGTAGAGTTAGTGCTACTCTTGTCAACATCCTGTGCGAACATCAGGAAAGACTGTGTAAGAAGCAATACTAAAACGGCGAGGCGTTTGATCATAAATGGAAATTAGTGCGCAAATATAATGGCTGGGGGACGTAAAAATTGTTAAAACTTAAAATAATGCGTTGTGTATTAGAAATTAAGGTAATAACAAAAAGGAAATTGGCAATTGTCATACATTGTTCATATTCATGGCCTAAATCATGGCGATTTTAATAATAGCCCTACATTTGTGCCGTGCAACTGGTAAAAAATATAGATTCTATACAGCGCAACCCTGCTTTGAAGCGCTTCCTGGGTGAAAACATACAGGTAGCGGCGCATGAGCAAATGTCTGTAAACAACTATATAAAAGCCGAATGGCTGGAAGTAGCCTTCCCCGAAAATGAAATGCCGGAAGACCAGGGCCGCCTACATCTTTTCCCCATAGACGATAATAAGTTTTGCCTGCAACTGATGTACCTGCAGGAGGTAGCTAATACCTATACGGCTGAAGTATGCATACTTAATTTTCTGCCAGGCTTCTTTGATCAGTACCCTGTGGAGATACTGATGGCTAACCAGCCCTTCCGTTTCGACCAGACTACTGAACAGCAATTTAATATATGCGCGCAAACTCGCATGCTGCTGGACCAACTGCAGCAAACTGCCGCTACGCCTTTTCTGCAGGCCTTGCAGCAAAATGAAACGGCTATGCAGTTGATGCGCCGCTCGCTGCAATGTATTACACTGCCATTTACAGCTTGCCAGGTACCGGCCTGTCGCTTCCTGGTGAATGATAGCGAGCGCGAGAAAGTAATGGAGGCTACCCGTGTGATAGCTGCACATATAGACCAACCGCTAACGATAAGAGAACTGGCGCGCAAAGTAGCCATGAACGAATGCTACCTGAAAAAAGGCTTTAAGGCACTGGTGGGAAAAACTATACATGAATACCAACAAGGACTTCGCATAACAAAGGCTAAGGAACTGCTGCAGCAGGAAGGACAGTCCGTGTCTGACGTGGCAAATATTCTTGGGTATAGCAGCATATCTCATTTTAGCACAGCGTTTAAAAAAGCTACGGGTTTGAAGCCTTGTGAATTACTGAACTAACTTCTTTACGATAACAAAAAAGCCGCGATGTTATCGCGGGCTTTTTATTAAATCACTTGTTTATTGCTTTACCATTACCAGGACTACTTTATTAAAGTCGGCGGAGGCGTTAATCACTTTCCGGAAGGTTTCGTAGTAGCTGACAGGATATGAAAGCGCTGAATAATACTCTTTGATATTTACATACAGTTTATCACCGTCAATTTTATAGTCTGAATCGAAGCCCATGGTAGCAGTGCCATTTGCAGCTTTATCATCCTGGTGAATGCGGATGGCATTGGGGTTCAGGACCTTATAGCCTGCGGGAATATTTATGGTAATGCTGCGATTTTCGGAATGGGGAAATGGAACAGATACCGGCAACTCGCGCTTTGTGTCCTGGTACATTTCCTGCTGGCGGCCTATTACATCGCCGAGCTTAAAGAGATATTTGGGGCCTGCCTTCTCCATGAGCTGCGGGGCTTTAAGCGTGGCCATAAGCTTTAGCGGCTTATTGTCATAATAATTATGGAAGGCAGAATTGGCTGTTTTAAAAGTGAGCACGTCCTCCGGCTTGTCAGAAAGGTTTACAATGTTTTGTATTGTTTCTTTCTGCTTGTCTTTTGGCAGCAGCACAATAGCCTCGCGGATACCCATAGCGGCATAGCCGGAAAAAGTATGTGTGACCTCTACCTGCGGGTCGAGGTCGTCGCCGGTGAAGGATATATTGGCGATAATATTGTTTTCGCTTTCTTTTAAAGGCAGCGGAGTTATCGTGCGTATATCGGCAACTGCGTCGTCATCTGTCACTTCGCTGAAGATGGCTTTGTTGGTGATTAATGAAGCAGGAACTACGGGGTAGCGATAATAAATATAAGATGGGGCAAGAAATTGCTTTTGAGCAGGGAAATAAAACACATAAGTTTCCAGGTAATTCCAGTTCTCGAAATCTTCATCGAAAGGATGCTCGAAGCGATTGGATGAAAGGCCAAATTCATGCTGTACGCCTGCCAGCGTGAAGCATGCTGCAAAGAGACGAGCATAGCCTTCTTCACTCGCGGTCTTGTTAGCAATCACTCTGTCGAGCATTTTTGCATCATCGCCCGAAAGGTCTTTGTTGAAGACTATATTTGTTTTTATGCCTTCTTCTATTTTCTTTATTTTTTCTACTTCAGCATCGTTGCTGTTTACTTCCAGTTGCTCGAGATATTTTTCTACAGCACGTTTTTCTTTGTTGCTGAAATCGTAATAGCCTTTGTATAATTGCTTTGCAAGGTCGGTCCATGTGAGCATGCGCACATCAGGCTTTTCTTTTGGCATATAGTTCAGCTTATACTCTACGCGCATCTGGTTAGCTTCCAGGTCGCTGTAGGCCTCTTCGTGTATAGCAGGAATAGATGAATGAGATACTTCGTAGTAACGAGTGTCGTCTATCAATGTATCCTTTGCGGTACCAAAACCATTATAGCCTTTTATACGGAAGACAAAGTTCTCCGGAGTGCTCATGGAAAAAGTAGCGTGCATAACAGGAATGCTGAACTGGAATATTTCTGCGCCAAAGAGTGCGAGCGGTTTTCTTTCGGTGTATTGCAATTCCACTTCTGCATTTTTCTCCACGCCTTCCATGGCAAAGAGATACTGGGGCACGCCTTCTTCGTTCTTTATTTCTTTTACTTTGTCTTTGCCTATCTCTATTACTTTGCCATTAGGCAGTATGGTGCGTGCTTTAATAAACTCAATGGTTTTGCCATTGGTCATAGGAATAGTGAACTTATTAAATGCCTCAATACCTGTTTCGTCCATCACCTTTACTATGCGATGAACGGAGCGATATACATAGATATCTTTTAGCTCGCTGCGGTATTCCAGGTTCACCTCGCTTTCAATAATCACTGCAGATTCTTTGCTGTATGCAGCGGGTATCTTGTGCAGGGCAGGTTTAGCATCCCATTCAAATACTTTCTTAGACTGCGCATTTGCTGCCATAGATAATGCAATGAATGGAAGCAGGAATAATTTATAGTTCATAAGTTTAGTTGGCTGTGAGTACTACCGATTCTTTGTATTGTTTTTTCAACTCGTCAACAAGACTGTTTTGCGCAGCGAATTTGTCGGGATTAATATAGAGTGATTGCTGCACAAATTCTTTAACAAGCTGCACCTGTTTTGCAGTTTTACTATATGATATTTTATAGCTCAACAGTCCGTCGATATTTTTTTGTTTATCGGGTGGCAGGTAGCTTACATGGTAGCCTTTAGGGATATCAAGCGTTACTACCTGGCGCGTGATACTTTTATAATCATGCACTATAGGCACTTTACGTTCTTTAACATCAGCATACTCCCTTTCGAAGCTGCGCTGCATGTTCATATTTACGTAGTACTCTTTGCCGAAGCTTTGTACATAGTCCTTTATCTCAAACTGCGATGTAACGGT
>Ga0070665_100002615_pt1 | contig 19648 bp, 14 predicted proteins | sample KBSS13metaG_FD_65862 | JGI IMG/M metagenome (GOLD analysis project Ga0070665, IMG submission 65862) | Switchgrass rhizosphere microbial communities from Kellogg Biological Station, Michigan, USA - KBS S1-3 metaG | ecosystem: Host-associated > Plants > Roots > Rhizosphere > Soil ...
CACGCCACCATCCCGCCGAACGAGCTGCCGATGAGCGGCACGTCGCCCAGGCCGAGCTCGTCGAGCAGCTCGTCGTAGATGAGCACGAGGTCCCAGAGGTCGCCGACGCCGTAGATCGACTCGCGGGCCGTCGCGCCCAGGCCCGGGTGGTCGGGTGCGTAGACCGTGTGCTGCTCCGCGAGGCCGTCCAGGAACCCGTCCCAGCGTGGGCCGCCGGCGGTGTGGAAGTAGACGACCGGCGGGCCGTCCCCGCCCACCGTCACCTTGCCCTCGAACCCGCAGTGGTTGACCGGGACGGTCTCGACCGTCGTCGTCGCCATGGTCAGACCCCCGCCGGGACGTCGCGGACCGGCGTGGCGCCGAGCTTCTTGGGCCACCAGTGGTGCTCCCAGTCGTCGTCCGCCCAGACGTTCTGCAGGTGCGGGAGGACCTCGCGCCCGAACAGGTCGATGTTCTCCATCGCCATCTCGTGCGGCATCGACCCGAACTGCAGGACGACCATGAGGTGGCCGACGTTGAGACGCTTCGCCATGTCCGCGAGGCGCTCGCGCACCGTCGCCGGGCTGCCGACGACGACGAACTCGCGCTCGATCATCTCCTTCGCCGACATCGGCTTGAGGTCGACGCTGAGGTCGGCGAACTCCAGGAACCCCTGCTTGAGGACGTTCAGCAGGCTCTTGTAGTCGCTGTAGCCGGGCGGGGCCAGGTACTGCGGCGGCGCATGCAGGAGCTTCTTGTAGAAGTACTCGACGTGCTCGGCGAACTGCTCCTCGGCCTGCTCGTCGGTGTCGGCGACGCCCACGAGCTGCAGGAACGCGCCCCGGTACGGGTTGCGGTCGCGGCCGTTCTCCTCGGCGCGCTGCCAGAAGCGGTCCATGACCGCCTGTGAGGACTTGCCGCCGAAGTAGCTGAGGTACGCGTACGGGATGTCACGCGCGTGGCAGTAGTCCCACGTCGACGACGACGCGGCGCCGGGGATGATGAGCGGCGGGTGCGGATCCTGGATGGGCCGCGGCCACAGGTTGACCTTGCGGAACTGGTAGTGCTTGCCGTTCCAGGCGAAGAACTCCTTGGCCGTCCAGGCCTTGATGAGGAAGTCGATCGCCTCGCGCCAGCGCTCGCGCTGCTCGATCGGGATCACGCTGTAGGACACGTCGGCGTCGCAGCCGAGTCCGAGCGGCAGGCCCGCGACGAGGCGACCGCCGCTGATGCAGTCGAGGATCGCGTACTCCTCGGCGATGCGGATCGGCGGCGTCGCGGCGATCGTCGCGCCGAGCTGGACGATCGCGACGTCGTCGTAGCCCATGTCGCGCGTGAGCCGCGCGAGGATCGCCCCGAACAGGTTCGGGTTGCACATGAACCCGTACGGGTTCTGGTGATGCTCGTTCGTCCCGAGCCCGTCGAACCCGAGCTTCGCCGCGAGCATGAGCTCGTCGATCGACTGGTTGTAGAAGTCGCCGACCTTCTCGGCGTCCCCCAGCTCCCACCACGGCGCGTCGACCCACATCGACGGATAGCGCTGGTCCGCGTCGTCGGGCAACTCCCGGTACGGCATGAAGTGGAACGAGGTGACCTTCACGACTCCCCCATCCTGTAGCCGGCGTACTGCTCCCCGGTCGGAATGTTGCCAGGTGGGGCTACGAAGAGACGACGCGCGACTGCGCCAGGACCGCGCCGGTCGCGTCGAGCGCGCGGACCTGGGCCGACGGGGCCAGGCGCGGAAGGCGGATCTGCGTCTCGAACCCGCGGCGCGGGGCTGTGCCGACGACCTGCAGGGTCGCCGCGGAGTCGCCCGTGAGGACCTGCCACGCCGCGACCTCTGTCGCGCCGTTCCAGCTCGCGTAGATGGTGGTGCCGCCGTCGTGGCGCGTCTCCGCGGCGATCGCCGGCACCGTCGGGGGACGACCGACCCAGGGCTGGCGGTAGGCGCGGTAGGTGTCGAAGCCGTGCGGCAGGCGAAGGTCCAGCAACAGCCCACCCCCGGGGCTCAGCTCGGAGATGCGTCCCTGCGACCCCCACCCGAAGAAGGTGTCCCCGTTCGGGAGCGGCTGCGCGTTGCCCTGGGTCCCGGCGACGATCTGCAGCGGGTGCTGCACGGCGCGGACGAGCGTCGCCGTGCCCGCCCGGCGGTCGAGGCGGATCCACAGCGCGCGGGAGCGGCGGCGCTTCCCGCGCATGCCGTTGTCGAAGATCCGGATCGTGCCGTCGGCCTGCGCCCGCGCGTCGTGCTGGAGGCCGAAGTGCGTCCCCGCGCCCATCGTGAAGCTCGACCGCTTCCCGCCGATCCGCGACCGGATCCGGCCGGTGGCGCGGTCGATCTCGTAGACCGCGTTCGTGTGGCGTGCGGAGACGAGCAGGTTGCCGTCGGGCTCCTCGTCGACGGAGTTCAGGTGGAACGCGTCCCACGGCGTGCGCCCGCGCGTGATCCTCCGGTAGCTGTCGGAGAGCGGCACCGAGCCCATGGCGTTCCATGCGAAGAGCACGCGCCCGGTCGCGACGTCGATCTCCTGGACCACGCCGTCGGTGACGCGACCGCGCTTGGACCCGCCCCAGGCGCGCAGGTCGCGCGCGCGGTCGTGGTAGGCGATGAGGAGCGCGGTGCCGCGCGCCGTGAGCGTGAACTCGTGGAGGTCCATCTGCACGCCGTTGCCGGCCCGGACCCGCGCGATGACGCGATAGGACGAGTCGGCGATGATCCCCTCGCCGGTGCCGCGCCCGCCGGTCGCGATGCCCTCCCACCAGGTCAGCACCGGCTGCCCGGCGTACGTCTGCGTGCGGAAGTCCGTGGCGCGCCGCCCGTCGGACAGCGCCAGGAACCAGATCGGCTGGCCGTCCTCGCCCATGACGAGCGGGCCACCCTGTCCGGGACCACGCTTCGGCGCGAGGAAGATCGCCCCCGGCGCGAGCCCCGCCTCGGCGTGCAGCACGTGCACGACCACTGGCTTGAGATCCGGCCGCGACAGGTACGTGCGCACGGGGTCGCCGGCATGGGCGGCGGGAGCGCTCGCGAGCAGTGCGAGCGCGAGGACGGCCAGGAGGAGCGGGCGGAGTCGCACTCAGGCGTAGCGTGGCAGGGAGCCGCCGCCGGCGTCGTCGGTCACCTGCTTCCACAGCCGGTCGGCGTCGCCGGAGCGCTCGGCCGCGAGATCGCTGCGTTCGCGGGGGTCGGCGCTGCGGTCGAAGAGCCGCCGCTTGGACCCGCGGCCACCGGCGATCATGCTCAGGTCGGCCGTGCCCGCCCAGACGTAGTCGTTGTACGCGGCGGTCTGGATCGTGCGCTGGGTGGCGGGCTGCGTGCCGGCCAGGAGCGGCGTGAGGTCGATCCCCTCCATGGCCTCGGGGACGGGCACGCCCGCCGCGGAGAGCACGGTGGGCGCGAGGTCGTGCAGCGACGTGAGGAAGCCCGTCGACGTCCCCGCCGCGCGGCCCCCGGGATGCCGGACGAGGAGCGGCACGTCGACCATCTCGGCGTACATCTGCGACGGCGACTTGCCGACGAAGCCGCGGTCGGCGAGCGAGACGCCGTGGTCGGAGAAGACGACGACGAGCGTCCGCTCGCTCAGCCGCAGCTCGTCGAGGCGCTCGAGGAACGTGCCGAGCCAGTGGTCGGCCATCGTCAGCTCGCCCGCGTAGAGCGCCTTCATGCGCTCGATCTCGCGCGGGGTCAGGTAGTCGTCGCGGCCGTAGACCGGGAAGATCGCGTCCTTCACCCGCGGGTCGGGGTCGTCGTAGCGCTCGACGTACCTGCTCGGCGGATCCCACGGCTCGTGGGGGTCGAAGGAGTCGACGAACAGGAAGAAGGGCTGCGTCGACGCGGCGTTGCGCTCGAGCCATCGCGTCGCGGCGCGGAAGACGCGCGGGGCGAACCAGTCCTCCTCGCGGTCCCGGTGCCCGCGGTTGACGACGTAGCGGGCGATGACCTCCTCGTTGGTCTGCGCCTTCTTGCCGGACAGGCCGCGCAGGCCGTCGGGCAGGTAGCGCGAGACGTCGACGTGGTCGATCGAGCGGCCCTTCGGGAGGCTCTGCTGCACCTGGCCGTGGATGCCGACGAAGCTCCCCCATGTGCGGGTGAACGGCGCCCACGACGGCTTGAGCATCCAGGTGTTGTCCGTGACCATCGCCGTGCGGTAGCCGGCGGCGCCGAAGAGCTCGGCCAGCGTCGCCTGCGCGCTGGGGATGTGCTGCCAGCCGTAGATGCGGGGCGAGTCGGGGTCCGGGTGCCAGCGGTCCGCCGGGAACGTGCGGATCCCGGTGTGGATGCTGCGTCGCGTCGGGCCGGTGGGCAGCTGTTCGGGGCGCGCGTGCGTGAAGCGCAGCGACTCGCGCGCGAACGCGTCGAACGACGGCGTGGCGACCTGGTTGCCCGGGCGGTGGCGATCGGCGCGATAGGCGCCGACGTGGTCGGCGCGCACGCTGTCGAGGCACACCACCACGACGCTCATCCCCCGCTCGGCGACGGTCGCGCGGGCCGCTGCGGCAGCCCGGATCGCCTCGGCGCGGCTGTCGTCGCGCAGGAACGCGAACGCCCCGCCGCCCAGGACCGCGGCGCCACCCAGTGCACCGGCCGCGAGGAACCCACGTCGCGAGATCGGCGCGCTCACGGGAGGGCAACATAGACGGCGCGTCGGACCCTGCGGGATAGGGTGCGCGCATGCGCCGGGCGACCGCCCTCGTCATGGTCGTCCTGACCGCGCTGCTGCTCGCCGGAGCGGCGATCGCGTGGTACGCGGACACCACGCTCGTCGACGACGAGGAGTTCGCGACGCGGGTCACGTCCTCGCTCGACGACGCCGCCGTGCGCGGCGTCGTCGCCGATCAGATCGTCAGCGGGCTCACGAGCAGCGCGGTGCCCAACGCGCTCGTCGTGCGCCCGCTCCTCGTGCCGCTCGTGGGCGCCGTCGCGGACACGCCGGTGTTCCGGCGCGTGGTGCACCGCGCGCTCGCGTCGCGCCACCGTGCGCTCGTGCGCGGCGACACAAGGTTCAGCTTCGGCCTGCCGCTCGGCGAGGGCACGCTGTTCGAGGGGATCCGTCGCGTCGCCCCCAGCGTCGCCCGCCGCATCCCGGAGAACCTCTCCGTGCCCGTGCTGCGGCTCGATCCCAAGGGGTTCGAGCTCACGGCGGCCCACGCGCTCACGACCCTCGCGGGCTGGCGCTGGCCGCTCCTCGCCGCGGCGCTCGTGGCCGCGCTGGGCACCGCGCTGCTGGCCGGCGAGCTGCGCGGCGCGCTCGTCCACGTCGGCCTCGCGATCGCGGGCGGCGGCCTGCTCGTCGCCGCGGTCGTCGCGGGTCTGGGCGAGTTCGTCGCCGCGCATGCCGCGCACGCCGCGAGCCTCGACGAGGACGCCGAGCGCGACGCCATCCACGCCGTCTGGAGCGCCCTGTTCGGCGACCTGCGCACCGCCGCGCTCATCGCGGCCCTGGGCGGCGCGCTGCTGGCCGCGATCGCGTCGGTCGCGCTGCCCGCCGTCGACCCGGGTGCGGGATGGCGCTGGGTGCGCGGCGCTGCGCTCTCGTCGTCGCGGGCTGCGAGGACGCTGCGCGCGACGGTGCTCATCGCGGCGGGCGCGGCGATCATCTTCGAGCCCGCGCTGCTCGGGCGCATCGCCATCGCCGCCGGCGGCGTGCTCGTCGTGATCCTCGGGCTGGCCCAGCTCTCCGGGAACCCCGAGCCGCGGGAGGAGGCGGTCGCCGCCGTGGCCGGTGGCGCGCGCCCGCGACCGCGGCCGTGGGCGCCCGCCGCCGCCGTCGTGCTCGTCGTCGTCGCGACCGGGCTGGCGATGGCGATCGTGCTCCCCGGGCCGCGCATCGCGCCCGTCGCGATCGCGGGTGAGGCGGGCGGCTGCAACGGCCTGCGCGCGATGTGCGACCGGCGCCTGGACCAGGTCGTGATGGCCGCGACCCACAACTCCTACGCGGCCGCCGACGAGCCGGGCTGGCTGTTCGCCAACCAGCGCTTCGGGATCGCGCGGCAGCTGCGAGACGGGATCCGGGCGCTGCTCATCGACGTGCACCTCGGTGCGCCGGACCCGGGGAGCGGACGCATCCGGACCGACCTGGAGGCCGAGGGATCGGACCGCAACAAGGTCGCGCGCGAGCTCAGCCCCGCCGCGCTGCGCACCGCCGACCGCCTCGTCGGCCGCGCGGGCGTCGGCAGACCGGTCGGCCGGCGCCGTCCGTACCTCTGCCACACGCTGTGCGAGCTCGGGGCCGAGCCACTCGACGAGCAGCTGACGATCATCCGGCGCTTCCTCACGGACCACCCCCGCGAGGTCGTGATGCTCTTCGTCGAGCCCTACGTCCCGGTCGCGACGATCGAGACCTCGCTGCGCGAGACGGACCTGCTCTCCGAGGCACCGGCCATCGACCCCGCCCAGCCGCTGCCGACGCTCGGCGCGCTCATCGCAGCGGACACCCGCCTGATCGTCCTGGCCGAGCAGGACGGTGGCAAGCGCCCGTGGTACCTGGACGGGTTCCGGTTCGTGCAGGACACGCCGCTCGGCGCGACGCGGCCGTCGCAGCTGAGCTGCGACCGCTTCCGAGGCGAGGCGGACAGCCCGCTGCTCATGCTGAACCACTGGATCCCGCCGTTCCCGCCGTCCGTGACGCGCAACCAGGCCATCGGCGGCCCGTTCCTGCGCGCCCGGGTCGGACGGTGCGAGCGCCAGCGCGAGATGCTCCCGAACCTGCTCGCCGTCGACTTCTACGAGCGCACCGGCGTCGTCGGGATCGCCCGCGACCTCAACGCCGAGCAGCCGTGACGCCGAAGTGCGTGATGCGACCGTCGCGCAGCCGCGCGTGGGCGCTGGCGCGCGTGCCGTCGATCCGCACGCTCCACGTGATGCCGTCGCGCGCGACCTGCTTACGGGTCGTGTCGACCGCGACGTCGCCGGTGAGATGCCGGCGCACGAAGTCGTCGAGGCTCTCCTCGCCGGCGAGCTCCGCGTCCTCGGCGAAGTGCTCCAGGACGGCCTCGGCGTCGCCGGCGCGCCACGCGCGCTCGAAGGACAGCGCGGCCAGGAACTCGTCCGCCCGCTCCGCGCCGTGCTCGATGAGCTCGCGGATGAACGCCGGGTCGCGGTTGAGCTTGGAGGCGGGGCCCAGCCAGGCCGAGAGGCGCGAGCGCGACAGCTCGATGACGCGCACCATGATCGGCTTGTAGCGGCCGCCGGGCGCGATGACGCCCTCGGCCAGGAGCTGGTCGATCTTCTCGATGAAGTGCAGCTCCTGGTGCAGCGACAGGTTGCCCGCCAGCTCGTTGCGCCGGTCGGCGATCTCGACCACCGTGGTCGGCTCGCTCTCGCGCTCGGGGGCGTTGATCTGGATGACCCAGATCTCGTCCGGTGCGGTGTCGGCGAGCTCGCGGACGGGCGGGTTCTGCGAGAAGAGCCCGTCCCAGTACGTGCCGCCCTCCAGGCGCACGGCGCGGAAGACCGTCGGGATGGCCGCTGACGCGAGGACCGCGTCGGCGGTGATCGCCTCCCGGCGGCTGTTGAACGTGCGGAACTCGCCGGTCAGCACGTCCACCGCGCCGATGAGCAGCATCGCGTCGTCGGGCCGGACGCCGAGCGTCGCCGGATCGACCTGCCGCAGCAGCATGGCCCGGAAGTCCTCGAGGCCGAGCGCGCTGAACGGCGTGTCGTACGGGCTCACCGCGGGGGCGACGACGAACTGACTCGCCGCGCTCGCCCACAGCCCCCAGGCGTTCAGCAGGCGCTCGTACGGCTCGGTCGCGGAGTTGTCGGTCCAGAAGCCCTCCAGCAGCCGGCCGGCGCGGGCCGGGTCGCCCTCGACGAGCGCGGCCCAGGCCAGCGTCGCGCACACCGCGCCGCCCGACGACCCGCTCAGGCCGACGACCTCGTACCCCTCGAGGCACTCGGGCTGCAGCAGCCGCGCGAGGACGCCCGCCGTGAACGCGGTGTGGCTGCCGCCGCCCTGGCAGGCGATGGCGACGCGCGTGCGGGCGGGCGGCGTCACCGGCGACCGGTCGCGACGACGACGAGCCCGATGAGCCCCGGCTGCAGCGCCAGGCGCACCCAGAGCGCCGGCCGCGGGATGCGCGGGTACAGGTCGGGGCGCTGCAGCATCCACACGTGCACCGGCGACACGGCGACGAGCAGGGCGACGAGCCAGGGCCGTGCGAGCGGCCGCGTCGCGGGGTGCATCGTGGCCAGCCCGCCGACGATCTCCGCGGCCCCGGAGACCGCGACGAGCGCGTCGGGCGCCGGCAGGTAGCCGGGCACGATCGCCCGGTACGTGCGCGGGACGCGGAAGTGGTTGAGCCCGGCGAGGACCATCCCGGGACCGGCGAAGAGGCGCGCGAGGATCTGCACGCCGGTGAGGCTACGGCTACAGGAGACGGCGGTCGCTCACACCGAGCTTGTGCATCGCCCGGTAGAGGTGCGCCTCGACGGTCCGCACCGACAGGACGAGCTGCTCGGCGATCTCGGCGTTCGTCATCCCGCGCCGCGCGAGGTCGGTGATCTGCGCCTCCCGCGCGGTGAGCACGACCGCGGTCGGGTCCAGCCCGGGGATCCGTGGCGGCTCTCCCCCCTGGTCGGGATCGTGGAGATCCTGCGCACGGGTCGCGGCACGGCGCGCGGAGTCCTCGCGTCCCGCGTCGGCGAACGTCGACGCCGCGTGGACCGCGGCCTCCATGGCGTAGCGCAGCGCCCCGATCGACTCCATCTCGTCGGCGACCGCGAGCAGCCCCGGCCCGTCCTTTGCCGCCAGCGCGCGGGTGTGTGCGAGGTAGGCGGCGGCGAGGCGGGCGTCGCTGCGGCCGGCGAGCCGCTCCTGGCGCTCCAGCAGCGTCCGCGGCGACGCGCCCGCGCGCAGCGCCTCGTAGACGAGCTGGGACGCGTAGAGCGGCATCTCCTCCAGCGTCTCGGCCTCGGCGAGCAGGCGCGACGCGCCCTCCGCGTCGCTCGCCACACGCGCTGCCCAGCCCTCGGCGCGGGCGACGTACGGCATCTGGCTGGAGCGCGGGCTGCGCCCGCCGAGCGTCGCGTGCAGCAGGTCGCGCGACGCGAGAGCGGCGTCGCGGTCGCCGCTGAAGAAGTCGACCCCCACGCGCATGGCTCGCACGTGGAGCAGGCTCCCGAACGTGTCGTGCTGCTCGAAGTGCAGGTCGGCCTCGGCGAACCAGCGCGAGGCGTCGCGCAGGTGGCCGCGCAGGAACGCCGTGTAGCCGAGGCTGAACGCGCCGTGGCCCGCCGCCTCGTGGTCCTGTGCGCGGACGCCGTCGCGCAGCACGAGCGTCATGTACGCCTCGAGCCCGGGCCAGTCCTCGCCGCTCTCGAAGCAGATGAGGCGCCACAGCCCGAGCGCGAGCGTGTCGTGGTAGCCCGTGAGCGGCACCCGGGGCAGCCGGTCGCGCGTCAGCCGCGCCGCCTCGCCGGTCCGCCCGGTGAAGAAGAGCGACACCGCCAGGCGCCGCTCGGTCATGCCACGGGTCAGCGGGTCGAGGTCGGGTTCGGCGAGGACGCCGGCGAGCGTGTCGACCGAGGGCGCATAGCCGTCGATGACCGCGACGAGCGACAGGCGCAGCGGGTCGAGCCGGCGCTGCCAGCCCGGATCGGCCGACCATGCCTGCGCGCGGTCGAGGAGGTCGCGCGCGTCCTCCGGGCGATCGAGCCCCCAGAAGAGGACCTGGACGCGCTGCTCGAGGTACTCGGTCGCGCCGTCCTGGTCGACGACGCCCTCCTCGGCGGCGGCGAGCACGTCCTCTGCATCCGCGAAGCGCTTGCGCACCGTGTGGGCCCTGGCCAGCAGCAGGACCGCGTCGAGGCCGATGCCCTCCGCGACGGCCAGCTCGGCGAGCTGCGCGCCGAGGTCGGGATCACCGGCGAGGATGGCGCCGCGAGCGGCGTCGACGAGCAGCTCGGCGGGGATCCCGGCGCCCGCGTCGAGCAGCCACCGCGCGACGCGGACGGCGTCGTCGACGGGGAGCGGGTCGCGCGCGCGGACCTGCTCGGCGAGCCCCAGGCGCAGGGCGCGGGCCCGCAGCTCGCGCACCCCCTGGCGGACCACCTCGCCGTAGAGCGGATGTGTGAGGCGCACCTCGGCCCCCGCCGCCGGCGGGCCGACCACGACCATCCCCCGCTCCTCCGCGGCGACGAGCGAGTCCGTCGAGCTGAGCGCGACGATCTCGTCGACGCGCAGCGGCTCGCCGAGCGCGAGCACCTCCAGCGGCGCCCGCTCCTCCTGCGTGAGATCGGCCATGCGCTCGGAGACGAGCTCCATGAGCGACCTGCTCACGGGCGGCGGGCTCGACAGCCGCCACAGATCGGGGCCGAAGACGAGCCGCCCCGAGTCCAGCGCCCCCAGCACGAGCTCGCGGACGTACAGCGCGTTGCCCTGGCTGCTCTCCCGGATCCACCGCAGCGCCGCCTGCTCCACCGGCCCGCCGAGCGCCGTCTCGACGAGCTGGTCGACGGCGGCGTCGCCCAGAGGATCGAGCTGCATGCGCAGCGCGCCCGCGTCCTTCCAGAGCGACACGATCGCGTCCGGGCACGGCTCTCCGGTCCGGACGGTCGCGATGACGAACGCGCTCGACGTGACCGTCAGATGGAGCACGAGCGCCGCGGACACGGGGTCCAGCAGCTGCGCGTCGTCGACGCCGATGACGACCTTGCGCCCGCCGGCCCGCTCGGCCAGCGACTCGACGCTGCGGCGCATGAGGGCGAGCGCGTCCGTCGACCGGACGCCGTCGGGGACGATCCCGGCGAACGCCCCCAGCGGCACTGCCGCCGCGCTCTTCGTCGCCTGAACCCAGTCGGTGAGCGCGCCGTCCTCTGCCGCGACGCGTGAGGCCTCACGCGCGAGGCGCGACTTCCCGACCCCGGCCCCCGCACTCAGCACGAGCCCGCTGCAGCCGCTGTCGGCGCGGGCGCGCACGATCCGCTCCAGCTCCTCGGCCCGTCCGACGAGTGGCCACGTCGCACCCGGCGCGAGCATCCCTGGTGGTGGCGAGGACTCCAGCACGCAGCTTCGCGTCGAGTCTACGGGCGGCGCCACCTGTCATAGGGCAACGCTCACCGGGAACGTGGCCACCCAGATCGCCGTGCCGAGGAACACGACGCACGCGAGCGCGACGAGAGCGGTCTGCGCGCTCCTGGAACCCGGCAGCGACCTTCGATGCCGCGGCGCCCCCCGCCTCGAGCGTCATCGGCCTGTGCGAACGCCGCGGAGCGGTACTGGGGCATGTCGAAAGGCGTGGGTGGCGCGGTCGGCGACGTGAACGGCCGGGTCGCGATCCACGCCGCGAACGCCGGCCGGAACTCGGGCCGGAAGCGTCGGCGGTAGAAGGTCGCCAGCTCCGTGTTGCCGGCTGCGCGCGCGTTCACCCACTGGATGAACGTCTCGACCTGGACCTAAACCTGGCGGTTGGCGAGCGCCGCGGCGCGGTTCGCCTGCACCCGTGCGACCGTCGAGCGGTTCCCCGCCACCGCCTGCTCGCTGCGCCAGTGCGCCGCCTGGTAGGTCGCCCAGGCGGTTCGCGACGGCAGCGGCGGCGAGCAGGATCGTCGCGAGCACCTCGGCGCGAGCACGACCCGGTCAGCCACGCGCGACGCCCGCTGCATCGCACGGGTACGTGACGCCGCCGACCACGGGGGCCTGTTGCTCGAGCAGGGCGAGCGTCCGTTCCATCGCGACCGGTTTCAGCGATCCGACGCCGCCGTGGAACGGGTTGTCGAGGAACCACAGGAGCAGCAGCAGCGACGTGACGACCACCGCCACGCTGCCCATCAGCATCGCCTGCGTGACCCTCCCCTCGCCGCTGTCGGCGAAGAACAGCATGTAGGCGAAGAGGATCGTGGCGCTCAGTCCGAGCACCATCCACAGCGGTGTCGGTATGACCGCCTCCGCGCCGTGGACGCGATCCTGCCGCGCCATCTCCTGGTCCGCCCGCTGGTCGAGGTACTTCGAGTAGGCCGCCTGCTCGGTCGCCGAGCGCGGGTTCGTGGCGCGCAGCGTGCGGAACAGCGCGACGCCCCACGGGTTCGCGTTGGGTGGATGACCGTCCGCCATCTGCGGCCACTCCCGGTGCACGACGTTGCGGGCGTAGCACCCGAGCTCGCCGGTCAGCGCCTTCGCGGCTGGGGCAGGGAGGAACTGGACGATCTCGAACTGCCGCGCGATCAGGCGCGCCTCGGTCTCGGCTCCGGTGCGCGACGTGTCGTAGCTCTCGAAGGCCAGGAAGACGACGAAGCCGGCGAGGATCGCGAACGTCGTGGCGAGCACGCCGAAGACGCCCGAGGCGCGGTCGCCGTCGGTGAAGTAGCTCCCGTCGGGCGCGCCCCTGCGGACGAGCAGCATCGCCGTGATGGCCAGCGCGGTCACGACGACGACGATGACGGCGGCCAGGAGGATGCTCATCCGGGTGCTACTGCTGCGCGAATGCGGCGCGCGCTTCCTGGACGAGATCGACGAACGGCTCGCCGCTCACGTCGATGACGACGCGCCGGACGACGCCGCCCGTGAACGCCCATGGTGCCGCGCCCTCGTAGTCGTCGGAGACGGGCTCGGGACCGGACCGCCCGACGACGAGCCCCCCGCCGCCCAGCCCGAACTTCGCCGGCTGCGTACGGATCGTGCTCTCGCCGACCTGCTCCTCGCCGATGTGGAGGGTCAGCGTGCCCTGGGTCGGCATAGTGTCCCCGACGCGCTCGAACGAGGCCGACAGGAGCACGTGACCGGTCGGGATCGTCACCTCGGACTCGACGACCTGCACGAGCTCGCCGATCCAGTTGTAGACATACTTCAGCCGGCCGTCGGTGACGTAGAGGGCGTGGCCGCCGAAGCGCGAGCCCTGCGAGAAGATGACCCCACCGGCCTCCGGCGACTCGATCTGCATCTCGGCGCCGATCGTGTAGGACCGGTTGCGGATGTTCGGAGTCACCGACTCCGGCACGCCGGCCCCGCCCGGGAAGTAGACGTAGCGCGAGCGCGGCTTGCTGAGCTGGGGGCGCTCGGTCGTGAGGATCTCGATGGCGCCGCGCGACTCGAGCGGCAGCGCCCCGTACCTGCCCGCCTCGGCCCACCAGAGCGCGATGAGCTCCTGGAGCTTCACGGGGTGCTGCTCGCTGAGGTCGTGGCACTCGCTGACGTCGGAGGTCGTGTCGAACAGCTCCCAACGCTGCTGGTGGAAGTCGCCCCACGACCCGGGCGCTGCCGGCACCGCCGTCGCCGCCTTCCAGCCGTTGTGCCAGATCGCCCGCGTACCGAGCATCGAGAAGAACTGCGTCTCCTTGGGCGTCGTGGCCTCGGCGTCGTCGAACGTCGCGGTGAAGCTCACGCCCTCCAGGGGGCGCTGGGTGTAGCCGTTGACCACGTCCGGCATCTCGATGTCGAGCGCCTCGAGTAGCGTCGGCACGATGTCGACCGCGTGGCAGTACTGCCTGCGCATCTCACCGCCCGCCGCGATGCCGCGCGGCCAGGAGACGATGAGGGGATCCGCGGTGCCGCCCTCGAAGTTGGCGTAGCGCTTCCACAGCTTGAACGGGGTGTTGAACGCCCACGCCCAGCCTGTCGGGTAGTGGTTGTAGGTCAGCGGGCTGCCGAGCACCTCGAGGTACTTGAGGTTCTCCTCCATCGTGTCCGGCACGCCGTTGAAGAACTTGTTCTCGTTGACCGACCCGTTGGGCCCGCCCTCGCCCGACGCCCCGTTGTCGGAGACGAGGACGATGATCGTGTTGTCGAGCTCACCCGTGTCCTCGAGGTGGTCCAGCAGCCGGCCGAGCTGGTGGTCGGCGTGGCTGAGGAAGCCGGCGTACACCTCCGCCATGCGTGCGAACAGCCGCTGCTCGTCCTCCGTGAGCGAGTCCCAGGGGCGGACCTGGTCGAGCTCAGGCCAAGCCTGTCCGTCGTGGCTGGTCGTCGCGGCGTACGGGTCCAGCGGCGAGAGCTCGGTACCCTCGGGCAGGATGCCGAGCTCCTTCTGGCGCTCGAAGACGAGCTCGCGGTAGGCCTCGTAGCCCATGTCGAACCGGCCCTCGTACCGGTCCGCCCACTCCTGCGGCACGTGGTGCGGAGCGTGCGCCGCGCCTGGGCAGTAGTAGAGGAAGAACGGCTTGTCCGGCGCGATCGCCTTCGCGTCCTGGACGAACTCGATCGCCTTGTCGGTGAGGTCGACCGTCAGGTGGTAGCCGTCCTCGGGCGAGGCCGGCGGCTCGACCGGGTGGTTGTCGTAGACGAGGTCGGGCAGCCACTGGTTCGTCTCGCCGCCGAGGAAGCCGTAGTAGCGCTCGAACCCGCGGCCGAGCGGCCACTGGCGCTTCGACGACGCGAGGTTCATCTCGTCCTCGGCGCAGAGATGCCACTTGCCCACGTGGTACGTGTTCCAGCCGCGCTGGCCGAGGACCTCGGCGAGGTTCGCGCACTCGAACGGGATGTGCCCGTTGGCGTTCGGGAAGCCCGAGGTGGCCTCCGTGATGCACCCCATGCCGTTGGTCGTGTGGTTGCGGCCCGTCAGCAGGCACGAGCGCGTCGGCGAGCAGAGCGCTGTGGTGTGGAAGCTCGTGTAGGCCAGCCCGCGCTCGGCGATGCGCTTGATGTTCGGCGTCTCGATGAGACCCCCGTAGGGCTCCATCGCGGAGAAGCCGACGTCGTCGAGGACGACGTAGACGACGTTCGGCGCGCCGTCGGGCGCGCTCGGCTGCGTGTAGGGACCCCAGTCCGGCGTGGAGTCCTTGATGTCGATGTTGACGACGCCTCTGAAGGGAGTGCTCACCGTTCCAGCGTCGCCGCGCCCGTGGGCCGACGCATCATCCGAAGGGGATGAGCGGCGCGCGGCCCACGCGCGAGGTGGCTACCGGCGGCGTGCGACCCGCCGCGAGGTACGCCGGGCGACTCTCCGGGCTGCGAACACGTGCTTCACCTCCCGTTCGTGCTCTCGAGGGCGTGCAGAGCGACCTCGTCGGCCGACAGGAGACCGATCTCGACGAGGTCGGCGGGGCTGATGAACGCGTCGCCGAGGCGCGTGCCGCCTGCGCGGGCGATCGCGTTGCGCAGTCCGACGGCCCAGTGGTGCTCGACGAGGATGAGTGCGGCGGCCGAGTCGTTCGGGATGTCCTCGATGACGTCCCACTCGTCGGCGTCCGGCAGCAGGCTCGCGCCCTCCGCCATCGCCTCCGCGCCGGCGATCGCGCCGGCCGCCGCGCCTTCCTCGCCCTCGAAGCCGAGGCCGACGAGCGCGCCGATCGTGCTGCCGAGCTCGATCGCCTCGTCGGTGCTCAGGTTGCTCAGGTGGGCGGCCTCGATCTCCCCGTCGGCGTCCTTGTAGACGGCCAGCGCGTCGATCACGCGCACGGTGTCGCTCGCGCGGAGCTTCTCCAGCTCCTCGATGATCTCGCCGCGGAAGTCCGGGTGGTCGAAGCCCAGCACGATGAGCTGGACAGGTCCGATTGCCATGCGTCGCTCCTCCGATGGTTGGGGACACGTCGCATGCTCGGCCCGCTGCGCGCGCGCCGCATCATCCGATCTGCGTGATGCTGCATGTGACCGGCTGGTGAAGACTCGCCCCCATGGCCCAGATCGAGAGCACCGAGCTGACGGCGCCGACGCACCGCTCGGCCGAGGATCGCGCGGCGGCGGGGAAGCGCGCCCGCGCGGCGTCGCCCCGCCGCGGGCACGTGGAGTTCGCGCCCACGGCCGGGCGCCCCGACCCGGTCGATGTCCTCGAGGGCCAGGCCACCACCAGGGTGTCCGAGCTCATCCCGATCCGCTACGGCCGCATGCTCGTCTCCGCGTTCACCTTCTACCGCGGCGGCGCCGCGCTCATGGCGGGCGATCTCGCCGCCGTGCCGCAGACCGACCTGCAGGTGCAGCTCTGCGGCGACGCGCACCTCTCGAACTTCGGCGTCTTCGCCGCCCCCGACCGGCGGTTGGTCTTCAGCGTCAACGACTTCGACGAGACGCTGCCCGGGCCCTTCGAGTGGGACGTCAAGCGGCTCGTCGCGAGCTTCGCGGTCGCCGGGCGCGACCGCGGGTTCGACGCCAAGAAGCGCAAGGTCATCAACCGGGCCGTGGTGCGCGCCTACCGCGAGGCGATGCGCGAGTTCGCCGGGATGCGCAACCTCGACATCTGGTTCGCCCGGCTCGACCTGGACGACATCGCACGCCGCATGCGGAGCTTCGCCGATGCCAAGCAGATCCGCAGGTTCGACCGCAACGTGGCGAAGGCCCACAGCAAGGACAGCCTGCGTGCGTTCGGCAAGCTGACCACGATGGTCGACGGCGAGCCGCGCATCGTGGCCGACCACCCCGTCCTCACGCCGGTCGAGGACCTGATGACCCCGAAGGACCGCGAGCGGGTCCATGCGATGGCCGAGGAGATCATCGGCGCCTACCGGGACACGCTCCCGGACGACCGCCGGCGGCTCATGGAGGAGTACCGCTACGTGCACGCGGCGCGCAAGGTCGTCGGCGTGGGCAGCGTCGGCACCCGGGCCTGGATCATGCTGTTGCTCGGCCGTGACGGCGACGACCCCCTGTTCCTGCAGTTCAAGGAGGCGCAGCCGTCGGTCCTCGAGCCGGCGCTCGGGCCGAGCGCCTACGAGAACCACGGCCGGCGCGTCGTCGAGGGCCAGCGCCTCATGCAGTCGGCGAGCGACGTCATGCTCGGCTGGGTCCGCACGCTGGGCCTCGACGGTGAGACGCGCGACTTCTACGTCCGCCAGCTCTGGGATGCGAAGGGGTCCGCGCTCATCGAGTTCATGGACCCCCGCGCCCTCGAGTTCTACGGCAGGATCTGCGCGTGGACGCTGGCGCGGGCGCACGCGCGCTCCGGCGACCCGATCGCGATCGCGAGCTACCTCGGCAGCAGCGACACGTTCGACCGCGCGCTCGCGGAGTTCGCCGAGCTGTACGCCGACCAGAACGAGAGCGACTACGCCGCGCTGCAGGGAGCCGTCGCCTCGGGGCGGGTGGAGGCGCAGGCCGCGATCTGAGCGGTTCCACTCGCCGGAACCGAGGGCTGGGCCGGACCGCCGTGCTCTGGTAGTCGTCACGCATGACGACCGGTACCGATGGGGACCTGCAGGTCGCGGCGCGGGCCGTCGCCGACCTCGCCTCCGACGAGATGCACCGCGCCGAGGCCGAGGGGAAGCTCACCGGCCCGGTCATCGACGCCATCCGCGACAGCGGGCTGTTGCGGCTCTGGATCCCGCGCTCGCTCGGCGGCGAGGAGATGGACGTCGTCCCCTCGCTCGACCTCATCGAGACGCTCTCGTACGGCGACCCGTCCGCGGGTTGGGTCGTGTTCGCGGGCGGCCTCATCGGGGGAACGACCGCGGCCTACTGCGGCCCGGACTGCGTCGACGCGCTCTTCGCGCCCGGCGAGCCGCTCCCCTGGGTCTCCGGCCACGGCACGCGCCCGGGCACCGCGGTGCCGGCGGGCGACGGCTGGACGCTCAGCGGCAGCTGGTCGTTCGGCTCGGGGCTGCTGCACGCGACCCACACGCACAACCTCGCGATCGTCGAGGGGACCGGTGAGGCGCGGATCCTCGTGACTCCGGTGTCCGACGCGCACCTCCTGCGCGACTCGTGGGACGTCCTGGGGCTGCGCGCGACGGGAAGCATCGACTACACCATCGACGGGGCGTTCGTCCCCTACGACTGGAGCCACGCCGCCGGGCAGACGTCGTCGGAACGCGGCGGGCTGCTCTACAACCTGGGCATCATCGGCTTCGTGACGCTCGGACACGCGGCCTGGGCGCTGGGCCTCGGGCGGCGGATGCTCGACGAGCTCATCGGCCTCGTCGAGGCGAAGGCGGGGCGCGCCGGTGCGCAGGCCGAGGACCCGGCGTTCCTGGAGGGCTTCCAGGTCGCCGAAGCGCGCCTGCGGTCGGCACGCGCCCTCGTCCACGAGACGTGGGGCGACGTCGCGGCGTCGTTCGCGGCCGGCGACGAGATGACGGTCCGTCAGCAGACCCTCGCCCGGCTCGCGCTCGTGAACGCGACCTTCTCCGTCCACGAGGTGGCGCAGTTCGCCTATCTCGCCGGCGGGACCGCCCCGCTCAAGAACGGCACTGTCATCCAGAAGCTCTTCCGCGACATGCACGCCGGCACGCAGCACATCTCGTCCGGGCCGATCATGCGCCGCAACACCGGCCTCGGACTCCTCGGGCACGTGGCCGACGGCAAGGAGTGGGCGTTCGCCGAGATGGTTCCGTCGTCCGGGGTCTGACCAGCGTCCCGAATCGGCATGTGAAGGCGCGTGATCGAGGGGTAGCGCTGAGAGATGCGATCCCCGCCCTGCGACCTGCACCCGACCCACGAGGACCTCGAGGGTCGGCTCTGGTGCCGGGTGTGCGTGCGCAACGTCCAGTCGGTTCCGGGCGCACACCGTGCGGATCCCGGGCACGTCATCTGCCCGATCGAGGGGGCCGCGGTGCCGGTGGCGACCGTGCTCGGGTCCTGAGATGGCCCTCACGCACGGTCAGGTCGACGACTGGCGCTTCGGGAGCGCCGCACGAGATCTGGCGGCTGCCGCCGTCGCCTCCGACGCATTCGCTCGCATGGGCGCATCGCTCCCGGAACGCGCGGCCGAGGCACACGAGCTGACGCATGACATGTCGCTCACGGCCTCGAGCGATCTCGTCGTCACGATGGTCCTCGCGGAGGTGGCGAGCTTCTGCCTGACGCTTGCCGGGGTCCTGGAGCGAGACGGCGCGGATCTGGACGCCATGAGTCCCGACGCGCTCGTCGAGATCTCCCTCGGCCTGCTCGCCGCACAGTCGTAGCGTGGGAACCTCCGCGTCCATGAGCGCGGATGAGAGGCTGAAGGAACGTCAGCGAGCGATGTGGGCGAGCGGTGACTTCCCGCGGGTGTCCCGGGAGACGGTCGCCGAGCTCGGCCCTCAGCTCGTGGAGGCCTGCGGGGTGAGCGCGGGTCAGCGCGTCCTCGATGTCGCTGCAGGCACCGGGAACGCGGCGATTCCCGCCGCGGAGCTCGGAGCCGACGTGGTCGCCGGCGACCTGACGCCCGAGCTGTTCGACGCCGGCCGCACGGAAGCCGCGGCCCGTGGCGTCGAGCTCTCATGGACCGAGGCGGATGCCGAGGCGCTGCCGTTCGCCGACGGCGAGTTCGACGTCGTCATGTCGTGCATGGGAGCGATGTTCGCCCCCGACCACCAGGCGGTCGCCGACGAGCTCGTGCGGGTCTGCCGGCCGGGCGGGACGATCGGGATGATCAACGCCGCGCCGGGTGGGTGGCTGGCAGCGTTCTTCGAGGTCCTCGGGGCCTACGCACCGGTGCCGCCGCAGGGGCGACCGCCGATCCTGTGGGGCGACGTGGCGCACCTACGCGAGCTGTTCGGCGAAGAGGTCGACCTGGGGACGCCGTCGGCGCTGACGCTCGACATCGCCAACTTCCGCGCCCCGGAGGACCTCTGCGCGTACTACAAGGCCCACTTCGGCCCGGTCATCGCGACGTACGCGAACGTGGCCGGCGACCCGGAGCGCATCGAGGCGCTCGACCGGGACCTGCTGGACTGGGCCGAGCGGATGAACCGCGACCAGCCCGCCGGGCGCGCGGTCTTCCGGTTCGAGTACCTCCTCGTCGTCGCCCGGCGGGCCGACGCTCAGCTGTAGCTCCCAGGGAGGTTGTTCATCCGGGCCTCCTTGGAGGCTGGTGGTTGCCAAGC
>Ga0070665_100002616_pt1 | contig 19642 bp, 18 predicted proteins | sample KBSS13metaG_FD_65862 | JGI IMG/M metagenome (GOLD analysis project Ga0070665, IMG submission 65862) | Switchgrass rhizosphere microbial communities from Kellogg Biological Station, Michigan, USA - KBS S1-3 metaG | ecosystem: Host-associated > Plants > Roots > Rhizosphere > Soil ...
GGCGGCACGCTGGCGACGGCCGGCAACCTGGTGTTCGCGGGCAACTCGATGGGCGAGTTCGTCGCCTATCGCGCCACCAACGGCAACCCGTTGTGGTCCGCGCCCACGCAGGCCGGCGTGCTGGCCGCGCCGATCAGCTACGAGATCGACGGCGAACAATACGTCGCCATTGAAGTGGGTTGGGGCGGGGCGTTCGGTCTCGCCGCCGGCGAACTGGCGCGCGACGCGCACCTGGCCGCGAACATTCCGCGCGTGCTGGTCTACAAGATCGGGGGTACGGCGAAGTTGCCGGCGATCCCTGCCGCGGCGGCCACCAACGCCGAGCCGCCGGCGGAAATCGGCGACGAGGCCACCTGGACCGCGGGCAAGGCCGTGTTCCATACGTATTGCAGCGTTTGCCACGGCGATTCGGCCGTCAGCGGTGGAGTGATCCCGGACCTGCGCCTGTCGATGATCACGCGCGATCCGGGCACCTGGGACAGGATCGTCCGCGGCGGGGAACGCACGCCGCGGGGCATGGTGTCCTTCGCCACGGAAGTGTCATCCGAAGACAGTGAAAAGGTGCGCGCGTATGTGATACACCGTGCGCATGAGACCCAGAAGCTCGAGGCTGCGGCAGCCGCCGCACCGCCGGCCAAGGATGTGCCGGTCGCAGCTCCCAAGTGAAGGAACACGCGCCGCACTAGTTAGGCCGCGCCATGCGTCGTAGGACGGTGGCGCGGCTCGCCGGCCTGGCCGCCGGGTGCGTGGCGTTGCTGCTGGCCGGGTCGGCAAGTGCCGCCGATCCCTTGCCGGTACTCAAGGCCAGGGTCACCCGGGTCAACGACGGCGATTCCATCGAGGTGGATCTCGATTCCGGCCACGCGCGCGTGCGCATGTCGGCCATCGACACGCCCGAGTTCGACCAGCCCTACGGCGCGCAGTCTTCCGCGGCGCTCAAGGCGCTGTTGCCGGTGGGCACGCCGGTGGAGCTCGAAGTGGTCACTCAGGATCAGTTCAAGCGCATGGTTGCGGTGGTCTGGCTGGTGCAGGGCAATCAGCGCACCAACGTCAACGAGACCATGCTGCGCCAGGGCCATGCCTGGGCGTATCGGCGCTACATGAAGGATCCGAAGTACTGTGACATCGAGCAGGAAGCCCGCTCGAAGAAGTCAGGCCTGTGGGCGCAGCCGGTCAGCGACTGGGTGTATCCGCCCGAGTGGCGGTTCCTGAAGAATGGCGAGATCCGCGCGCTGCCGACGCCGTATGAAGAGACCCGCGAGAAGTGCGTGGCCGTGCTCGGACTCGCCGGCGCAGCAACCTACACACCCCCGAATTAATGGGGACATTCCTCGTTTCCTAGCAAACGGGGACAGGCCTGAGTGTTTTTCAGTCTGACCCCATTTGCTAGGAAACGAGGAATGTCCCCATTACGCCAGCATCTTCTTGGCGGACTCGACGGTCTTGGCGCGCTCCTCGGGTGACAGTGGCGGGGGCACGGCGCGGCCCTTGATGACGGCCGGGCGCGCGCCCACCAGGTCCAGCCAGCGCTTGAGGCCGGGCAGCCCGTCGATGCTGACGCCAGACCATTCGTAGCCCGCGACCCAGCTGTGCAGCGCGATGTCGGCGATGGAGTACTCATCGTTCGCGATGTACGGGTGGTCCTTGAGCTCGCGCTCCAGCACCTCGAACAACCGGCGCGATTCGCGCTGGTAGCGATCGATGGCGTACGGGATTTTTTCCGGCGCGTAGCGGAAGAACACATTGGCCTGGCCCATCATCGGCCCGATGCCGCCCATCTGGAACATCAGCCATTGCATCACCCGCGAGCGCGCCTTCGGTTCCGTCGGCAGCAGCTTGCCGGTCTTCTCGGCGAGATAAATGAGAATGGCGCCGGATTCGAACACCGCGAAGTCGCCGTTGTCGTGATCGATGATGGCGGGGATACGCCCATTGGGATTGATCTTGAGGAACCACTCTTCTTTCTGCTCGAGCTTGCCGAGCGAGATCGGCCGCATGGTGTAGGGCAGGCCGAGCTCCTCGAGCGCAATCGAAACCTTCCATCCATTGGGCGTGGCGGCGGTGAACAGCTCGATCATGACGATCCCTCACAAACTGGTGATCGAAGTACACGCCCCGCCGGCGCGCAGCGTCAAGACGAAGGCGAGAACCTTTCGCTCTGATGCCATGCAGTTTGCGCGCGCGGTGGAATCGCGATGCGCTAGATTCCCCGCGTGGACCTGATCCTTGCCAACTGGCGGCTCGCGGCAGTCGCCGCGCTGTTCTTTTGCGGAGTCGCTTTGCGCCGTGCCGACTGGGCCAGCGCCGATCACGGCCGCGCGCTGCTGAAGTTCGTGTTCAACATTGCCTTGCCCATCCTGATCCTCGGAGCATTGACTGGTGTTCCTCTGGCGCGAGAACACGCCTTGCTGCCGATCACCGCGATCTGCACCTCGCTCGTCGGCTGGGGCGCGGCGGCCTGGGTGGCGCGGCGCTTCGCGCTGCCGAAGACCGGCGAGGGCGCCATGGTCGTGTGCGCCATGTCCATCAACGTCTCCATGGTCTATCCATTCGCCGCGCTGAGCCTGGGCGCGGCCGCGTTTTCGCAGCTGGTGATGTTCGACATGGGGCATGCGCTGTTGGTGTGGACCGTGACCACGGTCGTGGCGTGCAAGTACGGCGGCCACGCCGACGACATTCCCGTGCTGTTGAAGCGCACGCTGGGCGCTCCCCCGTTGCTCGCCATGATCCTGGCGCTGGCGCTGAACCTGCTCGAAACACCGGTCCCGCCGGGCCTTCTGCATGGCGCGCTGTTCACGGGTCAACTGATGATCCTGCTCGTGCCGCTGGCCATGGGCCTGCTGGTGAGCGCGCGCGGCATGCGCCGGCCCGAAGTCATCGCCGCCGTGGTATTGCGCACCGGTCTCGGTGCCTTGCTGGGGCTGGCGCTGGCCTGGCTGTTCCATCTCGAGGGCACGGGGGCAGCCATCGCCATCATCGGCGCGGCCGCGCCCATCGGGTTCACCTCGGTGGTCTTGTCGGCCCGCGAGGGGCTGGATCTGGATCTCGCAGCCAGCGCCGCCGCCATCTCGGTGTTCCTGGGATCGCTGTGGATCCCGCTGGCCATGCTTTTCGTTCCGCGTTGAGTCACGGGGGCGCGTCGCGACTACAGTAGCGGCCATGTACACGGCCAGCTCCGCCATTCTCGACGCGCTCACCGAAGCCGGTGTCGAATTCCTGTTTGCCAACTTCGGCAGCGATCATCCCGGGCTCATCGAGGCCATCGCGCAGGCGCGGGCGGAGAATCGCCCGTGCCCGAAGGTGATCACTTCGCCGACCGAAATGGTGGCCATGTCGGCGGCGCATGGCTTCGCGCAGGCACGGGGACGCGCGCAGGCGGTGCTGGTGCACGTCGACTGCGGCACGCAGGCGCTGGGCGGCGCGGTTCACAATGCCGCCAAGGGTCGCGTGCCCGTGCTCATCATCGCGGGCATGTCGCCGGCCACGCAGGAAGGCGAGGCGCGCGGCAGCCGCAACGAATTCATCCAGTGGATCCAGGACGTTCCCGACCAGCGCGGCCTGGTGCGCGGTTACGTTCGTTACGAAAATGAAATCCGCGTCGGCGCCAATGCACGGCAAATCGTGCATCGCGCGCTGCAATTCGCGCACAGCACGCCGAACGGCCCGGTGTACGTCACCGCCACCCGCGAGGTGCTCGAAAGCGAAGTGCCGCGCGTCATCCAGAACATGGATCGCTGGCAGCCAGTGGCGCCGTCGGGCCTGAATCCCGATGTCGCGCGCGAGATTGCGAGCGCACTGGCCGCCGCGGAACGGCCGCTGATCGTCACGTCATACGCGGGCCGTTCTCCGGCCGCGGTGCAGGACCTGGTGACGCTGGCGGAGCAACTGGGCATCGGCGTGGTCGAGTCCGTGCCCAATCACGTGAATTTCCCCACGACGCACCCGTGTTATCTCGGCGTGCAATGGAACGAGCGGCGGCAGAACGCGGCCCTGGCGCAGGCGGATCTCGTGCTGGTGATCGACAGCGATGTGCCCTGGATCGGCGAAGTCAGCCGGCCACAGGCGAACGCCCGGATCATCCACATCGATGCCGATCCACTGAAGCAGCAGATGCCACTCTGGTATATCGGCGCGACGTTGCAGTGCCAGGCGGAGGCATCGCAGGCGTTGTCGCAGATCCGCGCGGCGCTCAAGGAATTCGGCACCGATCCCGAGAGAATGGCGCGACGGCGGGCGCACCTGGCGGCCGAGCACGCGGCCTGGCTACGCGGAGTCAGTGAACGAGAACAGCCGCGCGACGCATTGACGGCCGAGTACCTGGTGGCGGCGATCCGCGATGCCATCGGCGAAGACGCCATCGTGGTCAGCGAAGCGGTGACCAATTTCCACGTGGTGTCGCAGCATCTGCGACGCACGAAACCCGGCACGCTGTTCTCGAGCGGCGGCGGATCGCTGGGCTACAACGGCGGCGCGGCCGTGGGCGTGAAGCTGGCGCGGCCCGAGGCGCTGGTGGTGGCGATCTGCGGCGACGGGTCCTATCTATTCTCGCAGCCATCGACCGTCCACTGGATGTCACGCGCCTACCAGGCGCCGTTCCTGCACGTGGTGCTGAACAATGGCGGCTGGCGCGCACCGCGCCAGGCGGTGCTCAGCGTGCATCCGGATGGCTTGGCCGCGAAGTCTGCGAAGATCGACATCGATTTCCCGCAGCCACCGGACTACGGCGGCATCGCGGCCGCGGCCGGCGGTGCGCATGCGGAAGTCGTGCGCAGCGTCGCCGACGTGAAGCCCGCGCTGCAGCGCGCCCTGCGCGCCGTGCTGCAGGAGCGTCGTTCCGCCGTCATCGACGCACACATCGCCTGAGGACTGGTTAGGGCGGGAACTTCTCACAGTTCTGGGCATTGCCATGGGCGCGCCCGCGGTGGACGCGTTGCGCGCGCGTAGATTGGCTCCGTCGAACTCAAACGGCACGGAGCCTCCCATGAGAACGAGAACACGGAGTTTGCGCAGCGCAGCGTGGCTGGCGGTGGCCGGCATCCTCGGGAGTACGCTCCCGGCCCACGCTGCCCCGGTGAGCCTGCTGTTCTCCGGCAGCATCTTCAACGTCAGCGATCCCAGCGACGTGTTCCTGACCACCATCGGCAACACGTACACCATCCAGCTGAACTACGATCCCGACCTGCTGCCCGCCACGCCCTCGGGTGATTCCAGCGTTTACACATCGGGTGCCGGCGAAAGCAACATCACGTTGAGCTTCCTGTCGAGCGGCGGCGATGCCTTTGCCTCGGACAACAGTTTCCCGGTGACCATCTCGGTGGAGAACACACCGGACTGGCTGGTCACGATGTCGCCGGGTGACGGCCAGGATCGCTTCACGTTGCACGCCCAGCTCGACCCGGTGACCACGCTGAACCTGGTGCTGATCGAATCGCTGGGCAGCAATCCGCTGTCCAGCAACGATCTGCCGCTGGGTGGATTCGGCGGCGGCCCCGGCACCTTCTCGGTGTCGGAGCTCGACATCGATCGCACCGACCTGTTCGCAAACCTCTCGGGATCGGTGTCGACCATCGAGGGTATCGCGGTACCCGAGCCGTCGACGCCGTGGTTGTGGCTCGGGGTGCTGGCCTGCCTGGGACTGGCGCGACTAAATCTTGAAAAGCTTTTCGGCGTTGGTCTGGAAGTACTTCTTCTTGTCCGCGGCCGACATCGGTAGCTCGTCGGACACCGTCACTTCGGACGGCAGGAACTGGTAGGGATAGTCCATGGCGTACAGCGTGTGGTCCGGGCCCATGACCTCGTGGCACAACATGATGGCCGGTTTCCAGGCGACGCCACTGTTGGTCACATAAATGTTCTCGCGCAGGTACTCGCCCGGCGTGCGCTTCAACTTGCGCATGTGCGGATGGCGATTGGCGCGGGTCGCCGCGGTGTGCATGTAGTCGATGCGATACAGCCAGAACGGCAGCGCCTCGCCGCAATGCCCGATGCCGAACTTGAGCCTGGGGAATTCGTCGAACGCGCCCGAAACGATGATCCGCAGCATGTGCAGGCCGGTCTCGGCCTGGAAGCCGAACACCGCGCCATCCAGTCCCTTCTCGAGGTAGGGCTGGATCATGTCGCGCGGCGGTGAGTTCGGGTGCAGGTAGATAGGCACGTCGTGCGCCTCGGCCGCCGCGAAGATGTCCCAGAACTTCGGGTCGTCGAGTCGCTCGCCCATGGTGTGCGAATTCAGGATCACGCCCTTGAGGCCGAGCCTGGTGACGGCGCGGTCGACTTCCTTGGCGGCGGTTGCAGGATCCTGCGGCGCCACGGCGGCGAGCCCGGTGTAACGCGTGGGGTACTTGCGGATGGCATCGGCGAGTTCGTCGTTGCTGGCGGCGGCCAGCGCGTTGGCCGTGCCCGCATCGAATACCTGCACGCCGGGCGAGGTCAGCATGAGCACCTGCATGTCGATGCCGCTGGAATCCATGTCGGCGATGCGATTCGGACCGAGGTCCTGCAGCCGGTCGACGATGAAGCGCGCGCGTTCACTGGGACTGTTGAGATAGAAGCCCCACAGGCTGTTGTAGCCCGGATCGTCGTAGCCATCGGCCAGCAGCTTGCGGAACAGCTTGATCTGGTCCTTCGTGGCCCAGGCTTCTTCGGTGGCGATGCGTTTGTAGGCTCTCATCGCGAGATCATGGCATAGCGAAGGCCGACGAAATTTCACGTGGCATCGACTATTACTTCGCGATGCGTCGAGTCCGGGGCGGGGAACGCGTGCGCGGCGAGTATGATCGGGACCATGTCAGCGAACATCAAAGCCCCGGCCTCGGCCGTGTCGAACTATCCCGAGCTCTCGTTGTTCATCGATGGCGAGTGGCTGGGTGTACAGGGTCGCAAATCGCAACCCGTGGTCAATCCGGCTACGGAAGAAGTGCTGGGCCAATTGCCGCACGCCAGCGCGGCCGATCTCGATCGCGCGCTCGCGGGCGCGCAACGCGCCTGGGGCGAGTGGCGCGCCATGCTGCCGGTCGCCCGCGGCAAGATCCTGAAGAAGGCCGCGGACCTCATGCGCGCACGCGCCGAGGACATCGCGCGCATCGCGACGCTCGAGATGGGCAAGAGCATCCACGAGACGCGCATCGAGGTGCAGGCATCGGCGGAGATCTTCGACTGGTACGCGGAGGAGGGCCGGCGCGCCTACGGCCGCGTCCTGCCGCAGCGGCTGCCCGGCCAGCGCATGAGCATCGTCAAGGAACCGGTGGGCCCCGTGGCCGCGTTCGCGCCGTGGAATTTTCCGGCGGGTAACCCGGCGCGCAAGATCGGCGCGGCGCTGGCGGCGGGATGCAGTTGCATCCTGAAGCCCGCCGAAGAAGCCGCGGGCACCGCGCTGGCGATTGCGCGTTGCCTGCACGAAGCGGGCGTTCCCAAGGGCGCGCTGGCCATCGTGTTCGGCGTGCCGCACGACGTGTCCACGCACCTGATCAACTCGCCCGTCATCCGCAAGGTGTCGTTCACGGGATCGATCCCGGTGGGCAAGCAGCTCACCAAGCTCGCGGCCGACGGCATGAAGCGCACGACCATGGAACTCGGCGGCCACGCGCCGGTGCTGGTGTTCGACGACGTCGACGTCGAGAAGGTGCTCGACATGTGCGTGGCCGCGAAGTACCGCAACGCCGGGCAGGTGTGTGTGTCACCGACGCGTTTCTACGTGCAGGAATCCATCTACCCCGGGTTTGCGGAAGGCTTCGCCGCGCGTGCCAGGGCGCTGGTGGTGGGCGATGGCATCGACGAGGCCAATCGCATGGGCCCGCTGGCGCACGCGCGCCGGCTGCCGGCCGTGCAGGGCATCATCGACGAGGCGCTGACGCACGGCGCGCGGCTGCTGGCCGGCGGCAAGCGCATGCAGCGCAAGGGATACTTCTTCGAGCCCACGGTGCTCGCCGACGTGCCGAACTCGGCGCGCATCATGAACGAGGAGCCGTTCGGGCCCATCGCAATCCTGAACTCGTTCCGCGATTTCGACGCCGTGATGGCCGAGGCCAACCGGCTGCCGTACGGCCTCGCGGCTTTTGGCTTCACCAACGATGCGCGTCGCGTGAACCTGCTGGGCGAGCGCCTGGAGGCTGGGATGATCGGGCTGAACAGCTTCCAGATCTCGGTGCCCGAAGCACCGTTCGGCGGCGTGAAGGAAAGCGGTCACGGCAGCGAGGAAGGCATCGAAGGACTCGAGGCCTGCCTGGTCACCAAGTTCATCAGCCAGTCCTGATCCGGCCCGCGCGCGGGACGCCACGGGATAGTTGACTCAGTCAACTAAATCTCCGACGATCCCGCCATGACCAACGCCCACACTCCCGCGGCGCGCGGCCGCCGTGGCGACCCAGGCACCATCGCCGCGATCCGCGATTTCAATCGCCTCTACACCCGCCAGCTCGGCCTGCTCAACCAGGGTTTCCTGGGCAGCAAGCTGACGTTGACCGAAGCGCGCGTGTTGTACGAGCTCGCCACGCGCGCCGATATCACGGCCGGCGAGATCGCGAACGATCTGCAGCTCGACGTGGCCTACCTGAGCCGGATCCTCGGCAAGTTCCGCCGTCGCGGATGGCTGAGTCGCAAGGTGTCGGAAGCCGACGGCCGTCGCCGGCATTTGCGGGTGACCCCCGCCGGCCGCGCGGCGTTCCGTCCGCTCGACGGAGAAGCCAAGGCGCAGATTGCCGACTTGATCGCGCCCCTGCCGGCGGCCGATCGATCATCGCTGGTTGCCGCATTGGGTGAAGTTCGTCGCGCGGTGGCGCCGCGCGCGGAATCGCCGGTCACCATCCGGGGCCTGAAGATTGGCGACATCGGCTGGATCACCCACCGGCAGGGTCTGCTGTACGCCGAGGAATATGGCTGGGATGTCACTTACGAAGGGCTGGTGGCGAAAATCCTGTCCGACTTCGTGGCCGATTTCGACGAGCGCTGGGCCGGCGCATGGATCGCGGAGCGCGACGGCGTCATCCTGGGTTCGGTGTTCCTGGTGAAGGCCAGTCCGACGGTGGGGCAACTGCGCCTGCTGTACGTCGAGCCCCGCGCCCGAGGCCTCGGAATCGGGCGAAAGCTGGTGCAGGCCTGCATTGAAGGGTCCCGCGCGCGGGGCTATCGGAAGCTCAAGCTGTGGACCAATGACGTGCTGACCTCCGCGCGCCGGATCTACGAGGCCGCGGGTTTCAAGCTGACCGGCCAGGAATCGCACCAGTCGTTTGGACAGAAGCTCACGGGCCAGATGTGGGAACTGCCCCTGGATGCGTCGACGCGCGAGCGCTAGCGAACCTTTCCCGCCTTGTTCACCAGCACCACGTTGGACAGCGTGGCCGTGTCGACCACGTCCGGCAGGTGCGAGCAGAACCCGAAGCCCACGTAGAACGGTTCCTTCAACTCGAGCTCGATGGGTGGGCCGTACTGGGTCATGGGCTCGCCGGCCAGGCTCACGAACAATGAGAACTGGTTGCCGCGCTTCTCGATGCCGATGCGCCTGGCGATGTCATTGATCAATGAATCGGGCGATTTGCCCTCGGGGCGGCCGCGGCCGCCAACGCGGAATTCGCGATCCTTGGTCAGGGCGCCCTTCTCGGGGCGTTGCGCGAGCTGGATCATGCCCGCGCCATGCAGCGCGACAACCACCTGCCTGGAGTCGTCCTCGAGATCCTGGCGGATCACGAGCACCGCCTTGCGGTCGCCATAACCATTGGGATCGGGGAAGGCGATGTCCGCCGCCAGCGAAATGTCACCCTTCATCTTTTTCCACAGGAAGCGGAATTCGTCGCGCGTGTACCAGATGTTGTAGCCGGCGGAGCTGACGGTGTACGTGCCGTTGGCGTAGCTGGAACTGCCGGGCACCAGCGGCGCGCCCACGTCGGACACCGTGAAGCCGTTCAGCGGCTCTTTGAGTGTCACTGTGGCGCGATGAAAGCCCGGCGGCGGCGGGACCTGCTTGTGGGTCGCGGAGCCGGGAATGGCCCAGTCGGGCACTTCGGGCTTGGCTGATGTGGGGTCCTGTGCGAAGACAGGGACAGCAAGAACCAGGGCCGCGAATGCGGCGAGTCGATGGCGGGTCATGTGGCGGGACTATAACGTCCCGCCACCTGGGGTTTCCCCACTTTCCTCACCCGGCACCGCCGATCAGGCGGCGACGTCGACCTTCTCGCGCCGGTACTCGCGCGGCGTGGCGCCGAACTTGGCCCGGAACACGCGACCGAAGTGCGTGGGGCTGTTGAAGCCATAGTCGAAGGCGATGGCCGTCACCGTGCGCCCGCGCTGCGACGGCGAGAGCAAGGCCCGTGAACAGGCCTCAAGCCGGCGGCGCAGGATGTAGCGCGCCACGGTCTCGTCCTGGTCGCTGAACAGGTGATGCAGATACCGCGTGGTCATCTTGCAGGCTTCGGCGATGCGCGTCGGCGTGAGATCCGGATCGTTCAGGTGCGCTTCGATGTAATTGATGATGCGGATGCGATGCGCCGTGGCCAGCGAGGAGCGATCCGAGCGCGACTGCGGCAGGTCGGCATAGGCCGCCGCCACCAGGTCGAGGATGGCCGTGTTGACGCGGGCCGCGGTGGGCATGTCCATCTGCTTCTGGTACTCGAACCAGAAATTGCGCAGGAAGCGCGACAGCAGGGCACAGACGCCGCTCTGCGCCACCATCGGGATGGCCACCAGGCACTCGGGGCAGGCGATGTGGCGGCGCAGGATGGCGTCGGGGATGCCGAGCACCAGCATGCGGTTGGCGCCACCAAAGGCGATCTCGTAGTGACGGGTGCTGTCGCAGAGCGTGAAGTCACCGGCACCGAGCCGCGCCTCGCGACCGTCCTGGCGGTTGACGCTTTCGCCTTCCATCTGCAGGTGCAGGAAGAACAGCGAGGAGCGCGTGCGCGCCACGTGCTGGCGGGAATGCCGCACCAGCTGCGCATCCGAGGCCACCTCGGCGAGCGTCAGGTCGCCGATGCTGGCGCGCGCGATGCTGCCGTTGAAAGTACGTATGTCTACGGGATCGGATACCAGCGGCGAGAAAGTTTCGCAGGCCCTGTCGTTCCAGTACGTGAGCTTGCGACGCGGATCCAGGCCAATCGTCGAAAATGATTCCACGGATGCCATGACAACCTCCCCCTTGAGGCACGCCAAACGTGGGCGAAAGTTATACGGGATAGTTATAGGCCTTAACTAATTCGTAGTTTTGATACGAGCTATCGATGAGCGAATTCCCTCCGGGTCGAGAAGCAGGCGGAGCCCCGGATGCAGCATTTGACCGACCGTTCGCAAGGAATGGGGGAGGGGAAACGGTGGTCCGGACCGCACCGATACAGGAATTGATCGGCTATGCGCTGCGTCGCGCGCAGGGTGTGGTCTACGCCGACCTGAACGATTCGTTGGCACGGATTTCGCTGCGGCCCCTGCAATTCACCCTGCTGCTCATGGTGGCCGAGAATCCGGGTTCCAGTCAGTCCAGTGTCTGCGAGGCGTTGGGCATGCAGAAGGCCAATTGCGTGCCCACCATGAGCGAGCTGGAACGCCGCGGCTACATCATCCGGCGCAAGTCGGCCAACGACGCGCGCAGCTATGAATTGCACCTCACCAACAAGGGCAAACGCATCCTGCAGCGTGCGGGCGAAGTCCAGTCGCTGCACGAACAACGCCTGATCGAACGCATCGGCCTCGACGGCCGCGAACAATTGTTGCGCCTGTTGGTTAAGCTCACCGAGACCAAATGACCCAGATCGTCGAACTACAACGCCACGGGGACGTCGCCGTCATCCTGGTGGAAAACCCGCCCGTCAACACCATCACGGCCGCCGCCCGTGCCGGCATGACCGATGCCATGAAGCAGGTCGCCGCCGATCCGTCGGTACGCGCCGTGCTGTTGCGCACCGGGGGCAACAATTTCTTCACGGGCGCGGACATCAACGAGTTCTCGGGGCCTCCCAAGGAAGCCGAATACCGCGAGCTGTGGGCGCGCTTCGAGAACTCACGGGTGCCGACCATTGCCGCGTTGCACGGCGCGGCGCTGGGCGGCGGCCTCGAGCTGGCGCTGGCCTGCCATTTCCGCATCGCGACTCCCACGGCGAAGTTCACGCTGCCCGAGGTGACGCTGGGAATCATCCCGGGTGCCGGCGGCACGCAGCGGCTGCCGCGTCTCATCGGTCTCGACAACGCGCTGCGCATGATCTTCGACGCCAAGCCGGTGGAAGCGCCCAAGGCGCGGGATCTCGGGCTCATCGACGCCATCATCGAAGGCGACTTCGTCGCGGGCGCCCTGAAGTATGCGCAGGACATGGCGGCACGCGGCATCGGCCCGCGGCCCACGTCGGCCCGCAGCGTCGATGCCAGCCAGGTCAACGCGGCGTTCGAAGACAAGTGGTATGCCGAGGCCCGGCGCATGTACCCGAATCGCACCGCCGCGCAGACCGCCATCAAGTCTGTCATGGCCAGCACGTTGCCCATCGAGCAGGGCTTGCTCGAGGAAGACAGGTACGCCAACCAGACCAAGGGCACCGTGGAGGCTCGCGGCGCCATCCATGTGTTCTTCGCCGAGCGGGAGAGCCGCAAGGTCGAGGGGCTGCCCGCGGGCGAGGCCCGGAAGATCGCGCAGGCGGGCGTGGTGGGCGCCGGCACCATGGGCGGCGGTATCGCGATTGCGTTCGCCAATGCCGGCGTGCCAGTGACTCTGCTGGACGCCAACGAGGCGGGCCTGGCCAAGGGTCTTGCGACCGTCGACGCGACCTTCGAGAGCATGGTGAAACGTGGCCGCATCGATGCCGCGGAGAAGGCGCGCCGCCTCGGGCTGATTTCCGGCACCTTGAAGTACGCCGACCTGTCCGCCGCCGACGTGATCATCGAAGCCGTGTTCGAGAGCATGGACCTCAAGAAGAAGGTCTTTGCCGAGATGGATGCGGTGGCGAAGCCGGGCGCGTTGATCGCGACCAATACCTCGACGCTGGACGTGGACGAGATCGCGGCATCGATCAGCCGGCCCGAGGACGTCATCGGCCTGCATTTCTTCTCACCGGCCAATGTGATGCCGCTGCTCGAAGTGGTGCGCGGCAAGGCGAGCTCGCCGGTGGCGATACGCACGTCCATGGAACTCGCGAAGACCTTGCGCAAGACGCCGGTGCTGGCGCGCGTGTGTTACGGGTTCATCGGTAATCGCATGATGGAAGGTTATGCGCGCGAGGCGCTGCGGCTCACGCTCGAGGGCGAGACGCCGCGACGCGTCGACACCGTGCTCGAGCAGTTCGGCATGGCCATGGGCATCCTCGCGGTGTTCGACATGGCCGGCATCGACGTGGGCGTCAACGTGCATCGCACGAACGCGCATCGCTATCCACCGGATCCGACCTACTACCAGGCGGACGCCGCGTTGCACGCGGTGGGAAGGCTGGGCCAGAAGACCGGCAAGGGCTTCTACCGGTACGAGAAGGGCGACCGCACGCGCCATGACGATCCCGAGGCCATCGGCATCCTGAACCGGCGCGCCGCGCAACTGGGCATCGAGCAACGCCTGCACACCGACCAGGAAATCCAGGAACGCTGCATCTTCCCGCTGCTCAACGAAGGTTTGCGCATCCTCGACGAGGGCATCGCGCAGCGCGCCAGCGACATCGACGTGGTGTGGTGCATGGGTTATGGATTCCCACGTTATCGCGGCGGGCCGATGTTCTACGCCGACACACTCGGATTGCCGACGCTGCTCGCGGGCATGGAAAAATACCGTGAGATGTTCGGCCCGATGCACTGGGAACCAGCTCCATTGCTGGTGCGCCTGGTGCGTGAAGGACGTACCCTTGCGGACTGGGATGAGGAACGCCGTGAAGCCCTGGAGATGAACAAGCCGTGAATGTGAAAGACCTGATCGCGATCGACGTGCACACGCATGCCGAGGTTTCCTGCCGGCAGGAAGCCGACCCCGCCTCGGAGCCGTTCGATACGGCGGCGTCGAAGTACTTCAAGGCCGACAAGCGCAAGACCATTCCCGAGACCGTTGCCTATTACCGCGAGCGCAAGATCGGGCTGGTGATGTTCACCGTGGATACCGAGTTCGAAATGGGCGTACGCCGCATTCCGAACCAGGAAGTCATCGACGCCGCGCGCGAGAACTCCGACATGATGGTGGCGTTCGCCAGCATCGATCCGCACAAGGGCAAGATGGGCGTGCGCGAGGCGCGCCGGCTGATCGAAGAGGGCGGCATCCGCGGGTTCAAGTTCCACCCGACCTGCCAGGGGTTTTTCCCCAACGACCGCTTCGCGTACAAGCTCTACGAGGTGATCGCCGAGCACAAACTGCCGGCGATCTTCCATTCCGGACATTCAGGCATCGGTACCGGCATGCCGGGCGGCGGCGGACTGAAGCTGAAATTTTCGAACCCCATGCACGTCGACGACGTGGCCGCGGATTTCCCCGACATGACGGTGATCATCGCCCACCCGTCGTGGCCCTGGCAGGACGAGGCATTGTCCGTGTGCCTGCACAAGCCGAACGTGTACATCGATCTGTCCGGCTGGTCGCCGAAGTATTTCTCGCCCGAGCTGATCCGCTACGCGAACTCGCAACTCAAGCACAAGATGCTGTTCGGCTCGGACTTCCCGCTGATCACGCCGGATCGCTGGATGAAGGATTTCACGGAGGCGGGCTTCAAGCCCGAGGTGCAGCCGCTGATCCTGAAAGAGAACGCGATCAGGGCCTTGAAGCTGGGGTAGCGGCAAGGCCGGGAGCTGCTTCCGAGGTGCTCTCGAATTTCACGAACAGCAGGGCAACCGCGCCGATCAGCGAACCGCAGCCCATGATGATCGACACGGTCTGCAACGTATGCCCGTGGCCAAATAGATAGCCCGCGAGGATGGGCGCGAGCGCGGCACCTCCACGACCCGCACCGATCACCACGCCCGTTCCGGTGGCGCGCAGATGGGTGGGATAGGCCAGCGCCAGCAAGGTGTACAGGCCGACGATGCCGGCGTTCGTGAAGAAGCCGCACACCGCCACGATGGTCTTGAGCCCGGCGAGATCGGCGGACCCCATGCCGAAAATCGAGATCGACACCATGCCGAGCACCAGCACGCCGCTGGTCAGCCAGATGAGATTCATGCGCAGCGCGAGGATGCCGAGGATGGCGCCGCCGGAGGCGCCTCCCACGCTGGCCCAGAACAGCACGTCCGCGATGTTGGAGGGCGAATAACCCATCCTGGCGACGATGGGCGCCACCCACTTGAGGATGTAATAGAAGGACGTGATGTGCGCGAAGTAGGCGAAGACCAGCAACAGGGTGAGCAGCAGGTACTGCTTCCTGAACACGTCGGCCAGCGGGGCCTTCGCGGGTGTCGCGCTCAACACGGGCAGCGCTTCGATGGCGGCATGGCCCATGCGCTGCAAGGTGGCGTTGATGCGCGTCAGCGCATTGACGGGCTGCTTGCGGCACAGCCACGAGACGGATTCGGGCACCAGGAACCAGACCACCGGGATCATCGCAGCGGTCGCGCCCGCGCCCAGTTCGAACACCACGCGCCAGCTATGCGTCTTCAGCAGCGGCGACAGGATGAAGGCGGCCAGGATGTTGCCGAGTGGATATCCGATGGTCATCAGCGCCACCCAGAACTTGCGCGAGCCATCGTTGGAGAATTCCGCCGCGGTGGCGTTGATCGCCGCGAGCATTCCGCCGATGCCGAGCCCGGTCCAGAAGCGCCAGGCCGCGAGCCATTCGCGGTTTTCGGCATGCGAGCAACCGTACATGCCCACGGCCATGACCACGAGGAAGATCAGGATGGCGCGACGTCGCCCATATAGATCGGCGATGCCACCCAGCACGAACGATCCCACCGCCATGCCCAGCAGGTCCGCGGCCAGCACCACGCCGAGTTCCGTCGACGCCTTGAGTCCGAACTCCTTCATGATGCCCGGCGTCGCGAAGCTGATCGCGAGCAGGTCGAAGCCATCGAGCGCGTTCAGGAACACCGTGACGGTGCACACGATGATCTGCAGCTGGCTCATGGCCGAAGTGGCGAGCAGGCTGCGCGGATCGTTTTGATTCATTTCTGTCATCCCCTCGCTCCGAGAATAGCATCGCGTGTCGCGACGGCTTTGGACTCACAGCGTTGAGTTCGCTCTCGCGCGAAAGACATTGCAGTTCGAGTGGAGTCTCATATCCATGCCCGTCCAAGATTTCAGGCGGCGTTCGGTATGCGAATTCTCTCTCGAAGAGTTATGAAGATAGTTCCGTAAAGGATTGATTCAGGAGACTTGATGACCCCGTTGATTCCATCCCGTGCCGATCACGTCGGCAGCTTTCTGCGACCCCGCTACCTGCTGGAGGCGCGCGAGCAGTTCGCCCGCCGGCAGATCGATCCCGGCGAGCTCCGCGCGGTCGAGGATCGCGCCATCGCCGAAGTCATCCGCATGCAGGAAGAGGTGGGGATGGAGGCGATCACCGACGGGGAGTTCCGCCGCACGTACTTCCACATCGACTTCCTCAAGCAACTCGAGGGCGTGCAGTCGGACGATCCCAAGATCGTGATCAAGGCGGATGGCAGCGAAGAACTGGCCCCACCGGTCATGCGCGTGATCGGCAAGGTGCGTCACGCCCGTGACATCCAGCGAGCGGACTTCGAATTCCTCAAGACACATACCCGGTGCACGCCCAAGGTCACGATCCCATCGCCGACCATGCTTCACTTCCGCGGCGGCCGCGCCGGCATCAGCCAGAAGGACTACCCGGACCTCGAGCAGTTCTACGACGACGTCGCCAGGGCCTACGGCGACGAGCTGCGCTCGCTGTCCGCCGCTGGCTGCAAATACGTGCAGATGGACGACACCAATCTCGCCTATCTATGCGACATGAAGATGCGCGAGGCGGCGCGCGCCCGCGGCGACGATCCGAACGAGCTGCCGTACCGCTATGCGAATTTCATCAACCGCGTGGTAGCGCAGAAGCCGGCGGACATGACCCTGGCGGTGCACCTGTGTCGCGGCAACTTCAAGAGCGCGCACGCGGCCGAGGGCGGGTACGAGCCCGTGGCCGAAGCCCTGCTGTCGGAGATGAAGGTGGACGCGTACTTCCTGGAGTACGACGACGAACGCAGTGGCGATTTCCGTCCGCTGCGGTTCCTGCCCAAGGGCAAAGTCGTGGTGCTGGGCCTGATCACCACCAAGCTCGGGGCGCTCGAGTCCAAGGACGACATCAAGCGGCGCATCGACGAAGCGGCGAAGTACGTGCCGCTCGACCAGCTCGCGCTGTCGCCGCAGTGCGGCTTCTCCAGCAGCTACCATGGCAACGACATCGAAATGAGCCAGCAGACCGCGAAGCTGCGGCTGGTGGTGGATATCGCGCGAGAAGTCTGGCGATGAGGTGATCCATGCCCGAGCAAGCAACCACCGAGTTCTGGCGCGACATTCCGGCCATCCCCAAGGGGCAGGTCTTCAAGCCGGACGCGTTGCCCGAGGCATACATCCAGAATGCGCCCACCGACGATGAGCGCTACTACGTGCCCATCACCGATACGGTGTCGTCGAGGCCCCTGTGGATTTCTCCGCAGCGCAACCAGTGGTGCGACATCCTCATGGCCAAGCGCGCCGGCTTCGTGAATCGCCACTACCACCCGCACGAAGTGTTCGCGTACACGATCTCGGGCAAGTGGGGCTATCTCGAGCACGAATGGACCGCGACGGCCGGCGATTTCGTCTACGAGACGCCGGGCGAAGGTCACACGCTGGTCGCTTACGAGCACCCCGATCCCATGCGCGTGTTCTTCAACGTGAAGGGGCCGCTGATCTGGCTCGACGAGAAGGGCGCGTCACTGGGGCACTTCGACGTGCACGACTACATCGCCATGTGCAAGGCGCACTACGAGAAAGTCGGCTTCGGCGCCGCGGCCGTGGAGCGCCTGTATCGTTAGCGCACGGCCCACCCGCACGCGGCCAATGCCAGTACGGTCGCGAGTGGATGCCTCATATATGATCCCGCCCTATGCCCATTACCCAGATGCAGCACTACATGGTCCTTTCCAAGGACCTCGAAAAGACGCGCCAGTTCTATTGTGATGTGCTCGGGTTGCGGACCGGCCCCCGGCCGCCGTTCGATTTCGAAGGACTCTGGATCTACGTGGGTGACGTGGCCGTGGTTCATGTCGCCGGGCAGGCGAGCTACGAGGAGACCGGGCGCCTGGCCGACGTCACGAAAGAACGCCATGGCAGCGGCAGCGTGGATCACATCGCCTTCGCCGCCAACAATTACGACGAACTGATCTCGAGTTTCCGGAAGCACGGCGTGAAGTACCGCGCCACGCAGGTGCCCGGCAGCGACCTGCGCCAGCTGTTCGTGCACGACCCCGACGGCATTCAGATCGAGATCAATATCCGCGCCAACGCCTCGGGCTGAGACAGGAACGGCGAGTGGTCGGTGTCCAGCGTGAACACCGGATCACAGGGCAGCACGGACTGCATCCGGCGTTGAGCCGCCAGCGTGACCGCCCGGTCGCGCGAAGTCTCGATGTAGGCGCGCGGCACGCGGCCGAAGCGTTCGGCGGAGACGCGCACCGGCGCGGCGAGCACGCGCAGCGGTTCGGGAGCCAGGCGTTCGCGCGCGAACGCGAAGTCCTGGTCGCTGCATTCGCCGTAGAAGGCGTCACGCAGCACTTCGTCGCGAATCCTGCAGCTGAGACCCCGTCTGACGGGAACCATGTTGGGCGGCAGCAGCGACTCGGCGTCGCGACGCGCTTCCTCGGCGACGCTGTGCCCATCCGGCAGAAGATAGGCGGAGAGATAGACCAGCTTTCGGATCGAATCCGGCACCCGCTCGGCCACGCGACTGATCACCGCACCGCCGCGGCTGTGGCCCAGCAACACGCAGCCCGGGTTCCGCTCGACAATGTCGGCGACGAACCGGGTCCAGGAATCGTCGTAATCCGTCGAAGGCAAGTCGGGCGCGACGACGCGCGCGCCGTGGCGCTCGAGCAGCGGCGTCAGGCGGTGCCAGCACCAGGCGCCGTGCCAGGCGCCGGGTATCAACAGGAAGGTGGGGGGCGACGTCACGCGGCGGGAAGATACCGGCCCCCGCGGCGTCGTGCACGCGAGTTATCCCGGGCTCGGGGTCGTGACGCCCGTCTTCACCGGCGCAGTCTCGCGCAGAAAGATCGCGAAGAATGCGCCGGCCGCGGCACAGGCCGCCATGATGTACATGGGCCATTTCATGCCATGCAGGTCGGCGGCGTGACCGGCCAGCGTCGGTGCACTCACGCCGCCGAGGATCTCACCCACACCCATGACGACGCCGATCGCGGTGGCCAGCAGCCGCGTGGGAATGGTTTCCGATGGGATGGTGGCCATGAAAATCGGGAAGGTGCCGCTCGCCGCCCAGCCGATGAACACCAGCGCGCCTAACAACCAGGGCGATCCGCTGAAGTACAGCGCCGCCAGCGGCACCAGCATGCCGATGGCGTTGCAGGCGATGACCACCGGCCTGCGCCCGATTCGATCGGACAATCCCGGTACGATGAACGCGAACACCACCGCGGAGATGCCCAGCGAGCTCATGAGATAGCTGGTGACGGTATCGTCGAGACCGCGCAGCGCCGGATAGGCGAACGGCAGAAACACCCAGCCGAGCACCATCCAGGCCACCATCACGATGCTGACGGCGATGCA
>Ga0070665_100002618_pt1 | contig 19635 bp, 14 predicted proteins | sample KBSS13metaG_FD_65862 | JGI IMG/M metagenome (GOLD analysis project Ga0070665, IMG submission 65862) | Switchgrass rhizosphere microbial communities from Kellogg Biological Station, Michigan, USA - KBS S1-3 metaG | ecosystem: Host-associated > Plants > Roots > Rhizosphere > Soil ...
TTGGCTTCGACGCCCACGGCCACGTCGCGCGCCACGCTGCGGCGTGCGCGGATCCAGCTGATGCCGTTCCAGATGCCGGCGCCGATCCGGTCGACGATGGTCAACCACGAGACGCCGAAGGCCAGCGATACGCCGGCCATCCAGGCCGCGAGCATGAACAGCGTCGCGCCGAGAAAATTGAGGTTGCCGGCGAGGCCATTGCCGATGAACTGCCCCACCACGCCGCCCGCGGTCTCGCGCAATACGCCCGAGCTCCAGTGCAGGGTCGCGAGGCCACAGCTCGCGAACAGCATCAGCGTGAAGCCGCCGATGCGGACCGCGGTGTTGGCGCGCGTGCTGCCCTCCTCTTCCTCGCGATGACGGAACATCACGAAGCAGGCCACGCCCAGCATCAGCGGGAATAGATAGGCCGGGCGGCCGAACAGGAAGAACAGGATGTCCGACAGCCAGGCGCCGAACGGTCCGATCTTGTTGTCGACGGAATGGTCACCGCCGCCGGTGGACGAGAACGCCGCGTCATCCCGGTGGTACGAGGCCAGCGACACCAGCATGACCAGCGCGATCACGCCGATGGCGATGACGGCGCTCTCGCGCAGCCCGCGGGACACCGCGGCGGTGAAGCGCTTCTGCGGCTTGGTCCGGTCGTACGTAGTTTCAGCCATTTAGCGGCGGATTCTACCCGATGGCTCAGCTCGACAGCGTCAACTCATCAGCGCCGGATGCGTGACCTTGCCGGCTTCCACGTTGATTCCACGTACCAATCCCGGATCGTCACGCCAGTCGCCGTCGGCCAGCCGGCCGGCGTACGGCGCGATGGCCGCCGACAAGGCCTGCGACGAGGTGCGCGGAACCGAGCCCGGCATGTTGGTGACGCAAAAATGCGTCACTCCTTCCCACTGGTACGTCGGCGCCTCCCAGGTGGTCGGCTTCGTGGTCTCGATGCAACCGCCCTGGTCGACGCTGATGTCCACGATGACGCTGCCCTTCTCCATGCTGCGGACCATGTCCGAGGAGACCACGTGCGGGGCGCGTGCGCCGGTCACCAGCACCGCGCCGATGACGACATCGGCCTCGCGCACGGCATCGGCGACATCCGCGACGTGCGGATAGAGTCCGGTGACATTGGCGCCCATGGCGCGCGCGGCTACCAGCTTGTCGCGATCCTTGTCGAACACGATGACTTCGGCGCCGAGGCCCGCGGCCACCAGCGCGGAGTTGCCGCCGGCCACGCCGCCGCCCAGTACCACGACACGTCCGCGTCGCGCGGCCGGCACGCCACCTAACAAGATTCCCTTGCCGCCCTGCGGCTGGTGCAGCAGCGTGGTCGCGTATTGCATCGACAGGCGGCCGGCGATGTCACTCATGGGCGCGAGCAGCGGCAGGCGCCCGGCGCGATCCTCGACGGTTTCGAAGGCCACGGCCGTGAGGCCGATCTTGCACAGGGCGCGTGTCAGCTCGGGCAACGCCGCGAGGTGCAGGTAACAGAACAGCAGGTGGTCCTTGCGCAGCCGGGCGAGATCCGGCTCGATGGGTTCCTTCACCTTGACGATCATCTGGGATTTGGCGAACAACTCGTCGGCATTGGGCAGCACCGTGACGCCCACGTCGCGAAAACTCTGATCCGAATAGCCGCTTTTCTCGCCGGCCGAGTGCTCGACGAACACTTCGTGCCCGTCACGCACCAGTTCGACACAGGCCGCGGGAATCAGGCCGACGCGCCCCTCGCGGGGCTTCAACTCACGGGGAATTCCAATGCGCATGGATAAACCTGTCGCCCGCGCACTTGGCCGCAGCGGGCGCCTTTCTTAACATGTGCCCCCTTCGACGCCGGGCAGCGCGCCTGCCGGTTGCCTGGCAATCGAATAAGCACATGAAAAATTGGGAACTTGAAGTGGCGCCCGGCGCGCAAACTAACTGGCTTAGACGCCACACGAATGGCCGAAAGTATACATGACCCCCCGACATAACCCGCTCGTCATCCTTGGTTCCGGCCCTGCCGGCTACACCGCAGCCGTCTACGCGGCGCGCGCCAACCGCAAACCCCTGCTGATCACCGGCGTCGAACAAGGCGGTCAGCTCATGACCACCACCGAGGTCGACAACTGGCCCGGTGATGCGCATGGACTCCTCGGCCCCGCGCTCATGGAACGCATGAAGTCGCACGCCGAACGCTTCAACACCGAGATCGTCAACGATCACATCCACAGCGTGGATTTCTCGAAGCGGCCGTACACGCTCAGCGGCGACTACGGCTCGTACACCTGTGATGCATTGATCATCGCCACGGGCGCGTCGGCCAAGTACCTGGGCATTCCCTCGGAAGAGAAATTCCGCGGGCGCGGTGTGTCCGCTTGCGCCACCTGCGATGGATTCTTCTACAAGGGTCATCGCGTGGCGGTGGTCGGCGGCGGCAACACCGCGGTCGAAGAAGCGCTGTACCTCTCGAATCTCGCCAGCCACGTGACCGTGGTGCACCGGCGTGACAAGTTCCGCGCGGAGAAAATCCTGCAGGACCGGCTGTTCGCGCTCGAGAAGTCCGGCAAGGTCCGCATCGCCTGGAATCACACCGTGGATCAGATCGTCGGTGACGATTCCGGCGTGAACGGCGTGCAAATCAAGCCCACCGCGCACGGCGGCACCATCGAGACCATCGACGTGACCGGCGCGTTCATCGCCATTGGCCACTCGCCCAACACCGGCATCTTCGCCGGGCAGCTCGACATGCGCGACGGCTACATCACCATCAAGAGCGGCTCGGACGGCGCGGCCACGGCCACCAGCGTTCCGGGGGTATTTGCCGCTGGCGACGTCGCCGATCATGTGTATCGTCAGGCCATCACCTCGGCAGGATCCGGGTGCATGGCTGCGCTCGATGCGGACAAGTATCTCGACCACCATCACGGACATTGATTCGGCGGACTGGGACGCGCTGAACCCGAACGGCGCGCCCTTCCTGCGCCACGCCTTCCTCGCGGCGCTCGAGACCAGCGATTGCGTGGGTCCGGGGACGGGCTGGCAACCGGCGCCGATCACGCTGCACGATGCACGCGGCCTGGCCGCCGCGGCGCCCGCCTACGTCAAGGCGCATTCGCTGGGCGAGTTCGTGTTCGACCAGGCCTGGGCGCACGCCTACGCGCAGCACGGGCTCGCGTATTACCCCAAGCTGGTGCTGGGCGTGCCATTCACACCGGCCACCGGCGCGCGGCTGCTGGTGCGCCCGGATCTCGACGCGCCGGCCACGCGCGCGGCGCTGGTCGCCGCGATCCGCGAGTTCGCGGAATCCCGCAATTTCTCCTCGATCCATGGATTGTTCGTGGCCGACGAGGATCGCGCCGCGCTGGCCGGCGAGGGCTGGCTGGCGCGCCAGGACGTGCAGTTCCACTGGCACAACCGCGGCTATCGCGATTTCGACCACTACCTCGAAGGCTTCACCGCCGAGAAACGCAAGAAGGCGAAACGCGAGCGTCGCCGCGTGGCCGAGCAAGGCATCGAGTTCGAAACCTTGTTAGGCGGCGGCATCGATCGCAAGTCGATCGACGAGGTCTACGACCTGCATCGCGACACCTTCCTGCGCCACGGCCACGAGCCGTACCTGACGCGCGCGTTCTTCCGCGCCATGCCGAAGGCGCTGGGCGACGCGTTCATGATCAAGCGCGCGCGGCTGCGCGATCGCACGGTGGCCGCGGCGGTGTTCTTCTGGAGTCCCGAGGCGCTGTACGGCCGCTACTGGGGCGCGAGCGAGGATCACCACAGCCTGCACTTCGAGACCTGCTACCACCAGGGCGTGGACTTCTGCATCGAGCGCGGCATCGGCCGCTTCGAGCCGGGCACGCAGGGCGAACACAAGGTCAGCCGCGGATTCGTCCCGTCCAGCACCTGGTCCATGCACTGGATCGTCGACCCGCGCTTCCGCGCCGCCATCGGCGACTACCTGCGGCGCGAGTCGGTGCACGTCGACGAATATGCGCGCGAAGTGGACCTGCACGTGCCCTATCGCGACGCGCGGCGCGCCGCCCGGACCAAGTGAGCGCCAGGTCGTGAACAACAAGACCATCACCTGGTTGACGCCCGAGGGCGACCGCGAGTGGTTCCCGCCACTGGACCAGGCGTTGGAGGAGCCCGAGGGGTTGCTGGCCGCGGGAGGCGACCTCGCCCCCGAACGCCTGCTGGCCGCCTACCGTCGCGGCATCTTTCCCTGGTATTCAGCCGGCCAGCCGGTGTTGTGGTGGTCGCCGAATCCGCGCGAAGTGCTCGATCCCCGGGAATTCAAATGTTCGCGCAGCCTCGCGAAAACTTTGCGAAATCGCGGCTTTGAAGTGACATTCGATCGCGATTTCCCGGCGATCGTCCAGGCCTGCGCGGCGCGCCGCGACAACTCGCCCGGCACCTGGATCACGCCGGAAATGCATGCCGCCTATTGCGCGTTGTTCCAGCGCGGCCACGCCCACAGCGTCGAAGTGCGGCTCGAGGGCAACCTGGTCGGCGGCCTGTACGGGGTGCTGCTGGGAGGCGTTTTCTTCGGTGAATCGATGTTCAGCCGCGAACGCGACGCCTCTAAAGCGGCGCTGGCCCGGCTTGTCGAAAAAGGGCTCGTTGCGGGCCTCCAACTGATCGACTGCCAGCTACCTACCCCTCATTTGCGCTCCCTCGGCAGCAAACCCATGGGCCGGGCCGCATTCAGCAAGCTGGTTTCCGCCGCCACCGCCGGCGCACCCGTCCCGCTGTTTTCCGCCGGGTGAATATTCCCCGCTCTTGCCCTTTTCGGTGCGCTTTTCTGGCAGAATTCGCGGCCTTCGCGGGTACCACAGGTTTCTGATGTCGAAAGAAGATGCGATCCAGATGGAAGGTGAAGTCGTCGAGACTTTGCCTAACACCACGTTCCGGGTGAAGTTGAAGACCGGGCACGTGGTCACTGCGCACATCTCGGGGAAGATGCGCAAAAACTACATTCGCATCCTGACCGGCGACCAGGTGACCGTGGAGATGACCCCCTACGATCTGTCCAAGGGACGCATCGTCTACCGCGGGCGCTGATCGCGCGCGTGGCGTCCGCGCGCCGCAGCGAGGCCGAGTACCAACGACGCCTGCACGCGGTGCTCGAACATATCGATCGCCACCTGGACGAAAACCTCGATCTCGCGACGCTCGCCGCCGTCGCGCATTTCTCCGCATTCCATTTCCATCGCCTGTTCCATGCGCTGACCGGTGAGCCGATCGGCGACTACATCCGCCGCCGGCGGGTGGAGATGGCGGCGATGCGGCTGCGTTCGCAGCCCGATGTTCCGGTGCTCGAAATCGCGCTCGCGGTGGGCTTCGGTTCCACCGAGGCTTTTGCGCGCGCATTCCGCGCGCGCTTCGCCTGCACGCCCACCGCCTGGCGAAAGAGCAAGCACGATCAGTTGGCGCGCAAGACCGGTCAGGCTCCGCGTTTCGATCCGCCGAAGAATGGCGGCCAGTCGAAACAGGAGACAGTCATGAGTGCCGACATCAAAGTGAGGCTCGTCGATCGCGAACCGGTGCACGTCGCGTATCTGCGCTACACGGGACCGGTGGGTGCCGCCATCGGGACATTCTGGATGGCGACCGTCGCGCCGTGGATGGGGACTAACAACCTGTACGGACGCGACCGTTACGGCATCAGCCTTGACGATCCCAGCGTCACCCGGGACACGCTGATCCGCTATGACGCCTGCGTGGCCAGCCCCGAGGGCGAAGTGCTGACCGGGACCCCGCAACGCAAGGTGATCCCGGGCGGCAAGTACGCCGCGATGTCATTCAAGGGAACCGGCGCCGAGATCGGCGCCGCGTGGGACACGCTGTTGCGCGACTGGCTGCCGAAGAGCGGCATGCAGCTCGACTCGCGACCGTTTTTCGAGCACTACCCGTCGACCGGCGAGTACGACCCGAAGACGGGGGCGTTCAGCTGCGACCTTTGCGTTCCCGTAGCGCCGCTATAAAAAGAAGGTGCCGGGTGGGGAAAGTGGGGAGAACCGCTCTCCCCACTTTCCCCACCCGGCACCATGTCTTACTGCAAAGTTGCGGGTAAGGCCGGAGTCTCGGTCGGCAGGGTATCGAGCTTCAGGCTCTTGCCGTCCTCGCTGATGCCGATCTTGACCGTGCCACCGGCGGCGAGCTTGCCGAACAGCAGCTCTTCGGCCAGCGGCCGCTTGATCTGCTCCTGGATGAGCCGCGCCATGGGACGCGCACCCATCTTGGGATCGTAGCCCTTCTCCGCCAGCCAGCGGCGCGCGTCGTCGTCGAGGATGATCGACACGCCCTTCTTCTCGAGCTGCGCCTCGACTTCGACGATGAGCTTGTCGACCACGCGTTCGATGACCGGCATGTCGAGCGGCGCGAACTGGATGATGGCGTCGATGCGGTTGCGGAACTCGGGTGAGAACAGCCGCTTGATGGCCTCGCTGCCGTCGGAGGCGTTGTCCGACTGTACGAAACCGATCGAGGCGCGGTTCATTTCGAACGCACCCGCATTCGTGGTCATCACGATGACCACGTGGCGGAAGTCCGCCTTGCGGCCATTGTTGTCGGTGAGCGTGCCGTGGTCCATGACCTGCAGCAGCAGGTTGAACACGTCGGGATGCGCCTTCTCGACTTCGTCGAGCAGCAGCACGCAGTGCGGATGCTTGGCGATCGCCTCGGTGAGCAGGCCGCCCTGGTCGAAGCCCACATAGCCCGGCGGCGCGCCGATCAGGCGCGACACGGTATGCCGCTCCATGTACTCGGACATGTCGAAGCGGATGAACTCGATGCCCATGGCGATGGCGAGCTGGCGGGTGACCTCGGTCTTGCCCACGCCCGTGGGACCGGCGAACAGGAAGCTGCCAACGGGCTTGCGCTGATCGCCAAGGCCCGAACGCGCCATCTTGATGGCCGACGCCAGCGAGTCGATGGCCTTGTCCTGGCCGTAGATGACCAGCTTGAGATTGCGTTCGAGATTGCGCAGCACTTCTTTATCGGACTGCGAAACGCTCTTGGCCGGGATGCGTGCCATGCGCGCCACCACGTCCTCGATGTGCTTGACCTCGACCGACGGCTCGCGCTCGTTGGCGGGCTTCAGGCGCAGGCGCGCGCCCGCCTCGTCCACCACGTCGATGGCCTTGTCGGGCATGTGGCGTTCATTGATGTGGCGCGCGGCGAGCTCGGCGGCGGCCTTGATGGCGTCGTTGCTGTAGGTCACGCCATGGTGCTGCTCGAAGCGCGGCTTCAGGCCCATGAGGATGTCGACCGTCTCGGACACCGAGGGCTCCACCACGTCGATCTTCTGGAAGCGGCGCGCCAGCGCATGATCCTTCTCGAAGATGCCGCGGTATTCCTGGTAGGTGGTCGAACCGATGCAGCGCAGCTCACCATTGGTGAGCACCGGCTTGATGAGGTTGGACGCGTCCATGACACCGCCCGACGCGGCACCCGCGCCGATGACGGTGTGGATCTCGTCGATGAACAGGATAGCGCCCGGCTGCTTCTTCAGCTCGGCGATCACGCTCTTCAGGCGCTTCTCGAAATCACCTCGGTACTTGGTGCCGGCGATCAGCGAGCCCATGTCGAGCGAGTAGATGGTGCAGTCGGAGAGTACGTCGGGGACCTTGCCCTCGACGATCATGCGCGCCAGGCCTTCGGCAATGGCGGTCTTGCCGACGCCGGCTTCACCCACGTACAGCGGGTTGTTCTTGCGGCGGCGGCACAGGATCTCGATGGTGCGCTCAACCTCGAGCGTGCGGCCGATCAGCGGGTCTATCTTCCCGTCCTGGGCCAGCTGGTTGAGGTTGCTGGTGTACTTGTCGAGCGCGCTGCCGGCATCGCCGTCGCGATCGGTCTCGGTGCCTGGCTCCTCCTTCGCGGTCTTCTCCTCGGCGATCTTCGAGAGACCGTGCGAGACGAAATTGACCACGTCGAGGCGCGTGACCTCGGCGCGGTTCAGCAGGTGCACCGCGTGGCTCTGCTTCTCGCTGAAGATGGCGATGAGCACGTTGGCCACGCCGACTTCCTTCTTGCCCGAGGACTGCACGTGGAACACGGCGCGCTGCAGGACACGCTGGAAGCCGAGCGTCGGCTGCACCTCGCGGTCCTCGTCGTTGGGCAGACGCGGCGTGGTGCGATCCAGGTGTTCGTTGAGGGATTCCTTCAGTTTGTTCAAATCGGCACCGCAGGCCCGCAGGATCTCGCGCACCTTCGGGGTGTCGAGGATCGACAGCAGCAGGTGCTCGACCGTCAGGAACTCGTGACGGGCGTCACGCGCCTTGGCGAAGGCATCGTTCAGGCAGAATTCGAGCTCTTGGGATAACACCTTTGCAACCTCTAGACCGTTAGTGGACTAAGCCTCTTCCAACGTGCACATCAGCGGATGGTGATGATCACGAGCGTAAGAGGTCACCAGGGCCACTTTGGTTTCCGCTATCTCGTATGTGAACACACCGCAAATACCCTTGCCCTGTGTATGAACCTCGAGCATGACGCGCGTCGCAGTCGTTCGGTCCATGCGGAAGAACTTCTCGAGGACATCGACGACGAACTCCATCGGGGTGTAATCGTCGTTGAGCAGCACCACCTGATATAAGGGCGGCTGCTTCGTCTTGGGCTCGGCTTCTTCGACTGCGAGGCCCGCGCCGCCGTGATCGGGGCGTTCAGTTTCGGAACTGGGCATTGGCGGTCATTTATAGGGGTCGTCGGATGGCAACACAAGTGCGCCTCTGACACTGTCGGTTTGCCAAGACAAAACAGGCGCTTGAGGCTGCTGCGGAGCGAAACGTATCATCATGGAAATGACGGCAAACATCTGGAGTCCGGGCGCTGGTGGCGGGGGCGGCTGGCGCTCCAACGCGCTGGCGCGCGCACCCCAGGTCGTGACCTTCCTCCTGGCCCTGGCGCTCGCCGCGCAGTTGGCGTTGATTGTGGTCGGGATCACCAGCCGCAGCCGTCAGACGGCGCCGCCTCCTGTGGCCGCCGCGCCACCCCTGGCCCAGCTGGATATCGGCGGACTCGTCAACTCCCATCTATTCGGCAATGCTGTCGTGCAGAACACGAATGGCGATGGCGCCAACGCGCCTCCGTCCAGCATGCCCCTGGTGCTGGCCGGCCTGCTCGCCACCGACGACCCCAAGGAAGGTATGGCGATCATTGGAGAAAGCGCCGCGGCGGCCAAGGTCGTCGCCGTGGGTCAACAGGTGCCGGGCGGCGCCACGTTGCATTCGGTTTACAACGACCGGGCGGTGATCGACCGCAATGGCGCGCTCGAATCCGTGCTGCTGCCGCGTCGCGCGGCCGGAACCTTGTCCGCTCCCCCGCCCCCGGTGGCGTCCGCTGCGCCGCCCAACGACGCGGCCATCGAGCGCATGCGCCGCCTGGTCAGTGATGACCCCAATATCATCGGCCAGGTCATGCGTCCCCAGCCGGTGTTCGCCGGCGGCAAGATGCGCGGCTTCCGGGTTTATCCGGGCGCCAATCGCCAGGCCTTCGCGCGGATCGGGCTGCGGGCCGGCGACCTGGTCACGGCCATCAATGGAACGCCGCTGGACGACAAGGACCGGGCCCAGGAAATCTTCGCCACGCTGAATTCCTCCACCGACGCCCGCGTCACCGTCACCCGCAATGGCCGCCAGCAGGAGCTGGTGCTGAACATCGCGCAGATCGCCGGTGAAGCCGAACAACTCGGTAACGGCGGCGATGGCATGATGCCGCCCGATCAAGCCCCGGCCGAGCCCGTGCCCGGCGAACAATAAGAACCGCACATGAACCGTTGGGTATTGAACGTAATGAGGCAAACATCCTTCCGCGCGGCGCTGGTCGCGGCAGTCCTGGCATTCACCGCCACCGGCATCGTCGGCGCCCAGAACATGGGCAGCAATGGCCAGCGCATCACGCCTAACTTCAAGGACGCCGAGATCGGCCAGGTCATCGAGGCGGTGGCCGCGGCCACGGGCAAGACCATCATTCCCGACCCGCGCATCCGCGCGCAGGTCACGATGCTGTCGCAGACCCCGATGACGCCGGCCGCGTTCTACGAAGCCTTCCTCGCGCTGCTGCAGGTCCACCAGTTCGTCGCGGTGGAGTCCGGCGGCATCATCCGGATCATTCCCGACGCCAATGCACGCCAGGTGCCCAACAAGGGTGACCTCTCGCCGCGCATCGACGGCGAGTCCGACGAACTCATCACCCAGGTGATCGCCGTCGAGAACGTGAACGCGGCGCAGCTGGTGCCGGTGCTGCGCCCGCTGATGCCGCAGGCCGCGCACATGGCGGCCTACCCCGCCGGCAACATCCTGATCCTTTCCGACCGCGCTTCGAACGTCGCCCGCGTGATGCGCATCATCAAGCGCATCGACCAGCAGGGCGACAACGAAGTCGACATCATCAACCTGCAGAACGCCTCGGCCAGCGAAATCGTGCGCGTGGTGAACAGCTTCTTCCAGCAGCAGGCCGCGGCCGAAGGCGGCGGCGCCTCGCCGGTACGCGTCATCGCCGACGACCGCTCGAACAGCGTGCTGATCGGCGGCGACAAGAACGCGCGCCTGCGCATCAAGGCGCTGGTGGCGCATCTCGACACGCCGCTCAACAACGGCGGTGACACACAGGTGCGCTACCTGCAGTTCGCCGACGCGGAAAAGATCGCCACCAAGCTCAAGGAACAGATCAGCGCCACCGTGGCCATCTCGGGCGGTCCGCCGGCCGCCGGCGGCGCGGGCGGCGCCAGCAGCGTGGCTGCCAGCGCCGACAAGTCGACCACCATCTGGGCCGAACCGGAAACCAACGCGCTGGTGATCACCGCTCCCGCCAAGATCATGCGTTCGCTATGGGCGGTGGTGGACAAGCTCGACATCCGCCGCGCGCAGGTGCTGGTCGAGGCCATCATCGTCGACGTGCAGATGGACAAGAACGCCGAGCTGGGCGTGAACTGGGCGGTCTGGCAGAACGAGGACAGCGACATCCCGCTGGGCACGTTCCAATCGCCGGTCGCCGGCGTGAACCTCGCGCAATTGGCGCTGGCGGTAGACAACCCGTCGAACGCCGCGACCATCGCGCCGGGCCTCGGCAACGGCACCACCTTCGGCATCGGCCGCATCGCCGCCACCGGCGTGAACTTCGCGGCAATGATCCGCGCGGTGCAAGGCGATTCGAACACCAACCTGATCTCCACGCCGTCCGCCGTGACCATGGACAACCAGGAAGCGCAGCTGAAGGTGGCGCAGGAAGTGCCGTTCATCACCGGCCAGTTCACCAGCACCGGCAACACCAATAACGGCGAAGTGAATCCATTCACCACCGTGCAGCGCCAGGAAGTCGGCACCATCCTCAAGATCACGCCGCAGGTGAACGAAGGCGGCGCGCTGGTGCAGCTCAAGATCAACATCGAGAGCTCGGCGCTCTCCGGCACCACCGGCGATGCGAACAGCGCCATCACCAACAAGCGCACCATCGACACCAACGTGCTCATCGAGGACGGTGGCATCGTGGTGCTGGGCGGCCTCATCCAGGATGGCGATACGCGCGGCGAGCAGCGGGTTCCCTACCTCGGCCGGATCCCGGTGATCGGCGAGTTGTTCAAGACACGCAGCCGCAAGCGCGAGAAGCGCAATCTCATGGTCTTCATCCGTCCCAAGATCCTGCGCGACGGCCTGGCCGCGGCCATCGAGACCGACGCGAAATACAACTACATGCGCCAGGAAATACTGCGCGGTGCCCCGCCGAAGACCGAGGTGCTGCCGCTGATCCCGTTCACGTCACAACCCACGCTGCCGCCCATCCCGGCCCCGCTTCCGCCGCGGGATCGTCCGACCCAGGGCCCGACAGGTCCCGACGGCGCGCCGCAGAGTGCGCCGCCGCCCGAGAAACCGAACCCGTGAACGACGCCGTCACCCAGGCACCCACCGCGCCGCGACGCGTGGGCTTCGCCTTCGCCAAGCGCCATGGCGTGCTGGTGAGACGCGTCCATGAAGGCATCGCCGAATGCGTGTACCGGCCGGGAGCGGCGCCGCTGGCCATGGCCGAGGTGCGTCGTTATCTCGGCGTGCCCATGAAGCTGGAGAAGGTCGAGGAAGCCACCTTCGATTCCATGCTGCGGGTCGCATACGAGGCCGGCAACGATGCCATGGAGGCCGCGACCGGCGTCGAAGAGTCCACCGATCTGCAGCACCTGGCGCAGGACATTCCCGAGCAGGCCGACCTGCTCGAAAGCGAAGACGACGCGCCCATCATCCGGCTGATCAACGCAGTGCTCACGCAGGCGGTCAAGGAGAACGCCTCGGACATCCACGTCGAGCCCTTCGAGAACCGCCTGGTGGTGCGTTTTCGCGTCGATGGCGTGCTGCGTGAAGTTCTGACCAGCAAGCGCGCGGTCGCGCCGCTGGTGGTCTCGCGCATCAAGGTCATGTCCAAGCTCGACATCGCCGAGAAGCGCCTGCCGCAGGACGGACGCATCAGCCTGCGCATCGCCGGGCGTTCGGTGGACGTGCGCGTCTCGACCCTCCCGTCGGGCCACGGCGAACGCGTCGTGATGCGTATCCTCGACAAGCAGGCCGGCCGGTTGAAGCTGTCGGCGCTCGGCATGGATCCGAAGACCGAGAGCCTGATCGTCGACATCTTCAGCAAGCCGCACGGAATCATCCTGGTGACCGGCCCCACGGGCTCGGGCAAGACCACCACGTTGTACGCCGGCCTCGAGCACCTGAACGACAACACGCAGAACATCATGACGGTCGAGGATCCGATCGAGTACTACATCGACGGCATCGGCCAGACCCAGGTCAACACCAAGGTGGACATGACCTTCGCGCGCGGCCTGCGCGCCATCCTGCGCCAGGACCCGGACGTGGTGATGGTCGGCGAAATCCGCGACCTGGAAACCGCGCAGATCGCGGTGCAGGCCTCGCTGACCGGCCACCTGGTGCTGAGCACGCTGCATACCAACACCGCCGTCGGCGCGGTCACGCGTCTGCGCGACATGGGCATCGAACCCTTCCTGTTGTCTTCCTCGTTGATCGGCGTGGTCGCGCAGCGCCTGGTGCGCACGCTGAATCCCGACAACAAGCAGGCCTTCGAGGCCGGCGAATACGAACGCCGCCTGCTGGGCCTGGGCCCGAACGAGCCCTCGCCGACACTGTACAAGCCCGCCAATTTCAACGGCTTTCGCGGCCGCACCGGCATCTACGAACTGGTGATCGTCGACGACCAGATGCGCACCATGATCCACGACGAGGCGGCGGAGCATGAGCTCGAGAAGTACGCGCGCACCATGACGCCGTCGATCCGCGACGACGGCCTCGACAAGGTGCTGCGTGGCGAGACCACGCTCGAAGAAGTCCTGCGCGTCACGCGCGAAGACTAGGACCCGCTCTTACCCGCATGGGTGCCTTCGAATACACCGCACTCGACACCGCCGGCCGCGAACAGAACGGCGTGGTGGAAGGCGACACCATCAAGCATGTGCGGCAGCTGCTGCGCGACCGCCAGCTGCTGCCGGTCACCGTCGCCGAGGTCAAGCATGGCGAGGCCAAGCGCCAGCGCGGCTTCTCGCTGCGCCGGGGCATCTCGGCTTCGGACCTGTCGCTGCTCACGCGCCAGCTCGCCACGCTGGTCAAGGCCGGCCTGCCGCTGGAAGAGGCGTTGCTGGCGGTCTCCCAGCAATCCGAGAAGCCGCGCATCCAGAGCATCATGCTCGGCGTGCGCGGCAAGGTCATGGAGGGCCACACGCTGGCCGATGGCCTCAGCGAATTCCCGCGCGTGTTTCCCGAGATCTATCGCTCGACGGTAGCCGCCGGCGAAAGCTCCGGCCGGCTCGACGGCGTTCTCGAGCGCCTCGCCGACTACACCGAGAACCGCGAAGTCACGCGCCAGAAGGTCCTGGGCGCCCTGCTGTACCCCATCGTTCTTTCAATCGTGTGTCTGGGCATCGTCACCGGCATGATGGTTTACGTGGTGCCGAAGGTCATCGAGGTGTTCGAGTCCAGCAAGGGCAAGCTGCCGATGGCCACGCAGGTGCTGATCTTCGTCAGCGATTTCCTGCGCAACTACGGCATATATCTCCTGATCGGCATCATTCTCGCCATCGTAGGCTTCGTCTACTGGCTCAAGGATCCGGACAACCGGCGGCGTTTCCATCGCTTCCAGCTGCGTTTGCCGCTGTTCGGGCGCCTGGTGCGTGGATTCAACACCGCGCGCTTCACCCGCACCTTCAGCATCCTGACGGCCAGCGCGGTGCCGGTGCTGGAGGCCATGCGCATCGCCGGTGAAGTGGTCACCAATCTACCCATGCGCGACGCCGTGACCGCGGCCGCCGCGCGCGTGCGCGAAGGGGCGCCCATCGGTCGCTCGCTGCAGACAAGCCGCCTGTTTCCGCCCATGACGGTGCACCTGATCTCTTCGGGCGAATCCAGCGGCGAGCTCGACAACATGCTGGAACGTGCCGCCACCAACCAGGAGCGCGAGCTGGATTCGATGATGGGCGCGCTCGTCGGCCTGCTCGGCCCGCTTCTCATAGTTGTGATGGGCCTCTTCGTGATGGGCATCGTTTTTGCAATGCTCATGCCCATCTTCGAAATGAATAACTACATTCGTTGACGATTAGTGGTGATGGGGCATTGCATGACGCCGTCTCTCGTTCTATAACGCGCGCATCTGAGGTTGCTCCGTTTACGAGAATGAACGAGAAGCCAGAGTCAGAAGAGTTCGACGAGGACGAAGAGGAACCCACCTTCGAGGCCACCAGCGAGGTGGACTTCGATCGTCTCGCGAAAGATCTGGACGCCGCCAAGAAGCGCGGCCAGAAGCTGGGTGACCCTGCCTGGCGCAAACTCGAGCGCCTGGTCGAAGACAAGAACACCGCCGAGCTGACCAGCGATTTCGACGACTACAACATCGACGACGACAGCACTGCCGTGCGCAAGATGAACTCGTCGAAGGACCTGGGCTAGCTAGCGGAAATCCCGCGACCGGGTCACGACGCTGCCGAGCAGGTGGGAACGGTCCACCAGCCGGTTCGCCACCACGTGCGTGACACCACCCTCCTTCTGCAACTGTCCCTGGACCTCGAGCAGCCGCGAGTTGTTGGCGATGCGCCGTGCGCGCGACCAGACGCGTTCCCAGACGATCAGGTTCACGTGGCCGGTCTCGTCCTCCAGCGTGACGAACATGACGCCACCGGCGCTCTGCGGGCGCTGGCGCGCGGTCACGATGCCGGCCACGCGCACCACCCGGCCGTTCGGCAGATCCCGCAGCCCGGTCGCCGTGACGATGCGATCCGCGGCCAGTTCCTCGCGCAGCAACGCCAGCGGGTGGCGCCCCAGCGTGAGCCCCGCGGAACGGTAGTCGGCCGCGATGTTCTGCCCCTCGGTGGGCGGCGCGAGCAGCGGCGTGCCCTCGGGCGCATGCGGCACCGGCGCCAGCGGCAGCTCGCGTTCGCTGCCCGCCACCTGCCAGAAGGTCAGGTGCCGGTTGCCCGACAGCTCGCGTAATGCGCCCGCGTCGGCCAGCGCCTCGAGATCGCGTCGCTCGAGCGCGGCGCGCGCGCCCAGGTCCTGCACGCTGTCGAAGGGCGCGGCGGTGCGCGCCGCCACGATGCGTTCCGCGGCCTCCTCGCCCAGCGACTTGGCCATGCGCAGACCCAGCCGCAACGCCGGCTCGCCGTCGTCCCTTCGTTCGAGCGTGCAATCCCAATCGCTGGCGCAGGCGCTGATGGGCCTGACTTCGACACCGTGATCGCGGGCGTCGCGCACCAGCTGCGCCGGCGCGTAGAAACCCATGGGCTGGCTGTTGAGCAGCGCCGCGGTGAAGGCCGCGGGTTCGTAGCACTTCAGCCAGGCCGAGCTGTACACCAGCAGCGCGAAACTCGCGGCGTGCGATTCGGGGAAACCGTATTCGCCGAAGCCCTGGATCTGGCTGAAGATCTGTTGCGCGAAGCTTTCGTCGTAGCCGCGCGCGCTCATGCCCTCGATGAGCCGTTTCTCGAAATGACCGAGCCCGCCGCGGCGCTTCCAGGCCGCCATGCTCCGGCGCAGCTGGTCGGCCTCGCCGGGCGTGAAACCCGCCGCGACGATGGCCAGCTGCATGACCTGTTCCTGGAAGATGGGCACGCCCAGCGTGCGTGACAACACGCCCTTCACCGCGTCGCTGGGATAGGTCACCGGGTCGAGACCCTGCCGGCGGCGCAGGTAGGGATGCACCATGCCGCCCTGGATGGGACCGGGCCGCACGATGGCCACCTCGATGACCAGGTCGTAGAACTTCTGCGGGCGCAGCCGCGGCAGCATCGACATCTGCGCGCGCGATTCCACCTGGAACACGCCGATGGTGTCGGCGCGCGAGATCATCTCGTAGACGCGCCCGTCTTCCTTCGGCACGTCCGCGAGCGTGAAGGATTTGCGGCGGAAGGCGGCCACGTATTCGAGCCCGCGACGCAGCGCCGACAACATGCCGAGGCCCAGCACGTCCACCTTGAGCAGGCCCAGGTCGTCGAGATCGTCCTTGTCCCACTCGATGACGGTGCGATCCGCCATGGCCGCGTTCTCGATGGGCACCAGTTCCTCGAGCAGGCCCTGCGAGATCACGAAGCCGCCCACGTGCTGCGACAGGTGCCGCGGGAAACCCAGCAGCTGCGCCACCAGGTACATGAGGTGCAGCACCTGCGGGTTGTCGGGCTCGAAGCCCGCCTCGCGGATGCGTTCTCCGTCCACGGCCGTATCCCACCACTGCATGGCACCGGCGAGCCGCTCGGCCTGCACCGCGTCCAGCCCGATGGCCTTGGCCATGTCGCGCAGCGCGCTGCGCGGCCGGTAGCTGATGACCGTGGCCGTGAGCGCGGTGCGGTCGCGGCCGTACTTGCGGTAGATGTACTGGATGACTTCTTCGCGCCGCTCGTGCTCGAAGTCGATGTCGATGTCCGGCGGCTCGTTGCGCTCGCGCGAGATGAAACGCTCCATGAGCAGTTCGCCGCGCGAGGGATCCACCTCGGTGACGCCGAGGCAGTAACACACCACCGAGTTCGCGGCCGAGCCGCGCCCCTGGCAGAGGATGCTGAGGCGGCGCGCCTCGCTCACGATGTCGTGCACGGTGAGGAAATAGGACTCGTACTTGAGATCGCCGATGAGCACGAGCTCGTAGTCGATCTTGGCCTGCATGGCCGCGGGAATGCCCGCCGGCCAGCGTTTGCACGCGCCCGCCTGCGCGAGCTTGCGCAGGTGCGAGGCCGGGGTTTCTCCCGCCGGCACCAGCTCGCGCGGATATTCGTAACGCAACTCGTCCAGCGAGAAGTCGGCGAGCGCGGCGATCTTCACGGTCTCGGCGAGGAGTTCGGCCGGGTAGAGTTTCGCCAGCCGTTCGCGTTCACGCAGGTGGCGTTCGCCGTTCGGGAACAGCCGTGTGCCCGCCTGGGCCACGGAGACGCCGTGGCGCACCGCCGTCAGCGCATCCTGCAGCGCGCGGCGTTCGCGCACGTGCATGTGCACGTCGCCCGCGGCGCACAGCGGAAGGCCGTGACGCGCGCCGAGGCGCCGGCTCCGGTCGAGGTGTTCGCGATCGTGACCGTCGCGCAGCAACTCCACCGCGATCCAGGCGCGGCCGGCGAACACCCGCGCGATCCAGGCTCCCTGTCCATCGGGGTCGTCGTGGGTGGGCAGCCACAAGGTGAGCGTGCCCCCGGGGTCCTGCGCCAGGAATTCTTCCACGTCGGCACGCGACAGCGAGTAACTGCCCTTCTCCGCCTTGCGCCGCCCGCGGGTGATCAGCCGCGACAGGCGTCCATATCCCGCGCGGCTGCGGGCGATCACCACCAGCCGCAGTCCGCAGTCGAGTGCGAATTCCGCGCCGATCAGTAGTTTGATGCCGCCACCGATCTTCTTGACGGCCGTGTGCGCGCGCACCACGCCCGCCAGCGAGCACTCGTCGGTGATCGCCAGCGCCGCGTAACCCAGCTCCTTCGCCTGCGACATCAGCTCCTCGGCGTGCGAGGCGCCGCGCAGGAAGCTGAAGTTGCTCAGGCAGTGGAGCTCGGCATAGGGAGGTAATGGGGACATTCACCGTTTCCTAGCAAACGGGGACAGGTTGGGGTTGGCGGTGCGCCAACGGGTTGTGGTCTGTCCCCGTTTGCTAGGAAACGAGGAATGTCCCCATTTGCGCGTCATCCGAAGATCCCGTGCAGGAACCACTGGCGCTCTCCCCTGCACTCGCGGTAGATCCACAGCAGCGCGCCGGCGCTGTTCTTCGCGACGTAGTAGTCGCGCTGCACGTCGTTGCAGTCCCACCAGCCGCTCTCGATGCGCTCGGGGCCGCGCAATAACTGCAGTGCGCCGTGATGCCGCGGGCGGCCGCGCGAGGCTTCCAGCGGCTGCGGGGCCGCGAGCAGCCAGGCAGGCCGGGTGACGGCCGATGCCGGTGCCGTCGTCGTCGCCGCGGCGCTTGCGTCGATGGCCGGCTCCGCCACGCACCAGGCGCGCTCCGGCCGATGCTCCGCCACGTTGCGAATGCCGTATAGCGCCTGCGGACCGAGACGCGCGCGCAGGTGTTCGACCAGCGAGGGCATTTCCCCGGTGCTCGCGTGGCCATGTTCGCCGGGCGACCACAGTGAACGGCTGTCCAGCGACAACGGGCGCAACGCACCGGCGCGCAACTCGCAGCGGCGCACCGGCTCCGGCAGCGTCAACGTGGCCAGGCGTTCGCGCAGCAGCCGGGTGAATCTGTCGGCGCTGGCCTCGGACGCGGCCAGGCGCAGCGTGCAATGCGTCGGGGCGGCACGGTAATGATGAAAGCGGCATTGCAACGCCGTGATGCCGCGCTGGCGCACGCGCAGGAATTGCTCGAGCTCCGCGAGCAGCGGCTCGAGCACCTGCAGGATGCGTTCGTGGTCCTCGATTTCGTGATCGAGATCGCGCGCGCCGCGATATCGCTCCCGCGGCGTGAGGCGCGCGCGGGGATCGGCGCGTTTGCCCAGCAGCCGGTCGAGGTCGGCCAGCAGTTCGGGACCGAAGCGCCGCGCGAACCCGGCGCGCGGCAGGCGCATCAGCTCGCCCAGCGTGCATACCCCCATGGCCGCGAGCCGCGTCACGTGCTCCGCCGGCCAGCGCAACACGGCGAGCGGCAGCGGCTTGAGCCGGGCGGGCAGCACACCCGGGTCGGTGATGAAGCAGCGTGCGCCGGCACGCGCGGCCACCAGCGCGGCGAGCGCCGTGGGTGCCAGCGTGAAATGCGGCGCGGCACCGATCTGGGTGAGCAACGCGTCGGCGCGACAGGCGTCGCGCAGCCGGCGGCACAACTCGCGCAGGCCGCCGAACAGCATGAGGCTGGGTTTGATCTCCAGCAGCAAGCCATCCGGAGGTTCGATGGACACCTGCGGCGTGAACGTCGCCGCGAGCGCCGCCAGGCGCTGCATCAGCTCGCGTTCGCGCAAGACATCGCGCGCCCGCGGTTCGATGTCGGGAGCCGCGGCCAGCGCCGCGCCCAGTGTCATGCCCGGACGGATGCCGGCCGCCTGCGCACGCGCGTCGGCATCGACGAGGCGCTGGTGGTGGTCGTCGGAATCGACCACCACGAGTGGCCGCGTGTCATCGGGCCGGCGCAGCGCCAGCAGCGCGAGCTGCGGCAGGTGCGCGGCCACCCACAACTCGCGCGGTTCGAGCTTGAACGCCGCCTGCTGGC
>Ga0070665_100002619_pt1 | contig 19629 bp, 19 predicted proteins | sample KBSS13metaG_FD_65862 | JGI IMG/M metagenome (GOLD analysis project Ga0070665, IMG submission 65862) | Switchgrass rhizosphere microbial communities from Kellogg Biological Station, Michigan, USA - KBS S1-3 metaG | ecosystem: Host-associated > Plants > Roots > Rhizosphere > Soil ...
GATTGAGATGCAGCCGCCGGCCGAGGCGGACGTTCAGCTCCTCGCGCGCCTTCTGTCCGATGCGCTTGAGCCGCGAACCCTTGGCGCCGATCACGATGGGCTTCTGGCCGGCGCGGTCCACCCAGATGACGGCGTGCACCACCAGCTGCTCATCGACCTCTTCGAGCTTCTCGATCTCGACCGCGATGCCGTACGGCAGCTCCTCGACCAGCTCCATGGTGAGCTTCTCGCGGATGGTCTCGGCGATCGTGAACTCGATGCCACGGTCGGTCCGTTGGTCCTCCGGAAAGAGCTGCGGCGACACGGGCAGCCGCGCGCCGATCACGCCGATGAGGCGTTCGACGTTCACGCCCTTCTCCGCCGACACCGGCACGATGTCGAGGAAGGCGTGGCGCGCCGCAAGCTCACCGGTGAATGGAAGCAGTCTGTCCTTCTGCGGGACCTTGTCGACCTTGTTGATGACGGCGATGCACTCGCGGCCGCTGTCCTTGATGCGCCGGAGCACGGCCTCGTCTTCCTCGCCGAAGCGCAGCGCTTCGACCACGAATACCACGAGGTCGGCATCCGCCAGCGCCGCGGCCGCGGTGCGATTCATGGCGCGATTCAGCGCCCGGCGTTCACCGAGGTGCAGGCCGGGCGTGTCGACGAAGGCCAGCTGCACGCCGGGACGATTGAGCACGCCCAGCACGCGATGCCGCGTGGTCTGCGGGCGGGAGGTGACTATCGACACCTTCTCACCGACCAGCGCGTTCAGCAGGGTCGACTTGCCGACATTGGGCCGGCCCACGAGTGCCGCGAAACCGGCACGGAATGTGTTCTCTTCAGACATGTTGATCCAGTGCATCGAGTGCCGCCTGCGCCGCCACCTGCTCGGCGCGGCGGCGGCTCGGCCCCTCGCCTTCGGTCTCGACGCCGGCGTGCGGCACGGCGCAGGAGACGAGGAATGTCTGGGCGTGCGGTTCACCGGTGGTGCGCTTCACGGCGTATACCGGCAGTTGCCACCCGTTGGCCTGCAGCAGTTCCTGCAAGCGGGTCTTCGCGTCCTTGAGCGTCGAAGGTTCGGGCAGCGCCGCGATGCGTGCTTCGAACATGGGCCCGATCCGCGCACGCACGCTGTCGAGCCCGCCATCGAGATACAGGGCGCCGCACAGCGCCTCGAAGGCATCCGCGAGGATGGACTGGCGGCGGAATCCGCCGGTCTTCAGCTCGCCCGACCCCAGCAGCAGCAGTTCGCCGAGCTGCATCGACTGCGCGATCTCCGCCAGCGGTTCCTCGCTGACGAGCCGCGCCCGCAGCCGCGAGAGATCGCCTTCGCTGGCGTTGGGGAATTCACGGTACAGGCGTTCGGACAGCAGCAGGTTCAGTACCGAGTCGCCGAGGAATTCCAGCCGTTCGTTGTTGGCACCTTCGGCACTGCGGTGCGTGAGCGCAACCACGAACAAGCCCAGGTCGCGCGGCTCGTAGCCGAGCCGGGCGGCGAGCAATTGCGCCTGGGCTGCAGGCGTCGCGCTCATGGTTTACGCATCTATTCGATGGCCACCGTCTTCTTGAAAGACATCACCAGCCCGAGATTGCCGAACAGCGGCGCGACTTCCTCGTAGTCGGCGGTCATCGACCAGCCGCTGTCGTCTTTCTCCACGACGATGTCTTCGGCGTTCACCGCCTCGACGTAACCCGTGTCGAAGCGTCGCTCCAGGGCACGCGTGATGGTTTTCGCGTCGAGCGTCTCGTCGCTCTTGAGCTGCACCGCCGTCTCTTTCATGGCGGCCACCAGCTTGTAGTAACCGAGGTACTCCGGAGTCACCCGGATCGCGCCGTACAGCACGATCGCCACGGGGGTCAGCAGGAAGATCCAGCCGATCATCGTCACACCACGTTGTTTACGCATCTGACCTCCCAGTTTCATTCGATGGCCTTACCGATACGTCCCCAGTTGAAAACCTGGGAGCGCTGCAGGTCGAAATTGAACCAGATTCGCGTCGCCTTGCCGACCAGATTCTCGTCGGGCACCAGCTTCCAGACGCGGCTGTCCTCGCTGTTGTCGCGGTTGTCACCGATCATCACGTAGTGCCCGGCGGGCACGACGTCGAACACGTAGTCGCCACGGTCGCGGCCGCCCTCGCCCTGCGAGTCATCACAGACCCAGCCACCGATTTCCTCGGCGATCTTCTTGCGATCGCAGGCCGGCAGGGGGTTGGGATTGCCACTGAAGGTGAAATTCCGCCCTCCTAACAGCCCGTGCGGCGAACGGCAGGACATGATCTGGTGCTTATGGGTGCCGATGGTCTCGGTGGCGATGCGCAGGCCGACATAGCAGCCGTCCGCGTAGGGACCGTTGTCCACCTGCGCCACTTCCTCGCCGTTGATGATCAGGTGATCGTTTCGCACTTCGATGCGATCGCCCGGCAGGCCCACCAGTCGCTTGATGTAGTTGACGCTGGGGTTCGGCGGGTAGCGGAACACCACCACGTCACCGCGTTGTGGCGAGCCGGTGTCGAGGAACTTCCTGTTGAGCACCGGCAGGCGCAGGCCGTACGCGTACTTGTTCACGACGATGAAATCGCCGTCGAGCAGCGTGGGCATCATCGAGTCCGAGGGAATGCGGAACGGCTCGAAGATGAAGGCGCGCACGATCAGCACGATGGCCGCCACCGGAAAAAAGCTGCGCGCATAGTCGACCGTGCCCGGCTCACCCAGCGCCACCGGCGGTTTCGCGGCGGCGGCCGCGGCCTCGCGCCGGGGGCGAAACACCCAGTGGTCCAGTCCCCACACCAGGCCCGTGCCCAGCGACAGCAGGAACAGCACCAGGCTGAAATCCAGGGTCTCGGCGCGAACCATGCGCACGATGGGCGCGATCACGAACACCGGCAGCACGAAATACGCGGCCCGCAGCAGCGGCGGATCCGGCACGTCGGTCGAGCCCGCGGCAATCTGCCGGCGCGGCGCGAAGAACCAGCTGTCGATGCCCAGCCACAACACCAGCGGCAATGCGACCAGGCTCAGGGGCACGGCCACCTCGCCCGCCCAGTCGAACACCGGCTTCGGACCGATGCTGAGCACCGCCGCGATCAACACGAATGGCAACAGGTTGCCCGCCACGCGCGTGTACAACGGACCGGGCGCCGGCTCGCCCTCGGGCGTACGCGGGCGCTTCGGTTCGAGCACCCATTTGTCGTAGGCGTATACCAGCACGACCGGTACGGCCAGCCACGTGAGAATGAGGATCAGGAAATCGATGAGTGTTTGCACGGAACCGGCGCCTTCTTCTGACTTCTTCTGACTACTTCTTTCCGACCTTCAGCACGGCGAGGAACGCTTCCTGGGGGATTTCCACCTGGCCTACCTGCTTCATGCGTTTCTTGCCCTCTTTCTGCTTCTCGAGCAATTTCTTCTTGCGCGAGATGTCGCCGCCATAACACTTCGCCAGCACGTTCTTGCGCAGTGCCTTCACGGTGGCGCGGGCGATGATATGGCTGCCGATGGCGGCCTGCACGGCCACCTCGAACATCTGCCGCGGGATCAGCTCCTGCATCTTGTCGACCAGGTCGCGGCCGCGATCGTAGGCCGATTCCTTGTGGACGATCAGCGCCAGCGCATCGACCTTGTCGCCATTGATCAGCACGTCGAGCTTCACCAGCGGCGCGGCCTGGAAATGGCTGAAGTCGTAGTCGAAGGACGCGTAGCCGCGGCTGGTCGACTTGAGCCGGTCGAAGAAGTCGAGCACCACCTCGGCCAGCGGCAGCTCGTACTGCAGCGACACCTGGGTACCCAGGTACAGCATCTTCTTCTGCACGCCACGCTTGTCCGCGCACAACTGCAGCACGCCGCCGACGTGGTCCGGCGGCACCAGGATGTTCGCGATGATGATGGGCTCGCGCAGCTCCTCGATCTTGTCCACCGGCGGTAGTTTGGTCGGATTGTCGACGAACTTGGTTTCGCCGTCGGTGGTCACGACCTCGTAGATCACGGTCGGCGCGCTGGTGATCAGCTCGATCTCGTATTCGCGCTCCAGCCGCTCCTGCACGATGTCCATGTGCAGCAGGCCGAGGAACCCGACGCGGAAGCCGAAGCCCAGCGCCGTCGACACCTCGGGCTCGTAGTGCAGCGCCGAGTCGTTGAGGCGCAGCTTGCTGAGCGCGTCGCGGAACTTGTCGTAGTCGTCGGAGACGATCGGGAACATGCCGGCGAACACGCGCGGCTGCACCTGCTTGAAACCCGGCAGCGGTTCGGAGGCCTGCTTGTATTCCAGCGTGATGGTGTCACCCACCGGCGCGCCGTCGATTTCCTTGATGCCGCCGATCACGAAGCCCACGTCGCCGGGGCCGAGCTCGCGCGCCGGCACCGACTTCGGCGTGAAGCGGCCGACCTTGTCGACCAGGTGCGCGCGACCGGTCGACATGACGCGCATCTTGTCGCCGGCCTTGATCGAGCCGTTGAAGACCCGCACGAGAGTGACCACGCCGACGTAGTTGTCGAACCAGGAGTCGATGATCAGCGCCTGCAACGGCGCGGCCGGATCGCCCTTCGGCGCGGGAATGCGCTCGATGAGCTGCTCGATCAATTCTTCGACGCCCTCGCCGGTCTTGCCGGACACCTTGAGCGCGTCTTCGGCGTGGATGCCGATGACGGCCTCGATTTCCTTCACGACTCGCGCCGGGTCGGCGGACGGCAGGTCGATCTTGTTGATCACCGGCACCACTTCGAGCCCGAGCTCGGTGGCGGTGTAGCAGTTGGCGACGCTCTGCGCTTCGACGCCCTGGGTCGAATCGACCACCAGCAGCGCGCCATCGCAGGCGGCCAGCGAACGCGAAACTTCGTACGAGAAGTCCACGTGCCCGGGCGTGTCGATGAGGTTGAGCTGGTAACGCTCGCCGTCACGCTTGGAGGTGTAATAAAGAGTGACCGACTGGGCCTTGATGGTGATGCCGCGTTCGCGCTCCAGTTCGAGCGAGTCCAACACCTGGTCCTGCATCTCGCGGGCTTCGAGGCCCCCGCATATCTGGATGAAACGGTCCGCCAGCGTGGACTTGCCGTGATCGACGTGGGCGATGATCGAGAAGTTGCGGATGCGTTCCATCAAGGGGAGAACCAAGGTCGTCCTGCCGCGGCGGAGGAGCGACGGCCCACCCGGAGACGGCAAAAAATTAGCGCGCGATTATAGCGGGCGACCGCCCGACAAGCCTTAAAAGTTCTTTGGAATTCAGCGTGTAATGGCAAATCACGCTGCCGTCGAGCAATAACACCGGCACCTTCACCCCGAATTGGCGCGCCAGCTCGGGATCAGAGTCCACGTCCACGACCTGGACCTCGGGAATGGACCGTTCGCGCTCCAGCTCGGCCAGGGCCATGAGCATGTCGTGGCACAGGCCACAGCCCTCGCGGCTCAGCACCACGAGACCGGGCGGCAGCCTGCTCATCGGACGGGGTTACTTGCGGGGCGGTGCCGGCGCGATTCCCAGGCCCTGGGTGGCGCCTTTGGGAATGGCCTTCACCTGGGTGGCGATGAACTGCACCGTGTTCGGCGGCACCTCACCCACGGCGGTGATCTGGTGACCATCCGTGACCGTGGTGAACGCCGACGAGGAGCCCATGCGGACCGGGCCTTCCTCGGATTTCATGTCGGGCTTGCGTGGCTCGACGAATACCGACACCGAGGCGACGCCATCCGTGAAGACCAGGTGCGTGGCGGGTTCGCTGGAACCCGGCAGTGCCTGCACCGAACGCATCTGCATGCGGAAGCCCGCGGGCAGCTTCATGGCTTCCCACAGTGCCGGCGTGGAATTCAGCGCCAGCTGGCGATCGGCGCGCAGCCAGCGGTAGGTGGACGCGTCGACCTGCGGCTTGAACATCGAATCGGGAATGCGCTCCGGCAGGTCGATGTTCGAGAACACGATCTGCTCCAGGACTTCGCCCGAAGCGCCACACAGCTGGGTCTTCAGCGGCATGGAGGTCTGCTCGTCGATCCACAGGCGGTAGCCGTAGCGGTATTCATCGCGCGGCTGCAAGGCCACGACTCGCGTGGTCCGGCCGAGCAGCCTCTCGCGCTCACCCCCACGAATTTCGTAGACGTGAGAATCGTTCTCGCCGAGCGCCGGCAAGGCACCGAGCAGCGGGCCGTCGGGCGCGCGGCGCTCGACCAGCACGGTTTTCTTGTCGGGGAAGTAGCAGGTGACTTCGTCACCCTGGCGGATGAACTCGCGTCCGGGTCCATCGAGTGACAGCAGGCGCTCGGACACGTCGCCGCCGCGCACGCGATGGATGATGCGCAGGGTTTCGACGCGACCGCCGTGATTGTGGGTGAACACGCCGATGTAGTTGCGCGTGGTCAGGGCCTTGTTCATGCGCTCGAGCCATTCGCTCGGCTCGGCGCCGATGGCGACACCGACGGTCAACAATAAGGAGAGTGCCGCGAGCCGCGCACCGTGGCGGCGGGCCTGCTCCGCCCGACGACGCGAATCAATGCGCATTGACCTGGGTCCTGTCTTCCGGCCGCTGGTCGGACGCGGCCGTGTCCTCGGCGGGGACGCCCGAGCCGTCGCTGGCCACGAGGCCCAGCAACGCCATGCGGCGCGTCAGCGGGCTCGAGTATTCGCTGTGCGCGACCACGTAGTTCGCCAGTCGCGCCGGCGGCGCGATGCTGGTCGAGGAATTGGGCACCGGCGTGGTGTAACGCTCCGGCTCGCCATTGGATATCACCCGTTCGGTGACTTCGATGGGCGCGGGGCTGACCGCCACCGTGCCGGTAGCTTCAGGCGCCAGCGTGACGGTCTGCGGGACCGGATTGGCCGCCAGGATTTCGGGGCTTTCCTGGTTGCGGAGCCAGAGGATGGACGCGGCTGCAACGCCGGCGGCAATACTCACACCGAAAACCGGCCGTGCGAAGCGCATCCAGCGATCCGTAACTCCGCCGCGGGCCTCGCCCGCCGTCAGCGCAGGACGCGCCATCACCGCCGAATCAGCGGCCGTGGCATCTCCGTAAATGACTTCCTGGGAAATTTGCGCCTGGACGCGAATCGCGACCCGGTCGTGCAGCTTCACGCCGCGTTCGGCACGCAGGGCGGCACCGATCATCGAGTAACGCGACCATTGGCCTCGCAGCGCTTCGTCCTTGGACAGCCGACGCGCGAGCAATTCGCACTCGGCGGCCGACAATTCGCCGTCGAACATGGCGGACAACTGGCTGTCCCGCTCGTTCTGACGCTCTTCGTTCATACCATTTCCTCGGTGCGGCCCAGGCCGCCTTCAAATACTTCGCGCAGGCGCTTGTCGATGGCCTCGCGTGCTCGAAAAATTCGCGATCGCACCGTGCCCACGGGACATTCCATCGCGGCAGCAATCTCTTCGTAACTCAGACCGTCCAGCTCACGCAGCACGATGGCCGTCTTCAGCTCTTCAGGCAATCCTTCGATCGCAGAGTTCACGATGCCGCGAATTTCTTCGGTGAGCGCCATGCCTTCCGGCGTATCGGGATCCTGAAGCTTGGTTTGCACGCTGTGTGATTCCTCGGGATCGGTCAGATCGAGGTCGTAGGCAATCGGGCTGCGATCACGCGATGCAAGCTGGTTCTTGGCGGTGTTGATGGCGATGCGATACATCCACGTGTAAAAGGCACTGTCTCCGCGGAACTGTGGCAACGCCCGGTACGCCTTGATGAACGCCTCCTGGGCAATGTCTTCCGCTTCGGCCGGGTTTCGCACGTAACGCAATACCAGCTTCACCACTTTGTGCTGGTACTTGCGCACCAGCAGATCGAACGCAGTCTTGTCACCGCGCTGAACGCGCTTGACGAGCACCAGATCGCTTTCCTCGGTCGTCACCGGACAACTCCGGCAACTTGCGAGCTGAATAGACCCTGAACGGCCGCGAAAGTTTCCCCCGCGACCGGGTCTAATCGAATGATTTTTAATGGCGCGTGATGCACGTCATACCTTGGGAATGGATGGTATCAGCTTGCCGCAACCGGCCACCGTAACTGCCGGCAAAGCCGTCGGAAAGCCCGGGGATCCTGCCTTCCTCCATCGATGAACACCCCGTGTATTCCGTCGCGCGACTGCAGCCACAAGAGCAGAAACGCCTGGCCGACGCGGAAAGAGCCAGTGCGAAGCGTGACGGGGGTCTCGGTCGGGCCGCGCCCGATCCGGGCTCGCCAGCCGGCGCCCCAGTCCAGGGTATGTACCGCCCGGCGGCCCTTCAGCAGCAGGCAGCGGCGGATGGCCGCCATTCCCGGCGTGGCGATGGCGAGACACAGCCCGATGCGCGCCGGCAACGGCAACGCCACCGCGAAGATCAGCACTGCGCATACGAGGCACAGCCAGGCCGCGGCCAGGGCCGCGGCGCGCACGGAGGGGACGAGATCAATTCGGCTGCAGCAAGGCGCGGCACAAGGCCGCGTGCCGGGGATCGGTCGGGACATCGCCCGCGATCAGATAGCGGAGCAGGTCGGGGTCGGGCAATTCGAGAAACTCGACGAAGGCGGCGCGTTCGTCGCTGGTGGCCGTGGCGTGCCGTCCCCGTACGTATTGCAGCAACAGCAGGTCCAGCTCTTTCATGCCGCGCCGGCAGCGCCATTCGAGCCGGCGGATTTCAGTGTTGTCGCTCAATCATCATCTTCTTGATTTCGGCGATGGCCTTCGCCGGGTTGAGGTCCTTCGGGCAGGCCTCGGTGCAATTCATGATGGTGTGGCAGCGGTACAGGCGGAACGGATCCTCGAGTTCATCGAGTCGTTCGCCGGTGGCTTCGTCGCGGCTGTCGACGATCCAGCGGTAGGCGGCCAGCAAGGCCGCGGGTCCCAGGTATCGGTCGCTGTTCCACCAGTAGCTGGGGCAGGAGGTGCTGCAGCAGGCGCACAGGATGCAGGCCGACGGACGATCGATCTTTTCCTGGTCTTCCTTCGATTGCGGGCGTTCCCGGTCCGGCGGCGCCGGCGTGCGCGACTGCAGCCAGGGCTTCACGGCCGCGTACTGCGCATAGAAATTGGTGAGATCGGGCACCAGATCCTTCACCACCGGCATGTGCGGCAGTGGATAGATCTTCACGTCGCCCTTCACTTCGTCGCAGGCCTTGGTGCAGGCCAGCGTGTTCGTTCCGCCGATGTTCATCGCGCAGCTGCCGCAGATTCCTTCGCGGCAAGAGCGGCGGAAGGTCAGCGTGGCGTCGATCTCGTTCTTGATCTTGATCAGCGCGTCCAGAACCATCGGGCCGCAGTGATCCATGTCCACTTCATAGGTGTCCATGCGCGGGTTGGTGCCGGAGTCCGGATCGAAGCGGTAGATGACGAACTTGCGGACGTTCTTCGCACCCGCGGCGGCCTTGTGCGTCTTGCCGGCGGACTTGTCGATTTTCGAGTTCGCCGGGAGAGTGAACTCAGCCATTAATAAGTCCTCGCCTTCGGCGGAATCGGCTCGACGTCGGTGGTCAGCGTGTTCATGTGCACCGGCCGGTACTCGATGCGGGTCTTGCCGCTTTCCTCGACCCAGCACAGCGTGTGCTTCTGCCAGTTCGCATCGTCGCGTTCCTTGAAGTCCTCGCGCGCATGCGCGCCGCGACTCTCCTTGCGGTTTTCGGCGCTGACGATGGTGGCGGTGGCCTGGCCGAGCAGGTTGTCGAGCTCGATGGTTTCGACCAGGTCGGTGTTCCAGATCAGGCCGCGATCGGCCACGCGCACGTCCTGGAAGGACGCGAAAGTCCTGGCGAGCGAATCGACACCTTCTTTCAGCGACTCGCCGGTGCGGAACACCGCCGCGTCGCGCTGCATGATCTTCTGCATCTCGAGACGGACTTCCGCGGTGCCGCGCGAGCCCTTGGCATTGCGCAGTCGGTCGAGACGCGCCACGGCGTAGTCGCCGGCGTCCTTGGCCAGCGGCGCCTGCTTCTGTCCCGGCTTCACGACCGTGGCCGCGTGGCGGCTGGCTTCGCGGCCGAACACCACCAGGTCGAGCAGCGAATTCGAACCCAGGCGGTTCGCGCCGTGCACCGACACGCACGCGGCCTCACCCACTGCCATCAGGCCGGGCACCACGGAATCGGGATTGCCATTCTTCAGCGTGACCACTTCGCCGTGCACGTTGCAGGGAATTCCACCCATGTTGTAGTGCACCGTCGGCAGCACCGGGATCGGATCCTTGTTCACGTCGACGCCGGCGAAGATGCGCGCGGTTTCGGCGATGCCCGGCAGGCGCGCGTGGATCACCTCGGGCCCGAGGTGCTCCAGGTGCAGGTGGATGTGGTCCTTGTGCGCGCCCACGCCACGGCCTTCGCGGATCTCGATGGTCATTGAGCGCGACACCACGTCGCGCGAGGCCAGGTCTTTCGCGTTCGGCGCGTAGCGCTCCATGAAACGTTCGCCATCCGAATTCGTGAGGTAACCGCCCTCGCCGCGCGAGCCCTCGGTGATCAGGCAGCCCGAGCCGTAGATGCCGGTGGGATGGAATTGCACGAACTCCATGTCCTGCATCGGCAGGCCGGCGCGCAGCGCCATGCCGCCGCCGTCACCGGTGCAGGTATGCGCGGAGGTGCAGGAGAAATACGCGCGACCGTAGCCGCCGGTGGCGAGGATCACCGTGTGAGCGCGGTAGCGATGCAGGCGGCCCGTGGCCATGTCGAGCGCCACGACGCCGCGGCAGGCGCCGTTCTCCATGATGAGATCCAGCGCGAAGTACTCGATGTAGAACTCGGCATTGTTCTTGATCGACTGCTGGTACAGCGTGTGCAGCATGGCGTGGCCGGTTCGATCGGCGGCCGCGCAGGTGCGATGCGCCGTGCCCTTGCCGAAGTGCGTGGTCATGCCGCCGAACGGGCGCTGGTAGATGCGGCCGTCGTTGGTGCGCGAGAACGGCACGCCGTAGTGCTCGAGCTCGATGACCGCGGCCGGCGCCTCCTTGCACATGAACTCGATGGCGTCCTGGTCGCCCAGCCAGTCCGACCCCTTGATGGTGTCGTAGAAGTGGAAGCGCCAGTCGTCCTCGCCCATGTTGCCGAGCGCCGCCGAGATGCCGCCCTGCGCCGCCACCGTGTGGCTGCGGGTCGGGAACACCTTGGTCAGGCAGGCGGTAGATAGACCGGCTTCCGCCAGGCCGAGCGTGGCGCGCAGCCCGGCGCCGCCGGCGCCGACCACGACGACGTCGTAGGTGTGATCGATGAACTCGTAGTCTTTGTTCATGAGGGTCAGGACAGGGCCAGGGTCAGCACGGCGAACACGCCGGCGACCGCGGCGGCGACATGAATGAACGTGGACAGCAGCAGCAACGTGGTCTTGGCCGCCTTGCCGTGGACGTAGTCCACCACGATCTCTTCGATGCCGAGGCGCGAATGTATCGCGAGCGTGATGATCAGCAGCACGACCGGCACCGCCACCCACAGCTGGCCCAGCCATCCGCGCATGGCGTCGTAGGACTGCAGCGGCTTGCCGAGCAATGCGATGACGAACCACAAGGTCAGGGGGATCAGCGCGACGGCCGTGACCCGCAACACCCACCAGTGGCCGACGCCCTCCTTCGCGGCGCCGAAACCGAGCACGCGCCCGAGAGGAGAACGCAGGCTCATGTACCGCTCCCCAGGGCCGCGCAACCCAGCCAGACCACCAGCGCGGTGATGACCAGCGCGGCGACGATGACCACCGCCGCGCTGCGCCGTGCCTGCGCGCGTTCGAGCCCGCGGCCGGTGTCCCACACCAGGTGCCGGATGCCGTTGCAGAAGTGGTAGACGAACGAGAACGTGAAGCCGATCAGCAGTAGTTTGGCCACCGGCGTGCTCAGCAGGCGCATGGCCGATTCGTAGGCCGCGGGCCCGCTGGCCAGCGCCATCAGCCACCACACGAAGACGATGAATCCGACGGATGCCGCCCCGCCGGTGATCCGATGCATGATCGACAGCGCCATCGTGTACATGAACTTGTACACGCCGAGGTGGGGAGACAGTGGACGTTGGTTCATGGCTCAGAAATCGATGCAGCGGCCCTTGCGCTCCCAATCGCCGAAGCGCGTGGGTTCGGGGCCAGTGGGTCCGCCGTGTTCGCGGTTCGCCGCGGCCGGGGTCACCGGCGTCGCGGTCAGCGCTTGCGGGGCCGGCACAGCCTGCGGCTTGGCAACGTCAGGACTGGGCGGAAAATCTACGTCGGAAGGGGCATTCGGCACGGCCGCGAATTCTGCCAGAATCGCACCACTTAGACCACATGAAACCCGAGCAAAAACAAAGATGAGCATGCCCGTTGGCGTCGAGCTGTCGGGCGCCGGTGGCTTCGGCGTGCTCGCGTTTCGCGGCGCCGATGCCGCGCGCTTCCTGCAGGGCCAGCTCTCGGCCGACACCGAGAAGCTTGCACCGGGAGCCAGCACGCTGGCGGGGCTGCACAACGCGCAGGGCCGCGTGATCGCGCTGCTCGCGCTGGTGCGGCCCACGGCGGACGAAATCCTGGCGGCGCTGCCCTGGGAATTGATCGCGCCCGTGGCACAGCGCCTCGGCAAATACCTGTTCCGCTCCAAGGTGCGAATCACCGACGAATCGGATTCGCTGCGCGTGCTGGGCAGCTCGGCGGGCCCGGAAGCCGCCGACGGCGTCGGGATCGCGTGGGGCGAGCGCCGCCTGTGGCTCGTGCCCCGCGGATTCGAGCGCGTCGACCCGGCCGCCTCGCTGGCGGCATGGGAATTCGCCGACATCGCGGCCGGCATTCCCCAGGTTCATGCCGCCACCAGCGAGACGTTCGTCGCGCAGATGCTGAATCTCGACTTGTTAGGGGCGATCGCCTTCGACAAGGGCTGCTACACCGGCCAGGAAGTCATCGCACGCGCCCACTATCGCGGGCGTGTGAAGCGGCGCATGCAGCGCTGGCTCAACCGGGGCGGCACGGAACTCAAACCGGGCGACGCGGCGCGCTCGCGGGATGGGCGGCCGCTCGCGGTGGTTCGCGTGGCGCGCGACCCGCAGGGTCGACAGGAATTGCTGGCGGTCGGCAACTTCGGACCGGTTGCCGACGCGGCCGCGGATCCGCAGGCCGCGGACGGCGTCATCGTCGACGGGCCGTTGCCGCTGCCCTATTCGTTGCCGGAGTAGTTGGATGGGGGCAGCCCCCGTTTCCTGGCAAAAGGGGTCAGCCCTCGAGAAAGGACTGACCCCTTTTGCTGGGAAAGGGGGGCTGCCCCCATTCATTTCATCTGCGCGCGAACGACACCACGACCTGCGCGTACTCGGCGGCGCGCGCCGGCGTGAGGATCGGGTGGTTGCCGGCGAACTTGTGGCCGCGCGAATTGCGCGCGCGTTCCAGCGCGCGGTTGTAGGCCGCGGCGAGATTGTCGGTGTCCGAGGTCATGACCAGCACGCGCTGCGACACTTCGCCGAGGCGCGCCAGCACGTCATAGGCGGGCTTGGTTCCCTTGGCATCCGCTTCGACTCCCGCGGCGATGACCTCGTAGCCCAGCTCGAGATAGTCGCGCATGAAGTCGTAGACCAGGGGCAGCGATTCCTGCGTCAGCTCGAAACCGGGGTCCCAGTCCTTGAGCATGCGCACGGTGACGTCGAACGCAAAGCTGCGATGCCCGTCGCCGTCGACTCTCGGCGAGAGCCCGGCGGTCGTCGTCGGCTTCTTGCGCAGTTCTTCCGGCGCGAGGCCGGGAACACCGTCGAGCACCGCGCCGGTGACCTGCGCGGGCGCGGCTAACAACATTTCCACGGCTACCGCCGCACCGAAGCGTCCACCGATGACGGTGTAGGGCACGGTGTGCAGCGAGCCGCAGGCCTCGAGCACGTCGGCCGCGTATTGCTGCACGGTCCAGTTGCGGCACTTCTTGTGCGAGCGTCCGGTGCCGGCCAGGTCGAAGGCGATGGCGCGAAAGCCGGCGCGCGCGAGTTGCGGCAGGAGGTGGTCGTACATGCGGCCGCTGGCGGGCGACCAGGGCAACAACACGATATCGGGTCCGGCGCCGCAGGCCCGGAAGTGCAATTGGCCCGTGAGCGTATCCGCGAATCCCATGCGCAGCGGCATCACGGCTCGGTCGTGAGCTACACCAGATCTTTCTCGCATCAAGGCCATTCCCTTTGTGATCCTGAGCCGCTGTCGCGGGGCGCCAAGTGTACCCGCGTTATGGAAAGTGTCTAAAGATCGATTGCTTCAACCGTCCGGACCGCGATCGACGAACCCAGGAATCGCGCACCCACCCGGGCGAATCGCTCGGGACTGTCGGTGGCCATGAGCTGCAGGCTGCCTTCCCGCGACCGGTGGGCAGCCAGCGAATGCCCGGCAAGCAGGGTCGCCGTGGCACGCGCGGTGGTCGCGGCGGAGTCCACCACCCGCCGGGTAACGCCCAGCTGACGGCCGATGGCGCCGGCCAGCAAGGGGAAATGCGTGCAGCCCAGCACCACGGTGTCCACGCGCGCGTCGAGGTGCGCGAGGTATCGCTGGGCGACCGCGTCCACCGCCTCGCCCTCGCTCCAGCCCTCTTCGGCCAGCGCCACGAACACCTGGCAGGCAACCTGCGTCACGTGCGCATCGGCACGTACCGCGTGGATGGCGCGTTCGTACGCGCCGCCCTGCACCGTGCCTTCGGTGGCCAGCACCGCGATCCGCCCGCTGGCGCTGGCCTCGCAGGCCGCGCGCGCGCCGGGTTCGATGACGCCGATGACCGGCAGGTCCGGAAACCGCTCGCGCAGCGCCGGCAGCGCGGTGGCGGAGGCGGTATTGCAGGCCACGACCAGCGCCTTGATGCCCCGCTGCGCCAGGCCCTCGGCCGCGCGCACCGAGTAGCGCGCCACCGTGGCCGGACTCTTGGTGCCATAAGGAAGGCGCGCCGTATCGCCGAGGTACAGGAAGTCCTCGTGGGGCAAGGCGGATATCAGTGCGCGCAACACCGTCAGACCGCCGACCCCGGAGTCGAACACTCCGACCGGCGCATCATTGCGCGCGCCCGGCATCTTCAGCCGGACTCCGGCCGCATGTGCGGGAACAGCAGCACGTCGCGGATCGACGGCGAATCGGTGAAGAACATCACCAGCCGATCGATGCCCACGCCGAGACCCGCGGTTGGCGGCATGCCGTACTCGAGCGCGCGCACGTAGTCGGCGTCGTAGTACATGGCCTCGTCGTCGCCCGCTTCCTTGCGCTCCACCTGCGCCCTGAAGCGCGCGGCCTGGTCCTCGGCGTCGTTGAGCTCGGAGAAGCCGTTGGCGATCTCGCGCCCGCCGATGAAGAACTCGAAGCGGTCGGTGAGGAACGGATCCGCATCGTTGGCACGCGACAGCGGACTCACTTCCGCCGGGTACGCATAGGCGAACGTCGGATCGATGAACGAGTCCTCGGCGAATTTTTCGAACAGCTCGATCTGCAGCTTGCCCGCGCCATCGCCCGGCTTGAACGGGATGCCATGCCTGGTCAGCGTTTCGCGAAGGTACGCGACATCGCGCGCACGCTTCACGTCGAAGCCCGGCGTGTATTTCGCCACCGCCTCTTCCACCGTGATGCGCGTGAAGGCGAGGTTCAGGTCGTAGTTGCGGCCCTGGTAAGTGATCTGCCGCGAGCCGGTCACCACGTCCGCGAGGCCCTGCATCGCGCGCTCGACCATGATCATGAGGTCGTTGTAGTCGGCGTACGCGACGTACAACTCCAGCATCGTGAACTCGGGGTTGTGACGCGTCGAGACGCCTTCGTTGCGGAAGTTGCGGTTGATCTCGTACACGCGCTCGAAGCCGCCCACCACCAGGCGCTTGAGGTACAGCTCCGGCGCGATGCGCAGGTACATGTCCATGTCGAGCGCGTTGTGATGCGTCTTGAACGGCCGAGCGGCGGCGCCACCCGGGATGGTCTGCAACATCGGCGTCTCGACTTCGAGGAAGTCCATCGAGTCGAGGAAATCGCGCAGGTAACGCAGCACGCGGTTGCGGATGATGAAGACGTTGCGGCTCGGCTCGTTGACGATGAGATCCACGTAGCGTTGCCGGTAGCGCGTGTCGACGTCGGCCATGCCATGCCACTTGTCGGGCAGCGGCCGCAGCGACTTGGTCAGCATGCGCAGTTCCTCCACGCGTACCGACAACTCGCCGGTGCGCGTCTTGAACAAGGTGCCCGTGGCCGCGAGGATGTCGCCCACGTCGTACTTCTTGAAGGCCTCGTAGGCCTCGCCCAGCGAGTCCCGCTGCAGAAAGATCTGGATCTGCCCGGTGCGGTCCTGCAGCTTGGCGAAACTCGCCTTGCCCATGATGCGCTGGAACATCATGCGGCCGGCGACGTGCACGCGCACCGCGTTCTGCTCGAACCACTCGGGCGGCTTGTCGCCGTATTCGGCGGCCAGCAGGGTCGCCAGCACGTCTCTACGATAATCGTTGGGGAAAGCCGGCACGGCCGCCGCCTTCGCCTGCTGGCGCCACGCGGCCAGCTTGGTACGGCGCTCCGCGATGAGTTTGTTCTCGTCCTGCGGCGGCTCGTCCCCGCCGCCTGGGTTGTTAGGGGCTTTGCTCACAGTCCCGCCTTCAGTGAAGCTTCCATGAATGGATCGAGGTTGCCGTCGAGCACCTTGGTGGTGTCGCCGATTTCCACGTCGGTGCGCAGATCCTTGATGCGTGACTGGTCGAGCACGTAGGAGCGGATCTGGTTGCCCCACGACACGTCGCTCTTGGAATCCTCGAGCACCTTGGCCGCGGCATTGCGCTTGTTGAATTCCAGTTCGTACAACTTGGCCTTCAGCATCTTCATGGCCGTGGCGCGATTCTTGTGCTGCGAACGCTCGTTCTGGCAGGCAACGACAATACCCGTGGGACCGTGCGTCAAGCGCACCGCCGACTCGGTCTTGTTCACGTGCTGGCCACCGGCGCCGCTCGAGCGATACACGTCCATGGAAATGTCGGCGGGATTCAGGTCCACCTTGATGTCGTCGTCGACTTCCGGCGAGACGAACACGCTCGCGAACGAGGTGTGGCGACGGTTGCCCGAATCGAACGGCGACTTGCGCACCAGGCGATGCACACCGGTCTCGGTGCGCAGCCAGCCGTAGGCGTATTCACCCTTGACCTCGATGGTGGCGCTCTTGATGCCGGCCACTTCACCAGCCTGGGAGTCGAACACCTCGGCCTCGAAGCCGCGCGACGCCGCCCACTTGAGATACATGCGCAGCAGCATCTGCGCCCAGTCCTGCGCCTCGGTGCCACCGGCGCCGGCCTGGATGTCGAGGAAGGCGTTGTGCGAATCCATCTCGCCGCGGAACATGCGCTTGAATTCGAGCTTGCGCACGTCGGCTTCGAGTTTGCCGGCATCGCGCTCGATCTCGCGCACCATGCCCTCGTCCGCGTCGGCCTCGGCGAGTTCGAGTAGTTCGGAGGCGCTCGAGACACCGCCCGTGGCCTTGTCCATGTCGGCCAGGTCGGTCGTCAGGCGCGCGCGCTCCTTGCCGAGCTCCTGCGCCTTCTCGGGCTTCTGCCAGACCTTGGGATCTTCGAGCTCGCGGCTGACTTCTTCTAGCCGCTCTTTCTTTTGGTCGTACTCAAAGAAACCCCCTCAAGGAGCTCATACGCTCCTCCAGGTCTTTGAGTTGACGCTTCAGTTGGCCGACTTCGATGGGCATGGGGCGCGCATCCTACCTGAGCGGCCGCTCCATGAATATCGACAAAGGGTCGGGCTTGTACGGTGGAAACGCGGGAATTTCCTTGAATCCGGCGCGCCGGTAGAGCTTCAGCGCCCCGACGCTGACATTGCCGGTTTCCAGGCGCGCCAGCGGCAGCTTCTGCGCTCGCGCCCAATCGAGCAGGTTGACCAGCATGGCCAGCGCGATGCCGCCACCCCGCGCCTTGGGCTTGAGATACATGCGCTTGAGCTCGGCCCAGCCGCCGCAGTTCTTGGCCGCGCCGCAACCGACGAGCTCTCCGTGCTGCTCGACCACGAGGAAGATGCTGTCCGCGCCGGCCAGCGCCTCGGGCGGATCGAAGTGGTTGCTCTCGGCCGGGTACAGCGCGGAGTTGAACGCATCGAGTTCGGCGATGAGCGCGCGCACCCCGGACGTGCGCGGGTCGCCAGGTCGGATCGTGTAACTCTCGCGGGCGGATGCGTTCATCGGAGCACGTGATCGACGAGCAGCTGCAGTCGCCGCTCGCCCTTGAATTCGTTGATATCGAGACGGTACACCAGTCGCACGTTGCCGTCCGGCAAGGATGGGTTTTCATCCGCGCCTTTGAAATTGAAGGCGATGGCGTCAAAGGCGCGCGTCCGGTCGGCCGTGGTCACCCACATCTTGAGGTGTTTCTCGCCCACCACGCGCACGTTCTTGATGGCGAACATGCCGTCGAAGCAGGGTTCCGGGAAGGCCTGGCCCCAGGGCCCACCGTCGCGCAGCGCCTGCGCCGTTTCGAGCGCGATCTCGTCGGCTGCCAGCTCACCATCGGTTTCGACGCGATTCGCCGGAACGGACGGGTCCGTCCAGCGCATCACTTCCTCGTCGAAGGCGGTCGCGAACTCGTCGAGCTTCGATTCCTCCAGCGAAAGTCCCGCCGCCATCGCGTGCCCGCCAAAACGGCTGATCAGCTCGGGATGGCGAGTGGCCATGCCGTCGAGCACGTCGCGGATGTGGATGCCGGGTACCGAGCGCGCGGAGCCCCGGAGCTGACCGTCGCCCGCACGCGCGAACGCGATCACCGGGCGGCGCACGCGATCCTTGATGCGGCTGGCCACCAGGCCCACGACGCCCTGGTGCCAGTCGGCATCGAACAGGCACACGCCGTGGCGCACGGGACCGTCCGGTTCGCGCAGCCGCGCCACGGCGGCCAGCGCCGCGCCCTGCATCCGGGCCTCGATCTCGCGCCGCTCGGTATTGAGTTGATCGAGGCGCGTGGCCAGGTTCAGCGACTCGGTGTCCGAATCGCTGAGCAGGCAGCGAATACCAATCGACATGTCGTCGAGCCGGCCCGCGGCATTGAGGCGCGGGCCGATGGCAAAACCGAGATCGGCCGCCGTGAGTGTCGACACGTTGCGTCCGGCGATGGCGAGCAAGGCGCGGATTCCCGGCACCGAGCGGGAGGCTCGTATACGCCGAATGCCCTGCGCCACCAGCACGCGATTGTTGGCGTCCAGCGGCACCAGGTCCGCGACCGTGCCCAACGCCACGAGATCCAGGAAATCCGCCACCGGCGGCATGACCACCGTGCCACGAGTGTCGAGCTCGCGCCGCAGCGCGGCCATGACGTAGAACGCCACGCCGACGCCCGCGAGCGAGCGCGAAGCGAACTGGCTGCCAGGCACGTTGGGATTCACGATGACTTCGGCGGCCGGTAGTTCGGCGCCCGGCAGGTGGTGATCCGTGATCAGCACCTGGATGCCGCGCGCCCGCGCGGCGGCCACGCCCGCGATGCTCGAGATGCCGTTGTCGACGGTGACGATGAGCGTGGGCGCGCGCAGCGCCGCCAGTCCCACGATCTCGGGCGTGAGGCCATAACCGAACTCGAAGCGGTTCGGCACCAGGAAATCGACGTTGGCAAAACCCCACGAGCGCAGGCAACGCACGATGAGCGCCGTGCTGGTGGCACCGTCCGCGTCGAAATCGCCGATCACGAGGATGCGCCGCTCGCGATGTTCGAGGATGAGATTGACCGCGGCGCCGATGCAGTCGAGCGTGCTGACCGGCACCAGCCGGTCCAGTGTGAGCGAGAGGTCCTGGCTGTCGCGC
>Ga0070665_100002621_pt1 | contig 19615 bp, 17 predicted proteins | sample KBSS13metaG_FD_65862 | JGI IMG/M metagenome (GOLD analysis project Ga0070665, IMG submission 65862) | Switchgrass rhizosphere microbial communities from Kellogg Biological Station, Michigan, USA - KBS S1-3 metaG | ecosystem: Host-associated > Plants > Roots > Rhizosphere > Soil ...
GCTCCGCGGGGGAGGTGTCAGCGTCTTACGCTGACGGAGGGGGAGTTACACGAGATGGTGCGTCACGCCCCCTCCGACGCCGTAAGACGGCGCCACCTCCCCCGCAAGCGGGGGAGGGGAAATCAAAGGCAAGAAGGCTCATATACGACGGCGTCTCATCACCACGTCCTGCCGCCGGCCGCCGCTTTCCCCTTCGCCTGCTCGTAGCGCTCGATCTCGGTGGCGACGGCTTGCGCCGATTCCGCGCCGGCGGTCTCGTGCTTGGCCGTGGCGTTGTCGTAGCTCGCGACCCGCAGCGCGTTCGACTGGCGCTGGAAATGCGGATGGACGTAGCGCGCCATCAGCTCGTAGCTCTTCCTGGTCGCCTCCCAGTCCGCCCAGTTGTTGGCGAGCAGCAGGACGGCGCCGAAGCCGCCGTTCGAGCCCTGCCACAGCCGTTCGAAATGCCTGATGCAGTCGTCCGGCGTGCCGATGCAGGCCAGCCCGCTGCTGGTCAGGTACTCGACCGGGTCGGCGATGCCGGCCGGCACGATCGGGAAGGTGGCGACGTCGGTGAAGTACTTGCAGAAATCGGCCAGCCCGTGCGCCATGTCGGCCCGCGCCTTCTCGCGGGTTTCCGCGACATGGGCGAAGGTGACGATGCGCCACTTCGAGCGGTCGGCCGTCTTGCCGGCCTTGCGCGCTTCCTCCTCGTGCATCGACCAGTTCTTCGCGTGGCCGAGCAGCGCCTCGTCCGAGGTGCCGCCGATCGAGAGCATGCCGATGCCGTGCTTGCCCGACGCGACCGCCCCGACCGGCGAGCGCGAGCAGGCGACCGCCATCTCCATCGTCGGCTGCGAGTAGGACATGAGCTGCAGCCGCGCCTCGTTCAGCACGAACCAGTCGGTCGTGCGGGTGACGGTGCCCCCCTTCATCAGCTCGACGATGCAATCGAGCGATTCGTTCATGCGCCGCCGCTGGTCGGCCGCCTTCAGGCCGATCTTGTCGGCGTCGTAGATCAAGGCGCCGGGACCGACGCCGAACATCGCCCGTCCACGCGCCATGTGGTCGAGCTGCATCATCCGCGAGGCCAAGGTGAACGGATGGTGATAGGGCAGCGAGACGACGCCGGTGCCGAGGCGGATGTTGCGCGTGCGCTGGGCGGCGGCGGCGAGGAACATCTCCGGGCAGGCGATGATCTCGAAGCCGCCCGAGTGATGCTCGCCGATCCAGGCCTCGTGATAGTTCAGCCGGTCGAGATGCTCGACCAGCTCCATGTCGCGCTCGATAGCGAGCGTCGGGTTCTCGCCCAGCGCGTGGAACGGGGCGAGGAAGATTCCGGTTCGCAGATAGCGGTCTTGCATTTCGTATTCCCTCCGATGGTTGTCGTATCAGACGGTCCTGAAGCCGCCGTCCGCCATGATGATGCAGCCGGTAACATAGGCCGACATGTCCGAGGCCAGGAACACCGCCGGTCCCGCGATGTCCTCGGGCTTGCCGGGGCGGTTGAGCGGCGTGTGGCGCATGACGTTGGCGACCATATCTGGATTCTTCGCCCGTGCCTCGGCATTGATCCGGGTCTCGATCAGCCCCGGCCCGATCGCGTTGACCCGCACGCCGTCCTTGCCGAGCTCCGCCGCCAGAGCGCGCGTGAAGCCGAGCACGCCGTGCTTGGAGGTCGTGTAGGCCGCCGAGTTCGGCCAGCTCACGTGGACGAACGACTGGATCGAGCCGATGTTGACCACCCGCCCCCGCGTCGCGCGCAACTGGCCGAGGAAGGCGTGCGTGACGTTGAACATGCCGTCGAGATTGATCGAGAGGATGTCGTCCCAGTCCTTCGTCACCGCGGCCGGATCGCCGGTGATCGGGTTGCGGCGGTTGATGCCCGCGTTGTTGACCAGGATCGAGATGTTGCCGGTCGCGGCGATCTCCGTCGCCGCGGCGTTGCAGGCTTGGCGGTCGGTCACGTCGAGCGTCACCGCCGACGCCTTGCCGCCGGGCCGCCGTGATCAGGTCCACCGTCTCCCTGGCGCCTTCCGGGTTGGTGTCGAGCACGATGACCCGTGCGCCTTCCCGCGCGTAGGCCTGGCAGATGCCTTGCCCGATGCCCGATCCGCCGCCGGTCACCGCCGCGATGTGTCCTTCCAGAAGCCCTGCCATCGTTTTCTCCTCCTTCGTCGTCCCGAGCGTAGCCGAGGGACCTTGTCTCCATATCAAAGCAGTTTGCCCATGGAGAGAAGGTCCCTCCACTCCGCTTCGCTCCGGTCGGGACGACAGAGGACTACCGTTCCAGTTCCTCGATATTGTCGTACAGCCGGCGCAACGCGCGCTTCAGCACCTCGGCCTCGCTCGCGGTGAAGCCATCGAGGGCCACCGCTTCGTAGCGTTCGGCGATCGGCAGGATGCGGCGCGTCAACCGGCGGCCCGCGGCGGTGACGTGAAGCGCGACGACGCGGGCATCCGCGTCGTCCCGGCGCCGCTCGACCAGGCCGGTCTTCTCCATGTTGTCGACCAGGCGCGTCAGCGTGGAAACCTCGATGGACGTCGTCTTCGAGAGCTCGCCCATCCGCCGGCCGTCGGCCTCGCGCAGCGCCGCCAGCACGCGCCAGATCTGCAGCGAGGCGCCCAGCGGCCGCATCTCCTCGCCGAACGCGGCGGCGATGCGCGCGCCGGCCCGGTTCAGCAGGTACGGCAGGTAGGAATCGAGCGGGCCCATGATCTGTCGAGAGGCGCCTCACGACTCCAGGAGCTGCTGCACCAGCGCTTCGCATTCCCCGGTGACCGGGCTCCTGAACCAGCGCTGCGCATTGAGCTCGGGATCGCCCGAGTAGAGGCGTTCGTAGAGCCCGGCGCGCGAGCCGAACTCGGTGCCCGTCATGTCCCAGGCGAGCTTCATCAGCTCGAGGCGGCGCCGGGCGTCGACGCCCGGCCCGATCAGCCATTCATCCATCAGGCGTCCGACCTCGGGGTTGGCATAGTCCGCCTCGGTCATGGCCAGCACGCCCGATCCGGCCGCCATGCGCAGCACGTCCACCGCCTTGGTGTTGGCGTAGGGGAAGAAGAAATTAGTGGCGGCATTGCCCGGGCTGCCGATCGCGCGCGCCTCGCTGATGCCGTCGCCTTCGGGCGCCAGCTTACCCTGCGCGAAAGCTTCGACCCGGCGCAGGATGTCGGCCATCGCGCCCGAGCGGATGCCCTCGGCCACGGTCACCAGCGCGGTCAGCTCGCCGATCGCGGCCTGGTAGCGGGGCGTCTTGTCCCGGCCGTTGGCCCGGGCGATCGCCAACGCCATGCCGGTGAGGAAGCGCAGCTTCACCGTCGACCGCGTGACGGCCTGCAGCGAGGTGTAGCCGGCGCGGTTCGCCATGATGCCGTTGTAGGCCTCGATGTCGCCGGCGACGATCGTGCGCTCGTTCGGCACGAAGACGTTGTCGAACATCAGGATCGCGTCGCCTTCGTCGAACCGGCTGCTGAGCGGACGATCGAAACGGCCCTGGCCGCGATGGAAGCTCTCGCGTCCCAGTGCGGAAAGGCCCGGCGCGTTCATCGGCACGACGAAGGCGAGCGCGAACTTCTCCTCGCCCGGCAGGCGCGGATGATACGGGCCGACGTAGCATTCGTTCGCCACGGGCGCGAGCGTCGACAGCAGGCGACAGCCGCTGACCACGATGCCATCGGCGCGCCGCTCGACGAGGTGCACGGCCTGCGACGGCGCATCGGGTTTGGACCGGTCGGATTGCGGATCGATCAGCGCGTGGGTGACCTGCAGGTCGTTGTCGCGGCAATGGTCGACGATCCATTGCGCGCTCTCGGCCGCCGCGGTCTTGCCGATCATCCGCATGGCGACGACCGTGTCGACCAGGAAGCCCGACATGAAATCGGTCAGGCGGCCCATCAGCCCGTAGGTGCGCCGGGCACGCAGGTGATAGCAGCCGGCAAGGCCGCGCACGTCCTCGGGCGTGCGGGCCTCGAGATAGGTCTTGCTCACCGGCTCGCCGGTCCGGGGCGAGGCAAAGGTCAGGACGTCGCGCCAGGCCGGATCATGCTGGTCGTCATAGAGCGAGGCAAGCGTGCCGATGACGCCCTGGAGCGGCGGATAGCGGGTGACGTCGGTCACCGCGGCACTGTCGATATACAGCGTCCGGCCGTCGCGCAGCGAGTCGATGTATTCCTTGCCGGTCTTGATCGCCATTCTTACTCCGGTTCTTCCCGCAGGCTACGCCGCTTTAGCGGTCGCAGCCGTCGTCACTTCGGCGAGCGTGATCAGCCAGTCACGGAATGCCTTGATCTTGCGCCGGCGGATCGCCTCGGCCGGATAGACCGCGTAGTAAGCGAACTCGCTCGACATCTTGAAGTCGAACGGCACGACCAGCCGGCCGGCCTTGAGGTCGGGCGCGACCAGCGGGTTGCGGCCGAGCGCGACGCCCAGCCCGTCCATCGCCGCCTGGTAGGCGACCAGCGCATTGTCGAAGGTCACGCCGCGCGAGGCGTCGATACCCTTGATGCCGGCCGCAGTCAGCCAGACCTGCCAGTCGTCGGGGAAGCTGCCGATATGCAGCAGGGTGAAACGCTTGAGGTCGGCGGGCTTCTTGAGCGGGTTGGGGCCCTTGAGCAGCGACGGGGCGCAGACCGGCGTCACATCCTCGCCGACCAGCCGGTCGGCGATCAGGCCCGGCCATTGGCCGCGGCCGTAGCGGATGCCGATATCGACGTCCTCGCGCGAGAAATCGATCAGGCCGGTGCCCGTGCTGATCCGCACGTCGATCTCGGGGTTGGCCCGCTGGAAGCCCCCGAGCCGCGGCACCAGCCACTTGGTGGCGAAGGACGCCGTGGTGGTCACGGTGAGATGGCCGCCGCGATCCTTCTGCAGGAGCTTTTCCGTCGCCTCGTTGAGCTGGTCGAAGGCGGCGCGCACCGACGGCAGATAGGCCTGCCCCGCCTCGGAGAGCAGCAGGGAGCGGTTTCGACGCACGAACAATTTTAATCCGAGCCTCTGTTCGAGCCCGCGCACCTGATGGCTGATCGCAGCCTGGGTCACGCTCAGCTCTTCGGCGGCATCGGTGAAACTCATATGGCGTGCGGCGGCTTCGAAGGCGCGCAGGCCATTGAGGGGCGGCAGGCTTCGCTTCATGGCCAAATCCCTTCGGAAAGAAGTGTCTTTCACATGAGGTAAAGTTATCAAAACAGGAGGAACGGTCATTTGTAAAGAGGCATGCCGAAGCTCACATCCCCGACATCAAGGTTTTCACTTTTGCTTCGGGGAGAAGTCCCATGGCCGATATCTCTCTTCACTTCAGTTCCAAGGCGCCGCTGGCCGGCACCTACACCGCGTTCAACCAGATCTTCCGGACCTGGCGCCAGCGCGCCCGGCAGCGGCAGGAGCTCGCCCAGCTCGACCATCGCACCCTGCGCGATCTCGGCCTGAGCGAGGGCAGCGCCCGGTTCGAGGCCAACAAGCCCTTCTGGCGCGAATAGTTTTCCGAATCCGGAGCCCGGGCCTGATCCTTACCCTGCCAGGCCCCATCCCTCTCCGGACACTGGCCGGCGGTCGACCCTCAGCCTCCCTGTCGACCGCCGGCTTTTTCTTTGCCCGCACGCCGCCCTCTGCTAGAGGCCGCGCGTGCCGATCACCGACCTCCAGCTCCAGACCCTCGCGCGCGACGCCACCCAGCGCCTGACCGCCGGCGATTTCGAAGGCGCGGAGCCGCTGCTCGCGCAGGTCGTCGCGGCGCGCCCCAACTCGGGCCAGGCCCTGCATCTGCTCGGACAGGCGCGGCTGAAGCTCGGCCGCTTCGCCGAGGCGCGCGAGCCGCTCGAACGGGCCGCGAAGTTCCTTCCGAAGGAAGTCGCCGCGCAGATCAACTATGCCGGCTGCCTCGCCGTGCTGGGCGAGCACGAAGCCTCGCTCTGGGCGCTCGACCGCGCGGCGACGCTGAAGCCGGACGATCCCGCGATCGCCCACAACAGGGGCCGCGCCTTCGAAGCCCTGGGCCGCGTCGACGAAGCCGAGCGCGCCTATGGCGATGCGCTCGCCGCCGACCATCGGCTGATGCCGTCGCTGATCGCGCGCGCCGGCCTGCTCGAAGCGCGCGGCGACTGGTTGGGCGCGCTCGCCGACCTCGACATGGCGCTGGTCAGTCGCCCGGACGACGCGCGTCTGCGGCTGCGGCGCGGCGAGCTGCTGCTCGGCCAGGGCGACTGGATGCGCGGCCTGCCCGACTACGAGGCGCGGCTGGAAATTCCCGGCGAGCGCTACATGCCCGACCTGCCGCGCTGGCAGGGCGAGCCGGTCGACGGCCGGCTGCTGGTCTATCCCGAGCAGCTCGACATCGAGAGCGATGCCGCACGGCGCGATACGCTGATGCTGGCGCGCGGCGTCGAGGCCGTCGTGCAGTGCGGCGAGGTTTTGGCCGGCTGGCTCGCCGGCCCGACCGCCCGCCGCGGCGAATCGCTGGCAGGCTTCAGCGCCGCCGCGCCACTGCGCAGCCTGCCCCACCTGCTGGGCTGGAGCGCCGATGCCCCGCCGCCGCCACCGGCCTTGCAGGATCGTGATACGGGCGCGCCGCGCGATCCAGTCGTCGGCGACGATAACTGGGAAACCCATCTCGCCGCCTGCCGGGGCATCGCGACGACGATCCGGCTGCCGGCGAAGCCCGACTGGCTGTGGGGCCGGCAGAACGGCGCGTCGCCCTGGTACCGCTCGCTGGAGCTGGTACGCCAACCCGCTTGAGTCCCTCATTGGACCGCGCGCATCCTTGCGCGCTCATACGAGCACATGAGCGCGCAAGGATGCGCGCGGTCCAATGAGCTCCGGAACCATTGGCGCTTTGCGTTTGATGAGAGACGAGTGCGCGCTCGCACCGCCGGTGTGAAATCGCTTCCGCGCCGGACGCGCGGATGCGATATCGATGGCGATGCGGCCTCTGCACATTGCGGCGTCCCTGCTGATCGCGGCGATCTGGGGCCTGAACTTCACGGTCATCCGATTCGGACTCGACGAGTTCACGCCGTTCGCCTTCGCCGGCTGGCGCTTCGTGCTCGGCGCCCTGCCGGTGTTCGTGTTCCCACGGCCCGCGATCTCGTGGAAGGCACTGGCCGGCACCGGCATCTTCCTGTTCGCGGGCCAGTTCGTGTTCCTGTTCTTCGCGATGGAAGCCGGCCTGCCGCCGGGTCTTTCCTCCGTGCTGGTCCAACTGCAGGGACCGCTGACCCTGGTGCTGGCGGCGCTGTTCCTGAGGGAACGCGCCACGACGGGACAATGGGCCGGCCTCGGCGTGGCGATGATCGGCGTGATCCTGATCGGCTGGTCGGTCGAAGGCGGCGCCAGCCTGTTCGCCGTCGCCATTGCCCTGCTGTCGGCCCTGAGCTGGGCGGCCGGCAATCTTTTCCTGCGCGAAACGCGGGCCGCGTCCGTGCTGTCCGTCACGGCCTGGGCCAGCCTCATTCCGCCGCTGCCCTTGCTGGCGGTCGGTGTCCTTCACGACGGCTGGGCGCCAACCTTGGCGCCGATCCTCGACCCCACATGGCGCGGCTGGCTCGTCCTCTTCTACACGGTCGTGCCGGTGATGTGGCTGGGTTACCTGCTGTGGGGCACGTTGCTGCGCACCTATCCCGCCGGCAAGGTCGGCCCGGTTTCGCTGCTGGTGCCCTGCTGTGCGCTGGTCTTTTCCGCCCTCCTCACCGGCGAATCCGTCGCCGGATTGCGGCTCCTGGGGGTGGCGGTCGTGCTCGGCGGCGTGGCATTCGGCATCTTCGCCTCGACCCGGCGGCGCTGAAAAAGAAAACGGAGGCTTTCGCCTCCGTTTTCCCCCCAATGAGGCAGTCCGTAGCGGCGAAGCCGGCACAACCGAACTGCAGTCCCAATGGCGATAGATGTATCGTTGATGTCGCCAAACGTCAATCCGCAACAGCGGTGCGACATTCTTTTTTTACGGTTTTGCTAAGCCTTTGAAAGACCACACCATTCGGCAATGAAGAGTGCCGTTGCCTGCGTGATCTTCCGTACCGACTCGAGATTTACCCGCTCGTCGAAGCCGTGGATATCATCGGATTCCGGCCCGTAGACCATCGCGGGCATTCCGGCGTAGAGGCCGAAGAAGCGGTTATCGGCCGTGCCGGTCGATGTCTTGTCTTCCAGCACGGTGCCGAATACCGACTGGTGGGCCTCCGCGAGAACGGTCCTGACCTGCTCATGATTCTTGAGCACGAACGGCTCTGCCTGGAAGCCTTCCCAGGTGACGGTCGGCGGATTGTTGCCGAGGAAGGGATCGTTTGCCGCGGCGCGGAAGATGACCTCCTCGACCTCCTGCCGGCATTCCTTGAGGGTCTGCGACGGCAGCACGCCGACCCGCATGTCGAAAGTGCACCAAGCCGGCACCGAGCTCGCCCAGTCGCCGCCGGCGATCTTGCCGACGTTGAAGTTCACCGGGTGGTGGTGATTGCAGAAATGGTGGTCGTTCGCCTTCTTCCCGTTCCACTTCTTCTCCAGCTCGCGGAGCTGCTGGATCAGGCGGAACGCCGACTCGATGGCGTTGGATCCGGCATCGGCCTTGTAGACATGGACCGGATGGCCGGTGACCTTGACCTGGAACCACATCACGCCCACCTGCGCGACGGTCAGCGCATTCCATGACGGCTCGGGGATGAGGGCCGCATCGGCGCGATAGCCGCGCTGCAGGCAGGCGAGCGCGCCGTTGCCGGTGCATTCCTCCTCGACCACCGACTGCTGGTAGACATCGGCCGCGGGTTGATAGCCGAGCGCGCGGAGCGCCCGCAGCGCAAAGAGATTGAGGATGATGCCGGCCTTCATGTCGCCCGAGCCGCGGCCGTATAGCCAGCCGTCCTTCACCACCGCATCGAACGGATTGCGGGCCCACATCTCGTGCGGCCCTTCCGGCACGACATCGATATGGCCGTTCAGGATCAGGGAACGGCCCTTGGGCGATCCCGGCCGCCAGGCGCCGACGACGTTCCAGGCGTCGTCGTAATCCTGGCTGTGCGGCGAATATCCCGGCAGATGCTTGAGGTCGTCGATCTTGATCTGCCAGCGGTCGACGTTGAGCTTATCCTCCTTGAACAGGCGCGCCATCATGTCCTGCGCCGGCGCTTCCTGGAAACGCGTCGACGGGATCCTGACCAGATCGGCCAGCACCTTGGTCTGGTCGTCGAACTGGCGATCGACCTGGTTCATGATCTGCGTCTTCAACGCCTGTTCGAGCATCACCTACTCCTTGCGATTATCTTCCGCCGTGCACCCGCACCGTATCATGGCGCGGTCCCGGCAAGGACTATACCGGGTCGATGAGGGCGCCCTGGCGACGCAGGACAGCCTGTACCGCAGAGGCATCGTGCTCGCCACCCTCGGCGCAGAGTGCGGCGGCGACGCCGGCCGCCTGTCCCGTCGCGAACGCGGTGCCCATGACCCGCAGCGCCGCTCCCGCCTTCTGGTCGGCATCGGCCAGGCGGCCGGCGGCAAAGAGGTTCGCCGTGTCGCGGCTCACCAGACAGCGCAGCGGGATCGGATAGGTCCCCTTGTCGGGTGGATAGACGAAGGTGCTCTCGAAAGTCCTGCGGTCGTGCCATTCGACGCCCCAGGCGCCGAGGGCGATGGCGTCGTCGATCGCGCGACCGGTCACGACGTCCTGCCAGGTGAGCTGATGGACGGCATCGATGTGTCGCGATTCCCGCGTGCCGAATTCGGGTCCGGTCGAGGCGAGGTATGCGGCCTCGCATCCCGGGATCGTGCGGATCGCCTCGAGATAGGCCCAGGCCTGCTCGCGGCCCCGCCGCTCGGCATCGGAGAAGCTCCACGCGTCGCGTGGATCGTAGTCGACCGAGGCGACGTAGCAGACCCGGTCGCCCGACACCGGCAGGCGCAGGACGACGCTGCGGTCCTTGGTGAACGGGCCGGCGTTCCGGGCCACGGCCGCAGCAAGCTGGTCGGCGGTGACGACGACGTCCTTGCCGATGCCGCCGAAGCGCGTACCGAGCGTGCCGAGGTTGACCAGCCCGTCGTTGCCGTAGCGCGTCGACGCTCCGGCGTGAAAGGCGAGATCGCCCTCGCCGCTGGCATCGACGAAGGCACGCGCCCGCACCGTGTGGGCGCCCGCGTGGTCCTGCCAGGACACGTCGACGACCTTGCCGTCCTGCCGGGTCGCGCCGCCGACGAAGGCAAGCAGCAGCACATCGACGCCGGCTTCCGCGCACAGCACGTCGAGCACGCGCTTGACCGCTTCCGGCTCGAAGACCACGAACACGCCGCGATGGCGTTGCGGGCCGGTGACCGCGCCGAGCCGGCGCAGGCCCTGCATCACCTCCTCGGCGATGCCGGCGACCGCCTGCCGCGGCGGGTCGCCCAGCGTGTAGAGCCCGCAATAGGTGACGACGCCGCGCAGGGTCGAGGCGCCGCCGAGACAACCGGCGCGCTCGATGAGCAGGGTGCGCGCGCCGCAGCGGGCCGCTGCGACGGCGGCGGCAACACCTGCGCTGCCGCCGCCCACAATGGCGACGTCGTACTCTGTCATGAGACGAAGCTCCAAGGGGCCAATACGAAACAAGTGTCCATTCTCAACGGACCGCGAGCCTCCAGGCCCGCTCATGTTCAAGCGGCGCGACCGTTGGCAGGCGCATGAGCGGGCCTGGAGGCCCGCGGTCCAACGAGTTGGTCGGCTTGCGCGCCGGTGCTGAACTAGAGCGAGATGGCGCTGATCCGCTCCCAGATAAGCTCACGATGAATCTTGATCCCGCCGTCGTCGCGTTCCGGCGGCACCAGGATCATGCGTTCGCCCTCGAAACGTACCTTGCGCACCTGTTGCGAGGCGAATCGCGTCGGGTCCGAGCTGGCATCGACCGTGGTGATCAGCGTGGTCCCGTCGAACGTATAGTTGCCGCAGTAGGACGAATATTCGCGCTTGGCGCCGTCGGGCAGCGTGGCGCGGCCGTCGATCAGCACCGCCATCATGCGGCCGTCCGACGTCAGCGAGACGAGGCCCATGCCGCGCGGCCCGTAGGGCACGCCGACGGATTTTCCGCTGGGGTCCGTCATCGAGCCGCCGAGCAGCTTCCACACGCCGGCGACATCGGGCACGGCCGCGGCGGCCTCGTTGCCGATGGCCGCGACCGCCGCCACGCCGGCGGCGAGCTGCAGGGCGTGGCGGCGCGTCGTGTCGTCCTTGTCCGAGGTCATGCGCTTGCTCCTTCGTTGTGCTTCAGCGCGCCAGCTTGCCGAGCAGGCTGAATGCGCGGCCGCGGCGTTGCGAGCGGGACAGCAGGGCGGCGGGAACGAGAGCGACCAGCCCTACCGCGCCGATGACGATGAAGGTGTCGGAGAACGCCAGCATCTCCGCCTTCGCGAAGATGATCGTGCCGAGATAGTCGTAGGCGCCGGCTTTCTGCTGCTGCGGCGGCAGGCCCTTGGCCTGCAGCATCATGTGCTCGACCAGCGTCAGCAGGCGCGACGAGGTGAAGTTGCCCCAGTCCTGCGTCGCGGTCAGCGCTTCGGCGTGGAAATGCGTGCGCACCTCGAAGAAGGCGACCAGCAGGTTGGTCCCGAAGGCGCCGCCGAGCTGGCGCATGAAATTGGCGATGCCCGCGCCCTGCCGCACCTTGTCCGCCGGCAGGGCCTTGAGCGAGGAGGCGTTGAGGCTGGGATTGATGAAGCCGAGGCCGAGCCGCGAGACCATCACGAAGCTGACGAGCGTCCAGAACGTCGTGCTGACATCGGCGGTGCACATCAGGACGAAGCCGGTCGAGAACAGCAGCAGCCCGCCGATGATCATGGTCGAGGCCGGGATGGCATCGGACATGCGTCCGGCAAGCGGGAAGATGAAGGCGAGCATGATGCCGGCCGGCATCATCATCAGCCCGGCGAGCAACGGCGTGAAGCCGATGATGGTCTGCACGAACACCGGGATGACGTAGGTCGATCCGTTCATGCCGAAGCCGAAGATGAAGGCGATCAGCGCCGCGGCCGAGAATTCGAGATTGGCGAAGATCCGGATGTCGATCATCGCCCGCGGCGTGTACAGCTCCCAGAAGACGAAGGAAACCGCCGCGATGGCGCCGATGCCGAGGCGGAGCACGATGACGTCGGAGGTCCAGCCCTCGCGCTGGCCGTCGGCGATCCCGGTCATCAGCGCCATCAGCGCGGTGCACAGCAGCCCGAAGCCCAGCCAGTCGAACGGCGGGATCTCCCTGGGCAGCGGCCGGCTCGGCATGAAGAACAGCCCCAGCACGGCGGCCAGCGCGCAGAACGGCAGCGAGATGTAGAAGACATATCGCCAGGAGAAGTACTCGATCATCATCCCGCCCAAGGTCGGGCCGATGCCCGGCGCGAACACGACGCCGAGGCCGAACACGCCCATCGCCATGCCGCGCCGTTCGGGCGGAAAGACGGAGAAGATGATCGCCATCACCAGTGGCTGCGCGACGCCGGCGCTGAAGCCCTGCACGGTCCGGAAAAGGATCAGCACCTCCTCGGTCGGCGCGGAGCCGCCGAACAGCGCGCCGGCCGAGAAGAAGAACAGCGCCCCCACGAAAGTCCGCCGCTCGCCCAGCACGCCGGTGATCCAGGCGTTCATCAGCATGCCGGCGGTCATCGCCGCGGCGTAGGCCGACGACATCCATTGCGCCTTGTCCTGGCCGATGCCGAAGGCGCCCATCACATCGGGCACCGCCACGTTGACCGTGGTCATCGCCAGCACCATCGACACGACACCGACCATGCCGGTGACGGTCACGTACCAGCGGTAGTTCTCGCCGTACCGCTCAGCCAGAACCTGCGGACTATCGTATGTCAATTTCGACTTCGACCATCATGCCCGGCGTCAGCGGCCTGGGCGGATTGACGATGTCGATCTTCACCGGCACGCGCTGGGTGATCTTGGTGAAGTTGCCGGACGGGTTGGGTGTCGGCAGCAGCGCGAAGCGCGCGGTGGTCGCGCTGCCGATGCGCGTCACCTTGCCGGTGAACCTGACGCCGGGATAGGCATCGACGGTGACATGCACCGTCTGGCCGAGCTTCACCTGGCCGACCTGCGTCTCCTTGATGTTGGCCTCGACCCAGACTTCGTTCGGGTTGTGCAGCATCAGGATGCGCTGGCCCGCCGCCACGTACTCGCCGGGCAGCACGAAGGTCCGGTCGATCACGGCCGGCACGGGGCTCTTGATCGTGCGGTCCTCGACGTCGACCTGCTGCTGGTGCATCTGCGCGGCGAGGTTGGCGACCTGGTGGGTCAGCGCCTCGATCTGGGCGTCGATCACCTTCAGCCGCTCCTGGCCGGCGCGCGCCTCGTCGAGGCTGCCTTCGGCCTGCTCGTGCTCGGCCTGCGTCTGCAGGATCTGGAACTCGAGCTTGGTCACCGCCGCCTGCGCCGTCTGGAGCTGGCGTTCGTTGATCACGCGCGTCGCAAAAAGCGCCTTGGCGCGATCGAGCTCGAGCCTGGCGAAATCGAGGTCGGACTGGAGCACCTGCCGCGCCTTCTCGCGCACCGCCACGCCCGAGGTCCGCGTCCGCATCGCCGCATCGACCTGCTCGCGATCGAGGACGCGTTCGGCCTTGAGCCGCGCCCGTTCGACCCGGACGCCCTCGATCTGGGCCTTCAGCGAATCGACCCGGAGCTTGGCGATGCGGTCGTCGATCCTGACCACGACCTGGCCGGCATCGACCTGCATGCCCTCCCGCGCCGGCATCTCGACCACCCAGCCTTCGGCGCGGCTGGAGATCGTCACGATGTCGGCCGTGGCGCGAGCGTCGTATTCGTAAACGTGAGTGAAGCGCAGATAGGTTTCGTAGCCGCCATAGGCGATGGCGACCAGCAGCGCCGCCGCAATGGCGATGAAGCGCGGCCGCAGGAAGAATTGGCGGCGATGGCCACGGGCCCAGCCGACCTGACTTTGCGCCGCGCCGAGGGCGGGAGGAGAAACCGTCTGATCCAAGGGGTTAATAATAAAGATGAAACAATCTTCTGACTACGCACGCTGAAGCGCCCCACCCTTGCCAAATCGCCTTGTGCGAGGGAGTTTTGTTTTCAGTGGCGGCGAAAGTCCGCTCGCACAGCAAAACCCCGCCGGAGTCGCCATGCCCGATGCCTCGCATTCCGTCCCTCGCCAGCTCGACGTCGTGATCGTCGGCGGCGGTCTCGCCGGCCTCTATGCCATCCATCGCCTGCGCGGCCTGGGCCTCAAGGTGCGCGCCTACGAGGCCGGGTCGGGCGTCGGCGGCACCTGGTTCTGGAACCGCTATCCCGGCGCGCGCTGCGACGTCGAGAGCCTCGAGTACTCCTATTCCTTCTCCGAGGAGCTGCAGCAGGAGTGGAAGTGGCCGGAACGCTACGGCACCCAGCCGGAGATCCTGAAGTACATCAACCACGTCGCCGACCGTTTCGACCTGCGCCGCGACGTGCAGCTCAACACGCGCATCAAGTCAGCGGTGTTCGAGCAGTCCGCCAACGAATGGGTGGTGACAACCGATGCCGGCGAGGAGATTCGCGCGCGCTATTGCGTGATGGCGGCGGGCAATCTCTCGACGCCGCGCGTGCCGGACTTCAAGGGTATCCATGACTTCAAGGGCAAGTGGTACCACTCCGGCCTGTGGCCGCATGAAGGTGTCGACTTCACCGGCCTGAAGGTCGGCGTGGTCGGCACCGGGTCGTCGGGCGTGCAGATGATCCCGATCATCGCCCAGCAGGCGAGCCAGCTCACGGTGTTCCAGCGCACCGCCAACTTCAGCCTGCCGGCGCGCAACGGCCCGATGGAGGAAGAGCGCGAGCGCCGGCACAAGGCGGACTATCAGGCGCGACGCGCGGCGGCGATGGAGACTCCGTTCGCGATCGGCGGGCACGCCAAGCCGACCCGGTCGGCGCTCGAGATCTCCGACGAGGAGCGCAACCGGGCTTATGAGTCGAAGTGGCAGGAAGGCGGCTCGATCAGCTACCTCTACGCCTACACCGACCTGCTGGTGAACAAGGCGTCGAACGACACCGCCTCCGAGTTCGTGCGCAACAAGATCCGCGGCATGGTGAAGGATCCGAAGACCGCCGAGCTGCTGGCGCCCAAGGATCATCCGATCGGCACCAAGCGGCTCTGCCTCGATACCAACTACTACGAGACCTACAATCGTCCGAACGTGTCGCTGGTCGACGTGCGCAGCGATCCGATCCAGGAGATCACCGCGACCGGATTGCGGCTCGCCTCGGGCGCCGAGCATACGCTCGACGCCCTCGTCTTCGCCACCGGCTTCGACGCCATGACCGGCGCGCTGAAGGAGATCGATGTGCGCACGACCGGCGGCGCGGCGCTGCGCGCGCATTGGGAGGGCGGACCGCTCACCTATCTCGGCCTGATGGTCTCGGGCTTTCCCAACATGTTCGTGATCACCGGCCCCGGCAGCCCCGGCGTGAAGACGCAGATGATCGCCAGCATCGAGCAGCATGTCGACTGGATCGCCGATGCGATCGACCATCTCGGCCGGCACCAGCTCGACCGCATCGAGCCCACGCCGAAAGCCGAGAGCGACTGGGTGCAGCACGTTAACCAGGTGGCCGATTCGACGCTCTATCCGCTGGCCAACTCGTGGTACGTGGGCGCGAACATTCCCGGCAAGCCGCGGGTGTTCATGCCCTACGTCGGCGGCTTCGACCGCTACAAGAAGCGCTGCGACGAGGTGGCGGCGAAGGGCTATGAAGGCTTCACGCTGAGCCGGCACGAGACCGTCGGCGCTTGACCGAGATCTACGTCCATCACCGCATCGATACGGCGCCGCGCCAGTGGCAGGCGGTCGCCGACCGGCTGGCGCAGGGCGGCGCGGAACGCATCGCCGCCGCCGGCGGCCAGCTCTACGGCCTGTGGCGCAGCCAGATCGGCCGCCCGCGCGACGAGATCCAGGCGATCACCGTCTGGCCGTCGCCGATGCGCGCGGCGGAAGCCGAGCGCGTGCTGCTGCTCGGCGAGGCCGATGTCTGGACCCGACGCAGCGAGGTGCTGCTTCCGACGATCCGTCCCGCGGACGCAACGCCGCCCCGCCGGCAAGGCAACTATGCCTTTCGCTGGTTCGCCACGCCGCAGCAGCATTGGCCGGAGTTCCTCGACCTGTGCGCATCGGCCTGGCCGGACTTCGAGAGCGCCTACGACTCGCAGGTGATCGGGCTGTGGCAGGCGATGGGCGACCGCACCGGCACCGACAACGACGAGGTGACCGGCGCGGGCATGCATTCCGGCGTGCGAAGCCTGCTCCTGACGCGGCGCCCCAATCTCGCGATGTGGGAGCGCTCGAAGCTGCCCGAAGGCAAGGTCGAATCCAAGGTGCGCGACATGTTGAACCGCCGCTACGACCTCTGCGACTGGACAGCGGTTTACACGACGACACTTCTGACTGCAGCAGACAAGCCCGACAACGCGCGCTGGACCTAACGAACAAGACATATCCTCGAGACTCATTGGACCGCGCGCATCCTGCGCGCTCATGATCATGAGCGCGCAGGATGCGCGCGGTCCAATGAGCCACGTTTGCATGCCGGTCCGCAAAGCAAGCTGAACCTAGTGCGCACAGCCCGTCTGCGTTAGGCTCGCCCCAAGTCGAAAAGACAAGAAGAAGAACTCGAGGGGAAACGACAATGACGGCGCCATCGGCATGCTGATCTACGTTGCGCGTCGTCTGGCGCTGGCGCTGGTCACGTGCGCGGCGATCTCCGTGCTCACCTTCATCATCATCCGCCTGCCGCCGGGCGACTTCGTCGATGCCTACATCGCCAACCTCGCCGCGAGCGGCAGCTCGATCACCGCCGAGCAGGCTGCCGCCATGCGCCGCGAATACGGCCTCGACCGGCCGGTGCCGGTGCAATACGCGCTGTGGATGGCGCGCGTCGTCCACGGCGACTTCGGCGTCTCGATGATGTGGCGGCGGCCGGTCACCGAAGTGATCGGCGACCGGCTGTGGCTCACCATGGCGGTGTCGATCGCCGCCCTCTTCCTCACCTGGATGATCGCCCTGCCGATCGGCGTCTACTCCGCGGCGCGGCAATATTCGATCGGCGACTACATCGCCACCACCCTGGGCTTCATCGGCCTCGCCGTGCCGAACTTCCTGCTGGCGCTGATCCTGATGTATCTCGGCTTTCGCTACCTCGGCCTCAGCGTCGGCGGCCTGTTCTCGCCCGACATGGCACAGGCGCCGTGGAGCTGGGCGAAGTTCTGGGACCTCATGGTCCACCTGCCGCTGCCGGCCTGCGTGCTGGCGCTGGCCGGCACCGCGCAGCTCATCCGCATCATGCGCGCCAACCTGCTCGACGAACTACGCAAGCCCTACGTCGTCACCGCCCGCGCCAAAGGCATCGGCGAGACGCGCGTGCTGGTGAAGTATCCGGTCCGCGCCGCGCTCAATCCCTTCGTCAGCTCGAGCGCCTACCTGTTTCCCTATCTCGTCTCGGGCAGCATCGTGGTTTCCCTGGTGCTCGGCCTGCCGACGGTCGGGCCGCTGCTGCTGCAGGCGCTGGTCGCGCAGGACATGTTCCTCGCCGGCACCATCGTGCTGCTGCTCGGCGTGCTGACCGTGTTCGGCACGCTGGTTTCCGATCTCGTCCTGATGTGGGTCGAACCCCGCATCCGCCTGCAGGGCCGCGCATGAGCATTGCCGCCACCAGCACCGAGGAACGGTTCGCCCAGGCGACGCAACTCCAGCTCACCTGGTGGCGGTTCCGCCGCCACAAGCTCGCGGTCGCCAGCCTGATCGTCGTCGGACTCTTCTATCTGGTCGTCGTCTTTGCCGATTTCCTGGCCGTCACCGACCCGCACGCCACCGACGCGCGACGCAGCTTCATCCCGCCGCAGGGCATCTCCCTGTTCGATGAGAACGGCTGGAATCCGCATGTCAGCGGCTTGAAGGGCGTGCGCAATCCGAAGACCTTCAAGCTTGCCTACACGCCCGACCCGTCGCGCAAGCTGCCGGTCCGGCTGTTCGTGCGCGGCTATTCCTACAACCTGTTCGGCCTGATCCCGACCGACCGGCACCTGTTCGGCATCGAGGGCGGGGAAGCCGTCGACGGCATCTTCCTGCTCGGCACCGACCAGCTCGGCCGCGACCTGTTCTCGCGCCTGATCGTGGCGACGCGCATCTCTTTATCGATCGGCCTGGCCGGCGTCGGCCTCAGCCTCATCCTCGGCATTCTGCTCGGCGGCGTCTCCGGGCTCTACGGCGGGACGGTCGATACGCTGATCCAGCGCCTGATCGAGGTCGTGCGCTCGATCCCGACCATCCCGCTGTGGATGGGGCTGGCCGCCGCGCTGCCCAACACCTGGACGGTGACCCAGGTCTACTTCGCCATCACGCTGATCATCTCCCTGGTGAGCTGGACCGAGCTCGCGCGCGTGGTGCGCGGCCGCTTCCTGGCCTTGCGCGAGGAGGACTTCGTGATTGCCGCCGAGCTCGCCGGCGCGAGCCAGCTCCGCATCATCCTGCGCCACATGCTGCCGTCCTTCGCCAGCCACATCATCGCCGCGGTGAGCCTCGCGCTGCCGGTGATGATCGTGAGCGAGACGTCGCTGTCGTTCCTCGGCCTCGGCCTGCGCCCGCCGGCGATAAGCTGGGGCATCCTCCTGCAGGACGCACAGAACGTTCAGGTGCTGGCCGGCGCGCCATGGCTCCTGAGCGCGGCGGTCCCGGTGATCCTGGTGATTCTGGCCTTCAATTTCCTGGGCGACGGCCTGCGCGATGCGGCGGATCCCTATGGCTGAGACGGCACGCAAGGTCCTGTCGGTGCGCGACCTCGTCGTCGACTTCGTCCAGGATACCGGCACGACCCGCGCGCTCGACGGCGTCAGCCTCGACCTCCATGCCGGGCGTGTGCTCGGCGTGGTGGGCGAAAGCGGCTGCGGCAAGAGCCTGACCGCCCGCGCCGTCCTGCGCCTGGTCGACCGGCCCGGACGCATCGTATCGGGCGAGGTCCTGCTCGATCCCGGCACGCCGCAGCAGCAGGAGCTGTCGACGCTCGATCCCAAGGGCGACGCGATCCGCAAGGTGCGCGGCGGCAAGATCGGCCTGATCTTCCAGGAGCCGATGAGCGCGCTCAGCATGCACTACACCGTCGGCAACCAGATCATGGAAGCGGTGCGCGCGCACAGCGGCCTCGGCAAGGCCGCGGGCCGCGAGCGCGCCATCGAGCTGTTGCGCGAAGTCGGCATCCCTCGCCCGGAGACGCGGATCGACGCCTATCCCTTTCAGTTGAGCGGCGGGCTGCGCCAGCGGGTCGGCATCGCCCTCGCGCTCGCGGCCGATCCGGAGATCCTGATCGCCGACGAGCCGACCACCGCGCTCGACGTCACGACCCAGGCGCAGATCCTGGCGCTGCTGCGCCGCCTGCAGCAGACCAAGGGCATGGCGCTGATGCTGATCACGCACGACATGGGCGTGATCGCGCAAATGGCCGACGATGTGGCCGTCATGTATCTCGGCAAGGTCGTCGAGTTCGCGCCGGTGCGGCAGCTCTTCGCCGCGCCTCGCCATCCCTACACGCGGGCGCTGCTGCGCTCGGTGCCCAGCATGACGGCGGTGCCGCGCGAGCGGCTGGCGACGATCGGCGGCGCAGTGCCCCATCCCGAAGCGCGGCCGAGCGGCTGCGCCTTCCATCCGCGCTGCCCCGAGGTG